>Ga0272449_1001780_pt1 | contig 21328 bp, 21 predicted proteins | sample YNPCB0241_FD_198679 | JGI IMG/M metagenome (GOLD analysis project Ga0272449, IMG submission 198679) | Hot spring sediment microbial communities from Yellowstone National Park, WY, United States - YNP-CB-024-1 | ecosystem: Environmental > Aquatic > Thermal springs > Hot (42-90C) > Sediment... | reverse complement strand
GAGATAACAATAACATTATAATCGTAAGACAAAGCATCATAAACTGTTGCTCTAATACAATTTGGTGTTTGGATTCCTGTTATAATCAAATTTTCAATTTTTAATCTTCTTAATAATAGATCAAGTTCAGTTCCAAAAAAAGCAGACCATCTCTTTTTAATAACTACAATTTCATTTTCTAAAGGTTTTAAATCTTCTACAATTTCTGATGATCTATCATTTTCAAGAATTAAACCATTGTTTTTCTTAAAAATTTCTATTCTTGTTTTATCTATGTCAATACCACTTTTCCTGTGTTCTCTTTTAATAAATATTATTGGTATTTTTTTTAATCCTAAATTTTTCTAATATTTTTTAATATTTTTAACAATTTTAGGTCCAAAATTAACAAAAAGAGGCGAATTTTTATCCAAAAAGGCATACTCCATGTCAATTATTAATAAGCAACTTCTTTTCAGATCAATCTTTTCCATAATTTATTATTATAACTTATTTTATTTATTTACCAAATCCTCTTTTTCAGTAAAACTCTCAACATTCATTACTGTTTTGTTTGTAAATCCTATTATTGCAACAATTGCTGTAAAAACACCAGAAAAGGTTGCAAGAAAAGATAATGCACCACCTTTGCCTGAACCGAAGAAGTTAAAGAATTTGTTTGAATCAACAAAAAATTTGTATAAAAATTTATCAACAATCGGGCCACTACTTATCATAGGAATAGTACCAACAAGTTGAGCAATAACTCTTCTTGCAGAAAAAACTCTTCCCTGAAGTTGTGGGGTTACTTTAGATTGCCATATTGCCTGACTTGAGGAATTTGTTATAACATTAATAAACATTATAAAAAAACCAAATATTGATAGAAAAATTACTGTTTTGGTTAAACCAAAGAAAATCATACCTATGCTACTTAATAATATCCCTCCTATTAAAGAATAAACCTTCTTTTTTGTTCCTCCCCATATCGTCATAGTTAATCCACCAACTAAACCACCTATACCAAATGAAGTTTGAACAATTCCAAGTGCAATACTACTATTATTTGTTTTAGAAAGAATTAAAGGTGATATTAGAGTGTTTACAAATCCACCAAAAAAATTTACAAATAAAAATATTGTTAAAAGTGCTAAGAGTGGTTTTCTTGAAAATATATATTTAAAACCAAAATAAGCATCTTTGAATATGCTTACCTTTATCTCACCAGTCTGCCTTTCTATTTTTGGAATATTAACCCATAAAACAGCACCTATTGCAAAAAGAAAAGTTATTATATCAATAGTCATAACTCCAGAAAGATTTATAATTGGTAGAAAAATTCCTGCAAGAATAGGTGCAATAATAACAGGACCATTTTCAACCATTGAGAAAAGGCCATTTGCTCTTCCATAATCTTCTTTTTTCAACATAACACTTATAGTTACGGAATATGCTGGCCATTGAAAAGCATTAAATGTTCCAGAAATAAAGGATGCTATATATAAAAAGGGTAGGTTTAATCTATTTGATAAATATAGTATTAAAGTTAGAATAGTTACAATTCCTGAAGCAAGATCTGGTAGAATTAGCGATCTTTTTATCGGCCATCTATCTATCAATGCACCTGCAAATGGAGAAAAGATTAAATTTGGAATAAAAAATAGTGTTGAAATTATACTAAATGGAGTAGCATTTCCAGTTGTTTTCCAGATCCAGATTGCAAGTCCAAATTGTGTCATTGCAGAGCCCACCATTGATATGAACTGTCCTATAGACATAATGGTAAAGCCCTTAAAACCCTCTGGTTTTTTCATAAAACCTCCTAACTTTTTCATAAGACCTCCATTCAAATTTTAAAAAATATTATAACATATTTTAAAAATTTTTAATATTTATTAAAGAAAATTAAAAATTTATTATATAAAATATAAAAATTATATAATTTGATAATTCAATACTTATTTCCTATTTGTATAACTTTTTATTTATAGTATAATTTTTAAGATATGACTTTTCAGGATATTATAACTGAGTTAAGAATATTTTGGAGTAAGGAAAACTGTATAATTGGTGAAGGGTATGATATTGAAGTTGGTGCAGGCACTATGAGCCCTTTAACTTTTTTCGGTGTTTTAGGTAATAAGCTATATAGAGTTGCATATACACAACCTTCAAGAAGACCTCAAGATGGTAGATATGGAGATAATCCAAATAGATTATATAAACATCATCAATTTCAGGTTATTTTAAAACCTCCTCCTGAAAATGTCATTGAAATTTATTTAAATAGTTTAAAATCACTCGGAGTTAAAGAAGAAGAACATGATATAAGATTTGTAGAAGATAATTGGGAATCACCCACTCTTGGCGCTTGGGGTGTTGGTTGGGAAGTTTGGTGTGATGGTATGGAGATAACACAATTTACATATTTTCAACAAGCAGGAGGTATTGATTTAGATCCTGTTTCTGTTGAGATAACATATGGGCTTGAAAGAATCGCTCTTTTCCTTCAAAAAAAGGATTCAATTTTTGATATAGATTGGAGTGATAATATAAAATATAGAGATTTAAGATTACTTGAAGAAAGAGAAATGTGTATTTACTCATTTGAAGAAGCAGATACAGAAATGCTTAGAAAAACTTTTGATTTTTTTGAAAAAGAGGCTCAAAGATTAATAGAAAACAATTTAATACTTCCTTCATATGAATATTGTTTAAAACTCTCTCATATTTTTAATATTCTTGATGCAAGAGGTTCAATTGGTTTAACTGAAAGGAATCAATATATAACAAGAATAAGAAGTATAGCGAATAAGTGCGCAAAGTTATATTTGAAGGTAAGAGATGAAAAATAAACTTTTAATTGAAATTGGAACAGAAGAGATACCTGCAAGATTTTTAAATGAAATTGGAGAGTCATTGAAAGAAAAAATTAAAGAATTTTTTGAGTCTGAATCTATTGATTTTGAAAAATTAGAAACATATTATACACCCAGAAGATTGGTTATTTTTTCTGATGGCGTTTCAGAAAAACAGAAAGAGAAAACAATAAAAATAAAAGGTCCAAAAAAATCCATTGCATTCAATGAAAATGGAGAACCTCTTATACCATTAAAGGGTTTTTTACAGAAAAATGAAAGTAAAATTGAAGATATTAAAATTGAAAAAGTAGGAGATGAAGAGTATGTTTTCCTGGAGAAAAAAATAGGTGGAAGAACCTTGATCGAACTTATAGAAGAGAATTTTTCAAAAATTCTCTTTTCTATTCCTATAAAAAAGCCGATGAAATGGGACTCATTATATTTTATAAGACCTATAAGATGGATTCTTTCAATTTTTAATGATCAATTGATAAATATTAAAATAGGAAATATCGAAAGTAAAAAGGAGACAAAACCATTTTTGAAAACAACCAAAGAAAAAATAGAAATAAATTCAGTTGATGATTATTTTAAACATATTAATGATGAGGGAATTTTCTTATCTTTTATTGAAAGAAAGAATAAAATATTAAATGAGTTAGTTGGATATGAAAATAGTTTAAAAGTTGAGATATTAAAAGATGAAGATTTATTAAATGAAGTAACAAATTTAGTTGAATCTCCAAAAGTTTTTTATTTTTCACTTCCATCAAGAGCAAAAGAACTTCCAAATGAAATTTTAGCTGAAATATTAATTAAAGGAGCAAGAGTTTTTCCTGGATATAAAAATGGTGAATTGGTTTTTTCCTTTGGTGTTCTGAATGGTATTTTTAGAAAAGAAGATTTTGTTAAAGATGGTTTTTATAGTGTAGTTAAAGCAAAAATTGATGATGCAATATTTTTCTTTTCAAAAGATAAAGAGGTTCCGATTAAAGATAGAATTGATAGTTTGAAAAATATTATTTTTGAAAAAAATCTTGGAACTTATTACGATAAAACAATGCGACTCATAAAGTTACTTAAAGAACTTTATAAAGATTTAAAACTTAATGAATCTGAAAAAATATTGCTTGATAGAGCAACTCTACTTTCCATGGCAGATTTAACAACTCTTACTGTGCAAGAGTATCCTGAATTACATGGCATAATAGGAGGATTTTTAAGTTTAGAGTCAAATGAAGGAAGAGAAGTGGGAGAAATAATTAGTGAATTTATATACCCAAGAAAAAAGGGTGATAGGGCTCCTAAAAACAAACTTGCTAAAATTCTCGGAATTCTAGATAGAGTAGATACACTAGTTGGAAGTTTTCTTGTTAAACTTGAACCAACTTCAGGCGAAGATCCTATGGGTTTAAGAAGAATATCATTAACTTTATTAAAGATTTTAACTTCTTTTGAGAATAAAATATCAATTGAAAATTTAATTGAATACTCTCTAAAAACTTTTGATGAAAATCTTAAAAGAGATTTTAATCAAGAAGATCTAAAAAAGTTTATTAAAAATAGATTCAGGACAATTTTAGAGGAAGAAGGTTTTAACTATGATATTATAAATTGTATATTAAATGTTGAACCTCTAATCCCATTTATAAGTTACATAAATGGAAGATTTATAAAAGAAATATATAATTCAAATGATTTTAACAATTTTATATTGGCATATAAAAGAATTTTTAATATTACAAAAAACCAAAAAACTACTGATATTATTGATGAGGGTTTATTTGAAAAGGAAATCGAAAATGAATTGTATGGAATTTATTTAGATCTAAAAAAAGAGATAGAAACAAGAAATATTTTAGAATTAGAGAAAATTTATGACAAATTTATAGGTTCAGTTAAATATATAAATGAATATTTCGATAACATTCTTGTTATGGTTAAAGATGAAAGGATAAGAATAAATAGATTAAATTTATTAAAAAATCTCTTAAATCTCTTTAAAAAGTTTGGATCTTTTGAAGATATTTTAAAACAATAGAAAGGAGTTTAAAAAATTATGAAAAAGAGAATTTATGAATTTGAAGAGGGTTCAAAAGAGATGAGAAATCTTCTTGGTGGTAAAGGTGCTGGTCTTGCCGAAATGACAAGAATTGGCCTTCCAGTTCCAAGTGGGTTTACTATAACAACTGAAGTTTGCAATGAATATTATAGAGAAGGTGGGAAGTTACCTGAAGGTTTAAAAGACGAGATTTTAGAATATTTAAATAGATTGGAAAATAAAGTAAACAAAAAATTTGGTTCAAAAGATAATCCATTATTAGTGTCTGTTAGATCTGGAGCACCAGTTTCTATGCCAGGAATGATGGATACAATTTTAAATCTGGGTTTAAATGATGAAACAGTAAAGGGCCTTGAAGAGTTAACTAAAGATAAAAGATTTGCTTACGATTCTTATAGAAGATTTATATCTATGTTTGGAAATGTTGTGATGGGAATTAAACATGAGAAGTTTGAGGAGATTTTAGAAGATGTAAAGAAAAAATATAATGTTAAATATGATTCTGAGATACCAGTAGAAGGTTTAATTGAAATTGTAAAAAGATATAAAGATTTATATAAAAAAGAAACAGGAGAAGATTTTCCTCAGGATCCATATGAGCAACTTATGATGGCAGTTGAAGCTGTGTTTAAATCTTGGAATAATAAAAGAGCAATTGAATATAGAAGAATATATAAAATACCAGAAACTCTAGGGACTGCTGTAAATATTCAGATGATGGTTTTTGGAAACGCAGGATATGATTCTGGCACAGGTGTTGGATTTACAAGAGACCCTTCTACTGGAGAAAATAAACTTTATGGAGAATATCTACTAAACGCACAAGGGGAAGATGTGGTTGCTGGTATTAGAACACCAAAGCCAATTGATGAGTTAAAAAAGGATATACCAAATGCATATGAGGAGTTGTTAAAAGTAAAAGATATATTAGAAAAGCATTATAGAGATATCCAAGATTTTGAATTTACAATTGAAAAAGGAAAATTATATATGTTACAAACAAGAACAGGACAGAGAACCCCGATTGCAGCAGTAAAAATTGCAGTAGATATGGTTCAAGAAGGTTTGATTACGAAAGAAGAAGCGATAATGAGAGTCGATCCTCATCAAGTTGAACTTTTACTTCATCCTATGATAGATCCCAAGGCAAATGTTAAACCAATTGCAAAAGGATTACCAGCTTCTCCTGGTGCTGCTTTTGGAAAAGTTGTATTTGATACAGATGAAGCAGCATTAAGAGGTAATAATGGGGAGGAGATAATTCTTGTTAGACCCGAAACAACACCAGAAGATATTCATGGAATGGTTGCTTCAAGAGGTATTCTGACAGCAAGAGGTGGAATGACCTCTCATGCTGCAGTAGTAGCAAGAGGAATGGGCAAACCTTGCGTTGTTGGTTGTGAAGAGATAAAGATAAATATGGAAGAGGGATATTTTGTTGCTCCAGATGGAACAAAAGTTTTGAAAGATGAATATATAACTATAGATGGTGGAACTGGAAGAGTGATTTTAGGAAAAGCACCATTAATAGAGCCAGAGATTGGAGGAAATTTAGAAATACTTTTAAAATATGCAGATGAAATTAGAAAACTTGGCGTAAGAGCAAATGCAAATACTCCAGAAGATGCAAAAAAAGCAAAGAAGTTTGGAGCAGAGGGCATTGGTCTTTTAAGAATAGAAAGAATGTTTCTTGATCCAGAAAGATTACCAATAGTTCAAGATATGATTATGGCAAGAACAAAAGAGGAAAGAGTAAAACATTTAAGAAAAATTATTCCAATGATTCAAAAAGATTTTGAAGAAATGCTAGAAGTAATGGATAATTTACCAGTAACAATTAGACTTCTTGATCCACCTCTTCATGAGTTTTTACCACAAAGAGAGAGATTGGAGGAGGAAATTAAAGAGTTTAAAGAAAAAGGAGATTTAGAAGAGGTTAAGAAGAGAGAAAATATTTTAAAAAGAGTAAAAGAACTATATGAACACAATCCAATGATTGGATGGAGAGGTTGTAGAGTAGGAATTGTTTATCCAGAGATATATGAAGCAATGATTGAGGCAATAATAATCGCTGGAATAAATCTAAAAAGAAAAGGTCTAAATCCAATTGTTGAAATAATGCATCCCCTTGTATCTCATGAGAATGAGTTAAAAATATTAAGAGATTTAACTGAGGATGTTGCAAAAAGAGTAATGGAAAGGGAAGGAGTTGAAATTCACTACTTAATAGGAACAATGATTGAAGTTCCTAGAGCAGCAGTTTGTGCAGATAAAATTGCAAAATATGCAGATTTCTTTTCATTTGGGACTAACGATCTTACTCAAACCACTTTTGCTTTTTCAAGAGATGATGTTGAAGCAACATTTTTGCCATTTTACATTGATAAAAAAATACTTCCAGAAAATCCATTCATGGTTCTTGATATTGATGGAGTTGGAAAATTGGTTGAAATGGGAACAAAATTGGGTAAAGAAGCAAATCCAAAACTTGAGGTTGGTATTTGTGGAGAACATGGAGGAGAGCCTTTAAGTGTAAAGTTCTTACATAGAGCAGGTTTAGATTATGTTTCTTGTTCACCTTTTAGAATACCAATTGCAAGACTAGCTGCTGCTCAGGCTGTTATAGAGGAAAAAATTGCCAAGACAACAACCTATCAGGATACTCGCTGAACAGTTAGAAGAAAAAAATTTAAGCCCATTTGCTGCATTATCAAAAAAAAGTAAAGGTAGAATATTTGAAGAAAAAAAATGTGAAATAAGAACTGATTTTCAAAGAGATAGAGATAGAATAATACATTCAAAAGCATTTAGAAGATTAAAAGATAAAACTCAAGTATTCTTTTTTCCATTAGGTGATCATTATAGAACAAGATTGACTCATGTACTTGAAGTTTCTCAAATTGCAAGAGTTATTGGAAGAGCTTTAAAATTAAATGAAGACCTAATAGAAGCAATAGCTCTTGGTCATGATTTGGGTCATTCACCTTTTGGACATATAGGAGAAGAGATACTTGATAAAAAATATAAAGAATATATAAAGAGCGGCGGTTTTAAACATAATGAACAATCATTAAGGGTTGTGGATTTTCTTGAAGAAGGATATGGAAATAAAAAGAGAACTGGTTTAAATTTAACTTGGGAAACAAGAGATGGAATTTTAATGCATTCTAAAGGTTTAAAAACTTTAAAGGATAGTGGAATTAAAAATATAGGTACTTTAGAGGGTATTGTTGTTGCATATTCAGATAGAATTGCATATTTGAATCATGATCTTGATGATGCTATAAGGGGTGGAATAATAAAAGAGAGAGAGGTGCCTAAGATAATTAAAAAAAATTTAGGAGATAATAGTGGTAGAAGAATAGATAGATTAGTAAAAGATTTAATTTATAATTTTTTGAAAAATTCTATATTGGCTTTTAGTAATGAAATTTCAGAAATTATGGATATTTTTCTTAATTTTTTAAAAGAAAAATTATACTATAACAAAGATATTAGGGGAGAAGAAATTAAAAGAATTGAGAAAGTAATAAGTGATCTTTTTGATTATTATATGGAAAATCCAGATAAGTTATTAAATTTTGTTTCTAAATATGAACTTCCTATTCAATATGAAAGTTGGATAGATGCACTTCAAATAACTAATATTAGAGCAAGATATGTTTGTGATTACATATCTGGAATGAGCGATGAGTATCTTATTTTATTATATAATAATATTTTTATTCCAAAACCCTGGAAGATATGAAAAATCTTATTGATTTTGCGGAAGAATTAAGAGAAAAGGTGGATATAGTTGAATTTTTATCACAATATTTAGCCATAAAAAGGAGAGGAAAAAATTATGTTGCATTATGTCCTTTTCATCCTGATAAAAATCCATCTTTAAATATCTCAAGAGAAAAAGGTCTTTTTCATTGTTTTGGTTGCGGTGCGGGTGGTACAATATATCATTTTGTTATGAAAATTGAAAATGTAAATTTTGAAAGAGCTGTTGAGATTGTTGCTAATTGGGCTAAAGTTGAAATTCCACAATTTGATTATGTAAAAAAAAATGATTGGATTTATAAATTCCATGAAGAGATTGCTGATTATTTTAAAGAAAATTTATTTAAAAACGAAAATCTTTTAAATTATTTAAAAAATAGAGGCGTTGAAAAAGAAGGAATTGAAAAATTCAAAATTGGATATGCACCACCAAATATAGACGATTTTTTAAAAGAAAAAAATATAGATGAGAAAAAATTAAAAGAAACAGGAATTTCTCCATATAGAAATTTTTCAAAAAGATTAATTTTTCCAATTAGAAGCATCTCGGGAAAAATCGTGGGTTTTTCTGGTAGAGCTCTTGAAGGGGAGGAACCAAAATATATAAATTCGCAAGAGGTTATTTTTAAAAAAGGTGAAAATCTTTATGGTTTATATGAAGGAAAAGAAGAAATTTTGAAAACAAAAGAAGTTGTTCTTGTGGAAGGATATATTGATGTAATTTTGTTGCATATAAATGGAATTAAAAATGTAGTTTCATCAATGGGTACTTCATTTACTGAAGAACAAGGAAAAATACTAAAAAGATTTGCTGATAGATTATATATTTCTTTTGATCCAGATACTGGTGGAATCGAAGGTACCAAAAGAGCACTAGAGATAAGTGAGAAATACAATTTTGAAATAAAAATCATTATTATACCTCAAAATCTTGATCCAGATGAATATTTATTAAAATTTGGGAAAGAAAGTTTTATATCACTTATGAAAAATTCTTATGATGCAATAACTTTTTTATGGAATGAAAGTGAAAATAAACATAAAAATGATGAAACTGTTGTTCCTTTGACAAAGGATCTTTTAGAGATAGCAAAAAGGATAAAGGACCCAACAAAGAGATTTGAAATTATTAAGAAAATATCAGAAAGGACACATTTTCCAGAGGAGGTTCTTTTAGAAGAAATTAAAGAGAAAAAAACAAAAAGAGAGGAAATTATTAAAGAACAAGAAAATATTTTAGAAAAAGAATTTTTAATTTATATTATTAAAAATAAAGAATATTTTGATTTGATAAAAGATGAAATAAATGAAAATTATTTTCAAACAATAAAATTTAGAGAACTATTCATAAAATTAAAATATTCAAGTGAATTTATTTTAATGGAAGACAATCTTTATAGAGAACTTGCTCTTTCTAATTTTGAACTTGGGCCTAAGGAGCATTTTTTTGATATAATTAAAAGATTGAAATTTATCTATTTACAGAATCTAAAAAAAGAGTTATTAATTAATTTAGAGAAAGCAGAAAAAGAGAAAAAAGTTGATTTAATTGATTATTTAAAATTAAAGTTAATAGAAATTGAAAAAGAGATAAAGAATTTAAGATATAAGGAGGTGTAAGATTTGAGTAACAAGTTTAAACATGATGAAATATCAAGATTAATTGAAAAAGCAAAAGAGAGAGGAAATCTTTCTTATAATGAAATTTTTGAAACATTATCTTCTATAGAGGATCTATCTCCAGAAGAGATAGATGAAATGTATGAATCTTTATTAGATAATGGGATAATTTTTGGAGATGAGAAAGAAATAGAACTTGAAGAAGAAAGAAGAAAAGAAGAATTAGAAAAGCTAAAAGAAGGAATAGATTTAACAAAAGAAGAATTAGGCGAGCCTCTTGATCCAGTTAATTCATATCTTATTGAGATAAGCAAAATACCATTATTAACAAAAGAAGAGGAATATGAACTTGCAAAGAAGATGAAAGAAGGGACTCCAGAAGAAAAAGCTGAGGCAAGAAAAAAGTTAATCGAGAGCAATTTAAGACTTGTTGTTAGTATAGCAAAGAAATATATTGGACAAGGTCTTCTTTTTTTAGATTTAATTCAAGAAGGAAATTTAGGCTTAATTAAAGCAGCAGAAAAATTTGACTATAAGAAAGGTTGGAGATTTTCAACATATGCAACATGGTGGATAAGACAAGCTATAACAAGGGCTCTTGCTGATCAATCAAGGACAATTAGAGTTCCAGTTCATATGGTAGAGAATATAAATAGATTGAAAAAAATAACAAGGCAACTTATGCAAAAACTTGGAAGAGAACCAACAGATGAAGAGATAGCAAAAGAAATGGGAATCTCTGTTAAAAAAGTACAAGATTTCAAAAGAGTTGCACAGGTTCCAATTTCTCTTGAAACGCCTGTTGGTGATGATGAAGATACTACTCTTGCTGATTTTGTCGAGGATAAATCAATTTTATCCCCAGAGGAAGAAACAATTAAAAATTGTTCAAATGAAGAATTGCTTGAACTTTTAAAATTTTTACCAGAAAGAGAAAGAGAAATTGTAAAATTACGTTTTGGTCTTGGCGGAGAGGTGCCTCATACTCTAGAAGAAGTTGGTGCAAAATTTAATGTGACAAGAGAAAGAATAAGACAAATTGAGTCAAAAGCAATTAGAAGATTAAGACAGTTAATGAAGAAAATGAGTAGTTAATGATTGAGGATATAAAAATAAGACCAATGTTAAACAGAGATATAATTTCTGTTGTTGAAATAGATAGAAAATCTTACTCTCATCCATGGGGCGTGAATGAATTTTTTAGAGAGATAAATTATAATAAATTTGGAAGATATTTTGTAGCAGAATTTAATAAGAAAATTATTGGTTATATAGGTAGTTGGTTTTTAGGTGATTTAATTCATGTTACTACTGTTGCTGTTGATCCTGAATATAGAAGGAAAGGTGTCGGGGAAAAATTAATGAATTTTATTATTGATATGGGAAAAAATGAAAATTTTAAGAAAGTTGTTCTTGAGGTTAGAGTATCAAATATTGTTGCTCAAAAATTATATGAAAAACTTGGCTTTAAAATAGAAAAAATAAAGAAAGAATATTATCCAGATAACAAAGAAGATGCTTATTATATGGTAAAGGAAATTTAAATGATTAAAATAGGAATAAAACCCTTTAATGAACAAAAAATTATTGCGGAGTTGATCAAAAAAAGTTTAAATTCTAAATTTGAAATAGTAATATCAGAGCCAATTCCACAAGGAAATTTTAAAAATTTAAAAGATGGAATAATAAATTTAACTATAGATTATCTTGGAACACTTTATAACGCAGTTTTCAATTTAGGAGAAATGGTTCCATGGAACAAAGAACTTATGATTGATAAAATAAAAAAATTATTAGATGAACAAAATATAGAAATTATAAATTTTTTAGGATTTAGTAATGATTTTGTATTTGTTTCAAAAAATTATTATTCAAAAAATTTGGAGGATTTAAAAGATATTGCAAATAATTTAAATTTTGGTTGCCCTCCTCCTTTTGTAGAAAGAAAAGATGGTCTTCCTCTTTTAAAAAAATATTATGAGTTAAATTTCAAAGAGATCATCCCTTTAACTGTTGATAAAATATATGAAGCATTAATTGAAGATGAAGTTCAGATTATAACTGGCTTTAAAACAGATGCGAAAATAGAAAAATATAACCTATTTTTAATATATGATAATAAAAAAATTATGCCTCCATATGATGCTTTGATTTTAGGAAAAGATTTAGATGAAGAGATAAAAGAAAAATTAAAAACTATTAAAATAAATGAAAAAGAGATAAGACATTTAAATTTATTATATGAGTTGGGGGAATTTAAAATAGAAATTTAAAATATTATAATTTAAAATATGTTATCTTATCTTGCTCTTTTAGGAAGAATTATATTAATTGGTTTTGAAAGAATTGTAATTAAAAATCTTACTGATAGAGAAAATGATTTATCTGTTACATTCATTTTTTTCTTATTATCGCTCCCTTTTCTTTTTCCATTTTTATTTTTTACAGAAAAACCAGATAATTATTATTTTCTTATTTATGTTTTAATATCAAGTATTATTTATACAAATTCATTTATTTTTTATGTTAAATCTATTTCAATAGAGGAGGTTTCATTGGTTGCGCCTCTTTATAATTTTAATGTCTTTTTCCTTATAATATTAACATCAATATTTTTAAATGAAAAAATAAGTTTTTTTAAAGTTTTAGGTTTATTTTTACTTGTTTATGGTTCATCTTTTTTATTGAAAAGAGAAAATTTTTATAAATCCCTAAAAGCTCTTTTTAAAAACAAAGGCGCACAATACATGATTCTTTCTTCTATATTAATAGGTATTGGTAGAACCATTGATGGATTTTCTGCTAAATCAAATGTTTCGCCAATTTTTTACTCTTTTTTTCTTTATCTTTTTATAAGCATAATTCTTTTCTTCATCTTATTAATAAAAAAGAAGCTATTATTTTCATTAACATTATTAAAAAGAAAATCTTTTCTTTCAAATTTTGCTGGATTAACAAATGCTTATTCATATCTTTTTCTTCTCTATGCTTTCAAGAATATTGATGTTAGTATTGCAGAACCATCAACAATGCTTGGAACAATAGTAACTCTTTTTCTTTCAAAAATAATTTTTAAAGAAGATATAAAATATAGATTCATTGGTGTAATAATAATGATAATCGGGACATATTTAATTTTTTTAAAATTTTAAATTATTTTGGGTTTTCAATAAACGATTTATCAAGATCTCCTTCATTAGAAAAACCTCTCTCTTCCCAATATCCTCTATAATCTAAATTATCAGAAATTTCTATTCCTGTAATCCATTTTATCCATTTGTAACCCCACTTATCTTCTGCAACAAGCTGAAAAGGAAAACCTCTTTCAGGTGGAAGAGTAACCCCATTAATTTTATAAGCAATCAAAATATCATTTTTATAAAAATAATCTATTGCCAGAGATGTTTTGTAACCATCAAAAGCGTGGAAAATTAAAATTTTTGCATTATCTTTAATACCTACATCATTTAATAAATCTCTGACAAGAATACCTTCCCATAAAACCCTTGCACTCCAACCTTCCACACAATATAAGGTTGTTACTTTTTCATATTTTTTGAATTTATTTAATATTTCTTCATAGGTATAACTTTTTTCATTTTCAACTAAACCATAAATTTTTAATTTATATTTTTCTATATTAATATATTGGGGACCTTTTATTGAGTTTTCTCTAAAACTATCTATAGAAGACAATTTTTCACCCTTATAATTTAATATCTCTATATCTTGAAGTTTAATAGGATTGCCTCTGTTATTAATTAAATAATCGATCATAAATATAGATATTAAAGAAAAAATTAAAATAAAAATAATCAAAATTCTCTTTTTCATGTTTATATCTCCTTTGTAACTTTTTTAATTTTAACATATTTTTAATAAATTAATTTAGAGAATAAATATGATAAAATTTATAGGATGAAAAAATTTTTTCTTATAATATGTTTTCTATCAATTTTAATAATTGGTATAAAAATTGAAGAGAAAATTCCAGAAAAATATATAAATTCAATAAATTATTTAATAGAAAAGGATATAATTAAAGGTTTCTCAGATGGAACTTTAAAAGTGAATTGGGCAATAACTCAGAGTGAATTTATAACTTTAATAACAAGATGTAATTTAAAATATAAAAAAGATTTTATTAAGAAAGATTTTTTTATAATAATTAGAAATTTATATCAAAAAATAAAAGCAATATTCAAAAAGGAATCTGCAATAAAATTTTCTGAGTTTAAAGATAAATGGTTTCATCCATATCTTATTGAATATCAAAATATAACCGGTGTCGATAAGAAAAATATTGAACCCCTTTCATATATAAATATTTATGAAGCACTTTATTTTATTTTAATGGCATCACCCTTTAAAGGTGAAATAGAATATATTGTTTTTCCTTTTGATAATGATGAAAAAGCCTCTATATTGATTAGTGCTATTTCTCACAAATATTTTTTGGAAGGCTTATCTTTTAAAGATAGATTATCAAGAGGTGATGCTTTTTTGTTGATAGAAAATTATTTAAGGAAGGTGGAAGATGCTATTAGTAATTGATATTGGTAATACAAATATTGTTATAGGTATTTTTGATGAAGATTTATTAGTCAAAACTTATAGATTATCTTCGAGAGTATTAAGAACTTCAGATGAATATTCTCTTGAAATTGCATCTTTACTTTTTTTTGACAACATTTCAATTAATAAAATAGAAAATATTATTATATCTTCAGTTGTACCCCCTCTTGATCCAATAATTGAAAAAACATGCGAAAAACTTTTTAATAAAAAACCAATTTTTGTTAATTTATCAATGAAGTTCCCAATAAAATTTGAAATAGAAAATTTAAATGAGATTGGAATGGATAGAGTTGTCGGAAGTTCTATGGGATACTGTATAACAAAAAGTGGAACATTGGTTGTTGATTTTGGAACTGCAACAACATTTGATATTATAAAAAAAGAAGGTGTTTTTATTGGTGGAGCAATCGCTCCTGGTATTTTGATTTCACTTGAATCATTAATAACAAGAACAGCAAAACTTCCAAAAGTTGAATTGACATTACCCCCTTCTCCTATTGGTAAAAATACTGTAAATGCAATTAAATCCGGAATTTTGTATGGTTGGAGTGGTATAGTTGAGAGAATCTTGTTTGAAGTCGAAAAAACTTTAAATGAAAAGATGAGATTAATTATAACAGGTGGCGCTTCACATTTTGTTTTGCCTCTTATAAGAATAGATTATATTTATGATAAAGATTTAATTTTAAAGGGTTTGAAATTAATTTATGATTTAAACCAATGAAATTTGATTTTAATAACAAAAGATTTATTTTAGCTCCTTTAACTAATTTTTCAGATACAGGTATGAGAATATTATCTAAAAAATTCGGTGCTGATTTAGTTTTTACAGGAATGATCTCTGTTTATGAAATAATAAACAAGAATGATTTGACTTTCAAAATATATGATGATGAGAGGCCTATATCATTACAAATTTTTGGAAACGATCCATTTTTGATAGAAAAAGCAGTAAAAATTATAGGAGATAGAGTTGATTTAATTGATTTAAATTTTGGATGTCCATCAAGAAAAATCATAGAAAATTATAATGGAGGATTTCTTCTTCAAGACAAAAATAAGATTAAAACTCTAATAAGAAGTGCTTTAAACTCATCTAAAGTTCCTATTTCAGTAAAAATTAGAAGTGGTTTTGATCAAAATAATCTTAATTATTTAGAAATTGGTAAAATATGTGAAGAAGAAGGTATTTTTTTTTAACTATTCATCCAAGAACAGTAAAGATGAAATATTTTGGAAAAGTTGATCTAAATATAACAAAAGAGTTAAAAAGAAATTTAAAAATACCAATTGTTCATAGTGGGGATGTATTTAATTACTTAGATGCAGAAGAGGTTTTCAAAAAAACAAATTGTAATGGTATTATGTTTGGAAGAGGAGCAATAGGAAATCCTTGGATTTTTTTAGATACTAAAAAATATATCTTTAATGGTGAAATTCCACAAAAAGTTTCACTAGAAGAAAAAATAAAAGTAATTATTGAACATATTGAAATTCTTTATTCAATATATGGTGAGAATTATACTATAAAGCAGATGAAGATTCATATACCTAAATATTTAAAAGGTTATCCAAAGATTACAATGTTGAATAAGTTATTAAATGGGGTAAAATCAATTAATGAACTAAAATATTTTCTTTATAATTTTAGAAAATTATAAAGAGGTGAATTATGAAAAGAGTAGTTAGTATTAGTTTAGGTTCATCAAAAAGAGACAAAAAAGTTGAGGTTGAAATATTGGGTGAAAAATTTATTTTAGAAAGAATTGGAACAGATGGAAATAAAGAAAAAATGATAAATCTATTTAAAGAACTTGATGGAAAAGTTGATGCCTTTGGACTTGGAGGTGCTGATTTATATATAAGTGTTGGGAAGAAAAGAACAACTTTGAAATCTATTGATAATTTAGTTAAAGAAGTAAAATTAACTCCAGTTTGTGATGGACAATATTTAAAAGACACTCTTGAAAAAAATGGTGTGATATTTATGAGAGATAAGGGTTTAATTGATAAAAATACAAAGGTTATGGTTATTTCTGGAGTTAGTAGGTATGGGCAGGTTGAGGGTTTTTTAGAAGTTGGATGTAAGATTTTATTTGGTGATTTAATGTTCTCATTAAATTTACCTATTCCTATTTATAATCATAAAACTTTTCTTTTGCTTGCGAGTATAATTGTTCCGATTGCAAGAAATTTTCCTTATGAGTGGCTTTATCCAACAGGTAAATCACAAGAAGAGATTATTCCAAAATATGAAAAATATTATAAATGGGCAGATGTTATTGCAGGAGATTTTTTATATATTAAGAAGCACATGCCAGATGATTTAAGTGGAAAAATTATTTATACAAACACTACTACTTTAGAGGATAGAAAACTTTTAAAGGATAGAGGTGTAAAATATTTAGTTACAACAACACCTGAGTTTGATGGGAGAACCTTTGGAACAAATGTTATGGAAGCATTAATTTGTGCTTATATTGGTAAAAAACCAAACGAAATAAAAGAAACTGAATATTATGATCTTATGGAAAGATTGAATATAAAACCAAATATAATAGAATTATAACTTAAGGAGGAATTTATGACTTCAAAAAGCGAAAAGAAACAGGAGATAATAACTCCAAAAGGAGATAAAGTTTATGTTACAAAAGAAGGTTTAAAGAGATTGGAAGAGGAGCTCGAATATTTAAGAAATGTTAAAAGATTACAAATCGCAGAGAAACTTGAAAATGCTGTTCAAGCATTTGGTGAATTAACTGAAAATGCTGAATATGAAGAAACAAAAAGAGAGCAAGCATTAATAGAAGGAAGAATATCTGAATTAGAAGATTTGCTTTCAAAGGCAATTATAATTGATACTGAAAAAATTTCTAAAGTTGCGGTTGGTATTGGTAGTAAAGTTAAAATTTTGATAAAAAATTTAAAAGATAAAAGTGAAGAAACAATGGAATTTATGTTAGTAAGTTCAATTGAAGGCGAACCTGAGGAAAATAAAATCTCAATAGACTCTCCAATTGGTGAAGCAATATTAGGTAAAAGAAAAGGAGATGTTGTTAAAGTAAAGATACCAAAAGGAGAAGTTTTTATTAAGATAATTTCAATAGAAAAATAAAATGGAAGAAAGAGAGATTAGATTAAAAAAGTTAAAAGAGTTGAAAGAAAAGGGAATAAATCCGTTTGAATACAAATTTGAAAGAACTCATGTGGCAGATGAGATAAAAAGGAATTTTCAAGATTTAGAAAACATGGAAGTTCAAATTTCAGGTAGGGTTATTTCAGAGCGATTTCATGGTAAAGCAAGTTTTATAACTATTAGAGATTTCAGTGGAACAATTCAAATTTATATAAATATAAATAATGTTGGAGAAGATTCTTATAACTTTTTTAAAAAATATATAGATCCAGGAGATTTTGTTGGAGTAAAAGGAACAGTTTTTAAAACACATACAGGTGAAATCACTATTAGTGCAAATTATTTAAAATTATTAACAAAATCTCTTTTGCCTCTACCAGAAAAATATCATGGAATTAAAGATGTTGAATTAAGATATAGAAAAAGATATCTTGATTTAATCGCTAATCCACAAAATATTGAAATATTTATAAAAAGAAGTATTTTAATTAAAAATATAAGAGATTATCTAAATAAACTTGGTTTTATAGAAGTTGAAACACCTATGCTTCAGCCTATTCCTGGCGGTGCAACAGCAAAACCTTTTATTACTTTTCATAATGCTTTAAATCAAAATTTCTATTTAAGAATAGCACCTGAACTTTATTTGAAAAGATTAATTGTTGGTGGATTTGAAAAAGTTTATGAAATAAATAGAAATTTTAGAAATGAAGGAATATCAACAATTCATAATCCAGAATTTACAATGTTAGAATTATACCTAGCATATGCAGATTATAAAGACATTATGGTTTTAACAGAAAATTTAATTAGCGAAGTTATTTACTCAATTAATGATGGTTATTTAATAGATTATAATGGAATGAAGATTAACTTTGAACCACCATGGCAAAGATTTTCTTATAAAGAGATTTTTGAAGAAAAAACAAAAGTCCCAATTGAAAATTTCAGAGACATAGATTTTGGGCTTAGATATTTAAAAGATGAGGGAATTGAATTAACAAAAAAACCAAATTTTAAAAATATAGTTGATGAAATTTTTAAAGAGAAGGTTGAAAAAGATTTAATAAATCCTACTATTATTTATGATTTTCCAATAGAAATGTCACCTCTTGCAAAAAAGAAAAGAGATAACAATGGTTGGGTTGAAAGATTTGAAGTTTTTATTAGAGGCATGGAAATTGCTAACGCTTTTTCAGAATTAAACGATCCAATTGATCAAAAGGACAGATTTTTAGAAGAGATTAAAGAAAAGGAGAAAGGAGATGAGGAGTCACATTATTTTGATTCGGATTATATAGAAGCTCTTGAATATGGAATGCCTCCAACTGGAGGACTTGGAATAGGTATTGATAGATTAACTATGATTGTTACTAACAAAGATTCTATAAGAGAAGTTATTTTATTTCCTCAATTGAAATTAAAGGAGGAAGATGAATGAAAAGAGTTGCATCTGGAATGAGACCAACTGGTAAATTACATCTTGGAAATTACTTTGGTGCTTTAAAAAATTGGATTGAACTTCAAGATAAATATGAATGTTTTTATTTTATTGTTGATTTTCATGCATTGACAACTGGATATGAAAAATCTAAAGAGATAAGAGAAAATATTTATGAAATGGCTTTAGATTGGTTTGCAATGGGTCTTGATCCAAATAAATCAACAGTTTATATCCAATCATCTATTGTAGAAATTCCGATTCTTCATTTAATATTTTCTATGATAGTTCCAATGCCTTGGCTTGAAAGAAATCCAACTGTTAAAGAGATGGTAAGAGATTTAGATTTAAAAGAAAATGTTGGATATGGACTTCTTGGTTATCCTGTACTTCAAGCAGCAGATATTCTTATAGTAAAAGGAGAGTATGTGCCAGTTGGAAAAGATCAACTTCCTCATCTTGAATTTAGTAGAGAACTTGCAAGAAGATTTAATTTTTTATATGGGGAATTTTTTCCAGAACCGCAAGCGCTATTAACAGAAACACCTCTAATTTATGGAATTGATGGTAAAAAAATGAGTAAATCTTTAAATAATCAAATAAATCTTTCTGATAGTGAAGATGAAATAATTAAAAAAGTTACACAAATGATTACTGATCCTTCTAAAATAAGAAAGAATGACCCAGGACACCCTGAAATTTGTTCTGTCTTTTCATACTATGAAAATTTTTTCAAGGAGAAAATGGATTTAGTTAAAGAAGAGTGTGAAAAAGGTTTAAGAGGATGTGTTGAATGTAAAAAGGAAATCGCAAAAAAAATATATAATTTTTTAGAGCCTTATAGAGAAAAGAAGAGTAATCTTGAGAAGGATAAAGATACGATTTGGGATATTTTGAAAGAAGGTGGAAAAAGAGCTAAAAAAATTGCAGAAAAAACATTATCAGATGTTAAAAAATTAATGGGTCTTGATTATCTATGAATTTAGTAAAAATTTTAACAGTAAACGATCTTTTTACTGCAGAATTAATAAAAGAATTTTTAGAAAAAGAAGGTATTCCTGTTGTTATAAAAAGAACAAAATGGTTTGATAATCCATATTTGGGAAGTATTGGTCCAAGAGATCTATATGTAGAAGAAAAGGATGTGGACCTAGCAAAAAGTTTACTAAAACAAGAAAATTTTAATTTAGAAATATAAAATTACTTGACAAAATTTTTAAAATTGTTTATCATATTAAATGCTTCTTGACAAAAAATTATTCTTTAATATAATTTAAAAGATAGAAATTTGCCGGTGTAGCTCAGTGGCAGAGCAGCTGATTTGTAATCAGCGGGTCGTGGGTTCGAATCCCTCCGCCGGCTCCATTAATAGTGGAGAGGTAGCGAAGCGGTCAAACGCGGCAGACTGTAAATCTGTTGGCCATGCGCCTTCGTAGGTTCGAATCCTACCCTCTCCACCATGCGGGAGTAGCTCAGTTGGTAGAGCATCAGCCTTCCAAGCTGAGTGTCGCGGGTTCGAGTCCCGTCTCCCGCTCCAAATGGTTTGCGGGGTGGAGCAGTGGTAGCTCGTCGGGCTCATAACCCGAAGGTCGCTGGTTCGAATCCAGCCCCCGCAACCATGCCCATGTAGCTCAGGAGGAAGAGCGTGTCCTTGGTAAGGACAAGGTCAGCGGTTCGAATCCGCTCATGGGCTCCAGTTTGGTTTTTGGACAAGAAGTTTAAGAATTATAGGTTATTTTAATTTTTTTATAATAGGAGAAAGAATATGGCAAAAGAAAAATTTGAAAGAACTAAACCACATGTGAATGTAGGAACCATTGGTCATATTGACCATGGTAAAACAACATTAACATCTGCTATAACAAAAGTTTTAGCAAGTTTAG
>Ga0272449_1001778_pt1 | contig 21331 bp, 21 predicted proteins | sample YNPCB0241_FD_198679 | JGI IMG/M metagenome (GOLD analysis project Ga0272449, IMG submission 198679) | Hot spring sediment microbial communities from Yellowstone National Park, WY, United States - YNP-CB-024-1 | ecosystem: Environmental > Aquatic > Thermal springs > Hot (42-90C) > Sediment... | reverse complement strand
GTTTGCCGCGTCGACAAGAGTTACTTCAACGCCGAATCTTGGCAGCACTTCTTGGAAGAGGGTTAGGGTTCCGCCATATAGGTCTCTTGAAGCCATAATATGGTCTCCCTTCGAAGCCATGGAAAGGACGGTAGTGGTTATTGCCGCCATGCCAGAGGAAAAGGCTGCGGCATCTTCTGCCTCTTCTAAATTTGCCATTTTCCTTTCAACAGCTCGTACGGTTGGGTTGTCAAATCTAGTGTATAGGTAGCCCTCCATTTTTTCGCTTATAACGTCGATGAGCTGTCTAGTGCTTGTGAAGGCGAAAACAGAAGTTTCATAAATTGGGTTGGCAACAGCCCCTAAACCATCGGGTTTTTCTCCGCCGCGCACAGCCTTGGTGGAAAAGCCTAAGCTTTTTGAAGCCACTCACATCACCTTTTATACTATTGTTTCATGACTTGCTTGAGAAATAACTTTTTAGGCTTGACGCCAATATTTAGTTCAAAACCGGATTACTTGGGAGTTAGCAAATCATGTTTGATAAACAAAAAATTGAGGAAATAGCCAAGGAAAGGGAACGCTGGGAAAAGTCAACACTGCCAAACTGGATAAAACATTGCCCAGAACGCCAAAAAGAGTTTCGCAACCATTCTGGTATAACAATTAAGGGGTTATACACACCGGAAGACATCAAAGACATGGACTACATGAGGGATTTAGGTTTTCCAGGTGAATACCCATTTACAAGGGGTTTGCATGCAACCATGTATCGTGGTCGATTATGGACGATGCGCATGTTCGCCGGTTACGGCACTGCTGAAGACACAAACAAACGGTTCAAATACCTGCTCAGCGAGGGCGAAACCGGGTTGAGCACAGCGTTCGACTACCCGACAATAATGGGCTATGACTCTGACCACCCCATGGCAAGGGGCGAGGTTGGAGTGTGCGGAGTAGCTATATCATCGCTGCAGGACATGGAAGTCCTCTTTGACGGCATACCGTTGGACAAGGTTACAACTTCCATGACAATTAATGGTCCGGCTTCCGTTCTGCTCGCCATGTATATAGCAGTAGGCGACAAACAAGGCGTTCCAAGGGAAAAACTTGGAGGCACAACCCAAAACGACAATTTGAAAGAGTTTTTCGCCCAGAAGCTCTGCATATTCCCGCCAAAGCCATCACTGAAACTTTCAGTAGACGTCATAGAGTACTGTGCTAGGCACTTGCCGAAATGGAACCCTATAAGCATAAGCGGCTACCATATCCGAGAGGCAGGCGCAACAGCCCTACAAGAGTTGGCTTTCACTCTGTACGACGGAATAGCCTATGTTGAGGAAACCCTAAAGCGAGGCTTAAAAGTGGACGATTTTGCTCCACGCCTATCCTTCTTCTTCGCATCCCACAACGACTTCTTCGAGGAAATTGCCAAGTTCCGCGCTGCTAGACGCTTATGGGCTAGGATAATGAAGGAACGTTTCCACGCCAAAAACCCGCGTTCCATGTGGATGAGAATGCATGTCCAAACCTCTGGCTGCACCCTAACAGCTCAGCAACCCCTAAACAACATTGTCAGAACAACGATTCAGGCTTTAGCCGCAGTGCTGGGCGGAACCCAGTCGCTGCACACCAACTCCTTCGATGAGGCTTTGTGCCTACCAACAGAAGAGTCTGTTAGAGTGGCTCTCCGAACCCAGCAGATAATAGCCTACGAAAGCGGCGTGGCAAACACTGTTGACCCGCTTGCAGGCTCATATTACGTTGAGGCTTTAACCAATGAGATGGAGGAAAAAGCCATGGAATACATCCAAAAAATCGACGACATAGGAGGAGTCATCCCAGCCATAGAGAAGGGTTTCTTCCAGAAGGAAATAGCTGAAAGCGCCTACAGATACCAGCGAGAAGTAGAGGAGAAAAAACGGATAATAGTTGGCGTAAACGAATATGTGATAGAAGGCGAAGAAATCCCAATAAAACTTTTAAGAGTCAACCCGAGCGTTGAGAAAAAGCAGATTGAGAGGCTTCAGAAACTGCGAAGGGAACGAGACAACAGAAAAGTCAAAGAAGTACTTGAAAAACTCCATTACGCGGCTGAAAAGGAAGAGAATCTCATGCCAACAATAATTGAGGCTGTTAAGGTCTACGCCACCCTTGGAGAGATAATGGATGTACTGCGAAAAGTTTACGGAGAATACAAAGAACTAATAATAATCTAAAATGGATATGAGGGTGAAAAGGGGCGAGGCACATGCAAAGCGGAAGTGGAAGAAAAATAAGAGTGTTAATAGCTAAACCGGGACTGGACAGCCACGACAGAGGAGCAAAAGTCGTTGCAAGAGCCCTAAGAGACGCTGGAATGGAAGTAATCTACACAGGGCTTAGACAAACACCGGAACAAATTGTTGAAACAGCCTTGCAGGAAGACGTTGACGTCATAGGGTTAAGCATCTTGTCAGGTGCCCACATGGCGCTTTTCCCAAGGATAATGGAACTCCTAAAAGAGAAAGGCCTGACCGACGTTCTAGTTTTCGCCGGAGGCATAATCCCAGAGGAGGACATCCCAGAGCTTAAGAAAATCGGGATAAAAGAGGTTTTTGGACCCGGAACACCCACGGAAACCATTATTAAATATGTGTTGGAGAACGCTCCAAAAAGAAAGTAAAGAAGACGTGTAAAAGCCATTGTTTAAAATTGAAGAAATTGCCAAAGGCATGCTCACCGGGGACAAAAGAAGCATAGCGAAAGCCATAACCATAGCCGAGAACAGCCCAGAAGAAGCCCAAACATTGATTGCGGCAATCTATCCCCACACTGGGAAAGCCCACATAATAGGCTTAACTGGACCGGGAGGCTCTGGAAAAAGCACTCTAATAGAGAAAATGGTACGCGAATACAGACGAAGGGGCAAAACTGTTGGCGTGATAGCCGTTGACCCAACAAGCCCCTTCACGGGCGGAGCATTCCTAGGCGACAGAATAAGGATGCAGGAGCTAAGCACAGACGAGGGCGTTTTTATACGCAGCATGGCAACCCGCAACAGCCCCGGAGGAATAGCTAAAGCAACAAAGGACGCGGTAAAAATATTGGACGCTGCTGGAAAGGACATAATAATTGTTGAAACCGTCGGTGCCGGACAGTCTGAAGTGGAAATAATCAAAGTGGCGCAGACAATAATTGTTATTCATGCTCCGGGGCTTGGAGATGAGATTCAGGCTATAAAGGCTGGTTTAATGGAGATAGCCGACATATTCGTTGTGAACAAGGCTGACCGCGAAAACGCCGACAAAGCCGTCATGGACATCCAAGCTATGCTACAGCTAGACAACGAGGAGAAGGCTTGGACACCGCCAATAATAAAGACGATAGCCCTAACAGGAGAAGGCGTACCCCAACTCATAGAGAAAATAGAAGAGCATTGGCAATATCTCCAGAAAGGGCTATTGCACAAAAGAAGCTTGGAAAAGGCTGAGGCTGAACTTGTGGAAGCCATAAAAGATAAAGTGACAAGTTCAATAATTGAGAAGTTGAAAAGGGAAAAACGTTTTGAAAGGATTCTTCAACAGATTGTTGAGCGGGAAATTGACCCAGCATCAGCCGCGGAAAAACTCCTAAACCAAGAACTTGAATAGAAGGCTGAAAAGCCAATGCCGAAGCTTGAAAAAGGGCTTGTACAAGTATATACTGGAGATGGAAAGGGAAAAACCTCAGCAGCCTTCGGACTGGCATTAAGAGCCATAGGCAGAGGCCTAAAAGTCTACATTATCCAGTTCATCAAAGGCGGATTCGATTATGGAGAACTATACGTTGTAGATAAGCTTCCAAATATTACACTAAAAGCCTTTGGAAGGGGAAAATTCGTGACCCAACAGCCGCCTTCACAAGAGGATGTTAGGCTTGCAGAAGAGGCCCTTCAGCTAGCCGAAAAAACCATCAAAAGTGGAGAATACGACCTCGTCATATTGGACGAGATTAACGTGGCTTTAAACCTCAAACTCATAAGCCTAGAAAAAGTTTTAGAACTCATAAAAGGAAAGCCGAAACATGTGGAGCTTGTTTTAACCGGGCGTTACGCACCCAAGGAAATAATTGACGCTGCTGACTTAGTTACGGAAATGAGGGAGGTTAAACACCCGTTCAAAAAGGGGTGCCAAGCGAGGGAAGGAATAGAATTTTGACCAAGCCGTCGCCACGTGCGAAAAAAGAAGCCAGAGAAAAATTTTCTGACATCCTTAAAACTTCGTGGGTTAAGTCTGCCATAATTGCTGGGCTTATTTTTCTCACCATAGGATTAGCTGCAATATTCGCCTTCAAAGCCGTAAACATAGGCAGTTTTCAAATAATTTCGGATGCGAAAGCTTTCACAGAGAAGTATGGAATTTTAGGCATTTTCTTAGCAACCATACTTGCGGGAACAATTATTCCCCTAGGAAGCCCAGCCCTTGTGGTGGCGGCAGCATCGCTTGGAATTCACCCACTACCACTCGTAATTGTCGCAACAGCCGGATTCACATTAGGCATGACTATAAACTATTATTTGGCTTATCGTCTAGGAAGACCATACGTAGCTAGAAAAGTTGGCGTTGAAAAACTTGAAGAAGTCACGATTTTGTGGAACCGGTGGGGCTGGATTCTCTACGTAGTGTTTGGGCTTGTGCCATTCCTACCAGTAGAGTTTCTGGCATTAATATGCGGAATGCTAAAAACCAGCATAAAAACCTTCATTGTTTTGAGCTTTATGCCTAGGCTTATAGCTTTTGCGGGTCTCGCATATTTCGGAGAAGCCATCGGCAGCTGGATTGGAATAATCTAGCATAGGCTATTTTCTTATAGGTGGCGGAACAGCAATCAAAGTTTGTGTGCGGCGAACACCCCTGATATGCTGAATCTTCTCAATTATTTTTCCAAGCTCCTCAACCTTGGCAAACTCCACATAGACAACAGCGTCAAACTGCCCAGTAACAGCATGAGCCATCTTAACACCCTCAATTTTGAGGGCTGCTTCAGCAACATCCCATATCATACCCGGCTCAGCATTAATTAGAACATAGGCTTCCAAACAGTTTCATCTCCATATATAAAGATAGTCAATTTTAGCATAAAAAACTTAGGAATAAATTTCTGCAGCTAGGGCTGTCTTGGTTTAGGACGTTTCGTGAGGAAGTTTTTGAGGGCGCTTCTTATCTCTTTCAGTGTTAGGATTCTCTGCTGGAATTCTGGTTTGTAGGGGTGGGTTTCGCTTTCCAAAAGTTCTTTTAGCCTAGCATAATAGGCTTCAAACTCCTCCGGCGTGTTACTTCTAAACTTGAATATGGCTATTCCGCCCTTCGGATTTTCCCATCGCTTGTCATAGGCGTCTATGGGGCGTGCAGTGCCAAACCTTTCAATGCTCCTCTCAACCAAAATATCCCTCTCAACATTGAAAACCACAAGCAGGCTGTTAACAAGGGAGACTTTCGATGCTAAAAGAAACTCTCGGGTCACATTGTCAGGGGCTGTCGAATCTATCACAACGCTGTAGCCCTTCTTGAGAAGCGCATCCCGCATCTCGGCAATCATGGAATAAACCAGATACTCGTCGCGACATGGATAAGCCTCATAAAAAAGCATTTCCCTCAGTTCGTCAACGCCAACTCTAGCCAAATATGGGTAATCGGCGACAAGCCTCCTCGCAAGTAAAGTTTTACCTGAACCTGGATAACCGCTTAACACTATTAGCCATAAACCCTTAAGGCTGCTGCCCATGTCTGACACTTAATAGTGACCCTAATTAAGGTTTAAACTTCTAAAAAGTGCCTTAAAAATTGAGGGGGCAAAAGAAAGGGAGAAGAAAAGGTTTAGGCGAGTTTTTCTCCGCAGTTTGGACAGAATTTGGCTCCGGCTTGAACCTCGCTTCCACATTTTGGACATTTAGCCGTTGACTGCAGTGGGCTTCCGCAGTTTAGGCAGAACTTTGCTCCAGCAGGATTTGATGTTCCACATTTGGGACAGTTAACTCCACCGGCTGGCTGTTGTAGTGGCGCGCCACAGTTGCTGCAGAACTTTGCCGTCTGTGGATTTTGGAAATTACATTTCGGACATAGTACCATAGGCACTGCCGGCGCTTGTGCCGGTGCTGGCTGAAGCACTTGTGGAAGAATCACCGCGCCAGCTCCTACGGCTGCTCCTGGGCTTTTTGATAGGCTTTCAGCTGATTTTTGGACAGTTTCCATCCTTAAAACTTCTGTTGCTGCAACACCAGTTTTCACGTAGAATAGCCTATCTCTCCATTCAGGCGTTGTGTCAATTCCCTCAAATTTAACGTCTATCAGCTCAAGGCCTATCCTTGAAAAGGCGTCGAAAAGCGCGTTTTTAGCCACAAGGCTTGTTTCGTCCAACTTGCCGTAAACCTCTGCAAGGGAGTACTGGCTTAAAGTGTCAATGAGCCTCTCGTTAAAGTATCCCCTCAAAAATTCCTGAAGCCTGTCAGTTGTGAAGACTCCTTGTCCGCCAACCACTTCGTTGACGAAGAGGTTTGGCTCCTCAACCCTAAACCAGAAACTCCCAAAGAATTTTATTGGAGCAAGCTCCTTCGTCTGGCTTTGAGCCCCAAACCTTCCCTGAAACTGTTTCAGAGATACAAAGACCACGGTGCATCTGAAGGGAACCTTTTCGAAACCGGCAATTTTAGACAAAATCTTTGTGAGGAGCGGAAGGTTTGCTGTCGTTAAAACGTGGCGTCCAGCTCTAAAAACGTCGTAGGCTTTTCCATCTCTAAAGAAAACGGCAGCCTCATACTCGTGGACTATTAGGTTGTCTCCCCAGGCTATCTCTTCATTGGGATATTTCCAAACTATGTCTCCTTCCCTTGCACCAGTCCACTCTATAACTTTAGGCATTCAAATTTCACCTCCTCTAACCTTGCAGTCCCCTTAAAATCTCAGCTCTCTGGTCAATCAGCCTATCCAACTCCTCAACCTTTGATGTTAAATTGTCCATGGCTTGCCTCCATTCGCCTCCGCCAACCTCCATCTTAACAAGTTTTTCCACATCCGACCTTATAGATTCAGCCTTCTCAACGAGGCTTGCATCAGCTTGAAGAACCTGGTCAAGCTTGTCCTCCCGCACCTTAACGGCGTCAAACATTCCAGCATAACCAGCAACAGCCCTATCTATCCTTTGGGTTACCCTATCAAGACGTGATAAAAGCGCCTCATACATATACGTGTCCTCTCCTGAAAGCCTTTGGGCAACAGTCGGGTTTGCAAAGCTTCTCCTGAAAATCATTTTTGCATCCTTAAGCCTATTTACAACCTCCATTCGAACAAGGCGGTCGCTTTCCCTGCGAAGCTCCTTTTCCTTGTATCCCCTATACCCGGGAATATAGCCCATTATCCTCTCTAGAAGGCTTCTTTCCCCGCGAACCTTTTCCAAGTATTCTTTCCCACTCATTATTTACTCCTCTTGTAGGCGGCTATACCTATCACAGCGATTATAATTAAAAGTATCCCCAGAACTAGAAGCGGCGGCACCACGGTATACGTAGCCGAAACAACTCCGATACATGTCATAACAATTCCCCAGACAAGATAGTAGATGGGGTCTTTGCGGCTGAAAAAAGCGTAAAACAATGTGTAAACACCGAGAGGAACAAAAATCCATGCTGGAAGATTGATGATGTCGAAGGGGATGATGTTTACGCTGTAGATAACTGCTGCTAAGCCTAAAGAAATAACTAGAACTGCCAGAGCGCCGGCACCATAGCCAATGCGCGTGCAAAGAGTTTCTTTAGACTCCAACATATTTCCTCCAATACCTGCATGGTTATTCTCTAAAATCACCCTATTAAAGTTTCATAAAATGTGATTTTAAGCTTCCTACCTTAGGATTAGTTGATATACCTCTTTGGTTACGAATTCTAGGTATTTCTCCTTGTCTGTTAAGTTGAATATGGTTACTGAGGCGTCTCTGGTTATGCCAACAACGTAACCGTACTCCCTTGACCTAGCCACAATGTACCATAGGTCTCCGTGCTTACAGTAGTCCTCAAAAAGCGAAGTGTTCACCAAGTCTGGTCCATAAAGGGAAAGCTTATTCACATTAGGAATATCCACATTGTCGAAAAAGGTGATTTTCGTGTCCTCCGGGTTTTTTAGGTGAAACTCGCGAAGGGTTTCTGGCGGTATTCGGGCTTCCACTATACCGCCGACGCGGTCGAAAAGGATTTCGCTGAGCTTGTTGGCTATAAAGTTGGCTAGGCGCTTCTTCTCAACAACCGTCAGAAACGTTACATCTTCAACCTGGGAAAAGCTGAAGAGGGCTTCAACAGTGCGGGGCAGAGGAGCAACTTTCCCTCTGTAGAGGACGTGGATTATGTAGTCGTGGGAATATACGCCCCTAAGCATGTTCTCTTCTGGTTTCGGTAAAAGCCCAACAACCTCGGTCACAAGTGTAAACTTGTAGTCTCCTTCTTCGTAGGATTCTACAACACGGTAGCCATCAAGCCTAGAAGCAATCTCATCCAGTGGAATCGGCTCTGAAAGCCTAAAAACCTTGCCAGCAACAACCATGAATATCACCAAACAAGTATAAATACGCATTGAAGACTAAAGTCTTGCGCTTAAAGCTTTGGAACATTTATATCATTTGCCGACCTAAAATAGATAGTTATGAGCTACATACCAGAACAGGTTAAGCTTTGCCTAAAGGATTTGATTGAAAGGCTTGGTAGACATAGGATAAAGTATGTGTTATTGGGGCATTGCCAGTACATTTTTATGGCAGACCTAGAACCTCGGCGGACATAGACATCGTGCCCATCTCACGCATTTCAAAGGAGAGGCTAAAGAAAATTTTGGCGGATAGGTACACTTTGTATTACGATAGGAAGACTGTAATGAGGTTTATTGACAGCGTAACAAGAGCGGGGGTGGACATTCTTCTCTCACTAAGCACTGCCGGTTTAAGTCAAGAGTCATTAAAAAGGCTTCGACGGGTTAATGTAGATGGCGTGCGAAAGGAAGGTTTGGCACATCTCATAAAATATTACCGAGAGGGATTAAAATGGAAGGTGAGTTGAAAACGCCGATTTATAGGGATGGAATGCTTTTCTGCCCATATTGCCGCTCGCCGCTCTTAACTATTGAAGAAACCCACTTTAGGTTCAAATGTGCAGTTTGCCAAAAACCCCTCGGAAAGCTTACAGTGGCAACTTTGAAAAGGATGTTTGACGACTTCCCAAAAGAGTTAGCCAAAGAATGGATGCTTGAAATGGAGGCACGGAAAAAACTTAGCAGCAACAAGCCGCAACCATTCAAAAATCTGTCAAAATAAAAGGCGGATTTCATCGGCATTGCCTAATTGTTTTAATAAGAGTTTTTATCCTCATTTTATACTGCAGTAGGAAAGGCATTAGAGGCAAAGAAGCCAGATGCTGATCAGCGAAGTAATCCTTGAAAACTTCATGAGCTACGAGTATGCTAGGGTGCCCCTTAAACCCGGCATAAACGTGGTATGCGGTCCAAACGGTGCTGGGAAGTCTTCGCTTTTGTTAGCTATTTCCGTAGCCCTTGGACAGTCTTATACTGAGCGTTCTAGGAAGCTTAGCGACCTGATCCGTTGGGGTAAGGATCAAGCCCGTGTGACGATTATACTGGATAATTCTAAGCGGGGTGGGAAACGTCCAGTTCCAAAGTTTAACAAGGATCAGATTTTTTTGACGCGGGTTTTGAGGCGGGATGGTAACTACTGGTTTGAGCTTGAGAATAGGGCTGCTTCGAAGCAGGATGTTGAGAGGCTTTTGGCTAAATTGGGCGTTGACCCGGATAATATGCTTATTATTATGCATCAGAACATGGTGGAACAGTTTACTGTTCTTTCGCCGCAGGATAAGCTGAAGATGGTTGAGGCGGCTGTCGGGCTAGAGGCTTACCGTGAAAACGTACTTGAAGCCCAAAAGAAGCTTACACGCATACTAAGCCAAGAAGAGTCCATAAGTAAGCTTTTGGAGTCGGCGGAGCAGACCCTCAACTATTGGAGGGAGCAGTACGAAAGACTTCAAGAGAAGAAGCAGCTAATGGCGAAAAGGCATTTCCTAGAACGGGAACTCGCATGGGCTGAGGTAAACCGCAGAGAAGATATAGTCAAAGATTTGGAGGCAAAACGCGAGAAAGAACTCGCCTTATTAAGGCAGATTGAGGAAGAAGCCAAAACTGCCCAAGAACAGCTTCAAACATATCAAAGCGAGCTTGAAAAGTTGAAAAACGAATGGAAGAGAAGCCTAAACGAAACCATAAGCCTCGAACGGGAAAAAGCTGGAAGCCAAGCCACAATTTCACTTTGCGAACAGCTCTTGGCAGAGGCATCCTTCATAGAAAACCAAGCCCATAGCGGTAAACACTTGAAACTTTTGAAAACTGAAAGCCTAAAAGAGCTCATAGAAAGCTCGCGGTTGAAGGTTTCAAAGCTTGATGAAAAGCTGACCAGAAGACTGTCGGAGACGCAGATTCTTGAAGAAAAAATAGAGAAAGTTGGAAACCAGATTCTCGATGCTCGGGTTAGGCTTGCACTTTTGAATTACCGGATGGAAAATGCTAAGGCTCACGTTGAGGATTTGGAAAAGGCGCTTAAGGACGCGAAAGCCCAGCTGGATGCGGCCGTTAAAAGGGCTGAGGAAACTGGACCAAGAATTGCCGTCATTAAAAGTGTTGGAGAAATTTTGGATGAGATTCGCGTTACTGATGGGCATTTGGCGGCTTTGGCTGGAGTTTCAGAAGACGTGGAACGCATGTATGAGTCTTATTCGCAGCTTTATTTGGAGCTTAAGGAGAAAGCCCGACTAGTGGCTGAAAACCGTGAAAAGGTCTTAGAAGAGGTTAAGGCTAGAATGCAAGCGTGGCGAACGGTAATTCAAAGCCTCCTAAACCGTGTAAACTTGGAGTATCAGAAGATTTTGGCGAATTCTGAGGCTGTTGGCGAGGTTAAGCTTGTGAATGAGCATGACATTGAGGCCGCTGGGCTTGAAATTCTTGTGGGCTTTAAGGGTGGAAAACCAGTGCCGCTTAACGCTTATACACAGAGCGGGGGCGAAAGAACAACAGCCACCATGAGTTTCCTGCTGGCTTTACAGCAGCATGTGCGCTCGCCTTTCCGTGCAGTGGATGAATATGATGTTCACATGGACCCAAAGAACCGTGAAATAATAGCTCAGATGCTTATTTCAACTGTTAAGAATGCAAATGTGCAGTATGTTGTAATAACTCCAAGCCAAGTGACTTTTGCAAAGGACAACGTTAACATCATCACGGTGCAGAATGTGGAAGGAAAGTCTATAATTAAAGAGGTTGCCTAATGCAGTCGAAGCGGGAACGAGTCAAAATTGGGCGGGAGAGGCTTCAGCGCGTTATTGAAATGTGCAAGGCTGTTGAGGAGCGCTCCTTAGACCCCTTTCTTGTAAATGTGGATGAAATAATTAGGATTGTTAGGGAGTTTTTCCCAGAGTGGGAGCAGCCCGAAGACCTATGCCTAGACGCTGAAGCCATAAACCGCCTAGCATCGGTTATTAGGCTTCAAAGCGAATGGGTTAAACATCGCTCAACATCGCTTTACACAGACCCCTTCCTTTTGGAGGAGAAGATAAAACGCTTGGAGAAAGAAGCCATCATGGAGGCTTTTCTTGACGCATGGCACCCAATAGTTGAGTTTGAACAGATTTCACTCCATAGCCTAAAGGAGACACTGCGCTACTGGGAAAGTCTACCGCCACTAAAGGATAGATGGAAAGAGTTTCCGCTTCCTGAAGAGGCTGGTGGAGCCGCCACACGAGAGGAGCTTATAAGGCTTAGAATTTTGCAAGATAAAGCCTTCACCGAGGAGTTGGAAAACTTCTGGAACGAGCTGAAAAGGCTTGTTGAGTGGAAGGGCGAAAATGGCAGAATTAGATACTGGGATTTTGTTGGGGCCGAAACCTATAAGCAGACAATTCACAGAGCCTTCATGACAAGTTTTCTCGTCACATATGGTTATGCAACCCTCGAAGTTCACCCGTTGGAAGAGGAAATCTTCATTAGGCCTTTTGAGAAGCAACAGAGGCGCATAGCCAAAAAACAGCTGGTTTCAATACCGATAGCAATAACCCTTGAAGAATGGATAAAATGGAGAAAGGAGGCGTAAAAGCCTAGATGAGTAAGCGTAAAGCCGTCTATGCAAGCAAGATGAAACGAGCCGTCCACGTGCTCTTCTACCGTAGGCATAAGAAGCCTGGAGTGAAGGGCTGGGAGCTCCGGAAGGCTTTGGGTTCGGACTACCCGAAAGTCTTAAGCATATTGGATGAATACTTGAAGCCTTTAGACTTACAGGTCAAAATGGTTTTTGAAGAGGAAAAACCAACATCTGAAAAGCCGACGCTTGAAGAGCTAGACAAGGCAAGGTTCTACATAACCCTACGGGGTGATTTAACGCCCAAAGAGGCTAAAATGGTTGGCTGGCGGATAGACGACTTGGCGGGACTAGCCATAACCATAGCCTACATAATCTCAAAGAAGGGAAAAGTGCCCAGAAAAGAGGTGGAAGAACTACTACGCGAGAAACTGCCCGGCTGGAAGGTGGGTTTAAACATAGACCGTTACATACGCTATGGATACATAACCCAAGATGAAAACGAACAATTGTATCTGGACTGGCGAACAAGAGCAGAAGTAGACCAAAAAGCACTCATAGACCTAATCCTATCCAAGTAACTACCATCCAAAATTTATCTAAAACTATTCATCCTTCAACCCAGACGTTTAAGCCATGTTAAGTCAAAAATACGCGCGCGCATAAACAGTCAATCTTTATTTTCTTATTTTCCTGTAGAGATAGGCTATGATGTCGATGATAATTATTGTTGTGAGAATTAAGAGGGGGCTGCCTAAAAACTGGTTCATTGGCGATTCTCCCGCCGCATGAGCATGGTTAATCAGGGTGAACACTAACGGAAGTGCACAGAAAATTATTGTAGCTAAATTTCTCTTCATGATGTTTTCAGTCTTCCTTTCCATGTTTTAGACTATGCTGACGTTTTGTATTTGGAAATAGCGTTTCACCAGCATGCGAAGGCGTTCAGCATTCCTTCCATTTTTTCCTATGGCAACGCCCTTGTCTCTTGGATGGACCGTCACGACTGCTATTGCTCTGCCGTCTGGTCTTTCAGTTATTCTAACCTCTTGGACGTTGGCTGGTTTTAAGGCGTTTTTAATGAATTGAACCGGGTCTTCAGAATACTCTATTATCTCGTGTTTTTTGCCTGTCATCCGCTCAAGAAGCCTTATGTTTCTTCCGCCTTTTCCTATGGCTGCTCCAATGTCGCCTTCCTTAACAACGAAGATTACGCGTCCCTGCTCCTCGTCAACTATGCAGTCTTTGACGTTGGCGCCGCTTATACTTTCGAAGAGGGCTATATATTTCATTTCGGTGCTCGTGAACTTTATGCCGCTACTCATTCACTTCCTCCTTCAGTCTCCTCTGTTTCCGCTGGCTCCACTAATCTAAGAATTTCTGAATCACCGGGCTCTCTTATAGTTAACGCTGAAACAAGGAACGGTTTTCCACAGACAGCAGCCAAATCTATGGATGACCCCCTATAAGTGATTAGTGGAATGTTTGAAAGCTTACAATAATATTCCAAGTCTTTGCGAATTTCATCCGGGCAGTTGGAAGCCACAATTATCATTTTCGCCTTTCCGGTTTTCGCGCTTTGAATTGCCGAATTTGAACCGAAGGAAACTTTACCAGTTTTCACGGCTGTTGATATGGCTTTGTCTATGTCTATCATTTGTTCTCCCTCTTAAGCTCAGATGTTGTCATAAAAAGCTCTACTAATCCGGTGCCAACGGGTATGGACTGTCCAACTATAACGTTTTCTGTTACGCCCTCTAATGGGTCGCTCTCCCCTCTAACAGCAGCCTCAACAATGTTTGGAACCGTTATTTCGAAGGCTGCCCTTGCTAAGACGCTTGCCTTCTTGCCGCTTACACCGTGTCTTCCAATCTGCTGCACCTCTCCGGTGGCTGTCATCATGTCTGCAACGAGCATGACGTGACGGATGTCAACGTCTAGCCCCTGCTCTTCAAGAACATTTTTAGCCTCCTGTATTAGGACGTTTCTAGCGGCTTCAATGCCTAGAGTTTTGGCTATCTCATGCACGTTGTTTGTTGTCGTTCTCGTGGTGTCAACACCATAGACTTCTAAAACTTTGGGGAGGTTAGAGCCGTCTGTCCTTATAACCCATTCGCCCTGCTCTTCAGTGACCAAAACCCGCTTTATACCGGGAACACCCTTAATGTAGAAGGACGAAACCTTGTCCAGAAGCCTTTTTAAGGCTTCAGGTTTTTTGGGTTTCACGTGGATACGATTTCCAGTTATTTTCACAGTGCAGTTTGCAATCTTCACCTTATCTTTAAGCTCCTGTATTGTTATGCCTCTGTCCTCCATCATAGTCTTGTTTAACTCGACAACTATTTCGCCGCGCACTGGGTCTTGGTATATAGCTTGTGCAATATCCTCGATGGTTGTGTAAAGGATGTTTCTTGCTATTTTAACAGCGGCTTCCCTGCTTTTTCGGTGCTTCTCATTTAGGTAGATTACCATTATAGGTGTTGATGGAACCCTCCTCGCGTCAACAATTTCTATGAGCCTAGGCAAGCCTAAGGTTACGTTCTGCTCCCTAACACCAGCATAGTGGAATGTTCTAAGGGTCATCTGGGTGCCGGGCTCACCTATAGACTGGGCTGAAACTATGCCAACGGCTTCACCGGGCTCCATTAAGGCGCGTTTATAGTGCTCCACCGTAAACTCTATAGCTTTGTCAACACCCTCCTTGCTGAGCTTAGCCTCTGTTAGGCTCTGCTTAAGCTCACTTATCAACAATGGCGTGAGTTGATCTTCAACCTCCTTAAGCTTCTCTTTAATGTATTCTGGGGGTGCCGACTTGCCCTTTTCCATGCCGATTCTTATCTGCTCAACCAAGCGGCTCACGTTTACAGCCTTCCCATGGTCGCTTTTAGCCGGGTCAACTCCGTCCTCGCCATACTTGAACTGGATTATGTCACCTGTTGAGCTTCTAACGGTTCCATCATATTCTAGGCGCAGATGCTCAAGCGCGTTGATTAGGCGTCTCTGCATGTAGCCGCTCTGCTGTGTCCTAACAGCCGTGTCAACAAGACCTTCTCTCCCACCCATAGCATGGAAGAAAAACTCTATGGCGTCTAAGCCCTTCTGATATGAAGAGTAGACAAAACCCCTTGCCTTAGGAGATGGGTCGCCGAACTTGAAGTGGGGCAGCGTTCTGCCCAAATAGCCCCGCATTATCCTTTTTCCACGCACAGCTTGCTGTCCCACACACGCGCTCATCTGTCCAATGTTTAGGCTTGAACCCCTCGCCCCTGTTCTCGTCATTACTATGCCAGAATTCTCTAGGGTGAAGTCTTCATCAGCGATTTTTCCAGCTTCGTCTCTGGCTTTAGCCAACTCGTTCATAACGTAAATTTCAAATGAATCTTCAAGGGTTTGTCCAGGAAGTCTAGGCAATGTGCCGTCGCGGTAACTTTTTATAAGTTCTTCGATTTTCTTTTCAACCTTCTCCATTATCCTCTTTATTTTCGCTTCAGCCTGCGGGGAAAGCACAAGCTCGTCATAGGAGTATGAGAAGCCCCTCATAGTTATGAAGAGTTTCAAAAGCCTCGTAATCCTGTTTATAAACTCGCGTCCAGCAGCTGTTCCATAATCCTTAATTATTCTATGCAAAAAGCTTTCAGACTGTTCTGCGCCTATAGCCTTTCTGTCAATTACACCGCATAGGAGTTGGCCGTTCTTGACAACAACGTAGGCGTCGTAGGGGCATTCCTCTTTTAGGCATTTGGTGCATCCCCGACAGGTGTTTGCCTTCAAAACATAGTTTAAGTCTTTGGGCAGAAATAGGCTGAAGATTTGTTTGCCACTCCAAATAGGCTGAGGCTCTTTAATCTGGGGTTCAGGCAGTGGTCCCTCATATCCAGCAGCAATTAAAAGTCTACTTACTTCATCTTTTGTTAGGTAATTGGATTTTCTGGTGAAGAGGTATGCGGCTGTTATAAAATCTCTGATAGCCCCAATTATTGGACCGCCAAAGCGTGGCGAAAGGATTTGGTCTTGAACCTGCATGAGTAAGCGAGCTTCCGTTTGGGCCTCTTCGCTTTGGGGTATGTGAAGGTTCATTTCGTCCCCGTCAAAGTCGGCGTTGTATGGCGGACAAACACAAAGATGAAGCCTAAAAGTCTTGTAGGGCAGGACTCTAACATAATGCGCCATAATAGACATTCTGTGAAGAGACGGCTGCCTATTGAAAATGGCTATGTCGCCATTTCTTAGGTGACGTTCAACAATGTAGCTTGGCTCTAACGCTTCTGCAATCTTCTCTCTATCCGTGACAAACTCAAGCCTTATCCGCTTTCCGTCTGGACGAATTATGTATAGGGCTCCAGGATATTTTGAAGGGCCATTTATGACCAGTTTTCGCATTTCCTCAATGTTCCACGTAGTTACTTTTTCTGGAACTGAAAGCCTCATAGCAACCTCTAGGGGTACGCCCACCTCGCTGATGTCTAGGTTTGGGTCTGGAGAAATTACTGTTCGGGCCGAGAAGTCAACACGTTTTCCGGAAAGATTGCTTCTGAACCTCCCCTCCTTGCCTTTAAGCCTTTGAGACAGCGTTTTAAGGGCTCTTCCAGAGCGGTGTCTAGCTGGCGGTATGCCTGAAGCCTCGTTGTTGAAGTATGTCGTTACATGATATTGGAGGAGCTCTGACAAGTCTTGAATTATGAGGGTGGGTGCGCCAGCCTCCATGTTCTCTTTTAGCCTCTGGTTTATGCGGATTATGTCCACAAGTTTATGGGTTAGGTCATCCTCTGATCGTATGCCAGACTCGAGGGTTATTGATGGACGCACATATACTGGTGGAACTGGCAAGACTTGGAGAACCATCCATTCGGGGCGGGCTGTTTTAGGGTCAAAGCCTAGAAGCTCTAAATCATCGTTTGGTATGCGTTCAAGCCTCTCCCTAACCATGCTGGGCGTTAGGGGTTGGGAACCGCTTTCAGGGATTTCTTCACTGAATTTGGTAGGTTTCTCGAAGGTTATCTTATACTGGGGAGCATTACAGTGGGGACATGTTTTGGCTCTAATCTCCTGGATTATCCTCTTGAAAACTTCGTCTGGAACTGTTCCAAGAAGCTGTCGGGTTCTTTCAATTCTGGCCCTCAGCTTTTTTACAGCGTCCTCCGGAAGCAGAATTCTTCCGCAGTTTCGGCATGTAACCCTCAGAAGGTCATATATTATTTTTGCAAATTCTATGTGGATTATTGGAACGGCAAGCTCTATGTGCCCGAAGTGTCCCGGACAGCGTATAGCCGTGTTGCCGCATGTCTTGCACCTTTGTCGAGGCTCTAGGGTTCCGAGGCGCCCATCCATAAGCCCAGCTGTTATTGGGGCACCATCCTCATCGTAAGTGTCCGGCGTTTGGATTTCAACAACCGATAATTTGCGTATTTCCTGAGGTGAAAGTAAGCCGAAACGAATTTCATCAACAACTTTATGGGCTACTTCCTCAACTGCCGCCATTTTAAGCCCTCTCCTTAAGCTTCAATTTAGGCGCTATACAGAGGCTCATCAACTCTTGGAGGAGAAGCTTAAAAGCGTAGGAAACTATTACAGGCGAGATTTTCGCCTTGTCTTCGCATATTCTGCAAACATACTTTCGCTGTTTAAGGTCGTAATAGGATATGTAGCCACAATTCTCACAGACATAGAGCGTATACTTATCCGACTCCTCCAGAAGCCTATCGCGGAGGAGCATGGCGGCGCCATGTCCTATTAGGCAGTCTCTCTCCATTTCGCCGAAGCGTAGTCCGCCTCCGCGGGCTCTTCCCTCTGTTGGCTGCCTTGTTAACATTTGCACTTGTCCTCTGGCTCTAGCGTGGATTTTGTCTGCAACCATGTGGTGGAGCTTCTGGTAGTAGACTATGCCAACGAAAACGTCTGCCACAAACTTTTCGCCTGTCACACCGTTGTAGAAGACTTCTTTCCCGGTGTGGCTGAAACCAAGCTTTATTAGGGCTTTTCTTAGGTCTTCCGCGTTCTCGTTTGAGAATGGCGTACCATCCACTGGTTTTCCTCTCATGGCTGCAACCTTGCCGGCTATGGATTCTACGAACTGCCCAATAGTCATTCTCGACGGAATGGCGTGGGGATTAATTATAATGTCTGGGACTATGCCATCTTCTGTGAAGGGCATATCCTCTTGGGGCACAATAAGCCCTATAACGCCTTTCTGTCCGTGGCGGGATGCAAACTTGTCGCCAAGCTCTGGGATTCTCTGGTCTCTAACCCTAACCTTTACGAGTTTGCTTCCTTCTCCGGATTCTGTTATGAAGACGGCGTCAACTATGCCTGTTTCTGATGGACGCATGTCAACGGATGTATCCCGCATTGATGGCCCCTTAACCTCAAACTCTTTGTATTCTTCAAGGAACCTCGGTGGGCTTGTTCTACCGATTAGAACGTCTCCGCCGGCGACTTGAGCTTCTAGGCTTATTATTCCGTCCGGCTCTAAAAACCTATAATACTGTTCTCCTCTGAAGCCCCTTATTCCAGGCTCTGGGATGACGAACTTGTCTTTTAGTCCTCCCATGTATTGGCGGCATTCAGCCTCATAAATACGGTAGAAGGTGGAACGTCCTAAGCCCCTCTCTATTGAGGCTTTGTTGAATATTAGGGCGTCTTCCATGTTGTAGCCTTCATAGGATAGGACTGCCACTATGCAGTTCTGCCCTGATGGGCGAAGCTTGTAGCCCATAACTTCCATTAGGGCTGTTTCAACAAGCGGTGTTTGCGGATAATGGAGTATATGGGCTCTTGAATCAACACGTAGTGGGAAGTTTGTTGCGAAAATGCCGAGGGCTTGTTTTGCCATTGCCGCTTGATAAGAGTTGCGCGGAGACTGATTACGCTCCGCGTACGGTATTGTTGAAGCGCAAATTCCAAGAATCGTGTGGGTTGCAATTTCTAGATGTGTGTGTTCCGGGGTTATTTCTTCAGCACTTATGGCTACGTAGGCGTTTTCCTCTTCCTCAGCATCCAAATATTCGATTATACCGTTTTTAACGAGGTCTTCCCAAGACCATTCGCCCCGGGCAATCTTTTCTATGTGTTCTGGCTGAAGTTTTGGAACGCCGTTTTCAACTATTATGAGGGGGCGTCTAACCCTTCCCTCGTCGCAGTTGACGTATATCTCCTCCCTTTCGCCATGCTCCTTTGAGAAGTATGCAATGTTAACTTCTGTTGAGATTTCTCCCATGCGTCGGCGCTGCCTAAACTCTTGGACAATCTTTTCCGGTGTTGCACAGTAGCCAACAATGGTTCCGTCGACAAAGACTTTTGCTCCATAACGCTTCAGAGTTTCATTTGCCTCATAAACTGGCGTGACACCCATGCTGAAAAGGATTTGCTTAATCTTCTCCGGGTTTACACCAACAGATATGGATGCGGACAAAGCAAGGTTCTTGACCAAGCCGCAGTTTGAGCCCTCAGGGGTCTCATTTGGGCATAAGCGCCCCCAATGAGTGGAATGCAAGTCTCTAGCCTCAAAGTTTGGTTGGCTTCTGCTAAGCGGGGACTGGAGTCTCCGCAGATGGCTTAGGGTTGAAAGGTAATTTGTCCTATCGAGAAGTTGGGTTACACCAACACGGCCTCTTCCCCAATTGCCCGTGGCAAGCGCATGCTGGAGCCTCTCGGTTATTATTCCTGGACGCACGGCAGCTGAAACCGTGATTATTGGTCCTTTGACGCCTATCCTTTCAAGCTGGTATTTTATGTCGCGGACCAAGTTTCTGAAGGCCACACGGAATAAGTCCGCCAAAAGGGGGCCGGCAAGCCTTAAACGTTTGTTCTTAAAGTGGTCTTTGTCATCGGGTTTCCGCCTTCCAAGTTTAAGCTCAATGACTCTACAGGCCATTTCGCCTAGGAATATGGCTTTTTCCCGTCGGGTTTGGCTTGTCCTCCCTAAGTGGGGTAGGAAGTTTTTGTCTATGGCTGCCTCAGCCTTTTGAATTCTGTATTCCTCAACTTGCCCGTGGGCTACACGATTGCCTATATAAAGGATTGCATCCTTAACTGTGTCGACGCCAACAGCCTTCTCGAAGGACGGTTCCAGCCCGCTTTGTATCTCCTCATCTATTGAAACAGCCTCGGCAATCTCTTTATCAGACTCAAGCCCTAGGGCGCGCATAACAATGACGAAGGGGACTTCTGTTGGCACTCCAGGCATTGTCACGTATAAGGAGCCGTCTGACTTCATTTTCAACTCTATTCTTGCCCTGAAGCCGACTGTTGTGGAGAAGAGTTTTGCTTGATAAACTGGTGTGGCGCCCTTCTCGTCTATGTCCACAATAATGCGGTTTGGAGCCAAATCCTCCATAGCTACAATAACACGTTCAGAGCCATTAACTATGAAGTAGCCGCCTGGGTCGTCGGGGTCCTCGCCAACAGCTATTAATTCTTCGCGGGAAAGCTGCGATAAGAAGCATAGTTTAGACTTGAGCATCACGGGGATGTTGCCAATAAAAACCAGTTCTGTGTCCTGTTCTCTGCCGTCCACAACCGGTGTCATTTCAAGGGCTATTGGCGCAGCGTAAGTTAGGTTGCGAAGTCTAGTCTCTATGGGGTAGATTTCATGTTTTGTGCCGTCAACCTCTGTAACGTATGGGCCGCTTATCCTTGTCTGTGGGTCTATTATCCAAACTTGTCCGAGCTTGACGGTGTATGGGCATTCTGGAACTTCTATTGGGATTTCGCCAACCTCGTCTATAACCTCTTGTAAGCCGTGGTCTATGAACTCGTTGTAGGAGTCTAAGTGCTGGCGGACAAGCCCCTTCTCTTTGAAGAAAGCCTTTAACAGCGTGTTCACATCTTCTTTTGAAAGTTTAACCATTATGGATTACCCCCCAGCATTTTTACTTTTAATTTGACGATAGATGGGTGAACGTGGTGCGGGTTTCCTCAAACTTTTAATTTCCTCCGCTTTTGGATCATCCAGTTTTAAAAAGTCTCCAATATTATTGAAGCTAAACACGTAAAACTGCACAGCTCGCTAATAAACTTTTTTGTGGACAACTTCATGCTACAAGCCCCTCCTGCCGAGGAAACAGCATCTATTGAGTTTTTCTAACTTAATAGAAAGCTCGCCCCTCTAGTTTCCGTTTTTAAGTTTCAAGTGCAGTCGGTAAGCTTAAATCTCCTTATCCGTTCTTTGAAAAATGGGCGGCGGTAGCCAAGCCAGGTCAAAGGCGGAGGACTCAAGATC
>Ga0272449_1001777_pt1 | contig 21336 bp, 24 predicted proteins | sample YNPCB0241_FD_198679 | JGI IMG/M metagenome (GOLD analysis project Ga0272449, IMG submission 198679) | Hot spring sediment microbial communities from Yellowstone National Park, WY, United States - YNP-CB-024-1 | ecosystem: Environmental > Aquatic > Thermal springs > Hot (42-90C) > Sediment... | reverse complement strand
ACAAGCACCATCCGCCTACTACGAACAAGCCTGAGATAATGACGTCTCACACTCCTCAGAAATTTCCTCCTCTCATAGATCTCCGACCTCCTAACCCTAAGCCTCTTAAGCGCCGTCTCAACAGGTATATCGATGAATATTGAGAGATCTGGTTCGGGTGCTAGGCTGTTTATCTGCTCCACCCAGCGACGCCTTCCAGTGGAGGCTGACTGATAGGCTATGGATGAGTGGAGATAGCGGTCGGATACAACCGTCACACCCCTCATCAAGGCTGGTCTTATAACTGTGTTGAGATGCTCCACCCTATCAGCTGCGAAGAGGAGGGCGGCAACCTCCTCCGAAAACCTCAGCCTCCCAGCGAGATGTTTTCTCACAAGCCTGCCCACCGGGCCGTCGGTAGGCTCATATGTGTAAACCGCCTTCACACCAACCTTTCCAAGCCATCTTGTGAGCAGACGGGCCTGCGTGGTCTTACCCGCACCATCCACACCCTCAAGGGCTATCAGATAGCCACGTCTCTTCGCCATGATGTCCAGAGCTAACTCAGGCAAGATATAATGTATCATGCTCAAGCTTTAGGATTAATCTCGGATCAGCCTATACACCACTATTTGTTGGAGAGGATAACAGGATTAAAGCGGTTTTAAAGGTATTTAATAGGACGGTGGAGCTATTCTATAAACAGGATGAGGAGGCTACTTATCCACTATCCATGAATAGGCCCGACTATGATAGAGGCTTCTACTTTTGTAGCGTATGTGGTGTTTCATGGATGGGTATGGAGAAATGTCCTAATTGTAGTGTTAAATTGAGGGAGAAGAGTAGGAAGAAGAAAGATAACAACAGCCCAAACTAAACTAGCAAATAATAGATATGTTTAGCCGTGCCATAGAGAGGGGTTCGTCCTCAGTGGTGTGAGACAAACTTTAAATGGCTTTGAGAGGCTATAATGGCCATGGAGTCAGGACGACGTGGGAAAATCAGGAGCGGCGATGTGACTGAGGGCCCTGAGAGGGCCCCCCATCGGGCTATGCTCCGGGCCGTGGGGCTTAGGGATGCTGATTTCTCAAAGCCGTTCATAGGTGTGGCCAGCACATGGAACGAGGTGACACCGTGTAATCTCCACTTAGATGGTCTGGCCAAGAGGGCTAAGGAGGGTGTGTGGGAGGGGGGAGGTGTTGGTATACAGTTTACCACGATAGCTGTGAGCGACGGCATATCCATGAACACTGAGGGTATGAAGGGGTCGCTGGTGAGCCGGGAGATAATAGCCGACAGCGTGGAGCTCATGGTCTTCACCCAAAGGTTCGACGGCTTGGTGGGTATCGCAGGATGTGATAAAAGCTTGCCGGGAATAGCGATGGCCATGGCCAGACTGAACCTTCCATCAATATTCCTCTACGGCGGCACCATAATGCCCGGCAAGTACAGGGGCCGTGACATAACCATACAGGACATGTATGAAGCGGTGGGAGCCTACAGCACGGGCCAGATAAGCTTACAGGAGCTGCTGGAGATGGAGAAGGTGGCATGCCCGGGTGAGGGCTCCTGCGCAGGCCTCTATACAGCCAACACCATGGCCTCGGCGTTTGAGGCTCTGGGAATATCACCACCCGGCACATCATCAATCCCAGCCATAGATGATAGGATATACGATGCAGCCTACAGGGCTGGAGCCCAGGTGATGCGGCTCATTGAGAACGGTATAAGGCCGCGGGATATAATGACCTACGAGGCTTTCGAGAACGCGGTCACCACGGTATGTGCGATGGGCGGGTCAACCAACTCCGTCCTCCACCTACCCGCAATAGCCCATGAAGCAGGTGTCAAACTCTCCATCGATGAATTCGACAGAATAAGCAGGAGGACACCGCATATAGTGGATATGAGGCCCAGCGGAAGATATGTCATGGCGGATTTGGACAGGGCTGGAGGCGTGCCGGCCGTCTTGAAAAAGCTGCTGGAAGCAGGTCTACTTCATGGTGACACATTAACCGTGACGGGCAGGACAATGGCTGAGAACCTCCGGCTGTTTAAAGGATATGACGGCGGCGACATTATCAGACCCCTAGCCAACCCCATACATCCCACAGGCGGCATAGCAATTCTGAAGGGCAACCTAGCACCCGAAGGAAGTGTTGTAAAGGCAACGGCATCTGTGATACAGAGCTTCCGAGGCACGGCTAGGGTCTTCAACTCCGAGGAGGAAGCCTACAGGGCCCTTCTAAAGAAGGAGGTGGAGGCTGGCCAGGCTATCGTGATAAGATATGAGGGGCCGAAGGGCGGGCCAGGTATGAGGGAGATGCTGGCTGTCACAGCCCTGGTCGTGGGTCAGGGGTTGAAGGAGAAGGTAGCCCTCATAACCGATGGCAGATTCTCAGGAGCCACCCACGGTCTCATGGTTGGCCATGTATCGCCTGAAGCAGCTGTAGGAGGGCCGATAGCAGCCATACGGGACGGCGACACAATAGTGATAGATGTGCCCAACAGGAGACTCGACGTGGAACTTGGTGAGGAGGAATTGAGCAGGAGGCTGAGGGAATGGAGACCCCCACCACCTAGATACATGTCAGGTGTTCTCAGCAAATACGCTAAGCTCGTAGGCTCTTCAGCACAGGGAGCTGTCTGCTCCTAGAGGATTACAAACATCCTTTTTGTGTAAAGCCTTTTAAATCCCCTTATAGGGTTTATGGCTAGATATGGGGTGCTGGCGGCATGGCTCAGACAAGGCAGGAGTGGGAGAGCAAACGCCAGCAGGTGGTCCAGCTACTGGAGACCATCATCAACGATACGGAGACCCCCAGAAACATCCGCCGCATAGCCAAGCAGGCTTCTGAGGAGCTTTTCAATGAGAAGTATGTGCCAGCCGTCCGGGCCGCCAACTCAATAGATATGATTGAGGAGATAATCAACGATCCCAACATGCCCAGTTTCACACGAACCCAGCTATGGATGGTCATCAGCATCCTCGAAACAATAAGGGCCTCGAAACAATAAGAGGCTATTTCTATTACGATTATAATTAGCCGAAATATTCGTTGTCCGTAGCCTTAAAATCACGTAAGACTCGACATAGACGGTTTTTACTCCATGCTCCCGATGGGAGATGTGGATTTCAGCTCCTTCAAGCGGGATGAAGCAACATCCGACCCACTCTCCATAGTTTGATGAGCTTGCCCCCACACGGGGTTGATGGTTATGCTTATAGGTCTCCTCTCGAAGAAGATGGGCTCATAGCTCGGTGTGAAGGTGATAGTTGTGGAGTCTGACCCTATGGTTTCCCATCCAGAAGGAGATTTCATGCGGCCTAACGGTGTTAAGCATGCTTTCAAACTCGTTGAGCATCCTATTAGCCATGTGGGAGCTGTTGCAGTTATTGGCTTTAATGCTTATGGAGATTGTGGGATTGCCCATATCGCTGGTGGACAGAATGGTAGTGGTAAACGTCTCAAAATCGCTTGACGAAAGCTCGATTGCGGTGGCTCTGCTATTTTCATAAGCGATGTTTAACACCGTGAAATACCTATACGAGTCGGACCCTGACTCGGTCGAACCCCCTCTCTCCGCCTCCGCCGTAACGTACAGACAAAACCCTCTCTCAAGAGATGCTCCCGCGCCCTCTCCACATTGAAAATATGACATCTAAACCATCGTTTCCAGCCTCTAAAACGCATTAAATCCGCATATATTCGTCCGACTATCGGACGCGTATATACGCTTGTATTACCTATCCGGCGTCGAACACCACATAGGGCGTATTACACTGTTCTAACACTCTTAATATTACGTGTTGTGGTGGTGTTGGTGTTGTTTAATCGTCTCCTCGGGATAAGGTGTGAGCCGTCCCAAGCATCCGCTGTAAGGCAGGAGGAGGTTGTGGAGATATAGCTTGAAGACTCAGTTGATGGAGGAGTGTTGAATAACATATAGCGAGTCTCGGCCTCACCATCCTAGCCAACAGTTATGTCATCGATGAACTATGCAGGCTGCATCGAGTCAGACTACCGATCAAGATGGGTGTTACAGTCTGCTGGAACGTGCATACATGCCACATTTCTACTATTGTAGTGTATGCGGTGTTTCATGAAAGGGTATTGGAGAAATGTCCTAATTGTAGTGTTAAATTAAGGGAAAAGAGCAGGAAGAAGAAAGAGGATAAACAACTCAAACTAGAATAAGATCCTCTCATGCATAGACAAGGGTAAAATACTTCAAGAAGGCTAGAGACACGCTGTCGAGGCCTGAATCTCATGAACAAGGCTGTAAAGTATGGGCTGGTGCTGGCGGGGGTTTCATCCCTAGCCTATGCTCTCGGCCTCAACCCAAGACAGGCGGTTTCCCTCATAGTTCTCGGTGGAATGATAGGAGCCACCCTCATGTTCTGGAGGTTCAGGGTTGTCTTCGCATTCTTCGCACTAACCATCATGCTGGGCACAGATCTGCTGGAGGTCGACCTACTAATAGAATTCGCCCACCTAGACACTATCTTGTTCCTAGCATCAATGATGGTTATAGTGGGATATCTTGAGGATGCCCGATTCTTTGAGGTATTGATAGATAGGCTGATGGGTAGGCTGGGAAAGCGGCCGACAGTCATTATACTCTTCTTCATGGCGATGTCGGCTTTCCTCGCAGCACTTGTGGATGAGGTGACATCGATACTGATCATGGTGGCTATATTGCTTGACTTCACATCACGCTACAAGCTCAACCCCGTCAGGTACATTATACTGGCCATATTCGCCACCAACATAGGAAGCTCGGCCACAGTCGTAGGCAACCCGGTTGGGGTGCTCATTGCCTTCCAAGCCGGGCTGGGCTTCGGAGACTTTTTACGATGGGCCACCCCGATCTCCATCTCCTCCCTAGGCCTCAGCATGGTGATCGCCCTCTACGCCTTCAGAAGGGAGTTCAAGACGCTCGCTAAAGCTATGGAGGAGCATATGGTTGCTGTGGCTGAAAATGGGCCGGGGCATAGTCCTGATATTAGGAAGCCTGCAGTAATATTTATAGCCACGATAGCTGGTCTGGTGCTCCACACACCGATAGAACAGGCGTTAGGGCTTGGGAAGAACTCGATGCTCCTCGGAGTACCGTTTTTCTTCTCAGCGGTCGTCCTCCTCATGGAGAGGGAGAGGGCTAGGGAGCTGGTGGAGCGGCGGATCGACTGGTGGACTCTACTCTTCTTCATGATCTTCTTCGCAAGCGTGGGAACCCTCAGCCATACCGGAGCGGTTAAGGTGTTCGCCGACCTGATCTACAGCATTGGAGACGATATTCCGACGCTGATGATCTTAGTAATGATTGCCGGCGGAATTATGTCGGCTCTGATGGATAATGTGCTAGCCGTGGCCACCTGGATACCCATCATACAGACATTGGGGGAATTCGGCATCAACAACTTCCCACTATGGTGGTCAATGCTCTTCGCTGGAACATTCTGGGGGAATCTAACGATTATAGGGAGTACGGCCAATATTGTGGCGGTGGGGTTGCTTGAGAGACGTGAGCGGATCCACATAACCATGAGGGAGTGGGTAGGTGTGGGCGCGGCTGTAACATTACCCACGGTTGCACTAGCCCTGCTCCTTCTTATACTGCAGCTTCCTCTGATGGGCTAATCCCGCTCTACACTGGCTAGGATGACCAGCTTATCCTTCTTCACCGTGACCCAAACCTCATAGCCGTATTTCAGAAGCGTTATGAAGACATCATACCATGGAAAGTAGGATGGATCATTCACCTGTATCTCGAAGCCGCCATACTCCGTATTGATCTCACCCCACTTACCCACCTGAAGCTCCAGACAGGTTTTGAGATCGGCCACAGGTTTTCCAGATGCGGGCTCTCCACCACGACTCTTATCTCTGGCGGCATAGTGGATACTGGACAGCTTATGCTGGTACATTTTTCGGCTGGAGCCGGCCATCACAACCTATTTAAGCTTACCTTATATTGGCGCAGGCCTGTAGACAGCCAGCGATGGTGGCGGTCGCCTATCAGGGTGAGAGGGGGGCATATAGTGAGGAGGCGGTCTACTCCTACTTCGGATCCGATGTGACAGCAGTTCCCTGTAAGACGATCCGTGAGGTCTTCAACAACACCGAGGCTAGGACGGTTGACTATGGTGTTGTTCCAGTGGAGAACTCGATTGAGGGAAGTGTCTCGGAGACGTATGATATGTTTCTCACATCAAGTGTGAAGGTTGTGGGTGAGATAATCCTCAGGATAAGCCACTGCCTCATAGTGAATCCCGACACTGAGCTGAAGGATATACGGCTGGTCTACTCTCACCCTCAGGCGCTGGCCCAGTGTAGAGGCTTCATAGCCTCCCTAGGCGCTGAGCTGGTGACAACATATGATACCGCCGGCAGCGTGAGGCTCATAAGGGATAGAGGGTTGAGGGATGCTGCCGCCATAGCTAGTGAGAGGGCGGCTGAGCTCTACGGTATGAAGGTGCTGGCCCGTGGGATAGAGGATTATGGGAGGAACTACACGAGGTTTCTCGTAATATCAACCCATGAGGCGGAGTATTCAAGGGACAGTAAGACATCGATAATCTTCTCCACAGCCCATATTCCAGGAGCATTATACCATGCCCTAGGTGCATTCGCCAACAACGGCCTCAACCTCACCAAGATAGAATCAAGGCCCACAAGGCAGAGACCTTGGGAATACTACTTTTTCGTAGATTTTGAGGGCCATCAGGATGATGGGCGGAGCAGGAAAGCCCTCTCCGAGCTGGCGTCTAAAGTTATCTTCCTAAAGGTCCTAGGCTCCTATCCCAAGGCCAGGGTTGAGCCCTAGCCTACACGATGCCGGGCCAGCTGCTCCAGCAAAGTTATCAACGCCTGCGTCCCGTCCAGGCCATGTCCCATCTCATCCAGTGTTTTCACCAGCTCAGCCACCAGGCTGGCGCCTAGCAGCGGCAGTCCCATTTTCTCAGCTACATCCCTCAGTATTCTCAGATCCTTCCTGAGGTGCTGAACCTTGAAGCCTGGCCTAAAGTCTCTGGCCACCATTTTAGGGCCTAGGTTGCTGAGCTGCCAAGAGCCTGCGGCACCGGATCCCACCACCTCAATAACCTTTATGGGATCAAGCCCAGCCTTGGAGGCCATCATAAGCGCCTCGCATGTGGCGAGCAGGTTCACTGCTACGAGAATCTGGTTGCAGAGCTTGGTGAAGGCGCCCATGCCAGAGCCGCCCATATACACTATGGTCTTCCCCATCGTCCTAAGGACCGGCAGTACTCTCTCATAGGCATCCTTTGAGCCACCCACCATTATGGTGAGGCTTCCAGCCTCAGCCGCCATCGTGCTACCCGAGACCGGTGCATCCAGCATCTCCACCCCATTCTCTATCAGCTTGGCGGCCAGCTCCCTCACCGTGAACGGCGATATCGTGGACATGTCTACAACCACACCACCCCTAGCCAAGCCCTCCACAACACCTTTAGGCCCGAGTATCACCTGCCTCACCTCAGGCTCGTCAGGCAGCATAGTTATCACAACCTCGGATCTCTCAGCCACATCCCTTGGAGACGATCCAGGCCATGCGCCGAGACCAGTCAGCTCATCCACAGGCCCGCGGCTCCTGTTATAGACGTTCAACTGGAAGCCGTGTGATAGGATCCTCTTCGCCATTGGTTTTCCCATAAGCCCTAGGCCTATGAAACCTACAGCCGTCATAACAGATCGGCCCGCATATCCGATATAAGAGTATAATACCGCATCACTCCATCCATAGTATAGCATGCTGTACACATCCCTAGGCAGAACCGGTGTTAAGATCTCCAAGATAGCTGTTGGGACTTGGCAGTTTGGATCACGTCAGTGGGGCTATGGGGTCGGTTATAGTAGGAGAGATTGTATTGAGGCTGTTCATAGGGCTTTTGAATATGGAGTCAATCTCGTGGACACCGCCGAGGTCTATGCCTCCGGCCTCTCCGAGGAGATCGTCGGCGAGGCTATCCGAGATTTTAGGCAGGAAGTGCTGATAGCTACTAAGGTTTCGCCCACCCACAGCACGTATGATGGTACGATCAAGGCATGTGAGCGAAGTCTTAGACGGCTGGGTGTGAAGACCATAGACCTCTATCAAATCCACTGGCCCAACCCATTCATACCAATATCCCAGACAATGAAGGCTATGGAGAAGCTGGTGGAGATGGGTAAGATAGCCTACATAGGTGTGAGCAACTTTTCCCGCCAACAGCTGGAGAAGGCCCGTAGCGTCCTCAAGAGAGAAGATATAGTATCCAATCAGGTGAAGTATAACCTGCTGGAGCGTGGTGTGGAGAGGGACCTACTACCCTATGCTGAGAGGGAGGGTGTGACGATCCTCGCCTACAGCCCGCTGGCCCAGGGCCTGCTGTCGGGGAAATATACGAGGGACCGGCGGCCCAAGGACCTGATAAGAAAGGTGAATATCCTCTTCGACGGCTTGAATATAGAGAAGGTTGAGCCGGTCCTCACAGCCCTCCGTAGAATAGCTGAGGGCAGTGGTGTCTCACCGGCCCGGATAGCTCTTAGATGGCTTATAACTAGGGAGCCTGTCTCAGCCATAGTAGGTGTGAAGAACGCTATGCAAGCGGTTGAGGCAGCGGCGGCCGCCGACACCATGTTATCCCAGGCGGAGTATGAGGAGCTCGACAGACTCTCCAGGGCCGTTAGGATCAGCAGGGGCTTGGGCTATCTCAGGATTTTAGGGCGTATCCTCAGATAAAAGGAAAAATACCGGCAGCCATAACTGGCATCATGACACCCTCCACAGCAGCCCATCACCTGCTGGATCTCGACTACAAGACCGTCGGTGAGAAGCTCATCCAATTCATCTCAGACTATGTCGGCTCCTCAGGCGCAGGGGGTGTTGTAATAGGACTCAGCGGTGGCGTGGACTCGTCAGTGGTGGCTACACTCTGCGTCAGAGCCCTCGGCAGGGAGAGGGTTCTTGGACTTATCATGCCAACCAGCTTCACACCCTCCGATGATGTGAGGGATGCGGAGTGGCTGGTATCCTGGCTCGGCATCAGACACAAACACATACCGATAGATCCCATCGTAGATGCCTACGCAGCACAGCTGGGATGGAGCCTCCAAGATCCAGCCGCCAGGATGGCCTATGCGAACCTGAGGGCCCGTGTGAGGATGTCCATACTATACTTCCACGCCAACATGCTCAACTATCTCGTAGCCGGGACAGGCGATAGGAGCGAGATATTGATCGGCTATTTCACAAAATATGGTGATGGTGGGGTGGATTTTCTACCTGCAGCGGGGCTGTATAAGACCCAGCTCCGCCACCTGGCCAGGAGCCTGGGAATACCCGACCGCATAGCCTTCAAACCCAGCAGCCCACAGCTATATCCGGGCCACCGGGCCATAGACGAGATACCGGCCGACTATGACATCCTGGACCGGGTTCTATTCCACCTTTTTGACGAGGGTAGAACTGTGGATGAGACGGCTCGTCTCACCGGCGTATCACGGGAGACAGTGGAGAATATCTACAGCCGTTTTCTCAGGACAAGGCATAAGAGGGAGATGCCTGTAACGCCGTCGAGAGGTTAGGAGATGCCTTCTGGTTCCGAGGATTATGTGAGGAGGATGTCCGACGCCCTCCGATCTGGGGCTAGGATGCTCTCCGAGGTATGCCCGGTATGTAGTAGCCCCATCTTCCAAGTAGGTGATGAGCTTTGGTGTCTCAAGTGCGAGAGAAGGGTTGTGAAGGTGAAGGAGGAGACCGACGCCCTAGCGGCGTCCACGCCCTATGTTCTCACACGCCTTGAGGGTGTTATAGCTTCCAAGATCGACGAGCTGGCGTCACTTCTAAGCAAGACGGCGGATCCGGCCGAGGTTGTAACAATAACACAGGCGATAGATAGGCTGCTGGAGACACTGGCCAAGAGCCGCCGTATAAGTGAAGAGCCTGAGGAGTGAAGAGAGGCAAACATCCATCAGCGTCTAGGTATTACACTCCACTTCCGGAGACGCATCAGAGAATATTTTATGGGTAGCGGTGTCTTCCAGCCTTCCACGCCTCGGCGACCGTGGCTAACCACTCTCCAGCTCACCTATTGAGCATTTATACCACTTTATCCAGTGGAAAAATCATTTCATGACCATGTGGCTCCAAAACCAGCCCGCCGGCTGGAAAACCTAAAGTATTACAGCCTATTCACAAACAAAACAACACCAGAGAAGGCCAGCAAGTCGGGCTGTCGAGGCGTTTGAGGTTTCCACAGGAAATCGAGGGGTTCCACGGACCCATCACATGTGAAGAAGCTTGAGTGACAGTAAACAAGCCAGAGAGGGGATAAGATCCGGTGGAAATGTGAACAGCTTTACAGGCTGTTCACTGGGCATACGGTCCGTCCCCATGGCTATCACCCAAAACCTACCATAGAGAGCCACCCCTTCGTTTCCGATGGAGCATTTCTCAAGTGAAGATGCTATGATCCAGACTAGTTAGTCTAATATGGTTTAACGGCTACACTTTTTTGTATCTTTCTCACTATAACCTGTATTGCCTACAAACCAATGGAGAGTGCTTGAACCGCCGTAACATACAACTCCAACATAATGAGAGTCTTCCAATAGATCGGAAACATGGGGGTCGGAGGGATCCTCTACAGGAGATCATTGAGACCGTCTCCAGTCCGAGGACAGCCATTATCCTACGGCCCGAGTATCTTAGAGCCGACTACATACCTAGCGAGCTCCCCCATCGGGACCAGCAGATTAGGGCACTGGGTAGATCCTTGGCACCGTGCCTTAGGATGGTGAAGCCTTCCAACCTCTTCATATATGGGAAGACGGGGACGGGGAAGACAGCGGTGTGCAGGTATGTCTTCAACAGGTTCTCCCATGAGATCTCTGAAAGGGGCTCCAATGTCAGATTCGCTTATGTCAACTGCCGTATAGCGGGCACCGAATACCGTATCCTAGCCGAGATATGCGCTGCAGCCGGTGTGTCGGTTCCCTTCACGGGACTGGCCAAGGGCGAGGTCTTCAACAGGCTTGTGGACGGCATCTCGAAACTGGGGACATGCCTCGTGGTTGGACTTGACGAGATCGATGTGCTCGTCAGATCGTATGGAGATGATCTTCTCTACGAGCTGACGAGAGGTTTCACCGGTGGAAGCTGGGTTTCCATCGTGGGGATATCCAATGATCTAATGTTCAAGGAGCGGCTGGACCCACGTGTGCTCAGCAGCCTCAGTGAGGAGGAGCTGGTTTTCCCACCCTACACAGCCTCCGAGCTGGCTGATATACTGAGGGAGAGGGTTGCTCTTGCGATGCGGCCCGGGTCTGTGGGTGATGATGTCGTCGGCCTTTGTGCAGCGTTGGCGGCTGCGGAGCATGGTGATGCGAGGCGTGCTCTCGATCTTCTCCGTGTCTCGGCTGAGATGGCTGAGAGAAATGGTGCGACTAGGGTGGGTGAGCAGCATGTGAGACAGGCTCAGGTCACCATAGAGAGGGGCCGGGTCCAGGAGGTTCTCTCATCCCTTCCGCTCCACAGCCGTCTAGTGGTGCTGGCTGTTATGTCCGCCTCGAGATCTGGTGATGGATATACATCATCAGGCTCGCTATACTCACGTTATCGTGAGCTATGCGGTAGGATTGGGTTGGAGCCCCTCACCGATAGGAGGGTGAGTACGCTTGTCTCGGAGCTTGATATGCTGGGCCTTGTCAGCTGTGATCTGGTTAGCTATGGGAGGCATGGTAGGACCCGTAAGACAAGGCTGACCATCGACCCGGCTGAGGTGAACACCATCTTCAGAAAGGATGAGCTTCTCTCATCCCTCATTGACTAGTCGGACAGCCCTTAGATGGGCTTCTCTAATGGCTGCCGGATAATCCATCCCGAAGAGCTGTATCACCCTCCTGATATCACCTAGGGAGACACCGTACCCCTGACTCACATAGAAGGGCCTTCTCTCACCTTGCTTCACCGCATACCCGACTACAGCCCCATCATATCTTACCTCAGCGACACCCTGATCATACGGCCCCACCTCACCCACCAACAACCTCTTGGCAACCCCAACCGACGGCCTCCCCAATAAAAAGCCGAGGAAAGTGGCCAGGCCGGCCATACGAGGATGGGCCCGACCATGACCGTCCACCAGAAGAACATCCCATCCTGCTGTCAGCCTTCTCACAGCATCTGCCATGGGCACAGCCTCCCTGAGTACTAGAAAACCGGGAATGTAAGGTGTCAACACGTAATCCCTTACATGGGCCGTCTCAATCACTGACCTGCTTCCAAAGTCATAGACCAGGGCTAGGGCTATGCAGTCACCATCACCATAGGCAACATCCACGGCGCAGACCGTCCTAGCATCAGCCAGCATATCATCAGCCGGATAAGCAATCTTCGCAACAGCCTTCTGGATCTCAGCCATCAGATGGAGTATGCTATCCAGCTCACGGCTCCGTGATGATGAACTCCTCATCACCCATCTCCACAGCCGTCTTCTCATCAAGTCTCGGGAAGAGCCTCCTATGCTGTGATATTATCACCAGTCTCTGGGCCACCCTCTTGGCTTCAGCGTGGAATGTTTCTGGGTTGCAGTGGTGGATGACGGTGAAGGAGAATACATAGGTGAAGACTTTGTCCCGAAAGGGTAATTTATGGGCGTCGGCCTGTATGAGATGCTGTGGCCCCCTCATCTTCGCCTTCTCCAGCATCCCGGCCGACAGATCTAGGCCGACATATTCACCCGTCCAACCCAAACCAAGCAGATAATCATACAGTAGACCAGTTCCACAGCCCAGGTCTAGGATCCTCCCACACTTCTGCAGGTCGAGAGAGCGTAATGCGGCATGGTATTTGCCTATCTGCTCGCCGCCATAAAGCTCATCATAGGAAAGACTTAACAGGTCGTAGCCCAGCACCGCATCGCCGTCCAATCCAAAGGTGTGGATCTTGAGGGAGGTAATATACTCAGAGGCTAGATGGAGGCTCCTGAGAGACCTAAGGGCTAGGGCCATAGAGCTAATGGAGCATCTCGAGGCTGAGGGCTTCACATGCCTCGTCTATGGAAGTCTGGCGAGGGGTGACGTCTCCAGGACAAGCGACCTTGACATCCTCATACCCTACACAGTCTCACCACAGCTCCTCGAATATGCTCTTCTGAAGAAAACACCGATAGTGAGACGTGTCATTGCGCAGGCCACACCATATTACGCAGTCAAGGCATATCTCTACGTAAGTGAGAAGGATACCGTATCATTCCCGCTGACACCTCTCAGGAGTGAGGAGATGGATTTCTACAAGCTGGCTGCATCCCTGACACTTGAAGAGCTGAGAAGAGACTTGAGGCGGCCTGGCATCAACAAGATGCTCCAGCTGATAAAGCCCACACCATACGGCCATATCGAGCTACCGGTGTTGAAGAACCTTGAGGAATCCGCTAGGTTGATCGGTGTATCGCCGGAGACTATAATGGGTAGGGCTAGGGTGCTCCTCAGGAGGAGGGAGAAGGGTCGGACAGGCCTGTTCAGGTCTATGGAGCTGGATGAAAATATTTCCTTTGAGGAGGCTTTGAGGATGCTGGAGGCTAGGAACCCATCCCTAAGGAGGAGGCTGGCATAGGCTTTGAAGGTGTCCAAGATAAGCCCGTTGAAGAGGCTTGTGACCATCACACCCGAGACAACACTAGATCTGCTCAACCTCTTCATGGTGGTGGAGGAGGGTGATATAGTCTATGCCATGGTGGGTAGGGAGATGAAGAAGGAGAGGAGTGATGGAAGCTATGATAGTGAGAGGGTTAGGGTTGAGGTGGGTGTTGAGGTTGAGAAGAAGAGTCTTAACCCTGTGATGAGGAGGCTTGACCTTCTAGGCGTCATCAGATACGAGAGCAGGGAGATGGGCCTTCTTGGGAAATACCATACCATACATGTTGGACGTGGTACCGAGCTGACTTTGGAGAGTAGAAGGAACTTTCCAAGACTGGAGGGCATGGCATCCTACTATAGAAGCAGGCCCCAGAAGAGGATAGCCGTAGTCCTACTGGATGATGAAGGCATGTCCATCTCCAGCATAGGGCCTGAGGATACCGAGACACTCTATAGGAAGAGGATAACATCCGCCGGCAAGCATGATCTTGACGAGAGGCTAAGATCCATCCACCAGCTCTTCTCCAGCGGTGCAACAGTACTGGAGGAGCAGCTCGACGATGACGTGGAAATACTGGTCTTCGGCCCCTCCATCTACTTGGATGATTTTATGAAGTATCTCCGGGAGCATAGGAAAGATCTCTTGAAGAGGATTAGGAAGGCCGGATATGTCTCCGACTCATCCGCCGCCGGACTCCCTGAGATACTGCGAAGTGGACTACTGCATGATTATGAGGGATCGCTGAAGGTTGTCGCTGACGCAGAAGCTGTTGAGACCCTGCTGGCCAGGCTGGCCTCCAAGCCTGAAGCTGTGGCTGTTGGGCTGAGGGAGGTGCTGACGGCGGTTGAGATGGGTGCTGTTGAAAGGCTCCTCATATCCGAGGACTTCCTATGGGAGAGGCTGGTAGAGCCTGATGTCACCCAGCTACTACAGAGGGCTGAAGCCCATAGAGCAAATCTACAGGTCATAGCCTCCAACTCCGAGCCCTCCGACAAGCTCAACTCACTGGGCGGTGTAGCCGCATTACTCAGGTACTCGGTGGACCTCAGCTTTTTAAAGACTCGGTGACGGCTCTAAAGTATGCGTCGCCAACTTTTGATGGCCTCGGCGGGCGTCCTCCTCCAAGCTATCTCGGGATGGTGGGATGTCCTCTCCCACATGATTCAGTTCCGGGATGCAGACCCGCCCCTTAACCCAGCCCACATCGGTCTCTACACGGGCGTCGCACTACTCCTCATCTCCTACCTGACGGGTTTGATGAGGAGGACAGGCTGGCGTCTACCCTTGGGAATCGGCTTGGGAGCCCAAATAATGGCTGGCCTGCTAAACGAGATAACCCATAGGATACCACAGCTTGAGGAGAGTCCTCTCCACTTCACAGCCCATGCTATGTTCACGGTCGGTCTTCTCTCCAACTCCCTCACATTATTCATATCCGTGAGCCTGAGTATGCTTCTCACCAATACATCAGGCGCCAGCACCCGGATATTCCAGCTTATGAACGGTACGGCCCTCTGGCTAACATCCTCAGGATCTGTCATCTATATCTTCGGCATAACATTCACAGGGATGCTGCTCCTAGGGTTGACAGCCGCCACAATACTGGGCACCACAGCCTACACAGCCAATAACAACTTAGCTGCAACAGCAATATGGGCGTCCTACACAGCAACCATATACTTCTTCACAGTAGGATATGCGGGGGCCACACCATACATACCATTGGGCTTCATACCAGCCCTATGGATTGACATGACAAGAAGACATGCCATAAAGAATCAGTTTACACTATTGTTCACAATGACTCTGGCGGGACTGCTAACATACCTAACACTTCCCACCAGCGGGGTCGGCCTCCAAACCCACCTAGCTGGAGGGGTCGGCGGACTTCTAGGAGGAGCCCTGATAGTCTATGCGGGCCGCAGGCTCAGCCGGCGATATCCCGGATTGTGAAAATGTGGATGTTGCTCGGCTTATTCTGCATCTCACCGACACGGACGCCTATGAGGTATACGTCGGTCCCAAGGGATGCGGCGGAGTCTACCAGCCTCTGTGTAACCACGCCGTCGAAGAGCACATACTTCACCGACTTGTCCTCACCAACCTTTGCGGCCAGCTCGCTGACAGGCACCCGGGCCAGCTCTTGGAGATCAGCAGATAGAAGAACAGCCATCAAAGTCCCATCAATATCCCTCAGATAATTTTTCAGCTCTGGCGGCAACTCCCTCCTCTCGACAGCCATCTGCTGTTGCTCCTTCACCGGGACAGCTTCACTGGGGCTTGTGGTATGCTGGAGTGCATCCTCGATCTCACGGGCCGTCAGCTCCTCAACCTCCTTACCATATGGAGCCCTAGCGACAGCGTCAACCTTGGCGCTCTGTAGAAGCTCCTGCAGTATTAGGTCCCCACCTCTGTCACCGTCTAAGAATGCGATGACCCGTTTCTTCCTCCTCGTTAGGTTGGCAACAGTCCTCGGTATCTTCACACCCTCCACGGCTATCACATTCTTATACCCGTATCTGAGGAGGTTGATGACATCAGCCCTACCCTCCACGACGATGAGCTCATCAGAGTGATCCACGTCGGGACCGGCTGGAAGATTCTCAGGACCATACTCAATAACCTTGGTCTTGACTAAAGCCTCCTCCAGCTCCCTCAATATAGTGTCGTCCTCGGGAACCTTCTGCTTCTCCCACTGGGCCAGGATCTCCTTAGCCCTCTCCACAATCTTCTTCCTCTTCTCAGCCCTCGTATCCTCTATCTTGTCAATCGTCACTTTCGCCTGATAAGGGCCCACCCTGTCTATGGACTCTATCATGGCCGCTATCAATGATGTGGTGAACTTGTCCAAGCTGGTGGGCACGGTTATCCTCCCTGTAGCTTTGTTGCCGTGGGTTGTTACAGATATCTCTATCCTGCCGATCCTGCCTGTCTTCTGCAGCTCCCTCAAGTCAAGATCGGAGCTGAATATCCCCTCAGTCTGTCCGAAGACAGCCCCTACTACGTCATTCTTGTCAACCGGGCCGTCAACCTCTATCCTGCCCTCAATAACATACTTAGTAATGCTGCTCAAGCTCGTATTGGGAGTTTTCATTACAACAATATATAGATATGAAGCGGGTAGTCAGATCACTCCCACACCAGCCTCCCAAGCCCGGGCGGCCTTCAGGAGTGTCATCTCATCAAAATGTCTGCCAACCAGCATCATGCCAACAGGCAGGCCGTCTACTCTGCCGCATGGTATATTCAAGGCTGGATGTCCGGTGACGTTGAAGGGGCATGTGTTCTCTACATTCATCAAAGCAAGCTTTGCCGCATCGGTGGCTGAGCCGATAACCAGCTTCTTGGGTGCCTTGGGAGTTGTGGGAAGGACTAGGACATCATATCTGGCCAATGCGCTATCATAGGCCTGTCTCAGAACCTGCCTGATATTCTGGGCCATAGCATAGTGGCGGAGCCCACTGGTCTTCTCAAGGTGACCGCCTAGGAGTATGATGGACTTCAAGAGTGGTGGGAAGCCTACGTCCCTCTTGTCCTGAACACTGCTATAGAATTCATATAGGTCTAGGTCGTAGTAGCCTCGGAAGTAGCGGCCCAAGCATCCATCACGCATCATCATGGTGTAGATGCCCTGGATTAGGACTGAAGCCCAGACGTCCACCCCATACCTATGCATGGGGATTGAGACCTCGTCAATAGATGCGCCAAGCTCTCCAAGCCGCTCAACACCATCCCTCACCAACTCATCCACCTCCGCCTCGGAGACGCCATCCCATCCAAGCCCCTCTACCAAAACACCCACACGCAGGCCCCGTAAGCTGGTGTTGTTGAGAGCCATGGTGTAGCGTGGCAGATCATGGGGTGTGTCCCGCTGGCGTGGATCCATTCCATCACGACCAGCTATAACCTCCAAGAGCAGGGCTAGGTCGCCGACATTTCCAGCTATAGGCCCCAGATGATCCAGCGTAGGCTCCATAGCAAACGCTCCAGTATAGGGTACCAGACCATAGGTTGGCTTAAGCCCATAGACACCACACCATGAACTGGGGATTCTGATAGAGCCTGCCTGATCCCCCGCTATGCTCATATCCACCTCACCGGCGGCGACTAGAGCCGCACAGCCGCTGGATGAGCCTCCCGCCATATACTCGGGATTGTGTGGGTTTCTGACAGGCCACGGATATGATGTGTGGGATCCGCTGGATGTGCACATATTCTCACATGTAGCTTTACCGAGTATTTCTCCTCCTGCTTTGAGCACCCGGGTGACGACTGTCGCATCATAGGCGGGTATGTAGCCCTCCATCATGGGAGAGCCGTTCAGGAGGGGGGCGCCGGCCACTGATATGTTATCCTTCACCGCAACCTTCTTACCAGTAAGCGGGCCATCGTCAGCCTCCTTCAGGAAGCATATCCAAGACCATCCGCCCAGCCTGTTCTCCCTCTCCTCAGGCCTCCGTCCAACAGCCCCTCTCACGGGCCGTGGCTTGAAACTCTCATACAATCGTCTAACCCTTTCAAGAGCGTTGTAAACCGAGTCCAGCATCCCCAGAGAAAACTCCAGCTCCTCATCAGATACTGGGATGCCAAGCCCATCAGCGATCTCCCTCAAATCATCCCGTGCAGGCATGGCTGATCAGCATCGTCAAATCATATAAGCATGCAACCTGTGGCTGGTGTGTTTTCTCAAAATGTGCTGAGTGAGATTTAAATTGACGTGAGCTGGCTGCTTGCTGTCATGGGCAGGTCTTCTCCACTGCTGCTTGTAGGCTCCATACTTGCTGTGGCCCAGTTCCTTATGGGAGCAGCCAACAGGCTTATAGGCCCTGTATTCCTGATAATCCATATTACACTGGCTGTTGTTCTGCTGGCGTTGCTGATCCTTACACTTTACTCCCAGCGTGGTGTGAGGCGGGTGATGAGGCATACGCTTATCACGGTTGTGATTTTGCTGGTCCAGGGTGCGGTGGGATTGGACCTGTTCATGAGGGGTGGTGTCAACCCAGTCGGTGAGCTGCTCCACTGGATCTTCGGAGCCGCTACTGCAGGCTCCTATGTTGGGATTCTTGCCATACATTACCGCAGACAGCATACAGAAACAACAGCATAGCATCCAATATGAAAGTTTTAGTTTGAATTATTATCGCTCTTAATCCATTTTGTGTTGGTGGCTGTAGGGTTTATTTTACGGCCTTTCCGACCGTTGTGGGATGCTGTCTGACCTTCTATCCATATTTATATCTGAGGCCTATGCTGCTAGGTTTTTGAGGGAGGTTAGGTGTATCTATTGTGGTTCTTTGTCTGTTATAGTTGGTATAGGGGTGTGTATAGGAGGTATAGGTGTAAGAGCTGTTTAAGGACTTTCAACGATAAGAGCGGTACTGATTTCGAATACTCAAGGATACCCCTTAACGAGAGGCTTTTCATAGCTTATCTGTCTGGATGCCATAATGTCCCCCTCCTGAGGGCCTCCATAGATGTTGGGTATACAGATCATTCAGGAGGATAATGTATGCTGTAGACGAGGTCTATGTAAATGCTGGTCTGAAGGCTGGAAGGGGAGGATGGGATAAGGACATCGTTCCGGTATCCACTATCATTGGTCGTAAAAGACGAGATGTAGGTGAATAAATTATTAAAAACCGTTAACCTTCAAGATGTCTGGATGTATTCATTGAAAGAGATTGTTGACAGTTATATGGGTAGGGTTTCTGGGTTGGATGTGTATTGTTCTAGGTGTCTCAGGACCGAGAGGTGGGGTGGTTGTGTTGTTTTGATGATTGTTGATGCTGCCTTCACATCGATAGGCCTAAACTACTTTACAGCAGTCGTTCCAAAGGTTGAGGAGTTCGGTAGGAGGTTTGTAGAAAACGGGAGAATAAGGAATCTAAAAGAGCTTGCAGAGGCGGACATTAACGAGTTAAGGGGAGTGTGGAAGAATAGGCGGTCTTGGGCTATGGCTAAGGGTATAGCTTCCTATCTCTCTACATTAAGTGAGGATGATAAACTAGCTCTCAGGACTTGGGCCACTAATGCGAGGCTTGAAAACTGGTGGGAAGACCCTGTTGGTAGGGTTAAAGGGGTTGGATTAGTGACATTCCAGTATCTGAGGATGATGGGTGGAATAGATACAGTTATGCCCGATAAGATCGTTAAGAGGGTTGTTAACGAGATCTTAGTGAAGGCCGGATTAGAGCCTGTAGAGGATGACATGGAGTTCATCAGGAAAGCTGAACAGCTAGCCCTAACATGCGGTTATAGGCCTATTGAGCTCTGCTGGATGACATGGCTAATACAGCCTGAAGGGAGAAAGATAAGGATGGAGAAGTACAAGGACATCCTACTAAAAATATAACCCAAGACACTCATCCTCATCAACTGTTTAGCCTAAGCCTGTGGATGGCTATATACACTTCTGGCCATCCCTACTCAGATACACTTCTCTGACATATTCGGCTATTGCGGCTGGGTTTTTGGCGACTTCGTGGCTGCTTATCCTGTGTACCTCGTATCCATGTTCTTCTATCTTCTTCAGTCTCCGTGCCTCCCTCTCCGGGTTGAGGTGATGTTGTAGGCCCTCAACCTCAACGACTATTCTATCTCCTATGAGGAAGTCCACTAGGTAGCCTGCTATGGGGACCTGTACCTTGAAGGGGACCTTGAGCCGCCATAGCTCCTGTGCAAGCATCTTCTCCTGCCTGGATCTTGGAGCCCCCACCCTCCTAGTGAGGAGACTTCCCCTAAGGACAGACTTCAAATAGGGCCTAAGCTCCCCACCGACCCTACAGTTCATAGAATGCCTCAGACAGTTCCTAACAGCCTTGTAGGTTCTCTGAAAACTCCTATACACCCTCACACGCGCCGTAAGGCCGCGGTAGCGTACCTCTATGTAGAACTTGACGCCGATATCCACCACCTTCAACCGGATCCCCAACTGTTTAGCCCTCACCATCACACCACCACATAACGATCCCACAATGAAATATCCTTTAGCAGGCTCGCGGAAAAGCTCTTTCCCTGCCTGAAGAAGAGCCTTCCATAGCCTGTTTTCACGGATCTAGCGTTAAGGTCTCTCCTGAACTCTACGGGCTATCCCACTCTCTAGCCTACACTCAACACCGCCTACACGGGCTCTATCTATGACCTTGAACCCATTATCCACGGGTATCTCCACCACTTTCTCCCGCTCTACAACAGGCCCTTGAGTAGGCTCACGCCTTCTCCTGAGGCGGCTAAACATCACCAACACCACACAATTATAAGAGCGATTCCATCCAGCCTCAAAAAGGGTTTCCAACCATGGACTGGTATATAAGGCCAGGCAACCCACTAACCTGCCTTTAAATAGGTGTCCGAGGTCGGACACCCTACTCCTTATGGCCATGACGGGTTATAAGCCTCATTCAACCCTTTACCAGCCATGAGCCAGAAATCCTTTATAGAATTGACAAGTGAGGATCCGAATTTTACAGGGCTTATACCGAGGGTTAGGGAGTATGTGGGGTTGAAGGGTTTGGATTGGTGTATAGCCGCTATGGCTCATGGGTCTATTGGATACCATTATACAGGTAAACGTCTTATTGGGAGTGTTTTGAATGGTGGGAATTGGGTTTGTGAGGAGACTATGGACTGTTTCAGGGCTAACGCGGCTAAAGAGGCTTCAGCTACTTTGAATATGTTGAGAAAAGAGACCCAGAATACGTGAAACACCTC
>Ga0272449_1001775_pt1 | contig 21341 bp, 17 predicted proteins | sample YNPCB0241_FD_198679 | JGI IMG/M metagenome (GOLD analysis project Ga0272449, IMG submission 198679) | Hot spring sediment microbial communities from Yellowstone National Park, WY, United States - YNP-CB-024-1 | ecosystem: Environmental > Aquatic > Thermal springs > Hot (42-90C) > Sediment... | reverse complement strand
AGCTATACTTTCTATATTATTGGAAAAACTAGGAGCTAAAAATATCATTGCCTTCGATATAGATGAAAATGCAGTAGAAAATGCCAAAGAAAATATTCAAATAAATAATTGTAAAAAAATTAATCTATTAAAAGGTAGTATAAAAGACATAAATATTGCTGAGATAGATTTACTCATAGCAAATATAAATCGCAATGTTTTATTAGATGAACTTCAATTTTATTACAACTGTTTAGTAAAAAACGGTGAACTTATATTAAGTGGTTTTTTACAGACTGATGTTGAAATTTTAAAACTAAAAGCAAAACAGATAGGATTTAGTTTTGTAAATTCGTTTTGTCAAAACGAATGGTGTTGTTTGGTTTTTAATAAAATAATTTAGTCTTATGAAAAAACTATTTATTCTGCTGAACATTTTTTTAGTACTCAATATTAAGGCTCAACAATTAAAAAGTTTCTCTGGCAAAGCAGATGAATTTATTAATGAGTTAAAAGAATTTATTGAATCCAAAGATAAAAAGCTTGGTAAGGAACTATATGAGCAATTATTACCTTTATGGAATGGTGGCTATTTCAGTAACTCAAATAAAGAAACTATAATTAGCGTTGCAAACGAATTACTTCAAAAAAGAGCCTTACCTATACCACACTTTGAAATGTACGAAAAAATATTGATATCTTTTTCAAAAAACAATTTGTCAAAACAAGACTTCGAAGAATGTTTAAAAGGAATTAGTTACCTGTGCCGTAAAAAGACTTCTACATTAAATGCAATAGATAATTTGCTCGATAATATTTATGCTTTTATTGAAAAGAAATATTTATATAGCTCTTCTACTGTAAAGTGGAAAATTCGTAAAGCCAATACCAAATTTATTTTTGATGGCGAAAATTTATACATAGTTGCAGAAAAAGGCGATATAGTTTGTTATTCAAAAAATGATAGTTCAGTGATATATGGAACAGAAGGTAACTATAATATGTATACTCAAGAATGGTCTGGCTATAATGGGAAAATTACCTGGGAACGGTCTGGCATTAGCCCTAATATAGCATACGCCAATTTAAGCAAATACAAAATAGATATGAAAAAATCTAATTACGAAGCCGACTCGGTTATCCTAATACATAAACGATACTTTAAAGAACCATTATTAGGTAAATTAACCGAAAAAGTAATGGCAGATGTAGATACCCAAAAAGCAATATATCCGCAATTTAGCTCATACTCAAAACGTCATAAAATAAAAAATATTTTTCCTAATATTGATTACGATGGCGGCTTTTATCTAAAAGGTAATAGATTTATAGGCGAAGGAACATCTGAAGAATTGGCTATTTTGAAAATTTTTTACAAAGATACTTTAAAAATTATAGCCAAATCAAGTTCCTACATCTTTAAAGAAGATGAAATTAGTAGTCAAAATACATCAGTAACAATTTACATTGATAAGGATTCCATCTATCATCCTGGCCTTATTTTTAAGTATGATGCTAAAAAAAATGAGTTATCTTTTATAAGAGATAACAAAGGTATGCGTATAAGCCCTTATTACGATACATACCATCGTTTGGAACTCGATTTCCCTTATTTTTCGTGGAAGCTTAATGAACCATATATGTTAATGAAACCCATACCTAAGGCAACAAACAAAAAAGCTTTATTTTCGTCAATGGATTACTTCAGCCAAAGCAAGTATCTCGAATTACAAGGATTAGATTTAAAAAATCCTTTGCAAGTTTTAAGTGCATACACAAAAAAAATAAATAGCCGTTCCTTTAATGAAAATGAATATGCAAATTATATAAAAATGAGCTTGCCAGCAACAAGGCAATTATTGCTCGGCTTGGCTTTTAAGGGATTTATCAATTATTCATTAGAAACAGGCACCGTCTATGTCAACGATAAAACATTTTTTTATCTGAAATGTAGTGTCGGACAAAAAGATTATGATGTTATAAATTTCGAATCAAATGTAATTGGCGATGATTATAATGCAATGCTAAGTTTACTAGATAATAATCTTAAACTTAAAGGCGTACAAGAGATATTTTTATCAGATTCGCATAATGTAGCAATCTTCCCAAGAGACCAGCAAATAATTATTAAAAAAAATAGGGACTTTGTATTTGACGGAAAAGTTAGAGCCGGTTTGTTTTTGTTTATTGGCTCAAATTTTTCTTTTTCTTATGAACAGTTTAAGCTTACCCTGACTGATATTAACACAATTAAAATGCGAGTTAAAACCGATGAAGTCGATCAATACGGCAACCCTATTGAACGAGATTTGACCAGTGTTATAGAAAATGCTACTGGCGAAATATTACTTGATGAACCTAATAATAAAAGTAGTACCAAAAAAATTCCACAATACCCTATATTTATTAGTAAAAAAGATTCTTATGTCTATTACGACAAGCCTTCTATTTTTAATGGTGTCTATAAAAGAGATAATTTTTATTTTCAAATATACCCTTATTCACTTGACAGTATTAACACATTGACTCGTAAGAATTTATTATTTAAAGGTCATTTCGTTTCGGCAGGTATTTTTCAACCTTTTGACGATGTATTAAGTGTTCAGGCCGATTATTCTCTTGGTTTTAAGCGAAATACTTCACCAGAAGGATACCCGGTTTACGGTGGTAAGGGAAATTACAAAAAGCAAATTTATTTGAGCAATCAAGGTTTAAGAGGTAATGGTGAATTAGAATTCGTCAAAGCAAAAGCCATTTCCGATGATTTCATATTTTTCCCAGATTCTATGAACACCATTGCTAAAGAATTCTATGTAGAAAAACAATCCAAAGGTATTGAATTTGCCTCTGTCGAAGGTAAAAATATTTTTGTTCATTGGCTACCATATAAAGATGAAATGTATGCTTCTAATAAAGATAAACCTTTCGAAATGTACGATAAGCAAGCAACTTTCGAAGGAACAATAAAAATTGAACCAAAAGGATTATCTGGAAACGGAAAACTCGAATTTGCTAATGCTCAATTACTTTCAAATAAATTTTCTTTTAAAGAACACATTGTCGATGCAGATACTTCTAATTTCAATTTAAAAACACTTGAACAAACAGAATTTTCGTTTAAAACAAATAATGTAAAAGCACATATCGATTTTAACGAACGTAAAGGCGAATTTTTAAGTAACGGCGAAGCATCGTTTGTTGAATTCCCACAAAACAAATATATATGTTTCATGGATAAGTTTACTTGGTGGATGGATAAAGATGAATTAGAAATGAGTGCCAGTCAAAAAGCATTAGCTAAATTACCCGAAAATAAAGAAAATATGAGCCCCACAGAGTTAGAAGATATACAGTTACAAGGCTCAAAATTTATCTCTATTCATCCCGACCAAGACTCTTTAAGCTTCGTAGCCCCTTCGGCAAATTATAATCTCAAAAAATTTATTATTACTGCAAACGATGTTAAATATATTAGAGTAGCCGATGCCACTGTTTATACAAGCGACGGAAAAGTTGTTATAGAAAAAAATGCTGTTATGCAAACTTTAAAAGAATCTAAAATTATAGCTAATAATACTAATAGATATCATACAATATACAACGCAACTACAAATATTTATGGTAAAAAGAAATATTCTTCATCTGGTTACTACGATTATATTGACGAAACTAATAATAAGCAAGTTATAAAATTCGATATTGTTAGCGTCGATTCTACTTATCAAACTTATGCAAAGGGAAATATTGGAATTACCGAAAACTTTATGTTAAGTCCTTATTTTGCATTCACAGGTAATGTCTATCTTTACGCAAATGAACAATTCCTTACATTCGAAGGTTCCACTAAAATATCTCACGAATGCGAAACATTAAACCGTTATTGGGTTAATTTTAAATCGCAAATCAATCCAAAAGAAATTTATATTCCTATTGGCGATACCATTAGAGACATAAATAACAATATTCTTGTCAATGGTTTTGTTATTACCAATGATTCTATTCATATTTATCCTGCTTTTCTTACAAAGAGAAAAAACTATAGCGATATTTCTATATGTAAAGCAAAAGGTTTTCTTACATTCGACAAAAAGGATGGTAAATACAAAATTTCTAATATGGAAAAGTTGCAAGAATTTAATATGCCCGGCGATTATTTAAGCATTCACAGAACAGCTTGTAATATGTATGGAGAAGGAAAAATTAATCTTGGAGTTAATTTAGGACAAGTTAAACTAACTACAGTAGGTAATGTAAATTCCGATTTAGTAAAAGGAGATATACAATTAAGCTTATTGATAGGTATCTCGTTCTTTATAGAAAACAAATGTATGGATATTTTTACTAAAGATATTACTAACATTGGTGGCTTGGAACCTGTTGATTTAACAAGAAATGTTTTTGTCAAAGGGCTTTATGAACTAGTTGGCGAAAATAAAGCAAATGAATTAATAAGTGAATATAGCCTTGGAAAATTTAAGAAAGTTCCTAAAGAACTTGAACATACTATTTTTATATCCGACATCAATTTTAAATGGAACCAAAAATCAAAATCTTATATATCAGATACTTTAATAGGTATTGGCATTGTTGGTAAAGATTATGTAAACAAAATTGTAAATGGTTATATGGAAATTGTAAAAAAACGTAGTGGCGATAAATTTAATCTTTATCTTAAGCTTAGCGATGATGTTTGGTATTTCTTTTCTTATGGAAACAATCTAATGCAAGTATTATCTAGCAACGAAGATTTTAATACTGTTGTTAAAAATTTAAAGCCAGAACAACGAAAACTTGAAGTAGAAAAAGGACAAGCTCCTTATTCTTATTTTCTTGCTTCACAATCGGCTGTTAAAAAATTTGTGAAACGAATGCAAGAATACCATTCAGAAGGAGGACAAATAGAAGAGGATGTTGACGAAGAATTGAAAAAAGGAAATTGATTTTTTAATGAAAAATTTATTACGTAAAAAACCAATTAATCTTGTAGTTGTTGAATCTACCGATTTTAGCAAAACTTCTTTAATAAAGTCGTTGAATGTCTTTGATATAACTTCTTTAGGCATAGCAGCAATTATCGGAGCAGGCATTTTTAGTACAATAGGAACAGCTGCATATCATGGAGGACCCGCTGTATCATTACTCTTTATCTTTACAGCAATAGCCTGCGGCTTTTCTGCCCTTTGTTATGCAAGGTTTGCTTCTTCTATACCTGTTAGCGGCAGTGCTTATACCTATGCTTATGTTAGTTTAGGTGAATTAATTGCTTGGATAATCGGCTGGGACTTAATTATGGAATATGCTGTTGGAAATATTGCTGTAGCAATATCTTGGAGCGATTATTTTACAGCATTGTTGCGAGGATTGAATATTCACCTGCCAGAATACTTGTCTGTCGATTACTGGACCGCATACAAAGGATATAAGGAAGTCATAACTTTAATAAATAACGGAACCCATTTCACCTCATTATCTTATTCTTTAAAAGAAGCATATTTTGCTTATGTCAATGCTCCTGAAATACTAAACATTAAAATCATTGTCGACTTACCAGCATTTATTATTGTAACCTTTATAACTATTATTGTTTATGTAGGTATTCAAGAATCAAAGATAACAGGAGATTTAATGGTAATATTAAAGATACTTATTTTGCTGATGGTAATAGTTGTTGGTGCTTTTTATGTGAATCCCTCCAACTGGACACCTTTTGCACCAAACGGATTTAGTGGAGTTATGAGTGGTGTTGCCTCCGTGTTCTTTGCTTATATAGGATTCGATGCTGTTAGCACTACCGCAGAAGAATGTAAAAATCCTCAAAAAGATTTACCCAAAGGAATGATTCTCTCGTTGTTAATAACAACTATACTTTATATATTAATTAGTTTTGTTTTGACGGGAATGGTAAATTATAAAGAACTTGGAGTAGGCGATCCATTAGCTTATGCTTTCGAAAAATATGGACTAACACAGTTTTCTGGAATTATATCACTAAGTGCAATTATTGCTATGACTGGCGTTCTTTTGGTCTTTCAGGTCGGGCAACCTCGTATTTGGATGGTAATGAGTAGAGATGGAATGCTGCCACCACAATTTTCTAAAATACATAAAAAATTTAAAACACCTTATTTCTCTACTATAGTTACAGGCATAGTTGTTGCAGTGCCCTCAATGTTTTTAAATTTAACAGAAGTAACAGATTTAACAAGTATCGGAACCTTATTTGCATTTTTGCTTGTTTCTGGAGGAGTATTAATTTTAGATGACAAAAAGAGCAAACGAAAGCTCGAAGGGAAATTTAAAATATATTATATTAATTCAAGATATGTTCTTCCTATTATTTGGTTTATTGCAGTTTTAGTTTGTATCTTTTTTAATGAAAAAATTAATATTGAATTTTTTAGTGGACTTCGTTTAATCTTCATAATTATTGCCTTTGTATCCTCAATAATAGCAGTAATTAGAGAATGGTCATTAATTCCATATTTAGGATTTGTGATAAATTTATATTTATTATCTGAACTTGGTATTATTACATGGTTAAGATTTATTGTTTGGTTAGTAATAGGCCTTATTATTTACTTTAATTATGGTTACAAAAAAAGTAAGCTTAACACTAAACAGCTACAGGAGCTTTGATATGTGGATGTGGATCGTAATTTTCTAAAACAAAATCTGAATATTTAAAATCAAAAATATTTTTAATTTCGGGATTAATTATTAATCGTGGTAATGGGCGAGGTTCACGAGTAAGTTGTAATTTGACTTGTTCAAAATGAAATGTGTAAATATGAGCATCGCCTAATGTATGTATAAATTCGCCTGGTTGCAAATCGCATACCTGAGCAATCATCATTGTAAGCAATGAATACGAAGCAATATTAAACGGAACACCTAAAAAAAGATCGGCACTTCGTTGATATAATTGACACGATAATTTACCATTGGAAACATAAAATTGAAATAAAATATGGCATGGAGGTAAGGCCATTTTATCCAAATCGCCTACATTCCAAGCACTTACTATATGACGTCTGGAATCTGGATTATTTTTAATTGAATTAATTACTTCAGAAATTTGATCAATTATTTTTCCATCTGAGCTTTGCCACTTTCTCCATTGATGACCATATATTGGACCCAGGTCGCCGTTTGCATCTGCCCACTCATCCCAAATTGTAACACCATTTTCGTTTAAATATTTAATGTTTGTATCGCCTTTTAAAAACCAAAGAAGTTCGTATACAACCGATTTAAAATGAATTTTTTTTGTTGTTAATAATGGAAAGCCTTCTTGTAAATTAAAACGCATCTGGTATCCAAATACACTTTTTGTTCCTACTCCTGTTCTATCGCTTTTTAATGTTCCATTTTCCATTACATATTTTAGTAAATCAAGATACTGTTTCATTAGAAAATAAATTTAATGTGAAACATTACTTAAGCTAAATTCTTCTGGATTATGTTTATGTTTAAATAATACTGCAAATGCTAATCCTACTATTAAAGCGTAGCTAGCAAAAGTTATCCATATACCATGCCAGTTAAATGTTCCATCAATGTTTGTAAAGAAGGAATCTATTAATACACCACTAATAAAGCTTCCTAAAAATGCACCAATACCGTTTGTCATCATCATAAATAAACCTTGCGAACTTGCTCTAATAGATGGTGGAACTTGTGTTTCAACAAACAATGAACCTGATATGTTAAAGAAATCGAAAGCCATACCGTATATTATACAAGATAAAATTAGCATCCATAAATTTGTTGTCGGATTACCATAAGCAAACAAACCGAACCTGAAAACCCACGCAAACATGCTCATCAACATAACTTTCTTTATACCAAATCTCTTCAAAAAGAAAGGTATAGTAAGAATAAACAGTGTTTCCGAAATTTGCGATATCGACATAATAATAGCTGGATACTTAACAGCAATAGCATCTTTATATTCTTCAATTTTTGCAAAATCGTGCAAAAACGTATCACCATAAGCGTTAGTAAGTTGCAACGAAGCACCTAATAACATTGAGAATATAAAAAACAAAGCCATTTTTGTTTCTTTGAATAATGTAAAAGCTTTTAATCCAAGTGATTCTACAAGCGAAACATTTTGATTTTTTCCAGTAGGAGGACATTTAGGCAATGTAAATGCATAAATTCCAAGTATCAAAGATGAAGCCGAAGCTATATAAAATTGCATCGGCGATGTTTCAAAGCCAAGTAAACTTATATTCCATAAAGCTACTATAAAACCAATAGTGCCAAAAACACGAATAGGCGGATATTCTTTAATAACATCCATTTTGTAAGATTTTAATGAAGCGTATGAAATTGTTATGGCTAAAGCTATAGTAGGCATGTAGAACATCATATTTATAAGCATTATCCAAAAGAGTAAAGAAGGATTGTTTATTTGTGGAACAATAAAAAGCATAATTGACCCTGCGATGTGAAAAATGCCATAAAGCCTTTCAGCGTTAATCCATTTATCTGCAATGATTCCGGCAATAGCAGGCATAAAAAGCGAAGCTATTCCCATGGTTGAAAAAATAGCGCCAAATTCTGTACCAGACCAACCTTTATTTTGAAACCAATAAGCCCCGATAGTTAATAACCATGAACCCCAAATAAAAAATTGTAAAAAATTCATTACAATTAACCTAATTTTCAATCCCATAGAATTTTTTTTAAAAGTCTTTTTTTCTTCTATTTAATTCATCTCTTATAGCAGATGCTTTTTCATATTCTTCGTTTTCGATAGCTATTTGCAACATTTTTTCAAGTTCTTCAATAGTATATTTTGCATAAGGATTGGCTCTAATATCTTCTTCTTTTATGTTATCATCGTCTTTTTCTTCTTCAAAATTCAATATTATTCCAGCTTTTTCAATAACAGATGGAACTGTATATATAGGACAATTGAAACGTAAGGCTAAAGCAATAGCATCGGATGTTCTGCTATCTATAACTATTTTTTCATCATTGTGTTGAAACACCAAATTTGAGTAAAAAATCCCTTCCTCTAATTTGTAAATGTTTACTTCAATTAAGTCTATATTAAAAGCAGTAGCAAACGATACAAACAAATCGTGTGTTAGAGGACGAGGAGGTTTTAGCTTTTCAAGCTGAATAGCTATAGCTTGGGCTTCAAACGAACCAATAATAATCGGTATTCGCCTTAAACCATTTTCTTCTTCTAATACTAATGCATATGCTCCTGAATGAGTTTCACTATAAGATAAGCCAACTACAGATAATTTAACTTTTTTCATGATCTTTAAAAAAGATATCACAAAATTAGAAAAATCATTTGCTAAAATCAATTTAAAGCAGTAATATTTTTTTAAAAATAAAAAATTTTTATGAAAAATCTTGTTGATTCTAAAAAAAGATTATAACTTTGCAAACCTAATTTTATAGAATATACATTGTGTTATGTACGCTATTGTTAATATTGCAGGTAAGCAATTTAAAGTTGAAGAAGGGAAAAAAATATACGTTCATCGCTTAAATGCAAAAGAAGGCGAAAATGTCGAATTCTCGGAAGTATTATTAACCGAAAAAGACGGGAAAATAAATGTTGGAAAACCATTTATTGATAACGCAAAAGTTATAGCTAAAGTTTTACAACATTTAAAAGGCGATAAAGTTTTAGTTTTTAAAAAGAAAAGACGTAAAGGTTATCAGAAATTAAATGGGCATCGTCAGCTTTTATCGCAAATAGAAATAGAAAAAATAAAACTATAAAAATTCTAAGTTATGGCACATAAGAAAGGAGTAGGAAGTTCTGCAAATGGTCGTGATTCAGAAAGTAAGCGATTAGGCGTAAAAATATTTGGCGGACAATTTGCCAAGGCAGGTAATATTATAGTTCGTCAAAGAGGAACAAAATTTCATCCAGGAAGAAATGTTGGAATGGGAAAAGATTATACTTTGTTCGCCTTAGTAGATGGAATAGTGGTTTTTAAAAAGAAAAAAGACAACAAAGCATTTGTATCTGTTGAACCAGTGCAAGAAAATTAACATTAACTTTGTTTTCTTTTATTACTATCCTTAGTTTCAATAACTAAGGATTTTTTATTTTTAAAATTTAATATTTATGTTACCATTAAAATTTGTTTTAGAAAATAAGGAATTAGTAATAGAACGATTAAAGATCAAAAATTTTGATGCAACTGAAATAATTACACAAATTGAACAATTGAATAACTTACGTAAAAAGATTCAGTCAGAAAGCGACACAAAACAGGCCGATTTAAATAAAATCTCTAAAGAAATTGGCATATATTTAAAGCAAGAAAAACTTGAAGAAGCCGAAAATTTAAAAAAAACAACAGCTGAGTATAAGCAAACTATTCACCATTTACAAGATAAACTTTTAGATATAGAAAAGTCGATTGATAATCTACTTATTCAATTGCCTAACGTTCCACATATTTCTGTGCCTATTGGTAAAGGTGCCGAAGATAACGTTATTGTTCGGCAAGGTAATAAGCCAGCCGAACCTAATAATGGCTTACCACATTGGGAATTAGGTGTAAAATACAATATAATAGATTTTGAATTGGGTAATAAACTAACAGGTTCTGGCTTCCCAGTGTATAAAGGTAAAGGAGCACGATTGCAAAGAGCTTTGATAAATTTCTTTCTCGATGAAGCCACAAAAGAAGGATTTTTTGAAGTTTTGCCCCCTTTTTTAGTTAATGAATCATCGGCCTTCGGTACAGGGCAACTTCCCGACAAAGAAGCTCAAATGTATCATATTGAGTTAGATAATCTTTATTTAGTCCCTACTGCCGAAGTTCCGGTTACAAACATATTTAGAGATGTGATTTTAAATGAAACAGACTTACCTATAAAATACACTGCTTATACTCCCTGTTTTAGAAGAGAAGCAGGTTCTTATGGAAAAGATGTCAGAGGATTAAACAGATTGCATCAGTTCGATAAAGTTGAGATTGTTGTTATTGAGCATCCCAATAAATCTTACGAACAGCTCGAAAAAATGGTTTCGTATGTTGAAAGTTTAGTTGCTAAATTAGAATTGCCTTATAGGATAGTTAAATTATGTGGTTCGGATATGAGTTTTACCTCGGCACTCACTTACGATGTTGAAGTATTTAGTATGGCTCAAAATAAATGGCTTGAAGTAAGTTCTGTATCAAATTTTGAAACTTTTCAGGCAAACAGAATGAAACTAAGATATAGAGACACTAAAACAAAGAAAAATCTGTTATGTCATACTTTAAACGGTAGTGCATTAGCTTTACCCCGTATTGTTGCTGCATTACTCGAAAATAATCAAACAGATAAAGGAATTTTAATACCTTCGGTTTTAGTTCCTTATACTGGATTTGATATAATTAGCTAAGCCAATATTTCTTTTAGAAAACTTCTTTGTTCACTGCTTCTGGTTTTGGCGTAGAAATTATTTTCTTATTTTTCCAATGCCCCCCTTTATAGTATAAGTAAGAAAATGTCATTCCTATAAACCAAGCAATGGGTATAGCCCACCATATGCCAATATAACCATAATGTCGGGATAAGAAATAAGCCAACGGGATTCTAACTATCCATAAAGAGAATAGCGTAATAAACATAGGTATCAAGGTATCACCTGCACCTCGTAGTAAGCCATTATTAACAAACATTATTGAGAAAAAAATAAAAAAGAATGAAACTATATGTAAATATTCTTCACTTATTAATATAACTTGTTTGTCTTTTGTAAAAAGCCCCGATAATGGATAAGCAAAAGTAAACACAAAAAAAGATATAATTATTGTAATAAAAAATAGAATTTTTTGAGTAGATAAGTAGCCCGTTTTAATTCTATCATACTCATTTGCTCCTATATTTTGCCCAACAAATGTTGATAAAGCAGCCGAAAAATTCATAGCTGGTAATGAAATAAACGATTCTATTCTTGTGGCAATAGAATATGCAGCAATAACGTTTGTTCCGAAAAGATTAACTATACTAAGCAATGCAACCATTCCTAAGGCTACAAAAGACTGTTGCAAAGCTGTAGGTAAACCAATTTGCAATGATTTTTTAAATATGTAATTATCAAAAACCATTTTGTTTACCCTTATCTTTAAAAATTTATGAAATTTGTTTAAGTATAAAGCAGAAACTATAAAAGCAATACCTTGTGAAATTATTGTAGCCCAAGCAGCACCTTTTATGTCAGTCTTAAATACAACAATAAATAGTAAATCTAAAATAACGTTTAAAATTGTTGATAAAATTATAAAGTATAAAGGCGTTTTAGCATCACCTGTTCCTCTGAATATTGCCGAAATACCATTATATCCGAAAAAGAAAAAAAGCCCGTAAAAATAGATACCTAAATATTTTTTTGCTTGAACGTGGACTTCAACAGGCGTATTAATTAATTTTAATATTTGTTCTAAAAATATTAATCCTATTAGAGAAAAAATAATTGATGATACTACGAGAATTATATTCATAGTATCGATAGTGTGCTGAACTTTCTGATAATCCTTGGCACCTGTGTATTGGGCTATTATAACATTAAAACCAATAGATAATCCTACAATCAAAGAAATAAGCGTAAAAATAATTGGCATTGTAACACCAATACCTGCTAAAGCAGATTTTCCTAAAAACTGTCCAACAATAATACTATTAATTATGTGATATAATTGCTGAAATATATTGCCTAATAATAACGAAATAGCAAAATTAACAATATGTTTAGATTCTTTACCTTTTGTTAAATCTTTCATAGTGCAAATTTCAGAAAAAAAATCATCAAAAAAAATTAACTATATATGAATTTTGTTTAGAATTTTGCCCTACTTTCATTAGCTTTAAAAAATTATAAATTTGTAGTTGAAAATCAAAAAAATTTATTTTTCTATATTTGAAAAAAAATGTAATTTTGCTTAAAATTTAACTTTGTATGAAAAAGTTTATTATACTTTTTGCTATTTTACCTTTAATTTTGATAAATTCAGTTCTTAAATCTCAAGAAGAAATTGATTTTAAAAAGGTATTTTGTTATAGACAAATAGAAAAACAGAACAACATTTTAACTGTAACCTTGCTAATAAATACTTACGGACTTGAACGAGAAAAAACACTGAAAATTAAAGAAAAGTTTCCGAATGGTTTTACTTGTAAAGTTATTGAACCTTATGGTAGTACAAATGCAATTACCGAAAATTCTGTTTTGTTTGTATGGTCTGCTTTACCAGTTAGTGAATTGTTTATTGTAAAATATCAACTTACATCAGCTACTCCTCTTAACGAATCAATCAATATTATTGGTAATGTTTCTTTTCTAAGTCAGACAGGTATCAAATATGTTAGTGTAGAAAGCAAAGATTTTCTGAATAACAAAGAAATTATTCAAAAAATAAAGAGCATACCACCATATACACCAGGTGCTAATGTTTCTGTTCCAGTTTCCTCTAATATTACAGTTGCAGATGTTCCTAAAGAACAAGAAAAACCTAAACAGGAAATTGAGCCACCAACTCCTAAACCAATACCAAGAACCAATGTTAAAGAAGAACCACAAAAAAATGTTGTAAAACAACCCATTGAGGCACAAAATAAACCAATAGAACAACAGCCAAAAACAGAAGAAAATGTCGAAAAAGTTGTATTAACAGAGCAAAATCCCGTTGATGAACCTAAGATTACAAAGACTCAAGCTAAACCAGCTAAACAAATAGAAACCCAAGCGACTCAATCAAGGACACCTACATCACAACCACCTGTTACATCAACACCCGCTGGTTTTTATTATACCATACAAATCGGTGCTTCACCTAAGCCATTACCTAAAGGATATTTTGATAAGTATCAACTAAATCAACCTGTTGATGAACTCTTTATAGAGAATATGTACAAATATTCAGTAGGTAAATTTTCAACATTAAAAGAAGCAAACAATTATCAGGCAATTGTTAAACAAAAAGGCTTACAATGTTTCATTGTTGCATATAATAACGGACAAAAAATATCAATTAAAGAAGCACTTGCTATTAGTAAACAATAAATAAATTTTTTTAAAAAAGTATTAAAATTTTTTCTTTAGTGTCACTATACACTCTTTCTGGTGAATTTTTAATATGTAAAATTTCAACAAATTTGACCCTAATACATTAAGTAATTGATTTTTTGGAAATTCTTTGTATCTTTTATGGGAAAGTTATAAGTTGAGTAATAAAAATTTCATTTTAGCTACTATAAAGCTATTGAAAACTAAATTTCTTGGCAATCTTAGAAAATTACCATCTTTAATTCCAAACTTGTCAAACTGGAGAAAAAATTGAGTAAAAATTGAAAAAAAATTACCACCTTAACATATCTCTCACTAATAACAAAATTTCTCTATTTTATTGATTTGCAAAAAATTAAGACTGTAAGATTTGGAATTATTTATAAGTATCTTTATGATTGTACTTCAATCATTTTAAAAGGAACTTTAATTATGCTCTGATAATCTTCTCCTGCTTCTAACATATCTTCGTCGTCTTCTTCATAGTGCCAGTTAATCACTACATCGTATCCGTTATTTACCAAGTTTTCTAAACGTTTGAATACGTCTAAGATACATTTAGAAGAACTTGTATTGAAATATTCTAATTGAATATTTACAATAGTTTTTGGTTGTGGGGATGCTCCATATTTTTCAATCCATTCAATCAATGGCTTAAAAAATTCAATGGAATTTTCTGGGATTGAACGCCCTTTAATTTCTAATACTCCAGTTGAAGCATTAAAATTTACAGCTGGTGTTTTAGATGTGCCTTCTATTATTATTGGTTCCATAAGTTATTTATTTTCATTAATTTAACAATTCAATTTACTAAAATTTTCAAAAGGTAAAAATAATTATTTTTTTTATAAGGATAAAATTCTGCAATTAATTTTTTATTTAATTTTTTTGCTACATCGACAAGTCCAAGTCCGCCACCACCTTTTTGCGAATATTCATTGTTGCTTAAAATTAAAAGATGTAGCCTTTTAATTTCATCCTTCGAAAGCACATTTAATTGTTGTATTCGCTCATATAGCAAAATAGCTTTATCTTTATTAATTAAATTTAAAAACTCCATTTGTAAACCGTTGTTAAGTTGAATTATCTTAACAACTCCATATTTATCAGTACCATTTAGTGGTAGCCCGTGATGATAAATATTTTGAAGCAATTCAATTGCTATATTTACAGCTTTTTTGGGGTTACTAATTGGTTTATGTTTCTTTAAATAATTTTCTAGTGTTTCTATGCATTTAGAAATAATTTCAGAATTTACACTACCGTTGTGAATAAAAATGGGTTCACCTTTATAATGATCTTTAATCCAATCGTCAATTTCTAATGTTCTATGTTGCTCAAAAAATAACATCAAGTTGTAAATGTATTAAAAAAATTACAAATATTCAAATTTTCTACCTGTCATTTTTTCAATTTTTATTAATATAATTTTAACATTGTCTACTGAAGGTTTGGAATATTCGAATTCTTTATCTGTGTAATGTTTCATAATTACATTTAATGCTTTTATTTTCTCGTCGTAGTTATCAATTATATATGCTTTGCCGATTGCCATTACACTTTTGTAACGCATTCGATAACTGCATGCAACTTTTTCGTGCCTATGAAAAAATTCATGGTCTACATCAAAAAAAACACAAACATTATTGTTTTTTTCAAGTATCTCTAATTTTTTGCCTTCGCGAGCACAGTGTAAGTAAATATTATCGTTTTCGTAACCAAAATTAAAACCTAGAACATAAGGTTTATCGCCATCGACAAAACCGACATGGCAAATCTTAGCTCTATTAATTACATCAAGCATTTCGTCCTTTCGGACGATGTCTTTAATAGCTTTATCTCTTTGATACATTAAAAAATGCTTTAATATTCGTCTTCATTGAATAAGAAATCTTCTTTCGAAGGATAATCAGGCCAAATATCTTCAATGCTTTCGTAAATTTCTCCATCATCTTCGAGTTCTTGTAAATTTTCGATAACCTCTAAAGGTGCACCACTTCTAATAGCATAATCAATTAATTCTTCTTTTGTTGCTGGCCATGGTGCATCTTCTAACTTTGAAGCTAATTCAAGCGTCCAATACATAACCCTTTGATTTTTAATTATTTTGCTTTTTTAATTTTTATTGCGCAAATATAATATATTTTTTGTAAAATCAATTGAAAAAAGTTTTTTATAGTTTATTTTAAATTTTTTTAAAATTTTCGCCTTGTTTATAGTTAAGATTATACTTTCTATGTAAACCGAGCTTTATAAGCTATTCTTTAGATTAAAAGTTATGTAATGTTAACAAAAAATTTATGCATTTATAATCAGCACTTTACAAAAAAAACGTTAAAAATCAAGAACAAAAAGAAATATCACATTCTTTTATAGGTGATAAAATGCATTTTAAATGTCCCTTATTGATTTATCGTTTTTCAAATAGTTTTATCGTTTGAACAGCCTGAACAATACTAACAGATGAAGTTATACTCTCTTTTTTTGTAGCATAATAAAGGGTATATAACAAACATTTTCTAAAAAGCTTTAAATTCTTTATTTGATAATTAATTGCTTAAAAAGATATTTGGTTGGTTTATTTCTTTTTGAATTGATCCATTACATTATCGTAATTGATGAAATATTCCCCTTTTTTAAGTCCCGATATATCTACTTTATCACCGATACCTTTCAAAATTCTATTTCCGTAAGCATCATAAATTTCGTACATTGTTTCTGCACTAAAAGATATTTCTGTTTCAAACTTTTTACTTGTAATTGTAACAGGAGGTTGTAAAGATTTAAACATAACTTCTTCGCTTAATCTAGGTTTTTTAGTGTAATCTACTTGTTTTACTCTAAATTTATTATTTCCAGAGTGAGGATATACTTTAACAGAATAAGAATTAGGTCCAGCTGTTCCTTTACCTTCTATTTCGGCGACTTTAATCCATTTATTCCATCTGTATTGTTCAACTATAAAAGGCAACTTGCCAGCTTCGTTAGTAGTTGTCCATTTTAAGTATCCATCTTTTGTAACTTCGATGCTAGTGACATTAAAAGTGCTTTTAGGTTTCAAAACTTCAGGATTTAAAACTTTTGGAACACAATTATCTTTGTGCTTTATAACAATTTCAACTTTATCGCCAATTTTAAATTGATAAACTGTTAAATCTATTTCAAAAGCACTTGAATTAATTTCATCAGTAGAAACTTTACCATTAACTGTTACTTCATAAACACAAAAACCAACGCCTGCAGCAGCAAAAGGATTCATTACGTAAATATTTTTACCTTGAAATATTCCTTCTAATACTATTTCACCTGCTTTTGCACTAAAACTTAAAACATTAATTATCAATATAATAAACAACAAACGCTTCATTGAGATAAGGCATTTACTTTTAAACAACGAATATACATTAAATTCTTATTCATTGCAAAAAAAATTAAAAAAATTAAATTCTAAAAATTATTTAAGTTAAAATTCACTTATTTTTACAAAAATAGCTATTTTTGTAAAAAATAACTAATTTATGAAAAAGTATGTTTATCTGTCGGTAATTAGTTTGTTTATAGTAACTTTATTTTATTCTTGTTCAAATTCAGAAATAGCAAATAACTGTAATAAAGATACCACTGTAGAAGTAATTTCTTATGCCGAAACTGGAACTTTGGGCAATTTATTTCCTTTATCTGTCGATAATGCTTTATCGCAAAGAATTATTTCACTTATCCATGAAGGACTTGTTACAATAGATCCTTTAACTCTTTCTATAAAACCAGGCATAGCAGAAACTTGGAGGATAGATCAAACAGAAAAAGAATACAGATTTTATTTAAATACCAATGTTTATTTCAACAAAGATGAATGTTTTAAAGATGGAACTCGAAAACTTACAGCCGATGACGTTATTTATTCGCTAACAAAACTTTGTACAAAAAGCGAGGATAATAAGTTTGCCGAAGCATTTGTAGAGCAAATAGAAGGGGCAAAAGAATATTACGAAGGTAAATCTAACAAAATAACAGGCATAGTTAAAGAAAACGATAGTACTATCTTGATAAAATTAACTAAGCCGAATCCTATGTTTTTACAATTTCTTGCATCACCAGCTGCTGTAGTTTATCCGAAGGAAGCCTACGAAAAATATGGTAAAAGCCTTACAGTAGGAGTTGGACCTTTTTATATTAAACAGTTTCCAGAGAACAATAAGCCTATGATTTTATGTAAAAACAACTTGTATTTTAAAAAAGACATTAAAGGAACTTGCTTACCTTATTTAGATACAATAAAGATATACTTCCAAAAATCTGTGCGTGAGCAATTAGAACTTATAAAAGATGGAAAATTAGACATCGTAATAAATGTTAATGAAGAAGTTTTATCCGATTTTCTGGAAAAAAATATTAAGCTCTTTGAAGGCGAAAAAGCAACTTTAAAATTATTACCAGCTAATACTTTTACATCTGTTAAATTACAGCATATCTTAAAAAGTAATATTGAGAATTTCTTTTTAAACGATTTTAACCATTTTGATTTAAGAGAGTTGAAAATAAAGAAAAGCAAATAATTTTTTATAGTTACAAATAATGAAAAGCCTTATTATATTGACTATATGTGTTATTACTTTTCAGAATATCTATCCACAAATAAACGACAATGAAACACAAGAGTTAGCATTTGAGTATTTTAGGAACAAAGAATACGCTAAAGCATCAAATCTTTTTTTAGAATTATACAATAAAAAACAAAGTTTCTATTTCTTTTCTTATTATATCCATTGTTTAATTCAGGACGGACTTTTTGAAGAAGCAGAAAAAGCAATAAAGAAAGAAATCAAAAAAAATAATAATGATTTAAGTTTTAAAATATTATTAGCTTACGTTTATAAGTTAACAAATCGAACCGAAGAGGCCCAGAAACTACAAAATGATGTATTAAAATCTCTGGGTCCCGATTTATCGCAAATATTTCAGGTTGCTAATATGTTTATCGCTTACCAGGAATATTCTATGGCTGAAGCTACTTATTTAAAAGGACGTAAACTGGTTAAAAACAACTATACTTTTCATCTTGAATTAGCAAATTTATACCAAATACAAAAACTATTCGATAAAATGATTGATGAATATTTTGCTTTACTTAAAGAGAATCCTTTAATGATACAAACTGTACAAAATAGACTACAACAATCGGTTTATAATTCAGAAGATAAATCCTTAATTCAATTATTACAACAAAAATTAATTGCTCAAATTCAAAATGAACCAGATGCTGTTATATTTAGTGAATTTCTGATTTGGTTATACTTACAACAGAATATGTTTTTGCAGGCATTAAATTATGCTGTTTCGCTCGATAAAAGGTTTAAAGAAGATGGTAGTAGGATATACAGTATTGGTCAAATGGCTTTATCGGCAAAAGATTATCAAACAGCATTAAAAGCTTTTAAGTATGTTATTGATAAAGGTTCGCAAAGTTCTTGGTATTTCGAAGCTAAAAGCGATTATCTGCTTACCTTATATTATCAAGTTATTGACGATAAATTTTATAATAAAAATAAACTCATCGAATTAGAAACGGAGTTCTCAAATTATTTGAATCAAGTAGGTTTAAATAAATATACTTTTAGTATTGCACGTATTCTTGCTCAGATAAAAGCCTTTTATTTAAACAAATCAGATGAAGCAATTGAAATATTAAATCAAATAATCAAATCGAATGACTTCTCGCAACAACAAAAAAATGAAGTAAAATTATTGCTTGGCGATATAATGCTAATGAATGACGAAATATGGGAAGCAACACTATTATACACACAGGTCGAAAAAGGTAGTTTTGATGATCCATTGTCTCATGAAGCTAAATACAAAAAGGCACTATTAGCTTACTACACTGGCGATTATTTATGGGCTAAAGCTCAAACAGATATTCTTAAAGCTTCGACTTCAAAGCTAATTGCTAACGATGCTTTTAACCTTTCGCAATTTATATCTGATAATATTCAAATTGATACTACTTATAAAAGTTTAAGATTGTTTGCTAATAGCGATTTTTATGTTTTTAAGATGCAAGATAGCATAGCAATTCTTTTTTTAGACACTTTACTAATGAATCCTAATTTTTACGAATTACATGACTATGCTTTGCTTAAAAAAGCCGATATTTATACTCGGATAAAAAAGTTAAATAAAGCTATAGAAATATATGATACCATATTAGTACATTTTGACAAAAAAATTACTGCCCCACAAGCTGCTTATAAAATGGCAAATATTTATCAGTATAATCTTAAAAACAAAGACATGGCAATGAAATACCTTGAACTATTATTCAATAAATATCCGGAAAGTTTTTATTCAAACGAAGCAAGAAAAAGGTATAGAATATTAAGAGGCGATATTATTGATGAAACAAACAATTTTGAAATTAACTTTTAAAGTATCAAGAGACTCGCAAGCTGTAATTTTAGCAATTATTTCTGTGCTATTATGGAGCACAGTTGCCACTGCTTTCAAAATTGCATTAAGAGAATTAAATTTTGTTCAGGTTTTAGCCATTTCTACTTATGTTTCTACATTCATTTTTTTTGTTTTATTTGTATTTAAAAATAAGTTCTGTTTCAATAATACCTTCAATACCAAAGATTTAAAAAAATCTGCTTTACTTGGTTTTCTTAATCCTTTTCTTTATTATATTGTATTGCTAAAAGCGTATAGTATTTTACCGGCATTTATGGCTCAACCTTTGAATTACACTTGGCCTATTGTTTTAGTTTTCTTTTCAGCTTGGTTTTTAAAACAAAAACTATCGGTATTATCGTTAGTAGCCCTTGTTATTTCATTAATAGGCGTCTTTTTTATTTCTGTTAGTAATAATTCTTCACAATCGGAATTGAATTTACTAGGTATTTTACTTGCAACAGGTAGTAGCATTGTTTGGTCTTTCTATTGGATTTTTAATGTTAAAGATGTGAGACCTGTTCACAATAAAATGTTTTTAAACTTCTTATTTAGTTCTATTTATATAACTATAATTTTAGTTATTTTAAATCTTTACAAAATAACTTTAAGCACATCTTTTTTTGCTTCTATTTATCTTGGTTTTTTCGAAATGGGAATTACTTTTATTTTATGGTTAACTGCCCTCGAAAAAAGCACAAGAACCGACAAGATAAGTATTTATATTTTCTTATCACCTCTTATTTCTCTATTTCTAATAAGTACCGTTTTAAAAGAAAAAATAACATTTTATGCCTTGATAGGTTTTTTCTTTATACTTTTGGGAATACTAATCACGAAAATAAATGAATTAAAAACTATATTTAGTGAAAAAAAA
>Ga0272449_1001773_pt1 | contig 21364 bp, 11 predicted proteins | sample YNPCB0241_FD_198679 | JGI IMG/M metagenome (GOLD analysis project Ga0272449, IMG submission 198679) | Hot spring sediment microbial communities from Yellowstone National Park, WY, United States - YNP-CB-024-1 | ecosystem: Environmental > Aquatic > Thermal springs > Hot (42-90C) > Sediment... | reverse complement strand
GTGTTTTAGAAGATGTTGTAGAAATAGTTTTAAATTTAAAACAAGTTCGCTTTAAACGTCAGTTAGAAGGTATAGATAATGAAGTAGTTAATGTAACTATCTCAGGTCAAGAAGAATTTAAGGCAGGCGATATTACTAAATTTTTAACAGCTTTTACTGTATTAAACCCCGATTTACATATTTGCTCGCTTGAACCCAACGTTAAGATACATATGACTTTATGGATTAATAAAGGACGTGGGTATGTTCCTGCCGAAGAAAACAAAACAGACGACATGGAAATAGGTATAATTCCAATGGATTCTATTTTTACACCTATTCGTAATGTTCGCTATCATATCGAAAATTACCGCGTTGAACAAAAAACCGACTACGAAAAACTCATTATTGAAATAGATACCGACGGTTCAATTCATCCGTTGGAAGCACTTAAAGAAGCAGCAAAAATATTAATTTATCATTTCATGCTCTTTAGCGATGAAGATATTACATTCGAATTTGATGAAGGAAAAGATATTGATGAATTCGATGAAGAAACCCTACGCATGAGACAATTATTAAAGACAAAATTAACCGACCTTGACCTATCAGTAAGAGCCTTGAATTGCCTAAAAGCAGCAGACATCGAAACTTTAGGCGAATTGGTAACTTACAACAAAAACGATTTATTAAAGTTCAGAAATTTTGGTAGAAAATCTCTTACAGAACTTGAAGAATTACTTGCTAGTATGGGATTAACTTTTGGTATGGATATTTCTAAGTATAAACTTGACAAAGATTAAAAACAATGAGACACGGAAGAACAGTTAATCATTTAGGTAGAAAAAGCGAGCATCGAAAAGCTATGTTATCAAATTTAGCTGTGTCGTTGATTATGCATAAAGGAATTAATACGACACTAGCTAAAGCAAAAGCTTTAAGAACATTTATTGAGCCTATTATTACACGTGCAAAAGAAGATACTACTCATAATAGGCGAATAGCATTTAGCTATTTGAAAAATAAAAAAGCTGTTTCTGAATTATTCAGAGAAATAGCACAAAAGGTTGCAGACAGACCGGGTGGATATACAAGAATACTCAGACTATATAAAAGACCTGGTGATAATGCAACAATATGCAGAATAGAATTGGTCGATTATAACGAAAACATGTTGGCCGCTAAAACACAAGCTAAAGAAACAACCAAAAAACCAAGAACACGTCGCGGTGGTAAGAAAAAGAAAACAGAAGACAGCACTGAAGCTCAAACTAAAGATAATACAACAAATACTTCAACTGAAAACGTAAACGAATAATTTTTTAAAAAAATACTGTAACTCATCGACAAGGTTTTCTTTGTTGATGAGTTTTTATTTTTTTGTATAATATGATAGTTATAGCTGATAGCGGTTCAACAAAAACAAAATGGGCATTTGCACAATCGGCAGAAATTATAAATATAATAGAAACAGAAGGAATTAATCCTTACTTTATATCAGAAATTGATTTAAAAATATTAAAACAAGAAGTCTTAAAGTATGAATTTATAGACCAAGTATTTTTTTATGGAGCTGGATGTTCAAATGAAGAAAAAAAGAATTTAATTTTTGAATTATTGAAAAATATTTTTCCAAATTCAAAAATAATTATAGAAAGCGATTTATTAGGAGCAGCGCGTGCTATATATAAAAATGATAAAGGTTGGATTGGAATATTAGGCACAGGTTCTAACTTTGGTTTTTACGATTCTGTAAATATTATAAAATATAGGCCATCGTTGGGTTATATAATTGGCGACGAAGGCAGTGGAGCTCATATAGGAAAAGAACTTTTAAAAAGTGTTTTTTATAAAACAATCGATAATGATATAATTCAACATTTCTATTCAACTTATAACAAAGATATTAACAATTTACTCTCTGATTTTTATTCTAATCAGCGACCATCTCGTTTTTTAGCTCAATTTACCGATTTTGTATACAATTATAAAGAAAATGATTCAATAAATAGCCTTTTGTTACATTGTTTTGATGAGTTTTTTAAATTTCATATAATTCCATTTTATAATTACAACGAAGATGTAGCTTTTGTTGGGTCGGTAGCTTATTATTTTAGAGATCAACTACTTAAAGTTGCAGAAAAATATAATATCAAAATAAAAAGAATTACAAAAGAACCTATAATGGATTTAGCGGATTATCATTTAACTACTCTTCGTAAATAATTTTGGAATACTGATCGAGTGAGCCAATTATTCTAAATTCTGTACGTCTGTTTTTTTGTCGACCTTCTGGATTGTCTGAACCATCGGGGTTTGTGTTAGGAGCAATAGGTTTCGACTCGCCATAGCCTTTAGCTACTAACCTTTCCTTTTCAATTCCTTTGCTAATTAAATACTTTACTATACTTTCGGCACGTTTTTGCGAAAGTTTAAGGTTATATTCTTCTGTACCTAAATTATCTGTATGCGACGATATTTCTACAATTATACGCGGATTTTCTACCATAAGCTTGTATATAGTATTATCCAATATTATTTTAGAAGAATCGGTAAGTTTCCATTTATCAAATTCGTAATAAATATTTTTTATAATTATAGGTTCAAGTGGCACAACATTGATAAATATGGCATCTGCTCTAATGGTATCTGATTGTGTTATATTCTGGGTGGTTATTGATAATTCTTTATTAAAAAAGCCGTAGTTATCTATTAAAACTTTATAATCTTTTTTAGGTTCTAAATTAAAAGAAAATTCTCCTTTCTCATTGGTTAAAACAGATTTTAAGAATATTTTCTCGTTATTTTGAAAAAGATATAAATCTACTTGTTTATTTGGTAATGGGTCGACCTTATTTGTTTCTTCGTCAAGTTCTTCAATGAAATCTTTTGTAACAATTTGTTTTTCCAATTGTTGATATAATGTGCTGTCTTTTATTGCATATATTTTTCCTTTTAGAACGATAGAAATATAATTAGCCCATCTGTATTCGAAAATATCGTCGCAACAGGTTTCATGTAGTAGCGGAATAATACCTTTTCTGTTAGACACGAAAAACCCACCTTCTCGTGTTTTAGATACAACAAAATAAAGGTCGTCAACAGAAGAGTTAATAGGGTAGCCGATATTTTCTGGTGAGCTGAATTGAGTAAGTTCGCCTTGAGCTTTAAATATATCCAATCCGCCCATAGAAGGCCAACCATCAGAACTAAAGTATAAAGTTTTAGTTTCAACTTCGTAAAAAGGAGTCATCTCGTCGCCTGGGGTATTAATTTTATTCCCAACATTTTTAGGTGTTTTAAATTCGTTTTTTTTGGGATTATACAAAGAATACCATATATCTAAACCACCTTTTCCACCTGGACGGTCACTGACAAAATAAAGAACTTCGCTTTGAGTTTTTGAATCTATTCCTACAGTTGGTTGTGTAGATGTGTATTCTGGATCATTAATACCATTCTCAAGTTTTACAGGTTCGGTCCATTTATCTTCAATCTTTTCGCTCATGTAGATAGAACAAATGGTTTTGTTTTTCCAATTTTTTTGACATTTTGTAAAATATAGCCTATTCCCAGAAGGATTCAAAGCTGGATTTAAAACGTTTACATTTTGTTCATTAAATTGTTTTTCGAATAAACCAATGTTTGTCCATTTTTCTCCTCTTTTTTTGGCTAAATAAAGACGATGCGAAGGAAACACTGTATCGTTGTTTAAATCGATGTAAAATAATTTATTTGCTTTAAGTGAAGAATAAATAAAAGAATTGCCGGTATATGGGCAAGGAGATGCTTCGGCATGTGCACTATTTATTGATGTATCTAAATGTAAAATAAAAACATCCAAAGGATTTTGAATGAGTTTTAATGCTAAATCGCAACCATCTATTTCGTTTTTTACTTTCTTTTTATATATTTCTTGCAGTTTTGAACCTTTAATCATTTTTGAAAATAAATTGAAATCTTCTTTTGCTTCTTTATAATTGCCTTGCATTTTTTTCATTAATCCTCTATAAAACAAGGCTTCAACGTTTGCTTCTTTGTCTTGCTCAAATGATTCGTTAAAATATTTTTCTGCAATTGGATAGTTTCGGGTTTTGTAATATAGATGAGCCAAATTATATAAGTCTACTTTTGAATTTCTTGATTTTAATGACTCGTTATATTCAATTGCAGAATAGGTATCGCCGATTTTTTCGGTATTTTTTGCAATCTTTTTTATTTGCCAAGTATTTAGATACTTTATAGTCTCCGATGGTTGACCATAAAAAATAAAGTTAATTAAAAGAAATATTATTATTACATGCGTTCGCATGGTATAGTTATTTTTTTAGGAATTGTACTTTTTGAAGTATATATGATAGAAAATTCGAAAGCCCCTCTGTTGTTAGTTGCTTTGGCAAGTGAACTTGTGTTAATATCATAACTTAGAGCTATTTGCCAATGCTTAATTTGGGCACCAATCATAAAAATATTTGCATCGAAAGAAGTTGAAAAATCGTTTCTTACGAAAAATCCTGCAAAGATTCGTTTAAATAGAAAATTGTTGTTTTTAATGTTAAACCCGAATTCTAAACCTAAAATTAAATCTGTTGCCTTTTTTTGTCGCATTTGAAAGGCTTGGGGTTTAAGATAAAACGATTTTATTGGAACCAACACACCTGCATGAATTGAATTTCTTATACCTGTTTGATAATTATCATTAAAAAAACTTTCTTTAGGCAAAATTAAATGAAAAAATGATAAGCCTATCTCTGGATAAACTTGCCTTATTTGCTTATTCCAAGATATTCCGATATTTAAATCGGGGTAATTTTCGTGAGTTTGAAGATTTGTTTCGTAATTGTATAGCTGTGAGTTAAAATAACCTGATGTCATGTCGAATTGAGATGGAAAAGTTAACTCGTTTAAAGAGAATTTTTTGAAAACCATACCACCTTGTATGCCTATGTGCCAGTTGCTATAATTAATTTTTTTATGATATGCTAATGTTAAAAACAATTTATTTATTGTTAAACCTGCTGGTCCTGATCTGTCATCTATTACATTAATTGCATACGATAATTGTTCGCTATAAATATACCATTGATGTTCGTACGAAACAGCTATTGTTCTATAAGGTATAGAAAGAGATTTCCATTGATTTCTATAATTGTTTACAAAACGCCAATCGGCTTCAACATTTCCAGCGTTTGAAGGATTTAAAGTAAGCGGTGAGTAAAAATATTGAGAAAAATGAATATCTTGTGAAAATGTGAAAACATGAAGTAAAATAAAAATGTATGATACAACTCCTTTCACTATTCAATAAATTGAAAAACTTTTTCAAACTTACAAAAATATTTTAAAAATTCAAAAAGAATGTGAGATGTGTAAAATTATTTTTTTATGAATTTTCTTTCGCAAACGGTTTTATCAGTCAGAATTTTTAGAATATATAATCCACTTGAAAGGTCAGAAATATTAATATTTATTAAGTTGTTATCGCCTTTTTGTTTTAATAACATTTTACCATTTACGTCATAAATGTATATATTTAGTTTTGTTGATTGCGATTTGCTTTCAATGGTTATATAATCCTCAGAAATTAAAGGGTATATATAAAAATCATTATTTTCTGAAATAGGTTCATTTATCATTGGGTCGTTTGTTGCAATATTTGATGCAGTTATATTGTACGATTTAGAGGGATTACAATTATTTGGATTTACAGCTTGAATTTGATAATAAACATATCCACTCGGTGCAGTATAATCAGTATATTGAGTAATATTACCGGGAGTTGTTCCTATTAAAGTTAAGTTATTAGGTGAAGTTCCTCTATAGATTTTATAGCTGTTAATAGGAAAACCTTCGTAAGGTTCCCAAAGTAAAGTCCAAGAATTGTTATAACCTGGATTAATAAGCAAGTGTATTGTTTTATGATAATCACTTAATGGTGAGTTGTTTCCACATTTGTCAAAGAACGAAAGTTTATATTTATTTGATTGTATTGATGGAAAGGAAGTATAATCGACATAAATACTGCTATCGGTATAAGATACAGCACCTATTTTTTCATATTGTCCTGTAATATCGTTTTGTCGCCAAATGTAGAATGAATCTATTTGTGTATTTAACGGTTTATTCCAAACAACAATGTTTTTGTAATTTCTAACGCTAACTAAACATATATCGGGAGCGTTTAACGATCCTACGACAACTTTAACGCTGTCGGTTGCGGAATAAGTTCCATCGGTTACTGTAATGTGGTATGTGGTTGTTGTACTTGGCGAAGCTAACGGATTTTGAATATAAGGATTACTGAGCCCAGCTGAAGGTGACCATGCATATGTTAGTGTTCCTGTCCCTAAGTAATTTATGGTAGGTGTAAGAGTAATGGTATCGTTACAATTAATAGATAGCTGTGAAGGACAATCTACTTGCAAAATATCGGAAATTCGTAATTTCCATACCCCACTAAAGCCAGTGCCTGCATAAACATAATTATTATTTATTGCAAAACAATTAACACGGGGAGCTGGTAAATTAGCACTATTCCACTGATTTCCATTTGTCGTAGATATAAAAGCACCTGAATATGTTCCTGCAAATATAGTTTGATCTTTAATGGCTAATGAATGGACATGGTTATCTGATAAGCCATTATTACAAGAATTCCAAGTAAAATCATTGTTTGTTGCTTTAAATATGCCGTAGTCGTCCGTACAAGCAAAAATAGTATTTCCATTAGCTACTAACCCCCAAATGGCTGGATACGTGCCATCCATAGGATTTATAGGTAAGCCATTGTTAGCTTCGGTCCATGTAGTTCCATTGTCTGCAGATATGAAAATACCGTTATGAGTTCCTGCAATGATGTAATTACCGCTGATTGTCAATGCATGTATAGTTCTTTCTGTAAGTCCGTTACTAATTTCTGTCCATGAATCCCCATTATTTGTCGATAAAAAAATACCATTAAGAGTGCCTGCAAAAATATTATTACCATTTATTAAAATTGATGTTACGATAAGATTTGTTAGTCCATTAACTTGTGTCCAAGTGTTGCCATAATCAGTTGAACGATATATACCATGATTTCCTCTACCTACGAAAATATTATTTCCATTAATGGCAATAGAAAAAATTGTATCAATATTTGAAGTAACATTTAAGTGAACCCAGTTATTATTACCATTGGAATAATAAAGTTCATATTCAGTTCCAACAAAAATGTCGTTACCATTTGTAGCAAGGCAAAAAATCTCGTATGGGTTGAGACCCATTTGTTGCCATTGAGCAACTGAAATTAAATACATACTCACTAAAAGATAAGAAAATATTAATTTTTTCATAAAATAAAACTTTTGAAAAGCAAATATAAACAATTAATTTTAATTTGTGTAAAAGTTTGTAAAAAAATTTATTGCCTTTCTACTTTTAAGTTCAGGTAAAATTCATTAGTAAGTTCGGCAAATTTTTTTGTGTAAACATGTCGTTTATTGGCTTCTATTACAATTTCTTCGGGTACGTAATTTTCAAAATATTGGGCACACTCAATTAATATTCTATGGGCAGGTTTATTGTAATTTGGATAAACTTTGGCTAAACGAATTATATGTAAATTATTTTTTGTGATTAAATGGTTTAGAATTTCCATTTCTGTTACTGGTAGAATAAGAGCTAATTTACCATTACGACAAAGATGAGATTTAGCGTATTCAATTATATCATTTAGTGATAGGCTTATAGAGTGACGAGCTATATTTCTTTTTAAGTTAGGGCTTTTAAGGCTATTGTTAAAATAAGGTGGATTACAAATTATTAGGTCAAATAACTCTTTTTCGTCGAATTGTTGTAATGAAATGTTTATAACTTTGATTCTTTCTTTCCATGGTGAATTGTAGACGTTTTCTTTTGCTTGTTCGTAAGATTGTGTGTCTATTTCTATAGCTGTAATTGTTGTGTGTTCAGTCCTTTGAGCTATCATAAGCGATAAAATACCAGTGCCAGTCCCTATATCTAAAACTTTATTAACATTGTTAACATTTACCCATGAGCCAAGTAAAAAGCTATCGGTACCTACTTTATGCGAACACTTATCTTGTTTAATAAGAAATTGTTTACATCTAAACCAAGAATTTGCCATCACCTTAATATGTAAAGCTTTCCAAAATTGTTTCTGAAAAATTTATCAGCATCTGTATCAAAGTGTTCTAATGTTTTTCCGTTGTTTTTTGCAATTACTCTGTAAAAATAAACGCCGTTTGCTAGTTTATCGCCATAATCATCTGTACCATCCCAAGCATATTCAGTGACATTTCTTCCAATTACTATATTGCCGAGTTCTTCTTTTTTTATTGTTTTTACTAATCTGCCCGATACTGTGTATATTTCTATTCTTATATCATCAGGAACTTCGCTACCAGTAAGAATAAATACAAAGCGTGTAGATGTACTAAATGGATTAGGATAATTTAAAACACTTGATATTGATTGGCGTGTTATAACTCTAAATTTTATAGTATAATCGTATTGACCACTAGAATTATTAGACATATCTTTTGCTTGGACTCGTAACATATATGTTCCGTCTGATAGCACTGGTTTAAATTCTACTTTACAACTATTATGCGGTAATTGAGCTGGATAAAATATAAGAGGGTATAGTGTATTATTGAAATATATTCTTTTTTCGATGTTATTGCTTAAATCAGTTAGGTATATTGCAAATATAGAAGTGTCGTTTAGTGCTATGTATTTGTTTTCGTCTTTAAGCTGAATAACAATATTAGGACGAGCTGAAACAATATCCCCGTCGAGAATTCTAACACCATCAAAAGTTACATCGAGCAATGGATTTATTTTGTCGGTAGTTACATAAAATGATTTTACAGCATAGTTGTTGAAATGATATTGTTCTAATTGGTCGTAAGTGCCAGTTGCTGGATTTATGCAATTTACTTCATACCATAAATAATTTAACCCAGGTAATCCAATAGTTGAGAAGCTAACAGTGTCGATAAGTATATCATTAGCAGGATGTTTGCGAAGTCTTTTAGTAGCTATATTAATAAGCTGATTGTCTTTGTTTTGAACCCAATATTTAACTAAAATACTGTCCATGTCGTATGAACTTACATTGTGAGTTGCAACAGCAAATTTTATTTTTTCACCTTCTTGCACAGTATCTTTATAAAAATAATAACCAAGTGATGGTGAAATAGCTGTTTCGGGTACGCCGTCGAAAGTAATCTGCCAACGCTTTAGTTGCGTAGGGGTTTTTAATGAATCATCTTTAGTGTATAACATAAGTTTTAAATACGGATAAATATGGGCATTTATATGATTATATAAATCATTAATGAATAGACTATCTTTTGTTATAACCGGTATAGCAATTGTACTATCATAATTCGAGTTATAAGCAATAATAGTAACGTGTTCATAATCTTTAGAGGGATTTTCGTTTGATTTGGGCAACCAGTGAAATGTTTTCCACGATGTTGAAGGACCTATCAGAGTAGAATAAATATTTCCGCTGAAATAATTAACAGGTATGTCTATGTCTAGCAATAATGTATCGTATTTATTTCCTGTTTTTTCTATTGTAGTGCTAAAATCGCCTTTTTTTGTGAAAAATATATATGCTCCATCGTCGGGAATAGTTCTTGTCTTCGTGGCTCCCATTGCTTCTAATGCTAAATAAAGCTCTTCTGGCCAATGTTGGAAATTGCCAAAAATAAAATTATATAATAGTATATAATGTCCGATTGGAACAGAATCTCTTAAAAATACAGTTAATTTTTCTAAACCTTGCGGGTTCGAAAAGAAAGTAAAATAATAGTCGGGTCTTTGTTTAGGTGGGCAATTGGGATAGTTTACATGTCCGTAATTATTTCTATCGCTTGTCCAAGGCTCAATGGAATAGGGATCAATAACGACAGCTAAAATAGAAGAATAAGGTGAACAAGAACTTCTTTCTACTATATTGTCTAAATTATAATAATAGTCGAAATAACTAGATGCAGCATTTACTCCCATTGTTTGACAACGTAGTTCTTTAGGTGTAGTTATAAATTCAAATGTTCTATTTGTGCGGTTATAATTAATGAATTTAAATCTATCTTTTTTATATTGAAAGAAATGTGCTTGCGACCAGCCTGTTTTACCGTTAATGTAAATAAATGAACTTTCTTTCCACAAAGGCGTACTAGTGTTTAAGGCTACACGCCAAAAATATACAGTGCAGTCGGTAAACATTATTTGGGGTTTCCATTTAACTATACCACCCGGACTGGTTACTATGCCTTGTTTTTTAAATGGACTGTTGAACAAATCTGTTGTGTCTATTTCGAATATGTATGACTGAGGTGTTAGAAAAGGTTGCCCTGTGCTAGCAATTAATGTAACTGTATCGTGCGGATATATAGAAAATTCGTAAGGATATATAGGTACAATGTCGCTTACAGAAATATATTTACTAATACATGTTATGTTGTTTGTTTCGTTCGATTCAGTAATCCAGTTATTGATATCAGCAGTGATGCAGAAATCGTTTTTTCCTGAACCGTTAATAAAGTCAACAGGTAACCTAAAAACAATAGTGTCTTTGAAAATGCATTTTTGCCTTATTTTATTATATGTTGTTATTTGTCCATTGGCGAATATTCTTTTAATTTCGACAACATAAGGACTGATAAATGCTTTACCGTTGTTGGTAACAATAACTTTTAATTCAAATGTGTCTAAGTCGTTAGTTATATTAGTAGGATTAAAAGTAATTTCGGAAGGATAAATAGTTAAGTCTGGTAATTCTTTTACATGCATCTTTACAGCAGGATCTCCATGTAGGGTATAATCGTAACATATGTTTTTAACTTCTGTATTTCCTGGATACTGATTTAGTAGTTCTTTAATAGTTTCTTTTAGACAATGTCCTATTGGTTGAGCAAAATTTTTGTAAGTTATTTGTTTGTAAAATTCGCTTGAAAAGGTAAATAAATGCGATGTAATTGCAACATCTGTTGTAGCTAAAAAAGCAATAGCTCCTTTTTTGTCAATTATAACCCAGCGTTCGGCAATCCTTTTGTAATCGGGTAGATGTATATCGCCCGATAAACAGGTATTTGCTAAAAGTAATGGATAACGACCGTTATTGTTATATGTAGAAGGTTCATCAATGTTTTGGTCAAAGCCGCTTGAGGTTCCATGACCAAAAAAATTTATTAAACTACAACCATCATTAATTAAGTTTCTTATAGAATCTGACACACTAATTTGTATTGGTAAACTTGTAGTTTTTAAAAAGGTTTGAACAAAACCTCCATATAATGTGTCTTCAATAATGTTCTCAAGTGATAGTAAATAACCTGCAATAACAGTTTGCTCGGAAATATTCAAGCCACCACCAAAATGCAAGACTCGTTTTTGCCATATTGCAGGTTGGTTTGATTCGTGTTGTATTACCTTGTTTAAGTAAATTATAACATCAGAATTATTGGTTGCAGCTAAACGCCCAATCGAATAAACAGGAGTATTGCTTATTAAGCCAGAAGTATAATATTGGTCGCTCGGTGGCACACCAAACGTTGGAACTAAATTTTGAGAGTATAATAGTGGATTTCTTCTGCACATTTCGTTGTGTATTCCTTTGCCTATTATAAATATATGTTTGATTTTATTGTTAAAGTTATAGTATAGAGCTCTAATAAAATTGTGTATAGCTAACGGATGTTTTGGAATACCGCAAGAATATTGGTCGTAAAGTTGTGTAACGTCAACTACAAGTGAATTATAACCACTTTGGTTTCTATAATTCGCATATTGATATGCTGCTTGGTAAAGTGATGGATGTGTTATTATTATATAGTCTTTATTGTTAGCAGCATTTATGTAATCAGTGTATTGAATACCACCACTTATTATTGTAGCGTAATATACAGAATCTTCAAGACAGTAAATAATATTTTTATTATCAATATCACCATTCGGTATTAGTGCTTTATGGACATTATTTTCGTTTTTGCAGTATATTTTTTTATGATTTGATAGATCCCATAATAAGAAATTTGATGTAGTTGGATAATTTATTTGTATCAGACTTTTGCTAAAGTTAGAAGCATTAGTAAGATAAAATTCTTCTTTGTAGTTTGAAAAATTAACATTTCGTGGATATAAAATTTTTACATACGATACTGCAATTTTATCGGTAGATATAAGTAAGTCGTTAATAGGTGCAAATGTAAAAGTGGTTGTTGATGTTAATGGTGTGTTTAAAGTTATAGATTTTTCTATTCTCTTTAATCCTATGAATATAGTATCGAAAAGAAGTGTATTGTTCAAATAAAATGCTAAATGATGGTTTCCTGCACCAGAAAATGAAGCATTTGAGACGCCAAGAGCAATAAAGTTAATGTATGTTGGTAAAGATAAATTTATATAGTCAGATGTATTGATGCTAAAGGATAAAGAGTTGTTTATATCTGCATACATGCTTGCCCAGCCTTCGGTAGTTGTGTACCATGTCCCTTTATCGCCATAGTAGTAATAATCGCTTTTTACAACTTTCTTTTCTACATAACAGTAACTTGGTATTGATTGCTGATATTGTGAAAAATTTGTATCTGTCTCGAAAGTTACTCGTTTGTTGTTTTGAGAATTATTCCATGTTAAAAAATAGTAAATAGTATCATTAAAAAGTGAATAGTATGGGTTTGTAATTTTGTTTTGTTCATAAATAAGAGAATCATACCAACCGTCGTTTGCCTTTGCATAAAATTCTATGTAATCATTATTATTGAAAATATCATCTTCTTCGCCTTTGATGTAAATGTATTGTTCTTTTCCGTAAGCAAATAATTGAATATTTTTTGGAGAAATGGAATTTACTGGGAAACCAGCTTGAACAAGGGCTTGTCGAGTTATTCTATATAAGCCAGTTTTATATATAGGTATTCTAAAATATTTTTGACTATAATTTATCCATTCATTTGGAAATTGTTGCGTATAAGTATTTGCGTATAAAAATATTATAAGAGCAAAAAATATAGTTCGCATTTATAGTTATTTGATGTAAAGTTAATAAATTTTAAGTGACTTGTAAAATAAACTTTTCAAAAAAAACTTATACTTATTTTGGAAATAAAAGTAAAGGAAGCTGCCAATACTCTTGTCAGCTTCCTTTTGTTAAAATTATAAACAAAAATTTTTTAATCAGCGGAACCTTTTCGTGTGCTACCTACTCTATGCATAGCACATCTGAAGCCGAGATCGTCGCGTGCTTGTTCTTCATCCAAGAAGCGACGGGTACCGGGCGATAACCAATATGCTCTATCTCTCCAGCTACCGCCTTTAAAAACTCGAGCTCTGTTGTCAATCATTGATGTCATCCTATCTCCACCACGAATTCCCTGGACAGGGCGTCCAGTATTGTACATTCTTTTTGAAGTAGTATTGTCTTTATTTGCTTCTTCGTTGTCATAATCAATACTCGATTCAAAATCACCATCTAAGTAGTTAATATTATCGGCTGTGTTATAGTTTCTTCTGTTAAATGCTTCGTCATCAGTAACATTTCTATATCTTATTCGTCCTAAACTATCTTTTTCGGCAATGTTACCTTCTTCGTCGCGAACTTGGGTTTTAAATACATTACCTCTAAAAGGTCTGAAGTCATCAACATCTTCAAAAGAAAGAGGTCGATAAACATCCATTACCCATTCATTAACATTTCCGGCCATACAATATAAGCCGTAGTCATTAGGCCAGTAAGAAGTAACAGGGCCAGGGATATCGTTATGGTCGTTAAGTGCACCAGCCATACCCATATAGTCGCCTCTACCTCTCATAGCATTGGCTCTTATTTGTCCTACGTCGGTTGTTTTAAATCCTGAACGGTCGTCAACGCGAATATAGTGACCATTCCACGGATAGATTCTTTCGTTAAATATACGTTCTTGAGCTAACATGTTTCCAATGAGTCCAAGTGCAGCAAATTCCCATTCTGCTTCAGTAGGCAGTCGATATTTTGGAAGTAAAATACCGTCTTCCATTCTTACTTTACGATAATCGTTATTGGGGTCTAAATCAGGTAATTGATCTCTAACGGCACCTTCGTATTGTCCGGCAAGATAAGCTTCGGTATTAAAGTTATTTTCACCTGTTTGACCAGTTGGGTCAAGATACAAAAGCCCTTCACGAACCATAATCAACTCATTAACCCTATCGGTACGCCATGCACAATAATCATTTGCTTGTCGCCAGTTTACACCTACTACCGGATATTCTTGATAAGCAGGATGACGGAAATAATATTCAACATATGGCTCATTATAAGCCAATTTTCTACGCCATACAAGAGTATCTGGAAGTGCCATCTTATATACTTCTGGATAATCAACAAATACTCGTCTTAACCAGTATAAATATTCTCTATAATCGATGTTTCTGACTTCTGTTTCATCCATATAAAATGATGAAACCGTTACTCTACGTGGAAAGGCATGCCATTCGTAAAGAATATCTTGTTCAACTCTACCCATAGAAAATGTTCCGCCCTCGATGAATACCAAACCCGGTCCTGTTTCTTGTTCTTCATAAAAAACATATTCAAAGCCGCCGTATTTTTCATCATTATAGTTCCATCCTGTTGTTGCTGAACGTTTTTTATCACAGGATGAAAAGATTACTACACTTGTAGTAATCACAATCAAGATTTTAAAAATTTTTTTATTCATATTTAAATAAATTTTATTCATTAATTATTTATATATAACTAAAATGATGGACAACTTATTGTTCTAAACTTTTGTTTTTTCTCTTTACACGGAAAAATCATCGAAAATGATACTTCGTGAGCTCCTAATGTTTGGTTTTTTAAAGCCGATATTGTTAAGTCGTAACTATAAGCTATTTTATACTTTTCTTTCAAATACCCGAGTAGCATAATAAAAGAATCATAATGAAATGTTAAATTTTGTCTGAACCAAATGCCACCTGCTATACCTTTTCTGCTTAGATACAATCCCCAGTTCATTTGTTGAAAATCTCTTTGTTGTTGGAAAAGTATGTTTGGAGATAGTAATAAATCGCCTTTTTTAATACCTTGACCAGATAAAGGAATATTTATACCAGCATGAACAGTATATTTTCGAGGAAGTACTGCATCATCATTATTTCTAAATGATTCTGTTGGTTGTGTAATATGATGAACAGCTATTCCACCGAAGAAAGTTTTTCGTGAATATATAAATCCTGCAGAAAAGTCAAAATGTCCTTTAGTTTCAGAAGTTGGAACATTTGTTTCAGCAGTTGGATAAATTGGTCCATATAACGGGTGAATCATATCTGGAAATATGAAATCCCAATTTAGCTTCTTTTGAATATATGTTGCTTGAAAAGCTAAATTGATGCTAGAAAGTCTATCTAAAATAAAAGTATAATTATAAATTCCGCTAATATTAGTGCTGGTTATAGCTCCATCGCCTTGAATATCTTGATAAATGTACCCTCCCAACGAGCCTTCAAGTGCCTTAACTTGTTGGTCGTAAGAAGCTATATATGTCACGTAAGTAGATCCTAATGCGGGCCATTGATTTCTATAATTTAACGTTAACCTTGGACATTTAACTGCTCCTGTTAAAGCTGGATTAAGATACAAATGACTTGCATAAAATTGTGAAAATTGTGGATCTTGTGCTATTAAATTGTTTATTCCAATCATTAGTAAAATTAACCAAACTAATGCTTTAATTTTATTCATTTTTATATTCATTATCAATTTGCAATTATACAAATAATTTTTAAAAAATCATTAACATTTTTTATTTTTTTTAAGTTACAATAATTAGTTAATTTTTTTCGTTTTGCTAAATTGCAAAATTATTTTTAAAAAAAAAACATTTATGGGTAAATATTTTTTTGCTGGATTTTTTTTCGTATGTATAAACTCATTTTCACAGATATATAACTACAAATTAACTTGGACAAATAATAAAGTAGAAAAATTTGGCGATAAAAAAGTGGCTTTGTTAAACTTTGAAGAAGAACATTTTTATTATCCCGAAAGTTCTATTCCTATTTTTGTTAAGTATATTAAAACTGACAACGACCATAAAGAAGCAATTTTGCTTAATTACAACACAGAAATAATTTCAGATAATGATTTAAAAATAATTGAACCCTCGAATATAAGTACAGAATTTGTATTTAAAAGCCAAATAGCTTATCAAAGAAAACAACCATATATTTACTTTGAATTAAATCCTATTAGATATAATGATAAAATAGGTAAATACGAAAGAATAACTTCTTTTTCTGTGGAAGTTAGAGATAATTCAAACTTCAGTTCAAATAAATCAACATGGAATTTTACCAATAATTCTGTTTTAAGCAACGGAAAGTGGATTAAAATAAAAATTACACAAACAGGTATGTATAAATTAACTTATAATCAGTTACGCAATATGGGGTTTAATAATCCATCAAACATAAAAATATATGGAAACGGAGGTAAATTTCTTTCATATTACAATAATAAACCACGTGTTGATGATTTAGCAGAAATACCTATTTATATGTATAAAGGTCCAGATGACATATTTAACGAAGGAGATTATATCCTATTTTATGCAAAAGATCCAGTATCTTGGAATTACGATCCTAATAATTCAGCATTTATTCACTCACTTCATCCATACTCAGATGTATCTTATTACTTTTTGACCGATTATGGTTCTTCACCTAAAGAAATTTCTATTGTAAATTACGATACATTAGTTGCAACTCATATTGTAAGCTCTTTTGATGACTATGCTTATTATGAAAAAAATATTAATAATTTCTTAAAATCTGGTAGATTATGGGTTGGAGAATCATTTAATTATAATTTATCACAAACATTTTCATTTTATTTTCCAGATTTAATTCCAAATAGCAGTGTTTTCTTACAATGCCCAGTTTATGCTCAGTCAAATACAACAAGTTCTTTTACATTTAATGTAAATGGAACAAACATTGGTACACAAAGTGTTTATGGTTCATCTACTTCTGGTTCTTCTATTTACGGCGAAACTTTTAAAAAACGTTTTACTCACAACTCAAATCAAATCAATATAACAATTACATACAATAAACCTGCAATTGGAGGCACAGGTTGGATTGATTATGTTCTTGTTAATGTTCGTAGATATTTAAACTTTAATGGCGGACAAATGCTTTTTAGAGATGTTTCAAGTTATGGTAATAATAATATTGCTGAATACAGAATAACAACTTCAAAATCAAATGCATTCGTCTGGGACGTAACCGATCCTTTAAATCCTTTTATAATTAAAACTAATTTTGAAAACAATATTTTAAGCTTCAAAGCACCAGCTAATGAAATAAGAGAATACATAATATTTGATAACACACAGGTTTATTCTCCAATTATTGTAAAAGAAGTAGCAAATCAAAATTTACATTCACTTAGTAACATAGATATGGTCGTTATTAGTAGCAAAGCTCTTTTGCCCTGGGCATATGAAATAGCTCAACTACACAGAGATTACGACAATTTAACTGTATTTGTAACAACCCCAGAAGAGATATACAACGAATTTTCCAGCGGAATGCCAGATGTTGCTGCAATAAAATTTTTTATGAAAATGTTATATGAACGAGCAGGCAATGATTCATTAAATATGCCAAAATATTTATTACTTTTTGGAGATGGTTCTTACAATAATTCACCAGATTTTGTTGAAAGCAATAATTACATACTTACATATCAATCTGCTGCATCGTTGAATGCAACTGGATCTTTAACAACCGACGATTTCTATGGCTTATTAGACGACAACGAATACGAATACACTGGACTACTCGATATCGGAGTTGGCAGAATTCCAGTAAAAACACCTTCAGAAGCTCAAAGTGTGGTTAATAAAATTAAAAACTATTATAACAATCGTAACAAAGGCGACTGGAAAAGCTGGATCACCTTTTTAGCAGACGATGAAGATGCAAACGAACATATTGCTCAAAGCAATACTTTAGCTCAATACGTTGAAAATAATTTTCCATATTTCATTATTGATAAAATATTTCTCGATGCATTTCCACAAAAAACAACACCTACTGGCGATAGATACCCAGATGCTCATGAAGCTATTATGCAAAGAATGAAAAAAGGCTGTCTAATATTTAATTATACCGGTCACGGTAATGAATTTGCGCTAACACACGAACATGTTATTATTCAATCAGATATAATTTCTTGGACTAATCTTTATTCATTGCCTTTTTTTATAACCGCTACTTGTGAATTTGGTAGATGGGATGACCATAATAGAATTTCGGGTGGAGAATTAACACTCCTAAACCCTAATGGAGGAGGAATCGGTCTATTAACAACTACTAGACTTGTTTACAGCACATCAAATTTTTCTTTAAATAAAGCTTTTTTTGAAACAGTTTTTCCGAAAAACATAAATGGTGAATACTTAAGATTAGGCGATGCTTACAGAATTTCAAAAAACAAAACAGGTGGTTTAGCTGATATTAATAAAAGAAATTTTTCTTTACTTTGCGACCCAGCAATTAAAATAGCATTTCCACTATATAAAGTTATTACAGATAGTATTAACGGCATAAGTGCTCAAATATTTACCGATACAATTCATCCATTACAAAAAGTAAAAATCTGTGGTCACATCGAAAACAATAATAATGAAGTATATAATTTAAATGGTGAAGTTATTATAACAGTGTTAGATAAACCTACTAATGTTGTTACATTAGCAAACGATGGAGGTAGTCCATACAATTTCAAAAGCCAGAAAGATATTTTATTCAAAGGCAAAGCAAGCGTAATTAATGGATATTTCAAGTGTGAATTTATTATGCCCAAAGATGTAAAATATACAAACGATAAAGGTAAAATTATCTACTATGCTTACCAAGAAGGTTCAATTATTGATGCCAGTGGAAGTTTTGATAGTTTAAAAATAGGTGGCGAGGTATTCCATTTATCCGATAATAAAGGACCAGAAATAAGTTTGTTTATGAATAACGAAAACTTTTCTGATGGTGGCATAACCGATGAGTCGCCTACTTTACTAGTAAAATTATATGACGAAAGCGGAATAAACGTTGGTAGCAGTAGTATAGGGCACGATATTAGTGCTACACTTGATAATTCAAATAAATATATTTTAAATTCTTATTACATAAGCGATAAAGACAATTACAAAAAAGGGAGCATATCATACAGTTTACGAAATCTTAATCCAGGAGAACATATAATTACAGTTAAAGCATGGGACGTTGCTAATAATTCCAGCGAGAAATCATTACGTTTTATTGTAAAAAAATCCGAAGAATTAACTATTAATAGAGTTATAAATTATCCTAATCCATTTACAACTAAAACTGAATTTTTCTTTGAACATAATAATCCTGCAACTAGCTTAGACGTAACTTTACAAATTTTCACTGTAACAGGTAAGCTAGTAAAAACTATACAAACAACGATTATTTCTGAAGGATATCGTAGTCCAGGAATAGAATGGGATGGGAAAGATAACTTCGGCGATAATTTAGCTCCAGGTGTTTATTTTTATAAAATATCTGTTAAAACCGAAAATAATAAATATGTCGAAAAGTTTGAAAAATTAGTAAAATTGAAATAAATTTAACAAAACTACTTTTAAATTGTAATTTTTTATATTTATTTTTGAACACAAATTCTTTCAACATGAAATTGTTGTTGAATTTAGCTTTTATACTCTATTTTCATAATTTTATCTTTTCACAAGGAAGTGAACCAGTGGTATTAATCTCGGGACGTGTTGTTAACGAAAGAAATATGGAGCCAATAGGAGCAAGAGTAGTATGGGAACTTTTGCCTGAAGGCAAAGAAGTCGGTATTGCCCGTTCCGACCCAAGTAACGGAAATTATAAAATCGTATTACCACACGGAAAAAAATACGGATATATGGCTTTAGCTGAAGGATATTACTCTGTAACTAAATTTTTAGACTTAACGAATCTAGAACAATATACCGAAATAGACGAGCAAAACCTTTATTTGGCACCCGTCTTACCCGATCAAGTTACAAGATTAAATAATGTTTTCTTTAAAGACGGTACCGATGAATTGCTTCCAGAATCTATTTGCGAGTTAGACAGATTTGTTGCTTTTCTGAAAGTAAATAAAAAAATTGTTGTGGAAATAGCAGCACATACCGATAACGTTGGTGATGATAAAGAAAATTTATTACTTTCGCAACGACGGGCCGAAAAAATAGTGCAATATTGTATTAGTAAAGGCATAAAAAAGAATAGGCTTGTTCCAAAAGGTTACGGCGAAACTCAACCAATAGCTTTTAATAACGACGAAGAAGGTAGAGCTATGAATAGAAGAATTGAATTTAAAATTTTATCAATTAAATAATGTTTCTAATTTTTTAGTTTTTTAATACACATCAAAGTGCCAAGAATAGCAATTGTTTCAGTCATAAACGACCTTGTTACTGATAATAGAGTCCACAAAACATGCTTATGTTTAGAAGAATTAGGCTATAAAGTTATTTTAATTGGAAGAAAATTACCAAACTCACCCATAGTTAACCGTTCATACAAAACAATAAGATTAAAATTGCTATTCAGAAAAAAAGTTTTTTTTTACGCTGAATTTAATTTACGACTGTTTCTATATCTATTGTTTCATAAATCAGATATTTTATTAGCAAACGATTTGGATACACTTTTACCAAATTATATAATTTCAAAATTTAAAAGAATACCTTTGTTATACGATAGCCACGAATACTTTACAGAAGTACCTGAACTAATTGGCAGAAACTTTATAAAAAAAATATGGTTAACTATTGAAAAGTTTATAGTCCCAAAACTAAAGTTAGCAATAACTGTAAACGAAAGCCTAGCCAAAATATACACAGAAAAATATAAAATACCTTTTTTTGCAATTCGAAATGTTCCTTTTTTAACCGATAAAAATTATAACTCCACTACTAAAAATAAAGCCAAATTAACTTTGCCATTTAAATATATTTTATTGTATCAAGGTTCATTAAATATTGGTAGAGGGATAGAAAAGCTTATACTTTCTTTAAAATATTTAGATAATTCGTTTGGAATTTTAATAATTGGTTCAGGCAACATTGAACAAAAACTACATAATTTAGTTAAAAAAGAAAATTTAGACGATAGAGTATATTTTTTAGGTAAAATTAACCTTGAAGACTTACCTTTTTATACAAGACAAGCTCATTTTGGTTTTTCATTAGAAGAATCAATGGGATTAAATTACTACTATGCCTTACCTAACAAGCTATTTGATTATATTCATGCAGAAGTGCCGGTTATATGTTCGGCCTTACCAGAAATGAAAAATATTGTA
>Ga0272449_1001771_pt1 | contig 21383 bp, 16 predicted proteins | sample YNPCB0241_FD_198679 | JGI IMG/M metagenome (GOLD analysis project Ga0272449, IMG submission 198679) | Hot spring sediment microbial communities from Yellowstone National Park, WY, United States - YNP-CB-024-1 | ecosystem: Environmental > Aquatic > Thermal springs > Hot (42-90C) > Sediment... | reverse complement strand
ACATCGATCGCCTCCTGCTCCACCTGCGGGCGCGCCCACGGGCGAAGCGCACCCTCCATCACCAGGTTCACAGGCGCGCCGAGCAGCGCCTCCAAGTAGCACTTGAGCGCAAAGTAGCCGTCATACCTCGGCGGCGCGGAGAACCGCACCAGCAGGTCGATGTCGCTTCCTGCGTGCGCTTCGCCGCGCGCCGTCGAGCCAAACAGCATAAGGCGCTCCACACCGAACCGCGTCTGAATCTCCGCCCAGTGCTGGCGCAGGAGTGCAAGAACCTTCTCGCGTGGCACGGTTGAATTGTACCTCCCTCCTTTCGCCTTGCTTAGCAGGGGCAGTCCACACCCCGCCACTCTGTCAGGTATCCTTTACCATCCTCTGGGGAGGACTGGCATGCATGCAACCGACGCCGCGTGGCTGAAACGCTTCCCCGAGCTGGAGATCCTCATCGACAGCTCGTCGCTCCAAGCGCGGGTACGCGAGCTGGGGGAGCAGATTACGCGCGACTACAGCGCACACCCGCCCCTGCTGGTGGGCGTGCTGAAAGGCTCGCTGGTGTTCCTGGCAGACCTGATGCGGGCGATTCCGCTGCCCGTATCCTACGACTTCGTGGCAATCTCCAGCTACGGCGCAGAGACGCAGACCACAGGGCAGGTGCGCCTCATCAAAGACCTCGACTCGCCTATTCACGGTCGCCATGTGCTGGTGGTGGAGGACATCTACGACACGGGGCTGACGCTAAGCTACCTGCTGGGGCTGCTGCGCCAGCGCGAGCCTGCGAGCCTGCGCGTCTGCACGCTGCTGTCCAAGCCCACTCGCCGCCAGGTGGAGTTAGACATCGCCTACTGCGGCTTCGAGATCCCCGACAGGTTCGTCGTCGGCTACGGGCTGGACTACGCCGAGCGGTATCGCAACCTGCCGTTCATTGCGGTACTGCAGGGGCAACCGTAGGCGACACAGCGGCGTAGCCGACCTGCCCAATCGGATGCACCTGCCAGTCAGCAGCGTCCAACGCGCGCAGGAGCGCCCACGCGGTGTCCAGCGCGGTTAGGCACGGCACGCCCGACTCGACGGCAGCGCGACGGATGAGCAGCCCCTGCTGTTCGGCGCGCCGCTCAGGGCTGGGCGTGTTGACCAGCAGTTGCACGCGCTTGCCCGTGATGTAATCCAGCAGGTTCGGGCTGCCCTCGCCGATTTTGGGCACGACCTGCACAGGTAAGCCCGCCGCCTGAAGCGCATCTGCCGTGCCGCGCGTCGCCAGCAGCTGGAACCCCTTCGCCAGAAACGCCCGCGCCAACTGCACGCCCTCCGCCTTGTCTTTGTCGGCAAGCGTCAGCAGCACTGCGCCCGTGCGGGGGATTTTGATGCCTGCGGCGACCATCGCCTTGTAGAGTGCGGCTTCGTAGGTGCCGTCGATGCCCATCACCTCGCCTGTGGAGCGCATCTCGGGTCCCAGCGCGACCTCCACCTGCCTGAGCTTCAAGTGGGAGAACACAGGCGCTTTGACGGAGATTCGCCCGCGCGTAGGGTCGGGCGGCATCTCCACAAGCGGTAAGGGCTGCCCTAACTGCGCCGCGACCGCCCAGCGCACCATCGGGATGTCGGTGATCTTGGACAGGTACGGCACGGTACGGCTGGCGCGCGGGTTCACCTCGATCACATAGACCTGCCCATCCTGCACCACGAACTGGATGTTGAGCAGCCCGCAGGCGCGTAGTGAACGCGCTAAGCGCAGGCTGTAGTCGCGAATCTGCGCTTGCTCCGACTCGGTGAGCGTCTGCGGCGGCACGACGCTCATGCTGTCCCCCGAATGCACGCCCGCCCGCTCGATATGCTCCATAACCGCAGGGATGAGGAACCGCTCGCCGTCGCCGATGAGGTCAACCTCTGCCTCTTTGCCCTCGATATACTTGTCCACCAGCACGGGCGCGTCGGGGAACGCCAGCACCGCCGAGCGCCAGTAGGTCTCCAGCTCGGCGTCGGTGCGCACGATTTCCATCGCGCGACCGCCCAGCACATACGACGGGCGTACCAGCACGGGGTAGCCGACCGCCTGCGCCGTTTCACGCGCCTCGTCCAAAGTCAGCACGGCGCGCCCTGACGGACGCGGGACGCCCAGCCGCTCCAGCAGCGCGTCAAACTGCCGACGGTCTTCCGCCAGCTCAATCGATTCGGGCGGCGTGCCCAGAATCGGCACACCGAACGCCTGCAGCGACTTGACCAAGTTGATTGCCGTCTGCCCGCCGAACTGCACCAGCACGGGAATCGGCTCGCTCGAATCGCCCGCCTCGTACTCCAGTAAGTTCAGCACATCCTCCGTCGTGATGGGGTCAAAGTACAGCGCATCGGAGATATCGAAGTCGGTGGAGACCGTTTCGGGGTTGTTGTTGAGAATCATCGCGTAGTAGCCCATCTCGCGCAGGGTGCGCACAGCGTGTACGGCGGAGTAGTCGAACTCGATGCCCTGCCCGATGCGGATGGGTCCCGACCCCAGCACGAGTGCCTTGCGGGGATGTTTAGGCGCATGGCGGTCGGAGACGCCGTGATAGGTGCTGTAGAAGTAGGGCGTATGCGCCTCGAACTCGCCTGCGCAGGTGTCCACCATCTTGAAGGCGGGCAGGATGCCGAGCGCCTTGCGCCCTTTCCGTACCTGCGCATCGCTTAGCCCCGTGATCTGCGCCAGAAACCTGTCGCCAAACTGCCACTCCTTGGCGCGGCGGAGGAGATTCGCTACCCCCTCCTTCAGGTTCCCCCTGCCAGCAGGGGGAACCGTAGGGAGTTGGTTCCCCTCGCGTAGCGGGGGGAACCTTAAGGAGGGGGGCAAATTGGATAACACCTCTCGCACTTCCCCACTCCGCAATATCAACTCTTGTTCCATCTCCACCAGCCGACGGAGGCGGTGCAGGAACCACGGGTCTATTTTGCTCAGCCCGTGAACCTCCTCCACGAACCAGCCGCGTCGGAACGCCTCGGCGATGTAGAACAGGCGCATGTCGTTGGGCGTGGCGATGAGCGTCTCCAGCTCCATCGGGCTGAGCCTTGCGGCGGGCGGGTAGCGCAGGTCGCTCACGCCGACCTCCAGCCCACGCACCGCCTTCATCAGCGCGCCCTCGAAGGTGCGGTCAATTGCCATCACCTCGCCCGTCGCCTTCATCTGCGTGCCCAGCGTGCGGTCGCCTGTGGGGAACTTATCGAACGGGAAACGCGGGATCTTGACCACGCAGTAGTCCAGCGCGGGCTCGAACGCCGCCGAAGTGCCCGTGATGGGGTTGCGAATCTCGTCCAAGCGCAGCCCGATGGCGATTTTGGCGGCGATTCGCGCAATCGGGTAGCCCGTCGCTTTGGACGCCAGCGCACTGGAGCGGCTCACGCGGGGGTTCACCTCAATCACATAGTAGTCGCTGCCGTTGGGGTTCAACGCCAGCTGCACATTGCACCCACCCTGAATGCCCAACGCGCGGATAATGCGCAGCGACGCCGTGCGCAGCAGCTGATACTCGAAGTCGCTCAGCGTCTGCGACGGCGCAACGACCATCGAATCGCCCGTGTGGACGCCCATCGGGTCTAAGTTCTCCATGTTGCACACCACGATGGCGTTGTCCGCGCCGTCGCGCATCACCTCGTACTCGATCTCCTTCCAGCCCAGTAGTGAGCGTTCCACCAAGATCTGCGAGCGCATCGAGAGTTCCAGCCCCCGCGCGCCGATTTCGAGCAGCTCGTCAGGGGTATGCGCGATTCCGCCGCCTGTACCGCCCAGCGTGTAGGCGGGGCGCACGATGCACGGGTAGGGCGCGATCTCTGCCACGCGCCGCAACTCGCCGATGCTCTCCACTATCCACGACTCGGGCACAGGCTCGCCGATTTGGCGCATCAGGTCGCGGAACTTCTCACGATCTTCCGCTGCCTGAATCGCCGTCAACGGCGTTCCGAGCATCCTCACGCCGTATTTATCCAGAATTCCCCGCACCGCCAGCTCTGTCGCGAGGTTCAGTCCCGTCTGCCCCCCAAGCGTCGGCAGCAGCCCGTCGGGACGCTCCTGCGCGATCACGCGCTCGGCGAACTCTACGGTCAGTGGCTCGATATACACGCGGTCGGCGGTGTCGGGATCGGTCATAATCGTGGCGGGATTGGAGTTAATCAGCACGACTTGCAGCCCTTCCTCGCGAAGGGAACGACACGCCTGCGAGCCAGAGTAGTCAAACTCGGCGGCTTGCCCGATGATAATCGGACCTGAGCCAATCACCAAAACCTTCCGTAGCGATGTGTCTTTCGGCATAGTCTCCTCCCTTGTCGCCTCGCCGGACGGACTTAAAGGGACGCCCTGCAGTATACCCAAAGGGCATCGCCTTCGGCTGTTTGTGGGCAAGTTTTCATGAAAAACCTGCACGATTTGCGAGGGATTGGCGCGTTTCAGGGTATCCTACCTGCGGGGCGCGTTCGAGTTTTCCACACGCAACTAATTTCCATGCCCCTATACCTATAGAGAATCCATGGTAGTAGTAGGTCATTGTGGAATTGTGGATAACTTTGTCTACTTCGACCGCGCGGTCAACAAATTCGGGGGATTCGAAGGGACAGTTTTGAACTCAAATTGCAACTTTTGTCTACCGACCGAGTGTTTAATTAGCCATGCTAAGGATCGGAGGTTTCGATGTGGATAACTTGTGGAAAACTGTGGATCCACTGTGGATAACTCTGTGGATAACGGGGCGATTCGGGGGTTTTCCACAGGGTTTTCCACAGAGTTATCCACAATTGGGGGCGAGTTATCCACAATTCGCGGGAGAGGTATCCACACCCGCTGTCTGCAGGTAGGCTTGCCAAGTGCGCTCGGCAGTAGTGCGCCACGAGAAGCGCTGCGCCTGCGTGATGGCCCGTTGGCAAAGCGCCTCGCGGTAGGCGGCGTTGGTCAGCAGGATGTGAATTGCGCTTGCCCACATGCCAGGCTCGTTGGGCGGGAGCAAGACGCCTCCAGAGCCGACCACTTCGGGCAGCGCGCCGCCGTTGGAGGCAATCACAGGCGTCCCGCACGCCATCGCCTCCAACGGCGGCAGCCCGAACCCCTCGTAGAAGGACGGGTACAGCAGCATCTCGGCGGCGTTGTAGAGCCACACGAGATGCTCGTCGGGCACATAGCCCGTCTCGATGAGCCAGCCGTCGGGCGCGAAGATCTGCTTGGCGCGCTCCAGCTCTCGCTGCGCCCAGCCTGCCTTGCCCGTCAGCACGAGCGTAATGGGCAACTCGTACTGCGTGCGGGCAAGGTACACCGCCTCAATCGCCAGTTGCCAATTCTTGCGCGGCTGCAACACGCCTACCGCCAGCGCGAAGGGCGGTTCAACCCCATAGTTTTCGCGCACCCACCCCTGCGCTTCAGCCTTAGGGATGGGGTAGAAGCCTTCGGGTAGTCCGTTCGGTGTGGCAACCACCTTTTCTGGCGGCAGTTGCAGCATCTGAATCATATCTTCGCGCGAGGTCTCCGAGACGGTCAGCACGCGCTTGGCGCGGCGACACGAGGGGGGCACGGTCAGGCGCAGCAGAATCCTGTCTTTCAGCGGGAACCAGCGCGGCTCGATCAGGAACGAGATGTCATGCACGGTCGTCACGGTCGGAACCGTGAACAAGGGCGAGACGGTGTACTGCGTGTGAACCAAGTCGCAGCGGTGCTGTCGGGCGAGTTTAGGTAGGCGCAGCAGGCTCCAGAGCCGTTCGGAGCGGGCGGGCGCGACTACAGGCTCATAGAGCGGCGATTCGGGGAGCGTCCCTGCAGGGATGGGGCGTGTAGAGAACAGCACGAGCCGATGTTCGGCGGGACTCAGCAACTCGCCCAGCGCAGTAAGCAGCCCGCGCCAGTAGGTGCGGTCGCCTGTGTACGCGCCCGTGAGCAGCCGCGCGTCAATCCCCACCCTCACGGCTTGACCCCCAGCGGGCGGTTCAGAATCTGCTTCCACGCGCGCGGATAGGGCTTGGGCGTTGGTCGCTCCTTACGCAGCAGCCCGATTGCACGCGAGACAGGTCCCTGCTCGGTCTCGAAGCTGACCGTGCGCAGCTCAAGTGTTGCGCCGAGCGTGCGTGCGGCTGGGGCTGCCGACAGAATCTCGTCGGTCTCACCTGTGCTCTTAAGGGCTAGCCCGACGCCCCCGACTTTCAGGAACGGCGTCGTCAGCTCCGTCAGAATCGGCATTTTGGCGACGGCGCGGGCAACGGCGAGGTCGAACTGCTCGCGGGCGTCGGGATTGTGCGCCCACTCCTCCGCGCGCGCCTGCACGACGGTTGCGGGCAACCCCAGAGCAGCGCACGCCTCCCGAAGGAACTGTACCGTCTTGCCGTGCGAATCGAGCAGGGTCAACCGCAGGTCGGGGCGCACGATTGCGAGCGGGACTCCTGGCAGCCCTGCACCCGCGCCGATGTCCAGCACCCGCGCACCTTCGGGGGGCGTGTAGACCACCAACAGGCACAGCGAGTCCACCAAGTGTCGCCCGACGGCTTGCTCAGCGGGCACGCGCGTCAGATTCACTCGCTGGTTCGCCTCGTATAGCAGCGTAAGGTAGCGTAGAAGCAGGTCGCGCGTGTGAGAATCCAACGCGACGCCCCACGCGGTTGCCTGCTCCAAAAGCGCCCAGTCGCCGATGTACGCCTGCATAGCACTGAAGAATACGAATACAGACACCCATAATACCTTGTGGAGCGATGCCGATTGTCGTAGTGATGCGGAGAGAGGTTGAAGCTTCGATCAAGGCGCTTCAACCCCTGCCCAGAGCCGTGATGCGACTGGTGGAATTGCTGGAGTCCGAGACGGCGACACTGGGCGAGGTCGAGACGCTGCTGAAGGCGGAGCCTGTGCTGTGCGGCAGGGTGCTTCAGATTGTCAACTCCGCCTACTATGGTCTGCCACGAGCTGTCAGCACGCTTCAGCAAGCGCTGATGCTGCTTGGTGTGCACGCAGTGCGGGGGATAGTTTTGGGCGTTGCCGCTGCATCTACGCTTCGCGGGAGCCGTGTTGTGAGCAGTGTTGAGCGCGAGCTGTGGCGGCACTCGGTCACGGTTGCGGGCTATGCGCAGAGGATCGCACGCGCCTGCCGTTGGGGGCACCGCGTCAGCGAGGATGCCTACATTGCGGGGCTGCTCCACGACATCGGCTCGTTGTTCCTTGCCGCGCGGTTCTCTGGGGTCTATCACTCGCTGCTTCAGGCAACAGAGGAGCCCATCGCTGCCGAGCGTGAGCTGTTCGGCTACGACCACGCCGACATCGGCGCAATGATTGCCGAACACTGGAAACTGCCTGAGCGGATCGTGCGCGTGATTGGCGAGCATCACGCGCCTTGCCTGCCTGAAGGCGACATACGGCTGCTGACAGCGGCGGTCATGCAAGCCGACCTGTGGGAGGCTGAAAAACGGGGCGCGCCTGTCCTTGAAACTGCCTACCCACGCGCGGAACTCTCGGAACTCATCCGAATCGACGAAGCAGCCGCCTCTGAGATTCGCCAGAGCGTGGACGAATCGGTAGATGCACTGTGCGACCTGTTGTTGGGGTAGCCTCTTAACCGCCCGCGCCAAAATTCATCAGCACGAGTAACAGATCTGCATCGTCCACAACGCCGTCGCGATTGAGGTCATAGAAACAGTACCCAGAGCAGTTAACGCCGAACGCCATAAGTATCTGCAGGAGGTCAGCGTCGTCCACGATGCCGTCGCCGTTCACATCGCCTTCAGGACGCACCTCGAAGTTGAAGTGTAGTTGTACGCCGTTGCGGAAGCGCAGAACGATGTTGTCTACCGCCCCAATAAACGCGCCGTTCCAGCCCGTGCCCGCGCCTACACTGACCCCGCACACGACGCTGTCGCCATTGTAGCGCACGCCGACGCGGTTGCCCTCGCGTGGCTGGTAGCCCTCATCGGATTGCCACACAGAAAGCGGTTGCGCATCGAAAAAGTTGCCTCCATTGATGGGGTTCTGCCAAAAGCGACGGTTGGACGCCGCAACCTCCTCCGTGACCCAAGCATCCGTCGGCACAGCCCCGCCGAAGCCGTTCATCGAGCGTTCGTAGATGAGGTAACCCAAGTCCCGCAGCCGACCCTGACTATCGAGGTTCGCGACATAGATACGCAGCGGGAGGTGGATGTACCCAGCGACGGTGCTACGGCTGTCGCGATACCAGTCGTAGGACAGCCAATCCAGGTCGCGCAGGCGACCCCAGTACGATTGACCGTCCAAGAATCGGAACTCAATATCGGACTTGGCGAGTGTCGTTGGGGTGTAGAAGTAGACCGAGCCGTTGCCAGAGCGCGGGTAGTCCGTTCGGATGCCAACTACACCATCGTGCTGCACATGCCCGTAGTACCAGTTCCACTGGTGGAAGAACGGGAAGAAGGCGTAGTTCGCCCCGCTATGCGTGAACCAGTCGCCAGGCGCAGCGAACAGCGAGTAGACTCGCGTCTCGATTTGCGCGTGCAGCGCGAGCGTCAAAGCCAGCCAGAGAACCCCTATCCGCACAGGTGTCCAGCGCATCGTGTGCCTCCGCGCACTATTATAGCCTAACTTGGGCTATAATATGTCTATGCGACGCGGCTGGGTAGTTTTCGGGTTGATTCTATGGCTGGCGACGGCGGCGGTCGCCCAACTGAACTGGGTCGGCAACACGCGCCTGTATGCAACGGGCTTCCATGCGCTGCCCAGTCGGCTGGGGATGATCGACCCGTGGCAGGTCATCACCATCACCACACAGACGAACCCTATTGCGTCGGGGCAATCGGTACAAGCAATCGTCACTACCGATAATTGGCTGACCACGCGAGAATACGATTTCTCATTTGATTTCAATACTGGCGGGAATACCCAGTGGTATGTTGTACTGCCGCCCTACCCTGCGGGCACGCATATACAGTTTTACATTCGGGCGCGGGGCGCGAATGGCGAGGTGCGCTTCGACAATAATGGCGGCGCGAACTATAGCGTGTGGGTGCGCTATGCCCCGCGCTACCGTGAGACGCCGATTCTGCAATGGTTCCAGACTGACTACCGCACGATTATGCTGCGCCTGCCTGAGGTCGTCATGGCGGGCTATGGGGCGATTTACCTACCCTCGCCTGTCAAGTCGGGCGGCGGCGGCTTCAGCACAGGCTACAACCCGTTTGACCTCTTCGATTTGGGCGACCGCTTCCAGAAGGGCACGGTGCGCACGCAGTACGGTACAACGCAGGAGCTAGTTGAGCTGATTCGGCTTGCGCACCGCTTCGGACTGGAGGTCTACTGCGATTTGGTGACCAATCACGCCGATAACCGCGCCAGCACAGCAATCGACCGTTATCCGGGTGTCATCCCCGAAGACTTCCACATCCGCTCGACAGCAGACCCCAGCAATAGCGAGATAGACTTCAACAATGCGCCGCCGTTTGGATTCAGCACGCTGAACCACGATGTCGTCGGGCTGGCAGACTACGCGCACGAGGACGGCAACAACACGCGCACGGGCGCGTTCAACCTGCCCAGCTACGCGCAGTTCAACGCCTTCGACAAACCCAGCTTCGTGCGCCACCCACTGAACCCCCACTACTACCCAACGAGGCAGCCCTATGCCGAGGATGTTCGCGACTACCTGAAGCGGTGGGGTTGGTTCCTCACGGAAGTGATAGGCTTCGACGGCTACCGCATCGACGCCGTGCGCCACACGCCGCCGGGCTTTTTCGCATGGACGCCCCAGCAACCTGGCGGGACAGTCAGCAACGGCGACCTGTTGCCCTACCTCTACAGTCTCAAGCCCTCGCTGTATGTGTTCGGCGAGGTCTATTCCGGCGATTCCTATGAACTGCGCGAATACGCCAAGACGGGGATGAACCTGCTCGACTTCCCGATGAACTTCATGCTGAAGAACCTGTTCAACGCCAACGGCTTGGGCGATTTGGGCGCGTCGCTGAGCAACCCGCTGGGTGCAGATCCCGCCACAGGGCTGCCCTACGAGCTGGGTGGTCTGGCGCGCTACTTGGGTGTCGGTTTCGTGCAGAGCCACGACGACGGTCCGCCGCGTTCGAACAACCTTGCGCATGCGTGGCTGCTGACCCGACCAGGCAGACCGAAGATTTACTACGACGGCAACAACATCGATCCGAACAATTGGAGCCACTTCCCGCGTCCAGGACGCTATAACGCACTGGGCAACGGCGACGATAGCCTGCTGCGACTGCTCGATGTGCGCAAGCGGTTCGCGCGAGGCGATTTGGTGAACCGTTGGGTGGGTAGTGATCTTTACATCTATGAGCGTCAGGTGAACGGGCACAGCCTACTACTGGTTGGGCTGAACGACCGCGGCGACCTGACGCCCCTGACGGCGACGGTGCAGACCAACTTCCCGCCTGGCACGGTGCTGATAGACTATTCGGGGCAGCGTCCGCCCGTGACGGTCGGGTCGGATGGGCGCGTGACGATTACTGTGCCGCCGAACTCTGCGCCTGGCAACGACAATAACGCCTATGGCTATGTGCTGTACGCGCCGCGCACGCCGCAACCTGTGGCGGGCGAGCGACCCGTGCGCCTCTACAACGCCCTTACAGGCGCGGAGTATCCCTTCCAGACGGTTAGCACGCCTGGAGGCGCCTACGCCACGGGGCGCAGCTTCGAGGCAGCGACTGTGACGGGCGACCTTCTCACGATTCGAGTGCGCACCGACACCACAGGCGTGCGCGCCTTCGCGAAGTTCAATAGCGGCATCGCGTTGGGCAACCTGCAGCCACTGACGAACACTCCCGAAGGACTCACGGACGGCTTCATCCCGATGACGCGCCTTGCGGACGGAAACTTCTCCCTGAGCCGTGTGGATCTCTCGCACTTGCCGCAGGGACTGCACATGATACAGATTCGTGTGTTTGCAGAGACAGGAGCGCGCCCAGGACTATTCACTGACTTCTACGCCTTTTTCTACCTGCGTCGTCCCGAATCGCGCCTCGTGGTGGACGGCGACCTCAGTGACTTGGGGACGCCGCTTGCCGTACAGACCCGCACGCCGACTTCCAACCTGAACCGCCTCGATGCGCTGTATGTGCGCAACGACCACAGGAACCTCTATATCGGGATTGCAGGGCGCGTTGATCCTGCGGAGAACCTGCTGAACGGGGTGGTAATCTACCTCGATGTAGACTATGGGCTTGGCACAGGGCTGACGCAGCTTAATCAGCTGAGCGACGACAGCGGACCCGCGACACGCTTGATTTCAAACCGTAAGCTGACACCGCCTACGGGATTTGGCGCGGAATTTGCGGTAGGCGTTTTTCGGCACAAGGGCTTGCACTCCGCGCCCGAAGCGAACTTTGTGGGCGATGCACTACTACCACCTCCAGTCGGCGCTGAAGCAGGCGTGTACCGCCTCGAGGCGAATCGGTTGAACTGGCTGGAGGGCGCGCCTGCCCGAATTGTGTGGCGCCCGCGCGCTTCGCCGACTGATCCACCCACAGGGCTTGAGATTGCCATACCGTTGGAGACGCTGTTTGCAGGGCGTAAGGCGAATCGTCCTATGGGGCTGTTCGCAGCGCTGCTGACAACGGGCGAGACGGGCGCAATCCTGTCGGCATACGACTCGCGTCGTGGGACAATTGGCGCGCGCCCGCCCACGAACAGCTTCATCACGAACCAGTTCCTGCCACCGCAGCCAAACATCGTGAACAATCCAGGCACGGCAGCGGTGACGCTGCAGACCATCGCGACCTACACGCTGCAGGAGATGCCTGTGCTCTCGGCAGGGTATCGTCTGCATCTGGAGCCGATGCGCTTTGACCCGCGCGTGAACGCCTATCGCCTGCGCGGGCGCATCGTGAACATCAGCGGGCAGCCTATAGGCGGACCTGTCGCGCTGGTGGCGTCGCTTCCTGAAGGCGTGGAGTGGCTGAACCGCACGGGCGAGAGTGTCCTGCAGCAGGGCGTCGCTTACCAGATTCTCACGGAGAGCGATCTGCCCTCTGGCGGCGTGCTGACTTTCGAGGTACTGTTGCGCTCCGCGAAGCCGCTTGTGCGCCCACCGAAGTTGGAGGTGCGAGCAGGCGTCGGAGCGATTTAATCGCTGTTGAGGGGCAACTGCACGCGCTGGAGGGCGGGGTTCTCAGCGGGTGCGCGCCCGACCTTCGCCAGCGGGACCCAGCGCCCCTGGACGCACACGCGCACAACATCGGCGGTGAAGTCGGTGTTGGTGCCCTCGACCGTGCTGTTGCTGAGGAACGACGAGCCGACGCCGTACACATCGACGGGTGCGCCTGCCTCCTCAAACTGGCGGATGCGTGCTTCGTTGAACCCGCCTGTTGCGACAATCTGAATGGCGCGGCAATAGGCTTGGGCGCGCTCGCGCCACTGTGGGGGCAGCTGCCACTCTTGCCAAGCCGTATCCAGCCCCTCGCGGAGCTTAAAAATCAGGCGCGGATTCACGCCGTACAACTCAGAGGCGTTCGGCTCGTGTTGCAGGCTTTTGTCCGTGAGGTTCGCGCTGGTATCGGGGCGCACGCCGTGCAGGATGTAGCGTTGGGCGGTCTCCGTGTCGCCGCGCTCAAGTGCCATGCGGTATCGCTCGAAGAAAGCCCTCGCGACCGCACGCGCTGTGCCCACACAGTCGTTGTCGAAGTCCACCAAAGCGACGCGACGCACTTCGGGTGGAATGATTCGGGCGAACTGCAGCATTAGCTCGACGGTATCGCCCAGAAAGGCAGCGATTAGCGCGTGCGCCGTTGTGCCGCCTGCTGTACCTCCCCACAGGCGCGTCTGAGCAGGCGTTGAGACGATGGCAGGGGTGTGTGCGTGGTGGTCTAAATTGTAGCGTTGCACGCCGACAGAGTAGGCATACCCGTCGTATATCTGGGCTTGGGGCAGGTCGAAGCGTGCGGGGAAAAACAGCACAGGCTTGCCCCGCGCTGCTTGCAGTACGCAGTAGGTGTTTGTAGCGATACGGCTCATGCGCGTCAGCACGCCCAGCAGCGGGGTCTCCAGCAGGGCAAAATCGCGATACCTGCCGCGCACCTTTAATATGGGGACTATCTGCATGGGGTCGCCCTCGTATGGTGCAATGAACCCGTCGTGGACGGCTTCTACCTCCAGCAGGTGCGCCGTGTTGACGAATCGCTCGCCTTCGAAGTAGCCTGTCGCGTGCTGCAAAATAGCCAGCGCGGTGTCGATTCCTGCTACAACAGTGAACGGCTTGCGTCGCGCGAAAAACTGCATCTCGACGCGGATGTCGCCGATGGGTTCAGGCGGTTGGGGATCTAAGCCTTGCTGTACCAATCGCGGCGAATGCCCTGCAAACCGATAGCCTTCCTGCGCGAGTTGTTGCAGGATCCGAACGCCGTTCCAGAAATAGCGGTCGGAGTAGTCGCCGTTGCGGATGCCTTGCCAGTCCAGTTGCCAGCGCTTGGGTTCGATGCGTGATTGGTTCCAGACAGCCACCGCCCAAAGTGTACCCAATTAGCTGAGGGCGCGTTTTACAGCGGCAACCACAGGCTCTATGGCAGCATCTACGAGTTCGGGCGTCTCCGCTTCCACCATCACGCGGATGAGGTTCTCTGTGCCCGAGGCGCGGACACTCAAACGCCCGCGTGCGCCCAGCAGGCGCTCTGCCTCCTGAACCTGCGCCTGAATCTCGGCGTTCGACTGCCAGCCGTGTTTGTCTCGCACAGGCACGGAGACCAACTTTTGTGGGTACGGCTCGAAGGGGTGCGCAATCTCCGAGAAGGGCTTCTGATGATGCAGCCAGAGAGCGAGAGTCTCCAGCATCGTAATCAACCCATCGCCTGTGGTGGCTCGCTCGCTGAAGATGATGTGCCCCGATTGTTCGCCGCCGATGAGAGCGCCTGTGGCGCGCATCGCTTCGGCAACATAGCGGTCGCCGACCTTTGTACGGTGCAGTTGGATGCCCTCCGCCTCCAAGCGTTTCTGCATGCCCAGATTGCTCATTTCGGTGGCGACGACCAGCGGGGGGTTGAGGGTGTTCTGCTGATGGCGGGTGAGTGCCCAGAGGGTCATGATGGCGTCGCCATCCACGATGTCGCCCCGCTCGTCGCAAAAGAGGGCGCGATCCGCGTCGCCATCAAAGGCGATTCCGATGTCGGCGTTCGTCTCCAGCATGGCGCGCTGCAAGTTTTCTAAATGCGTCGAGCCGCAGTGGAGGTTGATATTGTCGCCATCGGGTTCGCCTGCGTAGAGGCTGACCTTCGCGCCGAGTTCGTGCAGCACGACAGGGGCATACTGGCTCGCCGCACCGTTCGCGCAGTCGAGGGCGATGTGCAACCCGCGTAGGGGTTCACGCTCGCCCGTCTGCTCGCGCATAAGGTGCAACAGGTACAGGAGATACTGCTCGCTCTCGCGTTCGTCGTACTCCCAGAAGCCGATTTTGTCGGCGGGCGGATAGGGAAATGGCTTAGGCGTTTCGGCAAGTCTTGCTTCGATTTGCGCCTCGTACTCGTCGGGGAACTTGTAGCCGTCGCCACCGATGAGTTTGATGCCGTTGTCGCGTGCGGGGTTATGCGAGGCGGAGATGACGATGCCCAGGTCGTAGTGCCCCTCGCGTGCGAGGTAGGCGATGGCAGGAGTCGGTACAACTCCCGCTGAGGTGGCGTTCACGCCCATAGAAGTAATCCCGCTCACGAGGGCGGTTTCCAGCATTGCGCCGCTGCGGCGGGTATCGCGCCCAATCAGCACGCGCGGGGGGTGATGGGGCGTGGTTTCCAGTAGTTGTTGGGCGATTGCACGCCCCAGTCGCAGCGCGAAGTCAGGCGTCAGCAATTCATTCGCTACGCCGCGCACGCCGTCTGTTCCAAAGTAGCGTCTCATGCTTGCACATCCAGTCCTTGAGTAGTAGGTTCTGAGGGGCGTTTCGCGACGATGACGCGGCTGGGTCGCAAGATGCGCTCGCCCATGCGGTAGCCGCGCTCGACCTCGTCAATGACAATCCCGTCTTCGTAGTCGGTGGTCTCCACGCGCTGAATCGCCTCGTGGAGGTTGGGGTCGAACGGTTGCCCGATGGCGACGATGGGATGAATATCGTAGCGCGCCAGCACCGCTTTGATTTGCCGCTCGGTCATCCGCACGCCCTCAATGAGCGGCTCCAGTTCGCGCGTGGCTTCTGCCGCTTGCAACGCGCGCTCGAAGTTGTCCAAGATGGGCAGCAGTTCGGTCATCACCGATTCGAGGAGCAGCCCACGCTGCCGTTCCATCTCCTCATGTTGACGGCGGCGATAGTTCTGGAAGTCCGCCAGCGTGCGCAGGTAGAGATTCTTCTGCTCCTCGTATGCCTGCTCCAATTCTGCGATGCGCGCCTGTAGAGGCTCTGTGTCTGGCGCGTGAGTCTCCGATGTCTGCTCCTGCTCCATAGGTGTCTCGCGATCCGTCATGGCTCGTTCCATAGGCATCACCTCCACGATATGCCATGCTACGAGTGAGGCGATGTCTGTTTTCGTCAGTGAAGTATACCCAAAGTGTGGGTGCAACTGGCAGGAGATATTCAGTGAGGCGCGAATCACTCTCCCGTGAGGCAGCAGGGCTGGATTTTGGCGGTCATCAACCAGAAGGGCGGCGTTGGCAAAACCACGACGGCAGTCAACTTAGCCGTGGGGCTTGCACAGGGCGGCGAACCGACGCTGCTGGTGGACGCCGACCCGCAGGCGAACGCCACCAGCGGGCTGGGATTGGATCCCCGAACCGCGCCTCGCAACCTCTTTCAGTGGATTCAAGACTGGCTGGCACACGCATCGGGTGGCTTTGACGACCCGCCAGTTCTGGAAACGACGCGCCCGAATCTGCACCTTATCCCCGCAAGTATCGACTTGGCGGGCGTGGATGTCATGCTGGCGTCTCGGATTGCTCGCGAGACGATTCTGAAGAGCCTCCTCTCTCCGCTTCAGGAGAGGTATCGGTGGATTGTTATTGACACGCCGCCCTCGCTGGGGATACTCACGATTAACGCGCTCGCGGCGGCAGATGGGCTAATCGTGCCTGTGCAGTGCGAGTATTACGCGCTGGAGGGGCTATCGCAGCTCCTGCAGACGATAGATTTAGTGCGACAGCACCTGAACCCACGCGTGGAGATTTGGAAGGTGCTGCTCACCATGCACGATTCGCGCACGCGCCTTGCGGAACAAGTGGAACAGGAGGTACGCAAGTTTTTCGGGGCGAAAGTTGCTCGGAGCGTCATTCCGCGCAACATTCGTGTCAGCGAGTCGCCCAGCTTCGGGCAGTCAGTTTTGGAATACGACCCCCGCTCACGAGGGGCACAGGCGTATCTGGAATTCGTTGAGGAGGTGAAGGCGTATGCCGCGTCCTGCACTGGGTAGAGGTTTGAGCGCGCTGATTGGGCAGAGCGAGCTGGCGGAGACCCTTGTACGCGAGATACCGATTGCGCAAGTTCGCACGAATCCGTACCAGCCGCGTCGGCAGTTTAGCGAGGAGTCGCTGGAAGAGCTTGCGGCGTCTATTCGGGAAATGGGTGTCCTGCAGCCGATTATCGTTCGGCAGGAGGGCGAGGGTGACTATGTGCTGGTTGCGGGCGAGCGCCGACTGCGTGCGGCTCGGATGGCGGGGCTGACGACTATCCCTGCGCTGGTGCGTTCCCCCTCGGAACAGCAGATGCTGGAGATGGCGCTGGTCGAGAATGTGCAACGCGAGGACATCAATCCGATTGATGCTGCGCTCGCCTACAAACGCCTTATGGACGAGTTTGGGATGACCCAGGAACAGGTTGCCCAGCGCGTTGGCAAGAGTGTTCCCGCGATTTCGAACACGCTGCGCTTGCTGCAGCTGCCCGAGTATATCATCAAGAGCCTGCAAGAGGGGGTCATAAGCGAGGGTCACGGGCGCGCCCTGCTGATGGTGAAGGATCCGACCCTGCAACGGATGTTGTGGAACGAAATCACTTCGGAGGGGCTTAGCGTGCGTGCTGCGGAGTTGCGTGCCCGCGAGTTGCGTCCGATGAATCCAACGCCACGCAACGCTCCTGACTCTGCGCCCCAGCCTTCGCCAAAGCCTGAGGAGCTGAAAGCGCTGGAACACAATCTGAGTGCCTACTTGGGCACGCGCGTTCAGGTTGTGCAAATGGCAGGGGGCGGCGGCAGGGTAGTCATAGAGTTTTACTCAGAAGAGGAGCTGGGACGCATCTTGGAGATTATCGCGCCTGAAGGCTTGTAGGTTTTCACATGAAAACACGAGGGCATGATCATGGAACGCTCAGAGAAACTACTTAGCCGAGAGAATTCTGTGCTGGTGATTATCGACTCGCAGGAGGTATTCCTCAAACCCATCAAGGTTAGGGACTTCATCGTGGAGAACATCCAACTGCTTGTTCAGGTAGCCAAGCAACTGGAGGTGCCCATACTCGCTACTACACAAAACGCCGAAAAGCTTGGCGCTCTGACGCCTAAGCTTGCGGAGCTAATCGGCGATACGCCTGTTGTGGACAAGCTGTGCTTCAGTTGTCTTGGTTCAGAGCCCTTCGCACAGCACCTGCAAGCAACGGTGCGTTCGCAAGTCGTCCTTGTGGGCGTGGAGGCGCACATATGCGTGATGCAAACCGCGCTGGATATGCTAAAAGCGGGCTACATGGTGCATGTGCCGTATGATGCCGTCGCAAGTCGCCTCAAGCGCGATTGGAAGTACGCGCTACTACGGCTATCGAGCAGCGGCGCTGTGGTCAGCACTGTAGAGTCGGTGATTTACGAATGGCTCTACGAAGCAGGAACCGACTCGTTTCGCGAGGTGCTGCCGCTCCTCAAAGCCCGTGAGCAAGCGCGACAAGCGGCTGAAGACTCAGACGAAGACGGGGAAGGCGAGGATGTGGAGACGCCCGCGATTGAGGACCCCAACCAAGAGCAAGAGAACGAAGGTACCGAAGCGTCGTCTATTTCCGAAACAGGCTCCGAAGAATGAAATAAAGATTGGCGGGACGCTCTGCGATGCGGCGGGAAAAGTAAGGATACCACTGCTCGCCGTAGGGCACATAAATCAGCGTGCGGTAGCCCTCTGCTACCAGCCGCTTCTGTAGCTCCCTGCTAATCCCGTAGAGCAACTGGAACTCGAACTGCGTCTTGCCCAAGCCTAGCTCCGCCGCGTAGCGTTTAGCATGGCTGATTAGGCGCGTGTCATGGGTAGCAATCGCAGGCTCGTTGCCTTTCTTTAGGAGCAGCTCCATCTGTATTTTGAACTGCCTGTCTACCGACCGTTTGTCGGGGTAGGCGACCTCTTTCGGCTCGGCATACGCGCCCTTGACCAGCCGAATGCGTGCGCCGAGAGCAATTAGTCGCTCCAAATCCTGCGGTGTGCGGTAGAGGTAGCTTTGGAGTACCGTGCCTGAGTGCGGATAATGGGGGTACAACTCGCAGAACAAATCCAGTATTGCCTGTGTATGCTTACTACTCTCCATATCTACCCAGACGAAGTTGTTCAGCTCGCGTGCGGCTGCCAGCACCTTTTCCAAGTTTCGGCGGGCGATTGTGTCCCCGAGATCTAATCCCAGTTGGGTGAGTTTTATGGAGATGCACGAGTTAACGCCACTCTTGTGTATCTGCTCAAGCAGCGTGATGTATTGCTCCGCGGCGTACTCGGCGTCCTCCACACGGTGGGTGTCTTCGCCCAGATAGTCCAGTGCGACGAGGAAGCCCTCCTGATTGAGTTGGCGCGTGATACGGAGGGCTGTTTCCAGATCCTCGCCTGCGATGAAGCGTTTGATGAGTCCCTGCGTCAATCGGCTGTGCTTAATCCAGCGCTTAAATGCGGGTAGCTCCGCGACCTTCAGTACCAGTGTGCGAGAGAGCATCGTCGCTTCTCCTGTGGGCTGACGCCTACTTTTTGGTCTTTGGCGGCGCGGTTTCCCACCAGTATTCCATCACATCACGATTCGGGTCGGGCTTTGGCATCTGCGGTTGGGCGGTAGGCTTCGGCTCAGGCACGGGGCTTGCCTTCGGTTCGGGCTGGGCAGAGATCGCCGCCTGATTGCGCTGCAGCTGCGCCTTGATCTCTTCCTCGCTGAGGGCGGGGGCAGCCTGCTGAGGCTCTGACTGTTGTTGCGGCGCGATGTTCGTCTGCAACCCGTACCAGACAACAAACGCGAACAATATGGCGATGAGTCCAATCCAAATAATGGGTAGCCCTCTACGGCGCATAGGATTCACCTCTACCGTATTATACCCCCTGAGGCAGGGCAATCGTTCCACAAGCCAGCGGTATAATTGCCGTAATGAAGCGGCTTTGTGCGCGTGTGCACGGGCATGTGCAGGGCGTCGGGTACAGAATCTTCGCTCAAGCGGAAGCGCAGCGGCTGGGGCTGCGCGGCTATGTGCGCAACTGTGCGGACGGCACTGTGGAGGTCGTTGCGGAAGGGGAGGAAGACGCACTACAACTGTTCCTGCACGCGCTTCGACGCGGACCCACAGGCGCGCGAGTGCAGCGCGTGGACGCCGACTATGCGCAAGCCACCCATGAATGGGACGACTTCACGATACGCCGATAATGCGCGCGCTCATCCTCTGTATGCTGTGTGTGCTTGCAACGGTAGTCTCCGCGCAGCCCAAACTGCTGGTGGTATTCGTGCATCAGGCGGTGGATCATGGCGCGATTGTGGGGCAGGTGCCGTCGCAGTCAGCATGGGTGGTCTGGGAGAGGGATGCGGCGGAACCGTATCGGTTAGCGACAGGACGGCAGATCGAGCCGCTTCCCTCGAACCGCCCCGCGTTGCAGATCGCCTCGCCAGCGAATGCGACTGCCGCGCGTCATCGGCTGCTGGTGCGGTCGGGCGCGCCTCGCGAAGTTCTCAGCCTGACGCTGGCAAGTCGTCTGCAGCGCATCGGCAAGCGCGGGGTGTACCTACACACCCCCCAGTCGCCCAGCCCGACCCCTTATGCCCTGCTTGCGGTCGCCAGCGACGCCGCCGCGCCCGTGCGAGTGTTCCCCAGCCTTGAGGCGATGCGCCTCGCCTTTTTCAGCCTTGAAGCAGACTGGGCGCTGCTGGAACTGAAGCGCTGGGACTACCGCGCGCTGGAGTTGCTGCTGGCGGAAGGCGTAGAAGTGTGGGTGTTGGCAATTCCCTCGCCCAGTGAGTTGCGCTTTGGCAAGACGCGCCTGAGTGCAGTGGTGCGTTTCGCCGCGCGTGAACCCAGCGGATTGCTCACTTCCCCCAGCACGCGCTGGAACGGGGTCATCTGCGAAGTTGACCTTGCGCCGACGCTGTATCGCGCCCTGATCGGTCAGCAGGGCGACGAGTGGACGGGTAGCCCTGCCTTCGAGACGCGCCAATCGGACTGGCATCGCTTCTGGAACGGCTGGCTCGTGCGGGTCGCCCTGCGCGAGACCACAGAAGCCGTCGGGCTGGGCGTGCGCAGCAACGCGCTGACCCGCAGCGCGGAGTGGGCGCAGGCGAACGAACGGCTGACGCCGACATTTCGAGCGGCGCTGCTGGGCTTGTATCTGGGCTGGTTGGGCGGGGGCGTTGCGCTCTGGCGGTTGCACTGGTTGCGTGGGCGTGCCAAGCGGGTGTTCGTGTCAGGGCTGGCGGTGTTCGCGCTCGCGCCTGCCGTCGGGATTGCCTACGCCTATGCACCGTTCACGCTGTGGACAGGCGAGTGGCGGGAGGACGCCGCGACCCTCGCGGGATGGCTGACGGGGTGTTGGGCGGCGTTGAGTCTGCTGATGGCGGGTGTGGCGCGGTGGGGGCAGGTTCCTCTGCTGGGCGCGGCGGTGATGGTCACGCTTGCCGTGTTGGGCGTGGACATCCTGATTGCGGGCGGGTACGGGGTGAATCGTTCACTGTTCAGCGCGGGGATTAGCGCAGTCCCTGCGTTCGGGGTCGGCGAGGCGTTCTGGGCGTTCGCGTTGGCGGCGGGGCTGTTCGCGCCTGCGAGTTGGCTGGAGAGTCGCGGGCGGCTACGGCTGGGCGCGCGCGGGCAGGCGGCGTTAGGGATGGCGTATGGGCTGCTGCTGATGCTGTGTGGGCTACCGTTGCTGGGCGCGGCGTTGGACGCTTGGCTACCGATGATGCTCGCGTTCGGGCTGGGTGTCGCCATATTCACGGGGCTACTGCCGCTGCAGATCGACATCCGCCTGCTCGTGCGTGTGGCAGGTGCGTTGCTGGGGGTGGGCGTGTTGCTCACGGTGCTGGCGGTCGGCATCGACGCGCTCCAGCCGTGGCAGCGTCAGGCAGGTTGGGCACGCGATTGGTGGGGCGCGCTCGGATGGCGGTTCGCGCCATTGGCGTGGCTAAGCGTCATCAGCGGGGTCGCGCTGCTGGCGTATGTGTTCCGCAACCCGCTCCAGCGCGTGTGGGAACGCGCCTTCATCCTGCGCACGACGCTGCTTGCGGGGCTACTCTGCGCAGGCGTCGCGTTGCTGGTCGGCAAGGTCGTCGCCTGCCTCGTCATCCTTGCTGTGGGGCTGATGTTCCTGC
>Ga0272449_1001770_pt1 | contig 21385 bp, 15 predicted proteins | sample YNPCB0241_FD_198679 | JGI IMG/M metagenome (GOLD analysis project Ga0272449, IMG submission 198679) | Hot spring sediment microbial communities from Yellowstone National Park, WY, United States - YNP-CB-024-1 | ecosystem: Environmental > Aquatic > Thermal springs > Hot (42-90C) > Sediment... | reverse complement strand
TTTGGGGTTGATAGCAGTCGCTTTCCCACTGGGACCGCTTGAAGCCTCAAACACAGCCCCCGAGATGAGGCATTAACTCCCGGAGAAGAGACACAGGCTAGCGGAGGAGGACACTCCGAATAGCACAAAAGCGGGGGAAGCCTGGGTTAGGCTGCAGGGAAACGGCAGGTGTAAGGATCTCCCTGAGGCCGATAATTCGTCCCCCAAATCGGGGCAAAAGTCTGCTCGGACAAAGCTGTTGCCTGCCGATGTATGAAACGTATTATCGCTTGTAAGACAAGTTAACATTCCTCTATCGGGAGTGAAAGTCATTCTTGGTAAAGTCGGGAACAGTTCAAATCCCGAAAAAAACCAAGACCGACTCGGGGACTTGCTTGCCGGTCGCAGCCCTGGAGAACGTGGTACTAAGAAATTTTCTGGAAGCTTCCGACAGGTTTCATACCTCGCCCGAGGAACGTTCACGGGGAGGGATAAAGCTTCGGATTTAGCCCGGCCGATCAATCGCAAGATTCCTGTCCCGGTGCACGATCTTGGGCCAGAGGTGCATTGGGAAGTGGGCCATACGAGGGATAAAAAGCCCAGGTCCCCAAGAAGCGGCCGTTCCATTGCCGGGCAAACCCAATCCAGGTAATATGGAATGACGATTGTCCCGATAAGGGAGTAATGGGAGCTGGGCTCGGTACCGGTTTCGAGTTGAGACAAAACCTCAAGAGTAAGGTATTCGAAAAAGACTGCCCAGGTTGGACGCGGCTTTCCTACGTGCGTTGTCAGCCCGCTGCCAGGACAATAGCTCAGCTTCCTGGGAAATATGGTAAGGGCCAGTCCCAGTTTGGGGCGGTAGCTCAGCTGGGAGAGCGCTAGAATCGCACTCTAGAGGTCGGGGGTTCGAATCCCCTCCGCTCCACTGCTGGAATTCTGATGCTCGATGTGCAACAATTCGACCTGGCTTCTCCCGCATAAAAACAATCGGCAGTAGCTTAGTTTAGTAGCGATCTTTGATTCATTCGCCCGGTGCTTAGGTGAGTTTCCGTAAACAGCAATATATGGCCGGGTTACGAGCGAAATTGTCCATTAATCGGGCGGTACTGTCCATTGATCGGGGGGTAGCCCTTCACGCTTAGGGCTTTTTCAGAGTTTCCGGTAATCTTTCAAGTTATGAAAAACTCTTCAGGCTCAGCCCGTTACTGGCCTGCTTTGACCTTCTGACGCTCTGGGCCAAAAATCCCTCCACTTCTCTCGATCGCCGGACAGCCGCCACTTGCATGACCATCACGTAGATTAACTAGCCCGCTTTCCGTCGGGACACCTCGGCTGGGATAGTGTCGTCTCGATGGGCCACAGTCCAATGGAAGATCGCCTCGTTTCAATGAGAAACTCTCAGGCTGAGTCGTCTCATTTCAATGAGAAACTTTTAGGCTGACACAGCTGGCGGCCCGCTTTGGGCAATCCGACCAATCTTTGCCAAAACCAATCCGCCTTTCATTCGCTACAGGTTTTTCCAGCCCAACCATAATCAAAGCGGGCAAATCGTAACTTTCTTGTGGTCACGGAGTTGTAGCAAGTCTACTTTCATCAGGTGATGTGCTTCGTAAACCTTGTCTATGAGGTTGGGCCCGGCTTGAAGTGGCCCCATTTCGAAGCCAAATTGAAAAAGCACACCATTCCGGTGCAAACGCTTTTGAAAGTCTCCGGGGGTTGCCGGTAACTATTATCAGTTCCTCGAAAGGCAGAAGTATCAACCCCATGTTGCTAGTATTTGTCCCACTCGGTCTTGGCGTAGCGGTTGTCGCTTCCCAAAGCGAGGATTGGCTGCGATATGACAACGCAACTTTGGAAACTTGGGGCTTTGTGAACGTTTGCTTACCGCCATTCGGGGCAGACCCGGGGGGAATTCGAGATTCCACCGAGGCTATCCAAAAAGCGGTCGATTATGCTAGGGAACGTCAGCTTGTCTGTCTCTTTCCCCCTGGTGAATACCTTGTCTCGGATACAATCGTGTGTGAGCAATATCGGCCGCTCCGTAGTCCCACCCGACGGGTAGGCGACCGGAATCACCCCTGTGTGCTGATGGGGATGGAAATAGAGGGTCGGCGGCCGTGTCTTGTCCTCTCCCCCGGGAGCAAAGGGTTTGATAATGCTGAACATCCCAAGCCGGTCATTTACTTTTGGGCTGCTGGCAACGGGGAGGAAATGCCGCTTGACCAACCTCAGCCCAATATTTCCATGAATCAAATGATCGTGGGAATCGACTTACGGCTTGGAAAAAATCCCGGGGCCATTGGCATTTCCCATCGAGCTGCCCAAGGTTCAGGGATCCAGGATTGCATTATCGATGCCCGGGGGGCTTACTGCGGGGTGGAAGGAGGAGCAGGCTCGGGCGGCAGCCATGCGGGCATCACCGTAATTGGCGGCCGATATGGGTTAGACCTTCGCGGAACACAGCCGGCCGCCACAGTGGTGGGGGTTACTCTAATCGGCCAAGAGGAGTCTGCGATCTTTTGTTCAGGTAGACAGACGACCACTATCATTGGGTTCCGGCTGGTAAGTAGCTCAGCCGGCCCTCTCATCGTCGCCCGACAAAATTGGATCCACCAAGGCCAGCTGAACCTTCTCGATGGCTCGGTGGAAATGGAAGGACCTTCTGCTGGATGTCTCCTCGACACCACAGCCGCGGTTTATCTCCGCAATGTCTATGTCAAGGGGTTAGCAACAATCGTTGGTTCCCCTGCAGGGAAGCTGGAAGCTCCTGCCGAGGGATGGTGCCTGGTGGAAGAAGCGGCGGTCGCTGTTCCTCCCGACCCGTGGCGGGGAAAGCAACTTGCAGCCATAGGTGTGAGGGAACTTAGGTACACTTGCGACATTTGGATTGACGGCATCCGCTGGCCCAAACCCATTTGGGCCAAGATCCGCCCTAGCAAACAGCCACCAGCGGACCTCGTTCGGCGGCACCTCTGGGATGGCAACTTTCCCCGGCCTTGGTCGCCGGGGGTTGTCAACGTGAAACTCCTGGAGCAGGCTCCTCGCGGGGATGGGGTGACAGATGATTCCGAGACCTTGCAAAAGGCCATCGATCGGTATCCTAGGCTATTCCTTCCCAAGGGCCAATACTTGGTAACCCGTACTCTTCGACTGCGGCCGGATACCAACCTGGTCGGAACTCACCGATGCTTTAGCTGGCTTGTCGCTTCGGCAAGGGAAGGTGGAGAATTCGGAGACGCAGCGAATCCTCGGCCGGTGCTCCAAACGGTCAACCATCCCGATGCCACCACCATTCTTGGGTTTTTCGGGATCCAGCTGGATGTATCCGCAGGTGGGGCCTATGCTCTGGATTGGGCGGCAGGCCCTCGATCTGTGTTTCGCGATGTTAATATTGTGATGCCCACTCGATGGCAACTTCGCCCAGGGATTCCATCGCCGAACTTCGATCATCCCCTGGTGCTTATTCACGACCATGGTGGGGGAAAATGGTATAACTTCCATCAGGAATCCTGGCATTTTCAGGGACCAAACTACCGACACCTCCTCGTAAAGAGTGCACGAGGGCCTTTGCATTTCTATCAGTGCAATGTTGAACATTCCCGAAGCGAGGCCAACATGGAGGTTCGGGATAGCACTCATGTCTTCTTTTATGGTGTAAAAGGCGAATACAACCGGCCTATCGCACGGTTTGTACGATGCCGGAACTTCGCCCTTTTTGGGTATGGGGGAAATGCTGCAGCATTTCCCGGCACAAGCCTTTTCGAGCTTGAGGACTGCGAAGATTACCGATTGACACTCTTGGTGGATACCCCGCGACTTGCCGGGCAGGGTTCACCCGACCATTTTGCCGGGGAAGGAGTCGATCCTCGGTTATGGTTCATGGTGGAGGAACGTTATGCCGACAAGAAAATTCAAACCCCACCCCTTGATCGGCCGACACTGTTTTCGCGGGGCAGTTTGGAGATTCCTTTCGAGGAGAATTAACCCTCGGCATATTAACTCATCTTTGCAAAACTGAGGGAGATAGACCTCGCTGCCAACTTTGCGGTTTAGTCCCTTTCCAGCTTGTGAAAATTAGTCCATCAGGGTTTCGAGCCTTAAAAGCAGGTCCAGGGCAAAATAGTTGTTGCCGATCAGGATTGGATGGTCAACTTCCCCTCCGCCAAAAATAGGTCTCCGTGTGCCAACAAAATTACCTTATGACTTGATATGTACCTCTGATCACAATTACCTCCTCAGCAAGTGTGATCGGAGAGGCAATATTGATTGGAAAATGCGGTGGACGCCCGCTTCCGATCGTTCCCTTCCTATCAGGTAACACGTCAATCCGGTCACCAAGAGAGTTCACTCACGCGGAGCGTTAGGGATGCTGGTCCGTTCCGCCCTGTCGTGATGATGATCTCCAGAAAGCGGAAATTCTGAAGCTCTTGTCCCGCAGCAAAGGAACTAAGGTACGAACTTTGCCTTGTCCCATTCCCCAAGCTCGAACCTCCAAGTGTCGCTGGTCCAATATGGGATGCCCAAGTGACCTAGCCCCTGCGAAGGAATACCACTGAAACAGGTCGTCCTGGACGTAAGTTCTTAACCGAAAATTTCCTCGACGAGAGATTAACCCAAGAAGCAAGATGCAGCTGAAAAAGCGGCAAAAATTTTCTTCCGGCCAAACTGCCAACCTGATCTTCGGCAAAAACCTCACAGAGTACCTTCTACAGGAAACGAGACGAAGCAAAAGATGGGCCTTCGGGTAAGGGAGTCAGTGATGGCCAGTCCGCCTTGGGCTTTGACACCAATTTGTGATTTGCTGCCGAATTCTTGGTGCTATTATCCCTGTTCCTGACTCAATCCACTGCGGATAACCTCTGGGTTCTGGCTTGTAGTCTTAGTTGCAACAGGCGGGATCCCTGAAGATAATCTCGCAGAGACAGCACCAACAAGAACTAAGGAGAAGCAGGCGAACCTTCCGACTTACCCAACCAATTGAGCCTCGCAGCCGAAGTACACTTTGAAGAAAGTTCAACCGAAGAAAAGAGGCAAAGATCCTTCAGGGATACCTTCGAGGGGTTGAGAACCCGGGCGAGCGGTAAGGTGTGCCGAGCATCTGTGGCTGGCCTCGAAAGTGGGTTTTCGTTTCGAAGTTGGTTGCAGGGTAGGTTGGACCGGAGGTTGGAGGAATGGTAGCCCAAGAGGTTGCCCCGTTGGCGGCACCGGCGGCAATCGCCTTTTGCGAAAGATGAGATTCAGAACATGGGAGGTTGTGGCCATGAAGAATTCACGGCGAGAGTTTTTGGGAAAAGCAGCAGCCACGATCGCGGTAGCTCAAACATATGCGGCGGGATCGCGGGCCCACCCCGGCCCCAATGATACCATCCACGTTGGGCTGATCGGCTGCGGGGGACAAGGTCTTACGGTTATGCGAGCCCACTCCCTATGCGAAGGGGTGCGGGTGATTGCCGTCAGCGATGTGCACGCCATTAAACGAGAAAATGCCCGGAAGGCTGCCGGCGGTGATCATGTCCTCGCCTATCATGACTATCGTGAACTTTTGGATAACAAGGATATCGATGTGGTCATTGTGGCCACCAATGGTCATTGGCATGCCTTGCCCACCATTCATGCTTGCCAGCGAGGAAAGGATGTCTATCTAGAAAAGCCGGTTGCCACCTCCATCGGCGAAGGACGAGCGGTGGTGGAAGCTGCCAAAAAATACAATCGGATTGTGCAAATTGGAACGCAGCAGCACTCTTGGCCACACTATCGACAGGCTGTGGAAGTGATCCGAGCCGGCAAGCTGGGGGAAATTTCCGAGGTTAAGGTTTGGGACTTCGACTACCTCTATCCGGGAATGGGGAATCCCCCAGACAGCGATCCGCCGCCGGAGCTGGACTGGGATTTCTGGTTAGGACCATCGCCCAAAGTGCCGTATAACCCAAACCGCTATCATTACCACTACTGGTTCCGGGATTACGGGGGAGCCTGGCAGGTGGACTGGGCCGTGCATCATTATGACATCGTCCATTGGGCACTGGACGTGTATGCACCCATTGCGGCCACGGCTATGGGAGGCTTCATGTGCTTCGAGCCGACTAATATCGAGTGGCCGGATACCTTCGTGGGAATTCTTGAATATCCTCCGGGACCCGTGGCAAAGAAAGGGTTCCTGCTTCAGTACACTTTCCGCGGCGGCTGCCGGAAGGAACAACGGTCCCATGCCAAGTGCTTCTTCGGTACCGAGGCTTCGATGCTCCTCGATCGAAGCGGTTACACCATTTATGCCGAAGCCCGTGGCGACCGGAAGCTCGGCGAGGTGATCGAGGAGGTGCCTAACGTCTTCCGAAAAGAGACACACTTGGAAAGCGTGAAGGCCCATGTAGAAGTCTTTTTAGACTGTGTCCGAAACCGAAAACAACCGGAGGCCAATGCCGAAATCGGCCATCTGGCCACAACTCCCGGACATCTCTTAAACATCTCCTATCTGGTGGGTCGCAAGATCCGCTGGGATCCGCAGAAGGAACAGGTGATCGACGATCCCGAGGCCAATGCCTTAGTTACCAAAAAGTACCGCGAGCCGTGGAAGCTCGAAGTCTAAAAGAAGTTGCCTAAAAGAAGTTGGGGCAAAAACCGAGCAATCTCGGGAGGAAGACGGCCATCCCGTTGCCACGGGCGGGCTTGGTGCGGACCTCGGCCGGTCGACATGTGCCGCTCCGGTTACTGGATGGGGAGCTTGGCAACGGGAGAAATGAGGTCCTTTCGGACTTTAGCCACGGAAATTTAATCGGGCAAGAACTTCTTGCCGGCCATACACCTTCCCCCTTGCCAGTGTAACCGGCTCGGGGTTACGCCCCTTGTGGAAACAACTTGCAACAAGGGGCCTGGATGGGCCGTCTGCCCCCAGCTTCCCAGCTTTTGGGAAACTCCTTGAAATCGGGAGGCCGACCGAGGATTTACCGAATTTCTCTTGGTCTGCGGCCTCCTCAGTATTTTTTCGGGTCGGCTCGTATGCTCCGGGAAAGATGATTGACGAATTCCTTCCAGGCTCTAGTTTAGGCAATCCGCATGGTCAGCCCGCCGTCAATTACGAAAGTTTCGCCCGTGATGTAGTCGTTGGTGATGAGCTGAACGATTAGCTCGGCCACCTGCTCCGGAGTCCCTTCGCGATGGAGCGGTATGCGATTTTCGATATTGTGCCGATATTGCTCGGGAGTCATGGCGGCATGGAAGCGGGTCCGAATGATCCCCGGGGCAACACAGTTCACGCGGATGTTGTAGTCGGCTAGTTCCCGGGCCAAAGCTCGGGCAAATTGCGGAAGTGCTCCCTTCACCACTTGGTAGGGGAGATTGATGGGCAATCCGCGGATTCCCGCTACTGAAGAAATCAGGATGATGGCTCCTTCCCGCTTTTTCATCATTTCGGGCACTGCTTCGCGGCACAGATAAAAAATGGCATGGACGTGGACGTTGAAGGCCTGATGCCAAACTTCCGGTGGAGTTTCCAGCAGCCCGCCTGGCACCAGTCCCCCGGCACAATGCACGAGGATATCAATCGTGCCAAAGTGATTGAGAGTTTCCTTCACAGCCCGCTGACAATCCTCCGGAATGCCCATATCGCCTGTGATGAGGAGGCAACTTCGGCCGCGTTCTTCGATTTTGCTTTGGGTGGCAAGAGCTTCTTCATCGGCATATCTTCCCACGATGGCCAATTCCGCTCCCCGGCTGGCCAGCAAACAAGCAGTGGCTGCACCAATTCCTCGGGTACCGCCAGTCACTAACGCCACCTTACGTTCTAGTTCCATGGAGTGCTCTCCTCCTTCCGACGGACATTATTCTGAAAAACCGGATGCTAAGTCTCACGATGCTCTTGTGAAGTCCAATTTCCACTAGTTGCAAGGGATGGTCTGTTTACGTCGGTAACAAGGACTGGAAATGGACCACCTTGTGCAGCGGCGAAAACGGGCACTTTTGCCGTTTATCTCCTGAAAGATCCACCAGCCCCATAGGTTTATTGCCAACGAGGACTTTCCACAAGTCGGGCACTCTTGGCCGGCCAATGTCGAGCTCCGTTCCCCGAACACTGAAGGCCCCCTTATTCGGGCGATTCCCCCAACGGAACCCATGGGCCCAGCATCGCCGGAGCCCGAACCTCTCCGGTTCCGCGGTAGGTCCCGACATATGATCCGGGACATCCGGAAACCGGGACCATCCCTTGCCGGGATCCGCTCTCCGTGCTCCTGCCCCATGCAAACCTGGGCCGAACTAGATAATACCTTCAACCGGTACCACCCACTTCCTTTGGAGAAAGAGCATTTTCCGTCGGGCGGAAAAGCTCGACCAAGCATGCTTGCTCGCCCTCTGGGACGATGTTGCACCGAATATCCAGGAAATACCCGATGGTAGCGAGGTTCGTCTCGGCATGGCTTGTTAGAGGCAAGGTGCGAAACCTCCCTCCGCCCGCCAGTGCCAAGGGAATCAAAATCTGATCTGCAAGATGGGGTCCCACTGGGGCATCACTGGCAAGGTACAGCTGGACTTCGTGGGCTAATTCCTCGGCCACTTGCTCCGCCGGTTTTCCTCGTTCCCCAAAGCCGGTGAAAACTTCCGTGATATGCTCGTAATGCAACTCCACGGTGAGCACATTTCCCGGCCCCCGGGCATTCCAAGAATGAACAGCAGTTTCTTCTGGCTGAAGGCCTAAGAGCCGTCGAAGAGTTTCGACTTCCCGCTCGGCGATATGAAGGGGCAAATTAGCGACCACGGCCCAAGCACGTCGTCGCCGGAGGGGCCCCCGCTCAAGTAGCTGGAGTGAGGCAAGCTGCCGCTTTCCCACGGCTTTCAAGGTGACCTTGCCCCCACCTGCCGGATAAAAGCCTGGCCGATGGAGCTCAAGCTCCACCTCTGCCCCCATTCGCCGCAAAATGGGCAGGTAAGTAAGCTGCAAAAATTCCACAGGGGGTGCCAATGGGTTGTGGGTTCCACCGACGAGTTCAATTTCCCACGTGCCCGGGTGAAGGATCAAAGCTGGCAGCAAAGTTTGGACTACTAAACTTGTGCTGCCGGCAGTGCCAATATCGAAGGCATATCGGCCGGGAACCAACTCGCCGGGCCGAAATACCAACTCGGTCGACCCCAACGACGCCCCCTGGACCTCAGCCCGGCAAATGGCAGCAGCAGCCTGCACTGCTACCAAATGCTGTCGAGCTAGGCCGGGCTTCGGTCGACGGGCCCGAATCCTTTCGATCCGGAACGCCTTCCCCGTGACCATCGCGAGAGTGAGGGAGCTCCGTAAAATCTGACCTCCCCCTTCGCCCGCCGAACCATCGATCACGATCATCTCACCTTGCTCCGCCCTCAGAGCCACAGACCTCCTTCCAAGGTCCTGTTCTTCCGGGATACCAATCGACCGGTGTTTTACCGGAGCTATCGATCTTCCTATCAGGACCTGTGTCGGCAGGGTTCGTGGGGACGGTAATCCCCTGAGCCCTGGTACCCGTACCAAAGCCACCGCTTTCTGCCGGGCAAATCCCACCACCCCAAAATCACCGTGCTTTGGGAGGAAGATATTATTCGCTACCTTGAATCCAACTCACTCCCGGTGTTCTCCTTCCGCTCATCCGATAAAATACCCAAACCGCTTTGGCGGGAAATTTTCGGCCTTGGACCGCTTGCGACTCTCAAAACTGCCCGCTTCGGCTGGGCACAAAACCGTATGGTGGCCAAGGGGATCAAATGTCTGGCGATGGTTCGCCCGCTGGAATCCCACTTGCTTCCCTTGGGGCAAAGTGAGGCAAATTCCCGGAGAAACGGGGGGCCGAAGGAAAAACCACCCATCCCCCTGCCGCCACTCTCTGATGAAACGTTCTGGCCTTTTGTGCCCCGGATATTCCCAGCGGGAAATCGGGGAAACCCAAAAGTTCGGCCGAACAATCGGAGAATGCTTTTTCGTTCCCGGGACCTTGCCCCCGCAAACCGGGGCAGTGCCAGAACCGGGTATTGCTTCTTCGCTTTCATCCGGAGGGAGATAACCCCTGGCGAGACGGCCAGAGCTGCATCTCCGCAAGGGTTCCCTCAAACTTGAAATCGGAAATGTAATGTATCCCGGGAATTAGGCCAAGGAGTCGGGCAACCGCAACGGAAGGAAATGCTCCAATCAAGAATTTCGCGAACAAAATCCGGGGGTTTGGAAAGAAAGAAACAGGACATCCAACTCTAGATCGCGAAGGCCTGGAAAGTTGCCCGTCGGTTTGCTTCAAAGTACGTTGCCAAACTGAATCGACAGCTCCCATGAGTTCCAGCATTAACACGGTGAAAGCTCCTGTCGCTCCTCCGGCTAAATCCCCGCAAGGGAAACCAACCAGTGTGCCGAAAGTGCGGGTTAGCCGAGAACTGCTCGGAGTATTTTTCTGCTTGCTTGCGGCCATCTTTTACACTGGTTCCAACGTGTCCTTGCGGTATCTAGCCGGAGCTCAGGTGAGTCCGGTGGCGGTGATTTTCGTCAAGGAGCTGGTGGCTGTTCTAGCATTGGGACCGGTATTGATTTATCAATTTCTGGTGGGTCGAAAGGTTTTTGTCAGGTTACGGGTGGTGGTGGTTCTGGTTTTGATCGGCCTAGCGGTGCAACTCCTGGCCAACCTCGGCCAGCAGTGGGCGTTGGGCATTATTGGTCTGGCGGTAACCAGCCCGGCCATCTTTGCGGCAATGCTAGGCTCGAGTGCCCTCCTCGGGTTTGTGCTTCTTGGGGAGCGGGTTTCTTGGCAAGGGCTTTTGGCGGTTTTGCTCGTTATCTTGGCAATCGTCTCGCTGAGTCATAGTGTGCATGGAACGAAAAAGGTGGCGGGCTCTTCGGAAAGTCCGTTTCACTCGGAAAAAGCTCCGCATGAAGCGGCAACTTCATCCTCGAAGACCAGCGGTTCCCTTCCCCAGGAACAGCACGCCGCGGGAGGTCTCCTCCAATCCCCGCTGAGGAGTCATCCCCCTGGAATTACGCTCCTTGCAATAGCAGTTTGTTGCGGAGCGGGTGTGATCTACTCCTTGCTGGGAATTGCCATCCGGTGGGCCCGACTTCAAGGGGCAACCGTCGAATCCACAGTGTTTCTGATCACGTTAATGGGAGTGGTAGGTTTAGGACCGCTGCTTGTGGCCCAGGTCCCGTGGGAGGCAACGGCCCTGGATAATCCTCACATGTTGTTCTGGATGGTGCTATCAGGAATTGGGAATCTTTTGGGATTTGCGGCCATTACCAAGGGCTACCAAATGACCCGGGTCTTGTATGCCAACATGAGCAATGCAACCCAGGTGGCCTTTGGAGCTGTGGCGGGAGTAGTCCTGTTCGGAGAGGTCATTAATGTGTGGCTTCTTCTCGGGGTGACTCTCACCCTTGCAGGGGTTCTCCTCATGGGCTACACCGCTGCCCGGGAAAACCACGGGCCCAAGCAATGTTCGCCCCCGGGAACCGCGACCGAAGATCGATCTTAATTCCCCAATTACACGTATGGCCCTCGAAAAAATCTCAGTATTCTCCTCCGCCGGAACGGGCACGACGAGGTAGCTGTCGGTGCACCGGCATGCCGGGAAGATCCTTCTATTGAGCTTGCAGTGGAAAAGAGGCTGGGAGGGGAAAACTGCTATCAAGCTGGGCAGAGCTTTTCGGGCCATTAAACCTTCCAAGCCGCTGCCCCTTCTGGCGGCTGCAAGCTAAATCCAGCATCCTTTCGGTAATCCTAGTTCCAAGGGACAAGAATGTTTCAAGATTGAAGAGGGCTCCAATTCCGAGCGGGATTCCAAGAGGTGCTCGCCGATCTGACCGGCAAAAAGTTGGGACGGATAACTGGGAAAACTCACCTAGAGTGCCGGGACTTCGGCAAACCGCCAGTTTGCAGAACCGTTTCCGTGCCGACACAGGTTAAAAGAGTCCAGAAGAAATCGCTGAGCCCCTCGAGGACTGCATTGCCAGTAGTTCACACCGGCCAGAAAATCAACTTGAGGCGGATGTGAGTACTCGGATGAACAAGCCCGGCGGGAGGAAGGTGCCCAGGACTTGCCAGTAAACCTTTCCAAAGGCCACCGGCCTTGGCAGCTTAAAAATTTCCGGAAATTCGAAGAAGGCATTCCCCGGCTATCACGAGCCAGCCCGTGGAGGAGCAAACTTGATCTTTTCCACAAGCTTGATCACCTGGCCTGTCTTTTCATCGACATAACCCGAGACCGCGGTGATAGCTTCGACCACATACTCGTATCGCAGGTGGTAATCGCAATCGAGTTCCACCTCGGTACTTTCGATAACACTCGGGCCAGGATCCGGGCCGAGTACTTCGATGATTCTTTCCCGCAATTCCAAAAAATTCTTCAGCTGGCGATTGCCGAATTGGATTCCCGCAAGCCGACCGTCGCTCAAAGCGGACAAACGGATAGTAATCGGGGGTAAGGCCTCCGGCTCCGGAATCCCCTCACTGGGGGCTACTAGCGGCATCCGAATGTTAAAGTCTCCTTCGGGGGCGGCAATCTTAAAGGTCATCACAAAAAACACAAGGAGCTGAAAGACGATATCAATCATGGGCGTCATCTGAAGTTCCACGCCCCCGTCTTGCTGCGTCCGCGGCCGAATTCGCATCCCACATACTCCGTGGAAGTTTACTGGGCTCGACCGAATTCTCTCACAGTGCAAGAAAACTCGACTTGCTCTCCCTCAGCCCGGGCGTTCCCTAAAAACCTTCTAGCCCACCGTTGTTTACCACAAACCCCATCCAAGCCGACCGACTCCGAAGGTTAGAGTTACCGCTGCTTCTACTGGATTTTTGGAGAACTCTTCCAAAGTGAGTTCCAAACCAATCCGGTGAATCTTAATCCCTTGCCGATTTCCACGCCGTATCAAACCCCTCCTCTGTTCCCTTGTTTTCATGACTCACATGAATTTTCCCAAGTCGACCGCCGGCATCGGGTGCAAAGCCGAAACTCATCCCGGAGGCAACTAGCTCCGAAATGGCAAAGTTGGCCTTACCTCAGCCCATCAAAATCGGTTCGATACACCTAGGGCAGCCTGGCAAGAACTTGGAAGAGGCAATCCCGTTAGCCGTTTTCTCCGATTGCTATCCGCTGCCAGCCAACTCTGCAAGCGAGACAAATTCCTGCCGGGCCCGAAGCACAAATTTTTCGAACCCCACTTTTTGACACACCCGGATCAGCTCCTGGACCTGTCCGGTTTTGGCGGCTCGGTCACCTCGAATGACTATTGTGGCCGATCGCGGATCGTCTCCCCGCGACTCCAGGAATTTCCGTTCCCGGGCAAGAAGACGTTCAACCCCCGGAATGGAGACCTCATCGGGGCCCAAGATCACCGTGCCTTGATCGGTAAGATGCAAAGTGATGGGATTTTTCAACGGAGTATCCGGGGGCTTGGCCAACTCGCTTGCCGGTAACCGAATCCGCTCGTTTCGATCACCTTCGCTGAAATTGACAATTACCATGAAAAAGGCGATCAACTGGAATGTCATATCGATCATGGGGGTCATATCGGCCTTTGCCTCAGCCAACCCCCTCCGCCGACTAAATCGCATGGGATATCCCCCCGATAAAAAGTTTCAGGCGATCCAAAAACACCCGATTTCAGATTTTCAGTTCTCCCAAAGCTGGCTCCAAACCAATCGGCACAGGAAAGGTCTGAACCATTCCCCCTCTTGGGTAACCAGTTTCCAAAAGGCTGCCCAAGCTTCTGCCCCCAAAACTACCTTCTCCTAGGAAGGCTCGATAGGGCCGACGGTGATATTTCAAGCCCCTAGACCCAATTTTTTGCCGATTTTCCAGTTCCAAGTTCAAACCATGTTTTGGAATTGGGTCTCGATCCCCCAAGCTGTCTCCTGGCAGGCACTCAACTCTTTGGGGCCCTGCCGTCACCCGAAGTTTTACCCCGAGGCGTTGTTTTACCCCGGACGCATCTTGTTCCCCGGCCTGTTTCCGGTGGCAAGCCGGGAAAACGTGGGGGAGCACAAACTTTCTAAAACCCCTCCCGAAGGGTACCTCCTCACTAAGCTTTTCTACGCGGCTTTTTCCAGAGGTTTTTTCGCGGTTAAACCGAGTTTTTCTCTCTTCCCACGATTCACAAAGGCACCTACACATTCCGAAGCAGCTTTTGGCGATTTCCCCACCCATTAGCCTGGCCCCTGTCGGAGGCCTTCGCTCGGAAAAAGACCGGTCAGTTGTCCTTCCATAGCCGGTCGTCTTTGAGGGTAACCTGCTAGTGCTCGATAGGAGCTTTCCTGCAACCTTCATGAGGTTTTTGGCCGGGCAGCCGCTCCTGCCGCTGGAGAAAACCGACTCATTAAGCCCTCACTCACAGTGCCTACTTCCAAGACCAGGCGAGCAATCCGGTTCCGCAAAATGCTGTATAAGGCGATGGCCGGGATTGCGATGAAAAGCCCAACCAATGTGGTAAAAAGAGCTGTGGAAATTCCGGCGGCTAGTTCCGAAGGTTTGGGCGTGGTGGGACTTCGGGCAATCACACTGAAAGAAGCGATCATCCCCTGAACCGTTCCCAAAAGCCCCACCATGGGGCTAATTGTTCCGATCAAAGCAATGTAGCTGAGCCGCTGCTCAAGCTTCATATTTTCCTCTTCGCCCACCTCTTGCATCGCTTGCAAGGCCTGGGAATAGCCTGCCGAAAGCCGGGCCATTCCCGCAGAGAGCACCTGCCCGAGGAAAGAGTCGTTATTCTTCGCCAGCTCATAGGCCTCCTGGTACTTTTTCTCGTTCAGGAGGTTATCGAAGGTCTCAATCAATTGGGAGGGCATCAAGGCCTCCCGCCTCGCCAAGAGAATGTTCATGACCACCAAAGCTACCAAAGTAAACGATAGTGCAAGAAAGACGATGCTATAAAACGGTCCTAAAGAGCGATACATCCATGCCAGGTAACTTTCTCCCTGAATGGGTGCCGATGGCTCAGCTTCCGTCACCGGCTCGGCCTCGGGCTCTTCCGCCACTTCTTGCCCCTGAGCAGGGAGCACAAAAGGATTGGGCACTCCTCGGTCGGCGATCAGAATTCCCAAGCCGAGAAGAACCCATAACGTCAACCACCCAAGCCTCGCTGGCCAAAGACCTTCTGAACGCATTTTTCCCCTCCAAAGCGAACGTGCTTCAAAACCGCTCCAACCAAGCTCCCGAAGTTTCGAAGACCCCTCTGCCTTCCGGTGTACGATCTCAACTGTTTGCCGGCTGTGAAGGCCCGCCGGTCAAGCCGAACCTTCTAGTGCCCCATGGTTTTCCGGGGTTCCCCGGCATATCGAGCTTTCGTTCCGGGGCCAAAGACTTCGTCCTTAAAACCTTACTATGTTCCAAACCCGCATTGCAAGTATCAGGAGATCCCCCACATCCATGCCGATCCCCGCTGCTTCAAAGACTGTGCCTCCGATCGTAGGGAACCACCCCAGGCAGCGAAAACCTGCCCTGAGGAGGGGGGCCGATACCATCTTCCGGAGTCAACGGACGTCCTCTTTCAGTCCTCGCAACGGCCGGTGACTGATCGCGAAAAGTAAAGCAGCCCCAAAAGGAAATCCTTCCGTGGGGGGAAACCACTACATAACATCTCCATACGGTGGAAAATCAAAAGCCAAACTTGCCGTTGAAGCCACTCATGGTAGGGAATCGCTTTATGATCCGCCGGGAGAACGACCATATCGTTCGCGGAGGACTTTAGCGGCCTCCTCGGCCCGCTCCCGCTGCCCCACCCGGCCGAAAAGCTCCACAAGGTTCTCTAAAGCTTCCACATGCTGAGCCGGCACATTGGAATACAGAAGGTCTACATGAAGGTAAGCCAAGATAGCCTCCTTCAACCGGCCCGCCTTTTGGTAGGCCAACCCCAGGGCGTTATATACCTGCCCCTGAAGATCGAGCTGCTCGGCTGGGATAGCCTTGAGGGTCTCTTCTCCCAGCCGAATGGCTTCCTCGGCACGTCCTGTCTCGGCCAAAACGCGGATCTTACCCACGGCAGCTGCGTGGCGAAGCCGCTCGTCCTTCTGATCGCTAGCGAGGATAGCATCGAAAAGCTTTTCCGCCTCTGCAAAATTTTTTCGGGCCAGCATCGCTCTTCCCATAGCCAATCGGGCCCGAAGCTGAACCTCTGGCCAAGGAGCTTCTGCTAACCGGGCAAAAAAGGGCTCTGCTTCAGCTTCTTGTCCCAAACTGACCAAAAGGTTAGCTGTGGTCTCCACCGCCTGCCAGATCCGGTAATGCTTAGGATTTTCCCTGGCAAAGGCCGCCATCAGATCGGCTGCCTCTTTCAAAGGGGTAGGATTGGCCGACGCCTCCGCCAGCCGGGTCCGGCAAAAAGCCCGGAGGAAATCCATCTCCTGCTTGATCTTCGGGTCGGCGTTTTCTGGAAGTTGGACTCGCTCCAGGCCGGCCAAGGCTTCCTCGAATCGGCCTGCAGCTGCAGCCATTTTCGCCGTTCGCAACGTGCTGGGCTCGTCGTCAAAAAGGATCATTTCAATCCGGTGAGGCTCGATGACCTCTTGCCGGCCCTGGCCTCGGTCCACCACCACCTGGTTGGCATCGGCTTGAACGACCTTTCCTGTGATGCTTCCGCCGGTATGACGGACAATGTCGGCCCAAGCTACCGCCTGCACGAGCCCCCAAACCATTGCAACTGGCACAATCGCCAGCAGACCCTTCCACTGCACCCCAACCCGGCAATTGCGATACCCGTCCATCCTTTAAAACCCCTGCCAGAAATTGCCAAAACCTTTCCCTTCTCCTGTAAACCTCTGGAACCTATGACCAACCCCCGGCCCCAAAAGCTCGATATCCAACCCACCGCAGGATTTTAGTCCAACCCACCGCAGGATTTTAAATTCATTAAGTCCTACCCGCTTGGACCCTAAATCATTGCCGGATTATTTTTCTCTGGCCCAACCTCACCGGGTACAACCAAAGCAAGAGAGGTTGCCCCAATCAAAAGGCAGCGGGAACCCTATCGTGATCCCCCACGAACCGGCCGTGCCGCACTGCCTTTGGCAAACCCTGCTAACCCCTCTGGATTAGAAATCCCCCGCAGTTTCTGAATCCGTCGAAGCAGGGCATCGTATTTTGCGTACATTTCTTCTCCGCCCATTTGAGGATACAACTGGTAGACCCGATAGGCATCCAATTCCGCCTGGCGGAGCAATTCCCCCCGACGAGGGTCCTTCTCTTTTAAGGCTTGCTTCATCCGGCAAAGCATAATGTTGTACCAGGCTTCGTGGAAGATATCCTGGTAGTTTGGGTAAGGAGCCACTCGGCGAGCGATGCCCTGCCAACCCCAAAAGAGGTTCCGCCCTTCGTGCTGATGGCCACCGACAATGGCCATCTGGAAATATTCTGGTTTATCCGCGGCATCTCCCCAGGCCTGGTAGGTGCGGGCTAACTCCACTTGAACATTGACCCGGGCTTCATTCTCCCGCAATAAACCGAGCAAGATCTGAACGGCCTTCTCAAACTGACCCATTCCACGAAGGGCTGCGGCAAGCCGTAGTCGCACGCCTAGAGCCGCGTTGGGCGGAGCAAAGTCCTTATCCGCTTGAATCCGTTTTAGGAGATCCACATAGACCGCCGCTGCATTTTTGTAATACAACTGGGCCCGTTCTCGTTCTTCCGCCGAACCTCCCTCTAACCCGGAGGCCATGTTATAGAAGGTTTCCGCCACCCAGTTCAACGAGGTGAAGGTGTTGCCAGCCTCCCGGGTCCTGATCTGATTGAGGAAAAGCTCGAAACCGCGGGTGAGGGCCTCCGCTTCCGCCAACCGATTCTCCTCCCGAAGCCGCCGCAACGAATCCTGAAGTTGCCGAGCCAGGTTGATATAAATCTGGGTCAGTCGGCCTGCGACATCCTTGTCGCCGGAGTCGGCCACGGTTTTTTCCAACTCCAGCATTGCGGCTTCTGCTTTTTCCAGATCCTGAGCAGCCACATAAGCCCGAAGTGCCAGAGTGTACACATCGACAGCAAAACTCCCTCGTTTGGTCACGGGGTCGTTTTTCCGGACGAATGTAAGCGGCCCGAAACGTTCATCCTCCAGAAGCTTCACTGTCTCGGCCGGCTGCCCCATCTCCAAGTACAAGCGGGCTAGGTCCCGAACCCCCGCCAAAAAAGTGAAATCGACCGCCGCTCCTTTTTCCAAGGCGGACTTCCGCCGCTCCATCCCCCGAACTAAAAGTTCTTTTGCCTCGCTGACTAAAGCCTCTAATACCTTGGCCTCTGGACGCTCCTCAGGGGGTTGCTGAGAATCCCGAAGATAAATAGCCCAAAGGGTTTGGCCCAAACGAAGTTCGGCTTCAGCCCTTCGCGGAGATTCCTCCGGAATTGCCCCCAATACCTGACGTGCCAAATCCAGATCGCGGTTATCGATCGCTGTGTCCAAAAGCATCATGCGAGCCTCGGTCGTCTCCGGCTCGCTGGGCCAAACTGACCCCATCCAGTCGCAAAGGTCGCGGATCTTCCGGGTTTCGAAAGTCCGTTCTTCTTTGGGCACCCCCGACTGAACGTACAAAACGCGATAAGCTTTCACGGCGATTTCCGCCGCTTGCTTGGCCAAAGTGGTTTGCTGGTAATTGCGTGCGAGAAATTCTCCCAGCACCGCCGCTCGATAGTAGTCTTGCTTGAGCCAAAAGAGGTAGCACATTCGAAAACGGAGGAGATTTACCTCTTGAATGGAAACCTCTTCGCCCCGTAATCGCAGGGCAAGTTCGTACAGCTGAAGGGCCTGGTCCCGAGCCTGGTTGACTTCTTGTTGAATTCTTTTCTGCTCCTCGCTGGCGGTGGCCTGGGAAAGTCGCCCCAGGGCCACAATCAGGTTTGCCCAAGCTTCGTCGGCTTTTTCCTTCGCTTCCTGATAGGTACTCGGCTGGTCTGAAGCAAGCGGAGCCTGTCCAAAAAGGGGATCGCCGAGGAGGTTCCGGGCCTCTCGTTGGAGTGGTCCCGGGAACCGGGCCACCCGAGTCAAGTACTGGCGAGCCGCCGCTAAAGTCCGGCGATACTCCTCGGTACTTGGCTTCTGTTGCCGAGCTTGCTCCAAGGCCGCTCGCCCCGCCGCATAAGCGATCATCAAACCTTCCCGGCTATTTTCTTCCCCCGCTCGGGCTTCTTTTGCCCAAGCCTCTGCCGTCGCCAGGGCCGACTTGTAATCCTTCTGAGCAATGTAGGTTTCCAGAAGCTCGGCTACCACTTCGTTGGCCAAAGCCCGTTCCTCTCCTTCCGCCCCCGAGAGTAATCCCTGGAGATTCTTGAGGATTTCGACTGCCTTCTTCCCATCCCCCAGTTCGCGGCGGATTCTGCCTTCCTGAAGTCGTGCGTACAGCCCGGCGGTGAAGTTTCTATATTTCTCAAATAGGTCCGAAAACCGCTTGGCTGCCTCGCCAAGATGGTCTTTGAATTCCTTACTTTCGGCAGGGTAAGTCCGGCCTAACTCGTAAATCACACCTGCCACATAAAGCCGGGATCTGAGCAACTGGCGACGGGCTTCATCCCGCTCCGATTCCTTGCGGGGATCTTTTTTGGCTTCTTCCTCCAGGATCCTTGCCCGTTCGTAGGCCCTCCTCTCCGCCGCGGCAAATCCTTCCTGGGCTTGTTGATAGAGCTTGCGAGCCTCTTCCAGGAGCCGTTGCCGATCGGCAGGAGTTACCCCGGGTTGCTCCGCTTGTAGACGTTTCAGCTTGCCTAATTCGACAAGCACATTAGCCAGTTGGAAGGCTGCCTCTCCAACTTCCGGCCGGGTCGGCCGTTCCCGCAAAAACCGCTCCAACGCCGCTCGGGCTTCTTCCAGCACTTGCTCGCTGCGGGCTCCGCCGGTGCGAGCCCACTCGATGAGAGCCAACCCCAGTTCGTAATCCAACACCTCCCGAAAACTCTCTGGGCAAAGGGGGCTAGTTCCCATCTGCTGGATGTATTCCACCGCTAAGTCGTAGTAGCCCCTCTCCTTCAACGCTTGGAGAAAACGTTCCGCCTCCTCTGCCCCTAAGGCTATCCCCCTTTCGGAACTCACATGGATAGCCAAAATCAAAACTAAAAGAGGCGACAACACCATCCGGGCCGATGCCAATCGGACCATCTTTGACTCCCTCAAAGCGACCTCCGAACCACTCCCTGAAAAGACCGGCGGAACAACCACCCCAACGTCCACCCTGCCGGAAAGTTCTCTCGTCGACCAAAAAGTCCACCGAAAAAACGAAATCTTCAAAAAAACCAAAGGCAACGCTTCGCAGCCGGGCAAATTTCTCGCCAATTTTCGGAGTTTTTCTGCCCGCACAATCTCCCCGCCCCGACTGGTTGAGAGTGTCCACCTAGTTCAGGGCTTCCACCGCCAATCGATCGCGAGATTCACAGAGTTTATTACACTACCCAATCCACTTTGCCCGCGGAACCCCGAGAGATCCCCCGTCGAAGGGGGCTCCAATCGTTTTTCCCGGTTGTTTTCCCGAGAACGTGCCGATTTGCTTCTCCGCTCGGACCCGCAGCTCACTCCAACTTTTCGCAAGCCAAGGTTGTCCCGGTGGAACGTCCGGTTTTTAGGCCCCTCAGCAACCCGAAAGGCCGATTGCCGAGCCGATCTCACTCCCCTTCTAGCGGGCCCGATCGAAACCGGGGCTTATGGGATCTTCCAAAACCAAAGCTTACTCCAGTTTTTCCGGAACTCTTTCCTCGACCCTAACCCAACGCTCCAACATTGGAGCCGGACCAGGACCTTCCGATCCTCTCTTGTACTCTAGCGGAAGCTCTCCTGTGTTACAACTCAGGAGGTGAGGAAAAGCTGCCGCAGTTCTTCGCGGTGAACCCAAAGGATAGGTTTCTTATTGTCCTGCACGGCAAAAGGGTCGATGGTAACAAGGAGAACACCTCGGTTCCTCTTTGGCCAGAAGGGGTCTCGAAAGAAATTTGCTCCCGCCCCAGGAAAGGCATTACCGAACGAATACTACCCGGAGGCCGCCGGTGTTTGCCACAGGCCCAAAACCTTCGCCTGGCCCACACATCCTCATCCCACCTCCGCCAAAAGTTGGAAAAATCCCCGGCTTTTTAGCCCCCGGAAAACGTAAAATGCCGTCGGAGAGGATCAAGCAGGAGAAAAGTCCAACCCTGTCCCGATCCAAGTCCTGGGCGACACCCCAAATTTGCGAATCCCGGACACCAGACCCGAGGGTGATCACAATGTCCGAACCCACGGAAACTCTGAAAGTGCGAATAATTCCACCTGTTAAAGGTTAAAGCCCGATGTAGGCATAATTTCCCGCCTTACCTGGCCGCACGTTGTACTTCCTGGAAGGGGGTTACTCAGCCGTCGGTTAATCAAAGGTTTCACAAAAAATTCGCGGCAGCTGGCGAGAAGTTGGTTTACGGCACCCAATCCCGGGGCACAAATTGAGATGGGGTTCTAGCCTTGCGACTTGAGATGAAAAAAACGACT
>Ga0272449_1001769_pt1 | contig 21397 bp, 25 predicted proteins | sample YNPCB0241_FD_198679 | JGI IMG/M metagenome (GOLD analysis project Ga0272449, IMG submission 198679) | Hot spring sediment microbial communities from Yellowstone National Park, WY, United States - YNP-CB-024-1 | ecosystem: Environmental > Aquatic > Thermal springs > Hot (42-90C) > Sediment... | reverse complement strand
CAAGGCGGGCTGTGCAGTAGAGGTGGTGAGAAGTGAAGTATCGTAATGGTAATGGAAGGTTTTGATACGAAATGTGGAGGTATTGTTTTGAGTAGAGTTGGTCGAGTAAAGATTGATAATGTATCGAATGGTAATGGTCGTGAATTGTATAGAATTGATTTAGTAGAGTGTCGAGAAGAAGCGTCTGGGTTGAGTGCGGAGTAGAGGTGGTGATGTTTTGATTTGAGTTGTTCCGAGCCGTTACGGTATTTTTTTGGTAAAGACCCGTTTGGTATGATGCTATTGGGTCAAAAGTGAAGTGCGGAAGGGTGGTGGTGAAGTGCGGAGGTGTGCGGAGATGTGTAGGTGAAGAGGGGGCATGTGCCGTGATGTATTGGTAAAGAGGAGATATGTTTTGTAAAGAATTGGTAGATTAATTAATAGGAGGTAGAACCATGATTGTTAAGCTCGGCAATGCTTATATTAATCTTTGCGTAGTTCCTATCGTAGAATTTGATAGAAACGATGAAGGCGAGGAGAGAGTAATTTTTTGGCTCCATCAGGGACCTGTTGCTTATGTTAAAGGTGAAGAAGTTTCTGAAAAAGAATTTGATGAGTTCAAAAAAACGATTGAGATTTTAAGGAGGGGAGTTCTGTATGTAAGCAAATAAGATGCTAAATTTATGGAGTAAAAAATGAGCGAGTTAAAAAAGTTTCTGCGGTTATACCGCAAATATGGTCTCGTTGTAATCCCCCTTGCTCAGCTTTCAAAAGTTCCTATTAAAGGCTTTGATTTAGAAAAAGTATATGACACAGGACAAGTAGACTTCTATTGGGAGAAGCACCAAGGCAACATTGGCATAGTTTCAGGATTTAACAACTTGCTGATTATTGATTGCGATAGCCCCGAAGCCATTACTTGGTTTGAAGCGCAAGAAGAGTTCATCCCGACAGTTACCGTCAAGACCCGACGAGGACATCACTATTGGTATGGACTTTACAATGTTCCTGAAAATTTTGAAAAACGCTCAGTTAAGCTAAGTGACCCAGATGAAGTATTCAAAATCGAATTCCTATTTGGTCGCAGATACGCAGTAGCTCCCCCTTCCGAAGTTCGAAACAACGGCACTATTTATAAATACATTTTCGTTGATGGCTACGATGTCATAAAGCATGAACTCAATATCGCTTTACTCGACTTTGAAGCGTTCAAAAAGCTTCTTGTCAAAGCATATAAACGCTCAGGCAAAGAATACGAGACTGCAAGAGTTCAAGCAAATGTTCAAGTATTCGCCCCCAAGGTAGGTGATGAGACCAAAGTATCAAAATTCCTGCAAGTAGTCGAACTCTGCAAGAAATATTACACAGAAGGAATGCGACAAACGATTTGGTTAGGGCTTTCGGGGATTGCAAGAAAGCTCCATTTGCCTAAGGAAGTGGTTGAGGATATTTTACGCAAAGAACTTTATGAAGAGTTAAATGATGACGACAGCATAAAACAGCGTTTGTCTGCAATTGAAGAAACTTACAAAAAACCAATTGAAGAAGTAGCAGGCATCAGTATCCTTACTCAACAAGTTTTTAATGAAGAGGATGCCCGAACGGCATCATTTATATTAGGTAGATTAGGAAAACCTAAAGTTGCAGGAGTTCCTGTATTTACTGAGGACGATCTGGGGCGAGCTCAGGAAATTATTAAACATGGAACTAAAGTATTTGCTCTGATTGAAAACGACTGGTATGTGTTGACGGAAAGCGAAAAATCGGAAAAAGAAGAGAAAAAAATCAAGAAGCTGAAGCCTATTTGTGCAGGTTTTTTATTGAAAGATAGAGGGTTTAAACTTAATACAAACGAGCCTGTCTATATAGTTTACAATTGCGAAACACGCCGAACGGGCAGAATTACTTTAGATACAACTCGATTGCAAAATTTTCTTGGTAGACCTATTCTTGATGGACATAATATTAAATTCTTACTTGATGCTTTGATAAGAAACCATCAAGAGAAACTTTTTATATCAGAGATAGGTTGGTTTAAAACAGCAAGCAAGCGGGTATTTATACATCCGCTTAATCAAAGTGCACTTCTTGAGCATGGTTTATACTGTGATTTAGACCCAAAGGAGATAGAACATTTTAAGTATATCAACGCTTCAAAGCAACATGAAGTTGTCAGAGAGCTTTTAATTGAGGGTCTTTGGCTTGGGGTTAAAATAGTTTTAGGAGTAGCAAGTTTATTTATAGATGAGAATATGGCAGGGTTTACTGTCTTTGATGTGGGACCTCGTGGAGTAGGCAAGACAACAACCTCGCAGTTTGTAATGAGTTTGTTTTATAATGTTAATGTCCCGATGACACTTAACGCTACAGAGACAGGGTTTGAGTTATACATGAGACGATTTCATAATTTGCCCGTTTTATTCGACGAAACTGCTTTAATTTCAGATAGTAAATTACAAGAAAGAATATTTAAAATAGCAGGTGGAATGGGGAAACTAAGAGGAACTAAAGATTTATCAATTGACATTACATTACTTAAATCAGTAGTTTTTGTTACTGGTGAGGTAGACCCACAGTTTGAAAGAAGAGGAGCAGAAAGAAGATATGTGATAGTTCCTGTTGACCATTGGGGAAACTATACGATGAAATATGACCCACAGACCTTACACAAGGTTATGAGAATGGCTTGCGGATGCGGATTTGATTACATAAAGTTTTTAGAGCAAGAAGGAGACATAGAGACAGAAATACAGATGCCTGAACAGTTTCAGATTTTTACTTTTACAAGATTGATAGAGAAGAGCTTCAATCTTTTGAAAAAGTTTTACAATTTATCACGACAAGAGATAAGCATTTTAGAGAAAAATCTTTATGCGTTGTTAAGCTACCAAATGGAAAAATTAGACTTAAGTCTTGAGAAGTTTCTATCAGATTTTGCTGAGTTCTTATTATCAAGGGCACCTCATTTTATCATAAGGAACTCATCAGTGCAACAGATACCAAGAAACCGAGTTTACGGTGAAATAGACCCACTTGCAGAGAAAGCTTACATTACAAAAGAATGCTTGGAAGATTTTAGAGACTTTGTGAAGTTAGATTTAAGAACTATATTGAAGCTATTTGAGGATGCTGAAGTTGTTTCGGTATTTTACACGACAGATGCAACTGGGACAGTCAAGCGATATACTAAAGCAAAAAGAATTAAGTATATGGATAGTGAGATAACAGCATCAGTTTATGAGGTTGACTTAAAAAAGATTTCAGAAAAATTGGCTACTGAACTGGCGGGAGCGGTGATGCGGAGTTCGGGTCCACCGAACCCATTGGCTCAGGTAATAACTTTGCCTAAAGAAGAGGAAGAAGGGGTAGAAGAGAAGCAAGTTTACTTCCCTACTCCTGAGGATGATGGCATACCTTTTTAAGGGTCTTGACAAAATGAAAAAGTCAAGTTATATTATAAGCAAAAGCAAAAATCAAAAAAAGGAGGTGGAGCCATGAGCGAGCTCTTTAAGCAACAAGAGACAGCCCAGAACGGGCATGAAGTAGTCGACACTCAAATTATCACAAACGGGGATCCTGTTGCTGAGGCTTTTTCTGGATTGCCCTCAACGACCGAGGAGAAAGATTACTTCGTGGAGGAAGTTGAAAAAGCAGAGAAGCGTCTTGAAGCATTAGCTAAGCAAAGGATGTTAATTCTGAAACTCACCAGACCCTATGACTGGGTTAACTTCGGGGGGAGAGCCTATCTTTCAGCTTACGGTGCGGAAAGATTAATGTTGCTGTTTAACATCTCCTATAGGATAGGAGAACCTGAGATTAAATACGACCAAGATGGACACTTCACGGTCATCTTTAGAGGGACTTTCTCATGGGGCGATAAGACAATCGAAGAGATCGGCATCAGGTCATCCAGAGACCCCTTCTTTAGCAAAGCCAAGGGACAGGAAATACCACCTCATCAGATTAGACTTTCCGATGTCATAAAATCTGCGAGATCAAACCTTATTGCAAGGGGAGTTTCAACTCTGCTTGGGTTGCGTGGACTTAATATTCAGGATGTAGTCAAAATGGTAGGGAAAATTGAACAGCAAGTCGAGTTCAAGTCTAAGGAGGTAAAAAATGGATAAACCAATTAAAGATATAGTCGTCAGGGATTTACGCCGAGCAACGGGGAACCTTTTGCAAAGACTTGAAAGTGTAATGAACTCCTACGCTTATATAGCCTGCAATTACATCAGTGCAGGAATGTTTGAGAAAGCAAAGTATTATGTTAAACTCTTTTACTACGCAAGGTCTATGTATCTGATGGAGCTTGACAAAGAAATAGAAAACTTAGAAATGAAAATGCTAACAGCAGAAAAAACTGACAAAAAATTTAAAGAGGAGGGAAAAAAATGCCATTCATAATAATTGGTGAAGATGGAGATATTTTAAGACAAGAAGACATAGTAGCGGTAACCTTCGGCAATCGGAAAAAGCATCCAAACGAAGCAGATGTTCGTTTTTGGTTTAAAGCGGGGTTTTATCTTGACTATACTGATGTCTCGGAAGAAGAAAAAGAACAGATAAGAAAAATTTTTGAAGAGCAGTTAGGCACTATCAAAATAAGTGGAAAAAGAAAAAAAGCTTAAAAGGAGGGAAAAAATGATAGTAGAAAAAATCAAGGAAAAATATCAGCCAACACAGTTCCCAGTTAATTCAAACAGATGCTCCTCCTTAGGACATCCGTGTTTAAGATATCTTGTCTTCGAAAGATTACATTGGGACCAAAAAGCACCGCTACCCTCATCAGTCTTAATGAAAATGGAAATGGGGAAGCTTATAGAAAAACAGACTATTATTGATTTACTTCAAGCGGGCTTTGAAGTTATTCATCAGCAGGTTCCTTATTTTTTGCGTGATTATCAGATTAGCGGGAAAATAGATGGGAAAATCCTCAGCAATGGGAAGGTGCATGCGATAGAAATAAAATCTATGGAGAGTTGGAACCTTAAGAAATTCAATAAAGCAGAAGACTTTTTGAATGCAGACAAGTTCTATTACAGAGGATATTATCACCAACTCAATCTGTATCTTTACATGATGAGAGAACAAGGAGAAAAGATAGAAAGTGGGATATTTATTTTAAGAGGTTTTGATGGTTCATGGAAAGAAATTCACATGTCTTTGGATGAAGACAGAGCTTTAGAAATTTTAGAGAAAGCAAAACGCATCAATGAACATGTAGAGAAACAGACTTATCCTGAGCCTTTGTGGAAGGCAAACTCAGATGATTTGGTTACTTGCCTTGTTTGCCCTTATAAGCATATGTGTTTAGTCGAGATGCAAGGAGCTGAAAAAATTATTTTCCGTGAAGATAACGAGCTTCTCATGATGCTAAAAGAGAGAGCTGAGCTTGAAGAGTTTGCCAAAAGATACGAGGAATTAACTGAAAAGATTAAAGAAGCTTTTAGCATTCCTAAAGAGATGCAAGCCGAAATGCTAAACAGAAATGAGACCGAAAAGTTTTATGTCATTGATAGATTTGTCATCAAGCAGAAACTTTATTGGCAAACTGAATATCAGGTGCCTAAGGAGATTAAACAACAATACGCTGTGAAAGCCCCCAGATGCAGAATTACCATCGAGGCTTTATAAGTTGGGTAAGCAACGAAAATTAGGCAATCAGTTTCTATACGCTTTTCATGATGTCATCTACGCAACAATGACTTTGATGTTTATTGAACATGTAAAGCATAAAAAAACATTTGAGGAAATTTGGCAAACGATATTACGAGAATTTGGCTTTAACCTTGTCGATTTCAAAAATCTGAAAGAGGTCCTGAAGGCCGAAGCTACCTTCTTCAGAAAACTTAAATCTAAATACGCTAAAATGTTTATTCCTCCTCCCCTTCAGGACCTCGCTTGTGAAATAAGAGTGCTCTATCTTTACTTCCTTCTGAAATTTCCCAAAGAAATGGCTAAGATGTGGGCTGTCCTATATGGTTTGCTCCAACCTGCTTTCTTACAAAACCCTCTACCTATCGCTCTTTTGGTCCTTACAGATGCCTTAGCCATCAGAAAAATCCAACGCTTCTTTACAAAAGATAACCTCGAAAAAGCTTTTGAACGACTAACAACTAAAGGCATCCTCAGAGGAGAAAAAATGACCTTCAACGAACTTTTATCAAATTATGTCGTCGAAGAAGATAATATCGTCGATAGCTATATCTTAGCCCGCTACGAAGTAGAAAAAAAGAAACAAGAACTCAAGAAAAAGAAAACAAAAACAGTTCTGATTTAGTGTATCGGAATAGTCACATTGCCTATTCTAATGACTTTTTGTCCCGAATAAAAGCTCTGTTTCAATGAATGCACTCTTCCTCTAATATATCTTACCCAATACTCTACCGCTAAAGCCCCCGCTATCACCCTGTCATCATGGAACCCGCTCTCCGCCTCAATAACTGAGCCATCTTTAACCACCTTTGCCATCTCTTTCAATAAAGCCCTTGACCTTATCACAGTCTTCTTTTCATGAACACAACCTTTGAACATCTGCATTAAATCAACTTTCAAATCAGGAGTTGTCTTCCAATGTCTCAAAAAACTCCTCCTAAAGCTATCTGCTCTGTAATAAAGATAATCTCGCATGTATCTAATGTTATTCTGAAGGACTTCCTTAGTGATATCATCCATCACAATATCAGGCACCCAACCTTGAGCCTTTAAATAATCAAACTCTTTCAAAGTCGTTTGCCCAGGTCCTGTCACCTCTAAATTCACATAAGCTCCATTATAAAGTCCGCCTAAAAGCAAAATAAACCGAGCAAAAATTTGAGGAGGCACTTGATTGTCTACGAATTCAGCAACCTGAATTATCTTGTCTTCTTCACATCGCCAAATAGAAATCACAGCATTATCACTGTCTGGATTAGCTCCCATCGTCGGGTCAGCTCCTAAAACATAAACACAATGAGCAGAAGGAAATTCCCAAATGGTTAAATTCGCCTTATCTGAACCAGTCTCCTCAAATACAAACTTTTCTCCATCATAAGTAAGCCTGTAGTATTTTTCTTTAATAGCTCCATTAGCAAACTCTTTTTTAATCTCCTCTTCATATTGCTTCAAAATAACAGCATCAAAGAACCTATCCCCAGACAATTGAAATGCTTGGTCTTCAAAAAAGGGCAACTCCTGTAAAGCATACATTTTATGCCCACGATATCTATCCCACATCTGATATCGCCACCATGCCAACTGCTCCATCGTTATCTCATAACCATATAACTGCTTTACCGCTTTAATCCATTCCTTTTCCTCTTTATTCGGTGGATAAGCATAATGCTTGTAAATATTGCTCTCAGGTTTCAATCGATAAGTTTCCTTAGTCCACCAACCAATAAAGACAGCCTTCATTGCTGGCGAAGTTTTTGCTATCTCATAAAGGTCATAGAATTCATTGTAGCCATTAGCAGTGCTTTCATAGATGTATAATCTATAAGGATGCACATCAGAAAGAGAAGCTTGTATCGCATTTAAATCATCCCAAGAATTAAAATAAGCAACCTCAGTTGCATGAAGATAATTATAACCTCTACCACGACCAGCTTTACCTTGCCCTGTAACCCGCTTCGAAGTATAAATAAAATGAATGGTAGAATTGTTAGCAAAACGCAATCCTTCTCTTGAACTGTGCGTTAACATCACCCTAACCTTTTCTGCAAGCATGTCATAAAAGTCATGAACGATAGTCTTTCTGATGTAATCAATGTCATTATAATTCGCTACAAAAACAGCTCCTTTTGAGTTAGGAATGTATTGATGATAAAAAAGAGTTAAAGCGTTACAAAGAGAAGTAATACCAAGCTGTCTTGCTTTCAGAACGACAAAAAACCGCTGGTCATCATCAGCACTGTAAATAGACTTTAACAACCACTTCTGAGAACCCCACCATTTCTCAGGACTAAACCTAATAAGACCGTAGTCTTTAGAGTTAATCTTAAGATATTTTGACCATGCCCAAAATTTTTTGATTAGCTCTTTCAACATATCTCATGATACTTAATGAAGTATTCAAGCAAAAGATAACCAACTTTACCGTAATGATGAATTAAATAACCACCAACCTGTTTTGCCCGAGTAAACAAATCAGCATCGTATCTGCTATCTACTTTTTCACCTTTCCCTAAAACAAATGGCATAAGCTCCTCAAGTATCTTTGTAGCAATAACCCTCCGCCTTGCAGGATGGGCACTCTCAAGCAAAGTATAAAACTTCTGGGTTAGCTTAAGCGTTTCTTTGTTAGGATTAATCATTTTTGCGTCGGTAGAAAATAGGGAAATAACTAATAGCTAAGAATCCAAGCACAGGTAAAGTAAAAAGAATATCCTTAGTCATTGCCTCATAGAATAGATAAGCTGACAAAGTAGTCGTATACACATAAAGAACATTTTTTATGTTAGCTAAAATGCCAATTAAGATGCCTACAAGAGAACCCGTAAGCTTACTGTCTTTATTTGAGCTCACAGGCGTAGTTTTCTGTTTAGGCATTGTCCGACCTCTTTAAGTTTTTTTCTTTGCTATACCTCTCAAAATCTGTTCAAGTGTTACTAAGCTTTCGCCCACTTGATTTTTTATCTTCTTTTTTTGCTCAGCAAGCCACTCATCAGAGGTTTCCATCTCATCTTTATTAACTGCAATCTCTTCTTCAAGTTCTCCATCGTCATCGGTGTCAAAGTCTTCGTCGAAGTCTTCCTCCTCCTCATCCTCATCTTCTTCCTCCTCTTCTTCTATTTCTTCATCTTCTTCATCTTCTATCCCTAAAGCTTTTTCAATATCTTCATCTTCAAACTCAGCCTCTAATTCCCCTGCTCCCTGAGCTATCATGTTAAGATCTCCAGCCGTCTTAATCGCACTCCTAAACTCCTTGGTCAATAATAGCCCTGTATTTATGTCACCCTCTTGAAAAGCCCTCTTAGCTTGCTCCAATATAACCTCAGCTAAAAGTTTTAATTCCTCTGCTAATTCCTTCCAAGTTTTCGGCATTATTCCACCCCCTGTTTTTCTCGAATTCTTTTCTCTATTATTTCAGGTAAATCCCTTTTTGCTATAGCTTTATACATATCCCATAGCTCACTTTCAAACCTCCTCTTAATAAATTGCCACAAATCCCCCTTCAGCTTAGCAGGAAGAGCTGATGCTTTTATATCTTCTCTTATCAAAAACAAAATATCCCTTGCTCCTTTCTTAATTTCATTAAAATCCTTATGAGCATTCTCTTTTAACCACGGATACATGTAATAATTATAATATGCATGACTTAAAGAAACAAGCATACTTTCGTATACATCCCGAGGTTTTCTAACTTTTAACCCAAATTCTTTTTTAAGTGCTCTTTCCTCTTGCTTTATTTTTCTATATGCTTGCAACCAATCACTCAAAATTTCAGATACTATTTGAGGTCTATCTCTGTTGTGAAATAATTGCATTGTTAGAGTTTCTTGTGCTTTAGTTTTCATTCCTATCATATTAAGCCTGACAGCAAAATTCAAAATATCTCTATAATCAGGAGTTGTCTGATATGGATATCTAACAGGAACTATAAACTGTAAAGCCGCCAAAGGTGCAAAGTTTTGCACAAGATAATAAAAAGCTTCTTCAAAAGTAGCTCCTTCTTCTTTAACAGTAGAATATTTTGGTCTGGTTGCTTCATACATCTTAATAAAAGTTCTTAACATCATACTTGCTTTTCTAAACCAAAATTCCAACCACTCCTTCATTGTCCCAAAAGTAACCTTTGTAAAACGCTGTTCCGCACTTATAGTAGGATGAGTTGTTGCTTCATACAGATTTTTTGTGAATTGCATAAGTCCAATCATTTCCAAAGGCTCTATGTCGAAACCTAAAAGGCTCAAAGTAAATACTCTGTGATGCCCCCTACTGTCAACAATAGGTATGTGAATTTCAAAAAGCTTAGGCCAGTCTTTCATCAATAGCCTTACCCATTCTTTTGGGTCTTGCAAATTATAATTGTCCCAAGGAGAATGACCATTAAATGCATAATTAGCATAAACAGAAAGGTAGAACCTCATTCGCAAAATCGCTGGGAAAAAGTTTGCAACCAGAGGAGCATCGCCATATAACCAAGTCCTAAAGTTATGAAACAGAGACAAATACCAGTCAGGAGCGAAGAGGAAAAATCTATAAAGTTGAGCAACTTTTGGATTAATATAAAGCCAAGTATGCAAACCACCATAAACATAATTAATCGTATTCAAATTTCGCGCTAAATCTTCAGCAGTCATCAATCCTTTTTTATAAGCATTAACTAAATTGTAAGCTGTTCTGAGCTTCAATGCTTGATAATATCCAGCCCAGAGCCAACGCTCAGGTGCATGTGCTATATGAAAAAGCTCATCTAATTTTAATTTTTTCTCAAACTTTTCAAAATCTTTCACAACCTCTTTAAAAGCTTGTACATCCCCTTTCCGTAATAAATCTTGAAGAATACTTCTGCCTGTCAAAATATAATTACCCCATAAAGCTTCCCCTTCGTTCCATCCAGAAAGAATTAGTTCTTTAACTTTATAGCCTTTTTTTGTCAAATCATTAATTACTTGAGTAACTTCTTTAGCCATATAACCAAACTCAGGATGACTAAGTCCTCGAAACGCAACTTGCAAACTGTCTAAAAAAGCTCTTCCTACAATGTCCCAAGCTGTTATCTTATACCTTCCAGAAAGAGCTAACCCAGCGAGAGTTAACGCTGAAGCATGAAAAAAGGGGGACCAAAACAGTATAAACTTTTTCATCCAACGGTTAAAAGTATATAACTTACTCTCTTGCCAAGCTTGAGCATTTCTTCCTGTTATAGCCATAAAATAGTCTTTCAAAGCATCAAGCATCCCTGTTGTCATTTTTACTTTTTTATCCATCAAAGTAAATTCAGTTTTACTTACCATTGGGTCGCCAAGCTTTTGCATAATCTCAGGATGTGCTACAACCTCATCTATATGCTTATAAAGGTTGTCCATAAACTTCGGAATTATAAATCGGTTTGCTATCCATTTAGGAATAGTTAGTCCACCTGTAAAACCAAATTCTTTCACAACAGCTTCTGCTAATTTTTCTGGCTCCTTAATTAAATGAGGATGTTCTTTCAAAATATCAACTATCGCTTTTGGAATACCAATTGATAAAATATCTTCAATGCTGTGATAATAACGAGGCTTCAAAGGTCTGGTTATAGCAAAGCGGGTCATGTAATCAATAATCTGCTCAGAATAAACTTTGTCTAAATCTAAAGCCTCTACCACATCAGTAAACTTCGCTTCCTTCATTGCTGGAGCTAACATATAATGCTTAAATCCTATCCTCGGAATATACTGTTCATAATACTCTTCTGCTGTCTTTTTTAGTTCCTTATTCCATAATCTTTCTAATCCTCTAAGATCATTCTTTATCAGTTGCCATGCTCTGTTTCTAATAAAAGACAAGTCTGTCGCATAGTTAAGCGTATATTCGCCTAATTTTTCTAAAAATTCAGAAAAACTCCGCTGTCTCGCATTGTTCAGAGTTTCTATCATTTGAGCTAACTTTTTAGTGCTAACTTCGACTTTCAGCCCTTCAGTCAGTAATGTAAAAGGCTCATGTCCATGCAACTCAAACAAAGGTTTAAACAAATAATGCAAAATCGTAACCCTTCCAGTTCTATATTTTGCCATATCTTCTTTAAAAAGATGTCTCAAAAATGTCTTAGCTTTTTCATCCAACACTTTTTCCTTCGCAGGTTTTGTCTTAGGCACTTTTATTCCTTCTCGAGCTTGCTGAACCGCACCCTTCACCATTCGCCAAGCATTCTCTACATAAGCTTGTTTACTTTCTTCCCAGAGCTCTTTAAAATCAGTTTTTAATGCTTCCCAAAAATCTTTTCTAAACACTGGAGCTTTATATCTTCCTTGCAAGACACTCTCTGAAAAAGCACCTACAATAGGATTTGTTAAATCGTTTTGACGCATCATATATGCCAATGTAACATCAGACAACTGCTTCAATTTTTCTTCATTTAGCTCTGGCACAACTTTTTGCACCGTTTTCCATTCATCTTTGCTTATTAATTTGCTCCCTTCATGTATCCTGCCTCTTAAATACGGGATATATTGCTCAAGCTCTTTAGCAACTTCAGGATTATCTAATGCAAAGAAAAATTTCTGAAATATTGCTGTTTCTAATAACTGCGGTTGTAATTGACCACTAAGTTTATTTAAAGTTTTATATGCTTCATATGACATACCAGTAAAACTTTTGTATAACGCATTGATAGCCTTATTGACATGTTCAGGCAATTTAGGGAACTTTCCATAAGCATAGTCTATTAATTTTTTTGATGCAGTTTTACTTGCCTGAAACCCAGTTTTTAACCCTTTACCAGCAACTCCTAAAGCAAATCTTCCTAATAAGAAATCTTGATAGACATGAAACAAAGGAGCTGGTTTGACTTTTTCAGTAAACTGACTGACTAAATGTTCCCCACTCCAAACTACCGTTGCTGTCTTAAATTCTTCAGCAAAAGGTTTTAAATATCTAAATGCTTTTATTTTATCAGTATTAGTTAAAAAGGTAGCGATAGCTTCAGCTGTCCTTCCCATTCGTAGAAGTTTAAAAGGCAAAGTAGCAAGCCCTACCTCAGGGATTAAGAAACTCCCTAAAATAAAAAGACTATCAGTAGCTAATTGCCAAGCAAAAGAAGTTTTATCTTCCTTTTCTTTTTTTACTTGAGTTGCAATATCTAAGGGTTTTTTCTCTGCTATTCGTTCGAGCTCCTTTCTGACTTCTGGGGAGAAAGGATATGGACCAGGTATACCAGACAATTTAGGCAATTTTATTTTTGGTGGAGAAATCTGAGTTGTTTGTAAATCTGTTGGGTCCTTCATCTTATTGCTCCACTACCACCATATAGGGTAATCTTCTTCCCCTTCCCCAAGAGGAATTATATCTTCAAATATCCTTTTTTTTGCACTTTTTTGCTCACTCGAAGTTGGTTCAGAAGAATATTGTGAAAGAATTTGGGGTAGCATAGCAAATGCTTTTTCTGGTCCATGTAATGCATATAGCATAAAAATGTTGTATGCTAATTGTGGGTTGTCTTTTATACCAAGAGATTTTACCAGTTTATCTGGGAACAGCCATGGGTAAAACTGTTTTAGCTTTTCAAAATTTAATCTTTCACTTGTTATTTTAGCCATCAAATTTCTTATTCCTTCCATCACTCTATTATGCCTCTGTGTTTCTCTTAATCTTTCTAACTCTATTTGTTTAGCAAATTGTTGTATCTCTTTCCAGTCTTTATAATGCTGGAACATAATGCCTGCTTTAATAGCTGATAATTGATGTGCTATCCTATCGCTAAATGATTTAGCATATTCAGCTTTCAGCTTATTATAAGCATCTACATGAGCATGATACTCTTCGGCTATTAACTGACCTGCTATAGTTAAGGGCAATAATTCTTTTTCTTTTTGCTTGTCTAAAATTGTTAAACTATGTTCCATAATTTGATTGTAAAAATCTAACTGTGTTCCTGCTACCTTCAAAGCTAATTCAAATTTTTTCATTGCTTTCTCAAAATTATACATATCTTCATTTTGCCAATACTGAACTACTTGCGGTATTGCCATGTAAAAATAAGGAGCATACCCAGGGTGAGCTAATGCTGAAATTGCCCCAAGAGCCATTGCTAATTGCCTGCCAAATTGCGTCCACTTGTCAGGCTCTAAATTGGGCTTTTCTTTTATCAAATCTGTAAATACTTGTCTTATCCAATTTAAATGTTGCCTGATTTCCTTAATCTGTTTATCTGCATATTCTTTATGAATTTTGACTTGTTCCTTTAAATTGTTTTTTAAGTCATTATAAACTTTATTCATTTTAGCTTCTTCTTTCTCCATTTCAGCTTTAATTTCATCTGGAAGTTTGTTGATATTGTTTATAATTTGAGCTAACCATTTTTCTATAGATAATTCTTCCATAGCAGTTGCTTGTAGCATCTGTTGGGCTTGTGCTGGATTTAATTTGCCTTGCTTAACTAATTCAACAATTCCCTGAGGTGTATAAGGTAATATAGGAATAGAAGATTGGCTCCCCGCTGTTTGTTCTATAGTTTCTGCTGTTAAAGGCTTTTTTGCTGTTGGGGTTGTTTTTTGCTTTTTAGGCTGTTGAATAGTCTTAGATGATTGTGATTGTAAATTTAACCATTTATAAGTCTTTGACCAATAATCAGGCTTAATCATTTCAAGCAAATTTAGGTCCTGTTTCCCAGCAGGGGTCATAGCTCCTTGTGGAGGTTGAAAATTCTGAGGATTTTCCATTTGTTTGGCTAATAATTCAGGTTGTTTGCTTAAAGTATTAAGATCTGGTAAGGATCCAGAAACTGCATCTTTTACATAACCTTTTATAGCATCAATAAGAGAATTAGCCATTTTTACCCTCCAAAATCATATTGGCTAAACCACTGGGTCGGCTGATACATCTGGCTCATCTTGCTCGCCATATCTAAATCTTGAAAAGCCAAATTTAACCCTTGAGTAGTCCCCGTAGAGGTTGCTCCTGTTCCTTTTGCCAATTCCTCTAAACTCCTTCCTAAAGTTGCTCCACCTTGACTTAATCCAATCATCCTTCCTGTCCATATCTGACTTCCTGCTTGAGCAACCGCCCCTATTCCTGCCATAGTTATTCCATAAGCTTTAAGCTCCTCCATTAAAGCATTAATATCTGATTGCCCTAATCCCGCTGTGGTCAACGCATCTTGCAACTGCTGATTAAGCAATGCATAATAATTCTGCTGATACCACTTGTCTATCTCGTTCATTACTTCTTGCTCTATAGAGCTACCCTCCAACCCTCTCGCAGATAACATTGCTTTAGCTTGAGCCTTTTTCTGAGCATACATTAAATCAAGCTGAGCCTTATATCTGTCATCTAATTGACCTGCTTTAAACTTTTCTAAAGCTTGGGTTGCTATTTGCCTTGCTTCTTCAGATAGAGGAGTTATTGCTTGAATTCGAGCATTAAGCCTATCAAACAACTCTTTTGGGAATTCAAACTTTGGTAATTTAGGCGGTTTAAACGCTGACATCAAACTTGCAACCCCACTTACTACCCCAATAATTTGCCCAATAGGACCTAAAACATTAGAAACTGAACTAAAAAGTTTTCCTATAGCATCCATGTTTTCACCTCCTCTAAATTTCTAAACCATATTACTTGCTTTATTCCTTCGCTTCTAAACTTCTGTTTAAGCATCTTAAACACAGAAAGCTTTGGCTTCCCATAACACTTAATCAACCAAACCTCATCCTTAGGGCTGTCCATCTTTGCTAAAAACTCCTCAACTGTCTTAACCTGCCTCAACTCTTCGTTAGTATAAATCCAAACTAAAAACATTTCATCATCAATATAAAACCAACCTAAATTAACACAAGACTTAACTAAATCCCTTAAACGCTCTATACCGTCCATATTTGCCCTAAAATGTCTTCAGCTTTTATTCCTTCAAGCCCTATCTCCTTCAAATAGTTCTGTATATTCTCTACTAATGAAGTATACGATTTTTGCACATCAGCAAACTGTTGCTCCACTTGCGGTCTTGCTGTATACCATTCCCTTCCTAACCATTGCGGTGCTGTTTTTGCTAAACCATAGGTTACCGCTACTTCAGGCTTATATAATTCACCTAAAAATTGACTAAGGTTCTCTATATACTGAGGGGTTAACTCCTTCATTTTCCCCTCAACCGCTTCTTCTTTCCGTTTAGCAAAAAACTGCTTCCATGCTTCGGCTGGAGACCCCGCAACAGTTGACGCTAAAGCAGTCCCTGATTGTTCCGCTGGTTGAAAAACTTTTGTATATTCTTCAGAGACTTGCCCTCTGACTTTCGGCAATAAATCACCTAATAGTTTTTTTATCATCTCATCCTTTGCCGTTTGCGGAGCTTGCGTTTGTAATCTTGCTATATATTCACTTAAATCTTGAGCACTTTGCATAGCTCTTTTTGCTTTCTTTTTCTTCTTGCTACTTCCAAATAAACCCATATTAGCCACCTCCTAAGCTTATCAAAAACTGCTCTATATCACGATGCATCAAATACTCTTTATATATCGCATCTTCTTCATTTGAAGCCTTCAGTATTTTCGGTATGACCACTATCGGCGGGGTCAGACGAGCACCTAAATCAGCCATAAATTGATATAAATCTAAATGTATCCGATAGTTCCAAAACATTATATTATCCCAATTCTCTTGCCTAATCAATTGTTTCAACACAGGCAAACTTACTAAACGCTCTTCACCAGTGTAAACTTTATATAACGATTGCAAAGTGTCTAAAAAGTTAAGATGGTCTCTGTCGATGTCATACATCCAATCTTCAAGCTTGTCATAGTATTTTTTGTTAATCTTCACATAAAGCATACTCTTTAACCCGTATAGTAAAAATAATTAACAGGTCCAAGCACATGCACTCTTAAATTAATTTTATTCACAAAAGCAAACGCCCCGCTATCATCAGAAACAATCTGAATGCCTACCCTATAACCTTTTCTTCCAAAGCTTGACCGATAAGTAGACAAATCAGGACCAACAGCACTATAAAACCTGCTTTGAAAAGCTCCGTAATTATCATACAAAAAACTTACTTGAAAATTCCCCTGTCCATTTATCCACGCTTCTTTAATGTATTTGAACCGATTTTGCCCATAATCATGAAGCACAGACATATATTGAAATTTGTAATAAGAACTATTATCAGCAAATAACACTCTAAGATTTGATTGAGAAAAATCATAAGTCTTTCCACTTGGAGTAAAAACACAATTAGCCACTTTAAAAGGCAAATAGAAAAATTGTCCATGTTCAAAACTGAAAACCAAAGTTTTATCTTGAAACACATAAGGAACAAAAAGAAATCCTTGCCCTTGATAATAGCCACAACCAGCTTTTACAAAATCCAAATTACTTAATTGGTCGGCAACTATCCAGTCTATTCTCTCTAAGTTCATGCCAGATAAATAAAACATACCAACGCTTGAAACAATTACCAATCTATTCCCTGCTTGCAAAATTTTTGCTTTAGAAAAATCATAATTAATTCCCGTATCAATAATGTAAAAAGTTGAAGGAGAATTACTCGCTAAAGAAACAGTTAAAACATAAAGTCCACCATCAGTAAAGATATATAACATATCTTCCCATGGCAAAAGATAGCAGATTTTAGAAACCTGAGGATAATTTAAAATCAAATAACCGCCACCATTTTCAGTAGCAAATGGGTCGCCAGTGAAACTTGGGTCTGTAATGCTTGCCCCAGAAAAATGCAAAACTTTATTTTCACCTATGAAAAGACGCCCCTTAAAAGATGCCAAACAAGTTCCATTTTTATTATAACTTTTCTGCACAGCAGACTTGTAAAAAATTACCCTCAATGGATTGCTTGCAGATACTAAACATGCAACTGTAGCATCGTTTATAAAAATGGCTGAATTAATGCTATCATCTAAGGTGATTTGATATTCAATATTTTGTCTCTCTAAATCGTAAATATATAAATTGTTGTTTAACCAACCAATTAGATAATTAATAGGAGAGCTCAACTGATTGTGATTTATTGCTACTAACGACAAAACATTTTCTTTCGGTATGCTTATCCAGCCATAACGCAAATCAGGTAAAGCATAAAGTTCAAAAGCATGAAAAGGCTCTCGCTTGGTATCTTCTAAATTAGTCGCAAGCCCTAAAATAGGGCTCTCAATATGAAATAAGTTTCCAAGCCCTTGATACTTTTTATCTGCTTGGATACTTGTAATTCTTTTAGATTTAGCCATATAAATAGCTCGCTTTAGTAACCTTTAAAAGTTGTAATTTGTATGTATTCTCAAAAAACTGTTTTACGGCATACTGTAAATCATTTTCAGCAAGTCTCATGCAAACTTGCAAAACTACTAATTCAGATAGCTGGTCAGGCAAATCTGCTTCCACATCTGATAAATTGCTCATGTCTTGACATTTCGGAACATAATAAATCTCAAAATTATCGTCTTCAGTTTTTTCAAAATCAGTCGGTAAAATATAAATTCTGTTAGGATATACTAAGTAATAATTCGTAGGGAAATTAGACCACTTCTTCGTTGGATTGAAAGCTGTAGACTTATACTTCAAAGCATAAGTAAACTCATTGCCCCTTTTTTGATAATAAACCCGCCTTACAGCAAGGAAGGGTCGCTCTAAAACGATGGTGTCAGTATTAGCGGGGATTACAACTTTTTTGACTACATCGCAATCAAGAGCTACTTGATTTCGAGCAAAATTAAGTTGTCTATAAAGAAAAGGTCCTTCATCCCATGCTACTGGATACCTATCAAATACTCTTTGAAAATATTCCTGAGCTGTTGGCATGGCATATTATTCAATGCCCTTCTTTTTGCCATACTTGACTACTTTCGCCGTAGTTATACTGTCGTGAATTTTTAAAAAGTCTTCATAAGTTAATTCATTGCCCAAAGTTCTTAATCTATTATAGCATTCTTTTATTTGAGCCTCAGTTTCTAATCCATAACCAAAAAACACATAAGCATAATTATCAGGTATCTCAAACTCAGCTTCAGCAGGTATTTCCATCCATTCAGTTTCAAAGCCAAACTTAATCCTAATTGGTTTTTCTGTATGATTATACAGAATTGGCATATCGCCCTCCTCGCAAAATTTAAAAGCGGGGAGAGGTTAACCCTCCCCTTTATTTATTACACAGCCATAGATGGCACGCCTTTAATTACAAAGTGTGCCCTTGGTCTATCAGTGTAAAATTGTCCTGTAAGCAAGCAGAGAGAACTAAATGCAAGCTTCCCATTCACAACTTCAGACCACCATTCGTGCATGTAATACTCAATTGGGCTTGCTCCAGTAAAGAAGATGTGGTCAAAATTAATGAAATAGATATCACCTACTGTTTGACCACCGCTTGTGTAAGGCTGTAGATATGGGTCAGGGAAAATTGCTATACCACCAATGTCAATTCCTCTGATGTTGTATTCTCTAATATCAGCAATGCTCCTGATATCGCCAACAATGTATCTTTCAAAGGACATAAAGCTTTCAGCAATCTTAGCAAAAGTCATCGTGTCAGTAAATCCAACCTTTGGCATACCATAAACATTACCATGGTCATTCCAATACTTATTAATTCCACGATTAATTATTGCATAGATAGGTATTCCTGTATCGGACCCAAGTAAATTGTTATAATTGTAAATTGGACTATTCCACCAAGGATGAGTAGCCCTATCTAATCCACCAAAGGTTGGCTGATTAACCCCGTTGTCAATGATATCTTTTAATCCATAGAACTTTTGGTCATTAGTTCCTCTTGTTCCCATTAAATCAGTCTGCAAAGCAAGGAACATTTGCCTAATGGCTTCCTCAATCTTCAATTGCACAGTATCAATAATGTTATTCGGGCTTTCCATAATTAGCCCTTCAAAGAAGTTCACAGTAAAGGTTTGATACAATCCAGTAGGAGTGAACTTCGCATATTTCACATCTACAAAGTAATCTTGCTTGGTAAAAGTTCCTGTAGTGAAGTCAATATACCTTGGTTGCATATTGGCTTGGTTAGTGGCATCAGGACCACCATAAACAGGGAAAATCACAAAATCGTGTTGGAATGGTTGGCTGTCTTGTTTCTCAATCAGAAGCTTAAATAATGCTGATACTTTGGGTAAGTTTTGAGCTAAAGCATACATTAAAAGGTTTCTGCGGGTTACATTTAACCATCTTGTTAATGTGGCGGTATCCCGAAAACCGCCCCCTATGTCAGTTGTATAGGGTGCTATTGGCATCTCTTACACCTCCTTTTCTAATTTGTTAAAAGTTTACAATGTTTCTATAAACTTGTAGCAAATCTTCTTTCAAATTAGTTTTCCCCTCCTCACCTGCATAACGGCTCATTAAATCCTTATTCCTCTTGTGAGGAGGCTGATTAATAGTTAGCGACTGCAGTTGCTTCTGCTCTAATGCATAAAGCTTGCAAGCAGTCTCCCATTTCTGAATTCCGTTTTCTCTCGCATATTTTTCTACCTCGGCAATCATCTCCCGAGGTATATTATATTTTTCCATTATCTCATAAGCCTTCTGAAGCTTCTTTTCATTCTCAATAGCTTGAAGCTTTGTCTTTATCTCCTCTTTTTCCTCTTCAATCTTTTTTATCTCGCTTTTAACTTTTTCCTCTACTTTTTTCTCTTTTGGCGGGGGAATATAATACTCAGTATCTTTTAGTATTTGATTAAACTTTTCTCTTAGCTCGTCATCATACTGGATTTCCTCTATAAGCTTCTGTAAAGCTTGTATCCCCAATTGGTCTAAGTTAATAGCCTTCTCTTCCATAAATTATTCCTCCTTTACTTTCTACCTTTCTTGCCACGAAAAGGCTTAATAAAGTTCTCATAGAGAGGCTCATCCTTACCAGCAATCTGACCCCCAGATAAAGGAGCTGACTTGCTGGTAATAATTCCTGAATACTTCTCAGGAGTAAAAACTTTAGTCTTTGTTTTCTTAGCCATAGTTATCACCTCCGTTAAATTTCAATACCTTCTAAATTAGGAGCTCCCTCAGGCGAAGCTCCACCTATAGGCGGGGTTGGTGGTGGCGGTGTAGGACCTCCTGGTGTGGGTCCCGCAGGAGTAGGTCCTGCAGGCATTGGTCCTCCAGCCATAGGTGCCCCAGCACCTAATCCACCCATCACTGCTTGTGCTTTAATCAAAGCCTCATTTACATCTATGACTTTTCCTATTCTTTTCATAATGTCCAAACTTGCTTCTGTTAGCTCATCAAAAGGAGGGGTAGTAGCTACAGTCTGAGCTAACAGATACATAAACGCCATCATACCTTCTTTAAGTGCATCCAACCCAGCTGGTGCAGGTCCTCCTAATTCCGCCCTTAAAACATCTGGCGAAATGGGTCCACTCCCAGTTGGCGGTGGCACTGGCTTGTCTAATCCTAAAGCCCCTAAAATCTCTTCTTTTTCTGCCATAGCTACCTCCTATAAAAGGAGGGGCACTGAGTATGTAAAAATAATTGCTCATGAACAATTATCTTTTCTTCTTACGAGAACCCCTTTTCTTAGCCCTTCTCTTCCTGCGAGCCATTGTTGCCCTCCTTAAATTAATCTTCTTTTAATATTTTCATTTTTCAAGTTTACAATAATAGCTAACTGCATACTCAGTGCCCCCTTAATTTGCAATTTAAACACATTTTCTATTTTGTCAAGCTATTTTATCAAAAGCATTAAAAATATTAATCCACTAACTGCTCCATACATAAACCACTTCCCTTTTTCAAATAACCCAATCTTTTGTTTCTTCTCGCACTCCTTCAACGCTGTATCATATAA
>Ga0272449_1001768_pt1 | contig 21418 bp, 19 predicted proteins | sample YNPCB0241_FD_198679 | JGI IMG/M metagenome (GOLD analysis project Ga0272449, IMG submission 198679) | Hot spring sediment microbial communities from Yellowstone National Park, WY, United States - YNP-CB-024-1 | ecosystem: Environmental > Aquatic > Thermal springs > Hot (42-90C) > Sediment... | reverse complement strand
GTTCAATAGCAAAAGGCATAAGTGGTAAGTAATACCGATAGTATTTTTCAACATTAGGAAAGTTTTGTAAAAACGAAGTATAAATTTTTTTACTTTCAATAATTTTTGAAACAGAACCTTTTATATAGACCAAAGTATAAATCTCAGCAGATGGAAAAATTTCACACAATGTTTCTAAAACTTTTTCTCCACCACGCATCCCTGTCAACCAATCATGAACCAATGCTATTTTCATGTTTGTGAACTAAAATAAAATCTTAATATAACTCCAAGTATCCTATAATCTTTACCATGAAATGGGAACAAATACCTAAATTTACCAGCAGGACAAAATGTATATTTTGGAACAATTTTTATTATAAGTTTATCTTCATTAATAGGAAATTTTATATCTGTCCATGTAGATTCTTGAAGATCTACAGTTTTATATTCTTTTCCATTCAAAAAAATTTTAATATTTTGGTTTTTAACATTTGCTGGATTTATTTCTAAAACAAACTTTTTATTCTTAGCATTATCAAGTTTTATAAAAACTTTATTTTCACTCCATTGTGCTGTTTTACCAAAAAGATTTTCGGGATGATATAAACCTGCATAATTTCTGTATTTAAAAATATCAATTTTTTTGATCTCTTTTGTTGTATTTATTATACTTAATATAAAAAAAATTAATGTTATACTCAAAAGTATTTTGTTTACGATTCTATTCCAACTAAATTTTATGTTATTAAAGACTATTGCTAAATAAAACCAAAATATTAAAGAAACTTCTTCTGCATCCAAATGATGTCCAAAGAAACTTACAATAAAAAATGAAATTAAAGTCGCAGTTAAAAAAAATTGGTATGTATCAGCAAGTACAAAACTTTTAATAAAAGAATATATTACATAAATAATAATCACAAAAAACACTGATGTTCCCAAAACACCTATCTCTGACAAATAATTTATATAAGTATTACATGCATTGTCAGAAAACCACTCTTGTGTTATATTAGGAAATTCTTTATAGAAACTTTTTATTCCGTTTCCTATCAAAACATTTTGTTTCCACAATTTTATCCCTGCTTGCCAAAAAATATATCTTGAAGTTTTGATGTTATCAAAAAATTTTGTTATACTGACACTTTCAATTATTCTTTTTATAGTATAATAATCTCTAAAAAAGTTAAAAAATAGTGTTATTGAAACAAAAAAAATAAGAAAATAACAGAGATAAACCAATTTTATTTTTTTTTTAACAAACAAATAAATAAACAAAAAAAATAAGAATAAGAAGAAACATATAATACCTGACCTTGTCCCTGTTAAAAAAATATTTATCAGCCCTAATACAAACGAAGAAAAAAATAGAAATTTTAATTCTATCTTCTCTGTTTTACTAAAATAAAACAAAAACATTGGTAAAAGTAACGAAAGTGATAAAGAAAACGAGTTGAAATTAGAAAATAGTCCATTTACTCTTTTTTCCCATTCTATAATATAACCAAATTTACCTCTTAGTATTTCTAAAAACTGTAAGATACCAACAATTGAACTTATAACTATACCTATTGCAAAAAATATAAAAGTTTTTTTAATTTTTTCTTCGTCATAATTAAAATAAATAAAATAAAATAAAGTAATGCTAACAAACAATGACAATAATTGATAAACAACTATATGATATATAATTTCTGTATTCAAAAAACCTAAACAATTTACAACAAACAATACTTTTGGATGTGTTAAAACTATAATATGTGAAACTGAAGATATGAAAAAAATTAATAAAAAATAAAATGGTAATAAAACAGCTTCTTTTTTTTCTTTCTTTTTTGCAGATAAAACAACCCCAATAAGTAAAAAAGCAATCAATAATGAAACTATTGGATAAAAAGTTGAACCGATTCTATTTAATCCATTTGCTACTGGTATTAGAAATCCTAACACAGTATAATCTTTTAAAAACCCGTATAAAAAACATAAAATTCCAAAAAATAATAGTAAAAAATTAAAATTATTTTCACCTATAGGAGGAGATATCATCAAAAAGATAAACAAAAAAACGAAAATTAAAAAAGATAAAAACTTGTTCATACCAAACTTTCAAAAATTTTAAGATGTTCTGACGCAGATTTTTCCCATGAAAAATTTTTTATTCTTTGAAATCCTTTTTGAACCAACTCGTTTCTAAAATCTTTATCTTCTAACACTTTGATTATTCCATCTTTTATACTTTCTATTTCATAAGGATTTACATAACATGCTGCATCACCACAAATTTCTTTCATCACAGGAATATCTGATGTTATAACAGGACAGCCACATGCCATTGCTTCTATATTAGGCAAACCGAATCCTTCATAAAAAGATGGATAAACAAATACTACTGCTGAATTATATAAAATAGCAAGTTCTTCATCAGAAATATATCCCAAATAAAAAACATTTTTCTTAAGTTTCATCAATAAACTTATAATTTCTTCATTCTTCCATCCACGAAATCCAGCAATGACAAGTTTTACTTCATCAGTTAAACTTTTTGGTAAAATAGAATATGCTAAAAGAAGATTTTTTAAATTTTTTCTTGGTTCCACACTTCCTACAAATAGAATAAATTTAGACGGTAAATTCTTTTCACTAAGATATTCATCCAATATTGCCTTATTATCATTATCAAAATGTTTAAATATATTTTTATCATAACCATTATACACAACTTTTATATTCTCGCCATTAAAATTAAAAACTTGTTCCATTTGTTGTTTAACAAAATGAGATACAGTAATTATAACATCTGCTCTTTTTATATTTCTAAAAAAATACTTTGAAAAAAAATATACTCTATCTTTAGGATGCCATTGTGGATAAAGATAAAATGATAAATCATGAACTGTAGTAACAACTTTTTTTGCTTCTATTTCATCCAAAGGAATAAAATTTGGTTCAAAATATAAATCATACAACCTTTTTCTTGTATAACAATTCAATAGTTGTCGTACATAAAATTTTAGTAAATATTTAATACTTCGTTCAAAACTGTATCTTAATTGTTCTGAGACAAACTTTTTTAACAAAAGATCGTAATAGACTTTCAAATTTTTATAAAAACTGGGCATAAGTTCTTTTTGTTCCACAGGAAATTTTTCTGATATTTTAATCCCGTAGTAAAACTCGTAAGTATTTTCAGAATCGATCTTTTTTAAATTCAATACAATGTTCTTCAGATACTGCCCCACACCTGTTAATGGTGACAACACAGGTATTGCATTAATTATAATTTTCATTTTTCGGCAATTATTGCATAATCTGGGCAATCAATAATAGTTGTTTTTACATTAGAATTTTCATGAGTTATATATACAATGTACACTTTATTAAATCCTACATATTCTAAATACATCTTTAAAAATTCTGGCATTATAGGTTGTTTATGTGTAATATCAAGATAAAAATTTTTTGATGCTATTTCGTTTCGTATGTTAACAGTTTCTAAAATTAAAATTCCGTTATACGAAATTTTTTGGTAACATAAAACAATAAACTTTTTCAATGTTTCTGTATCAAGATGTTCAATTACTTGTAATGCAGATATACCACATAACGAGTTGTCTTCTGTTTTTTCCAAAAATTCTATACCATCAGTTTTTTCAACATTTAACCTTTTTGTTCTACATATATCTATATTTACTTGATTAACATCAACACCTATTGAGGGGACATTATTTTCTTTAAGCAATTCTAAAAACTCGCCTCTGCCACAACCTATATCCAACCATTTTTTATCTATATTTTTAAAATATGCTTGTTTAACATAATCAAGATAAATTTTTTGCCACTCTTTAATTATTTTTGACTCACCACGAAATTTTTGTTCAAACAAAAAATAAAAAATGTCATCACCATATTTCTCTTTCCATAAATTAAAATCAAACTCAGGTATTTCTTTTTTTGTTAATTCAATTGCAGAAGACAATAAAGGTTGGTCATCTACAAGGATGTTTGATTTTGGTTTATTAATAATATAAACTTTATGAAACACTTTTTTTATAAATTTCAACAACCTCTTCAGGATCTCCATCTTTTACTATTTTTCCTTTTTCTAAAATTATAACTCGAGAACACAAATTTTTTACAGCATCAAGATCATGACTTACAAAAATTATTGTTTTATTTTGTTGTTTTATTTCTTCAATTTTTTGATAACATTTTTTTTGAAATTCAATATCACCTACTGCTAAAACTTCATCTATTAAAATTATATCAGCATCTATATTTATCGCACAAGAAAATCCTAACCTTGCTAACATACCACTTGAATAAGTTCTTACAGGTTGATTTATAAAATTTTTTAATTCAGAAAATTCTATTATTTGGTCAACTTTTGCTAAAATTTCTTTTCTTGTCAAACCCAATAAAACACCATTAAGGATTATATTTTCATAACCAGTAAGGTCAGGATGAAACCCAGCCTGTAATTCTAAAAGACCAACAACTTTACCATAAACATTTATTTTTCCATAAGTTGGTTTTAATACACCAGCAATAAGTCCTAATATAGTACTTTTCCCAGCACCATTTCTTCCAATAATTCCCAAAGTTTCTCCTTTCAAAACTTTAAAACTTACATTATTTAACGCACATAATTTCTTAGTTTTTAACTCTTTTATAGCTTTTGGTAAGTTAAACAAAAAATTTTTTATACCAATAAAAGTATGATACAAAGGGTAATATTTTGAAACATTTTCAAGTTCTACAACTGTACCATTTTTCATACCACCTCAGCAAATTTCCATTGCAAACTATTATAAATTTTATATCCTATAAAAAATACAATAAAACTTAACACACAAACAAATAAAAAGTTTAAATACTCAAACTTATTGTATAAAAAAATCCCTCTGTACAAAATTACAAAGTGTGCCATTGGGTTTAAATAAATAAATATCTTATATTTTTCTGGGACCATTGATTCTGAATAAATTATAGGAGTAACATAAAACAACAAATTCGTAAAAATTAATACTAACCTCTCAAGATCTCTAAAAAAAAGATTTATTGAACTTACTATTAAACTTATCCCTGAGATTAAAAAAAATTGAACAAAAATAAATAATGGTAAAAGAAATAAATAAATTGAGATCTTTTGTTTAAAAATAAAAATGAATAAAATTATAACAGGAATAGACAATACAAAATGCAAAGCGTCACTTAATACCATTGAATACACTAAACTATTTCTTGGAAAGTTAACTTTTTTTATCAATGTAGCATTGTTCAAAAACAAAGTTGATGATGCTAAAAGTGAATTGACAAACCATTGCCAACAAAATAATCCTGAGATCAAAAACAAAGCATAGTTTTCAATTTTTAACCTTATAACAATTTTAAATGCTACAAAAAAGACAAAAGCAGAAGCTAACGGACTTAAAACAGACCATAGATATCCTAATACACTATTTTTATACCTAACCTTTAGTTCTTTTTTAACAAGTTCTGTGATTAAATCAAAATAGTATCTACTATTCATATTCTTTAATCGTCTCTATTAATTCTTCTTTTGTAACTGTTGCAGTACCAACTTTGCCTACAACAATACCTGCTGCAAAGTTTGAAATTTCGCATGAAGAAACAAAATCTGCTCCTGCTGCTAAACATAATGTTAATATAGCAATTACAGTATCACCTGCACCTGTTACATCGTAAACTTCTTTTGCTCTTGTTGGTATATGATAAATTCTTTCTTTTTCAAAAAGTGTCATACCATCAGGTCCACGAGTAATAACAACTGCTTCTGGTTTTAATTTAGCAAGTATTTTTCTACCTAAATCATAAATTTCTTGTTCTGTCTGTGGTTTTTTATGTAATCTCATACCAAGTGTTGCTTCGTTTAAATTTGGTGTTAAAACTGTAACATGTTTGTACTCTAAAAAATGTTCTATCTTTGGGTCAACTGTAATTGGTATATCAAGTTTTTTTGCTAATTTTATTAAAAAACTTAACAAACTTTTTGTTATTACTCCTTTCCCATAGTCAGAGATTAATATTGCATCAATTGAATTTTTTATATCTAAAACATACGATTTAATTTTCTCAAACAATTGTAGGTTAAGCTGATGTCTACTTTCTTTATCTACACGGACAACTTGTTGATTATGAGCAATGATTCTTGTTTTTACGGTTGTAGGACGAGAATTGTCTAAAAAAACTCCATCAATATTAACTTTTTTTTCTTTCAACATTTTTTTTAATTCTTCAGCGTATATATCATTACCTACTATTGTTATGATACGAACACTTCCTCCAACAGATGTGATATTGTTTGCAACATTACCACAACCACCAAGTGTTTGTGTTTCTTTTATAACTTCAACAACAGGTACAGGTGCTTCAGGAGAAATTCTTTCAACATTACCCCATACATATCTATCAAGCATTATATCACCTACAACTAAAACATTTTTCCCATCAAATTTTTTTATTATGTTAAAAAGTTTTTGTTTTTTCATTTTACTCTCCAAAATATAAAAATAAAATTTTTCATATTTTTTTATTAACTCTGTAATAAATTTTTAAAATATTAACAAAAGACGCTGTTTTTAACAATTCGTTTGAAGAATTTGTAAATTTTGATAAGTATTTGACATCATCTAAATCCCCATATTTCCCAAATGTTTCTATAGAATATAAAACAATATCCTCATCATTACTTTCTAATCCTTTTTTTAATACTTCAACACCTGTTCTATCATTTATCTTAAACAATGACCTCGCAGCTGTTACTCTTACAGAACCATTTATATCATTTAAATATCCTTGTAAGACATTTTTTATTTTTGTCAACGATTCTGTATCAGTAGAAGACGAGATAATAATATTACTTGCTAAATCTCCTAAGGACTCTGCCAGAGTTAATCTATATGCATCATCTGGAGATGTTTTATATTGTAGCAAATCTTTTAAAACTTCTTTATTACCAATTTTTCCTAAAGCTTTTATTGTTTCTAACACAACTTCTTTATTTGTATCTTTTAATCTTAAAGTTAGTGGTGGAACAGAATCTTCATATTTTAATTGTGCAAGAAATTTTACTGCTTGAAGACGTACTTTTGGATTTAGATCTTTTAATCCTTCATAAAAAAACTCTTTTAATTCTGAAGTTTGCTTTATTACACCTCGTTGTGAAAGTAATGCTAATGCAAAATAAGAAGCATCTGCAACATTGCCATCATCATCTTTCACTGTTTTAGATAATACATTGACAATATTTTTATCTCCGAGTTCACCAAGCATTTTTACTGCTTCAGCTCTTAGTTGATTTTTTAAATAAACTTTTGCTTTTGCAACAGCAGACATGTTTTCAGTAATTTTTGGTTTATCTAATACAAAATCTATAATTACATTTATTACATGAGTGTCTTTATAAACTTTATACAACACATACGCAGATTTTATTTTCACATTATCATTCTTTGATTTTAGCAAATTCTTAATTTCTGTCTTAAAAGAATTTAAAGGGATATCTTCAATGTTGTCTAAGATATAAAGTTTTATACTATCCTGTGAAGAAGAAATACTTTTTAAAATAAACTCTTCTGCTTCTTTCTCTGTTTGTGAAAAACAATTTATTGTAATGAATAACAACAAAAAAAATATTCTCATAATTCTTCGGTTTTAAATTTTTCCATAAATTCTTTTTTTTCTTCAATAAACCTATCTTCTTTTATCGCTTGTCTTATTTTATTCATTAAAGAAATGATAAAATATACATTATGATATGACAACAACCTTAATCCCAAAAGTTCGCCTGATTTAAAATAATGGTGTATCAACGCACGACTGTAATTTTTACAAACATAACAACTACAAAATTCATCTATAGGTTGTTCTTCAGTTTTAAACTTAGAATTTTTTATATTTATTTTACCAAAAGTTGTTAATGCTTGACCATTCCTACCATTTCTTGTTGGTAATACACAATCCATAATATCGTATCCTAACCCAACTACTTCCCATATATCTTCAATTTCTCCAACACCCATCACATATTTAGGTACCTCTTCAGGTAAAATTTCTATCATATAACTTAAAACTTCGTACATTAATTCTTTAGGTTCACCAACTGCGACACCACCAATTGCATACCCATCAAAACCTATGTTTAAAATTTCTTCTGCTGATTTTTTTCTCAAATCTTTATAAACAGAACCTTGGATTATACCAAACAAAAGTTGACCATTTTGTTTTTCTAAAAATTTTTCTTTAGACAGTTTTGCCCACAATGTTGAAAGTTCAACAGAATTTTTCGCTTTCTCATATTCTGTTGGATACTCAACACATTCATCTAATGGTAGTACAACATCAGAACCTATAATTTTTTGTAGTTCTATAACTTTTTGTGGTGTAAAAAAATGTACTGAACCATCAATATGTGATTTAAACTCTACACCTTCTTTCGTAACTTTTCTTAATTCTCTTAAACTATATACTTGAAACCCGCCTGAATCTGTAAATATAACTTTTTGCCAGTTTATAAATTTATGTAACCCACCAAATTTTTTTAATATTTCTTCTCCAGGACGAAAATATAAATGATATGTGTTAGCAATAAAAGCTTCAACACCAATTTCATCAAGTTCTTTATAACTTAATGTTTTCACTACACCCAATGTACCAACTGGTAAAAATAAAGGTGTTAACACTTCACCAGATTTAGTTTTCAAAATACCTATTTTTGCTTTTGAACTTTTATCTTTCTTTACTACCTCAAACTTTTTCATAAAAATTAGCTTATTTTATAAATATCTAATATCGTTTATATAAAACTCAAAAGATAATCCAAGTTTACTTACTGCTTTCTTACAAAAATTTATTCTTGACATAAAAAGTTCAAAATATTCTAATACACTACAAATTTTGTCATCTATTTGAAGTTCTAAAATAAGTTTTTTAACATTGGGTAAAACTTTTAAATCGTTTTTTATAACAGCATAATGCACCCTATCATGTTTATCAAAAAGTTTAAAATCTGTTTTTATCACACGTTCTCTTCTTACATCTGTTTTATCCGCTAGCATAACAACAGCTGATATATCTGAAACAGGAGTGTTGTCCATATCTTCATGAGAACCTATAATATTTGTAATTTTGAGAATTTCTTTTTGAGGAATGGACATCTTTGATAAAAGTTTATTTGTTAGAATAGCACCTGTTCTAGCATGTTCTTTATAAGCAACGCAACAACCAATATCATGCAGAAACCCAGCTGATTTACCAATATCAATATCTTGTTCAGAAAAGTTTAATTCACTCAATATTTTTTCTACAATAGTAGCAGTTTGTTTAGCATGAGTAAGACCTTGTTCTGTATATCCTAACGCTTTAAAATTTTCGTCTGCTTGTTGAAGATATATTAAAACATCTCTGTTGTTAGAAATTAGTTCAAAATATTTCATAAAATTAACATTGCATCACCGTAAGAATAAAATCTGTATTTATTTTCAATAGCTATTTTATAAAGTTCTAAAAGTTTTTCTCTTCCTATAAATGCTGATACTAACAATAAATTAGTAGATTTTGGTAAATGAAAATTTGTAATAATTCCAGAAACTACTTTAAAACTGTATCCTGGATAAATGTATATATCAACATTACCTTCGTATGGAACAATTTCACCATATTTTGTCGCCAAAAATTCTAATGTTCTTACACTTGTTGTCCCAACTGCTATAATTTTTTTGTTTTCTTTTATTAGTTTATTTATTTTTTCTGCAACATCAGAAGAGACAACCGCATATTCTGGTAACAATTTATGTTGTCTTACATCCCTTGTTTTTATAGGTTTAAATGTACTAATTCCAATATGAAGTGTAATATATAAAACTTCAACTTTTTTTTCTATAAGTTTTTTAATAATTTCTTCATCAAAATGAAACCCAGCAGTTGGCGCTGCAAGAGAACCATTTTTCTGTGCAAAAATAGTTTGGTATCGCTCAAAATCAATTTTTGTTCTTTCGTCTTCTTTTTTTCTTTTGATATATGGTGGCAATGGAGGTAATCCATAGTTTTTAATTATATCTTTTATCTCTTGTTTTGAAAATTTACCTTTTGCTATAAATTCACCTGTAGTAAAATCTTTATCTATTATTTCTACTTCGACATTGTTTGGTAATATCAATTTTTTGAAAATTACTCGTTTATATGGCAAAAATTTTATCAAACAGTTATTATAATCTGTTATAAGGATATTAACAATCCCGCCTGTAGTTTTTCTACATTCAATTTTTCTATTTTCAACTTTTGTATTATTTAAAACAATACAAAATTGGCCATCAAGAATATCAACAATATCTTTAAATTTTAAATGATAAATTTTATCTTCATTACGATTATAATAAAAAAGATGTGATTCAGAACGTTTTTGTGAAGGTAGTTGCGCAATTAGTTCTTTTGGTAAATCAAAATTGTATAATTCTAAACTATATTCTTCTTTCATAAGTTATAAAATTACGCTAGCCGTCATGAGAAAGACAAATTCAGTTTATAATAGACCAATGAAAAAAGCATTCAATACTATTAACTAATACAACTTTTTAATCTTTGCTTTTGGATAGTAATACTCTATAACTTCTCTAAAACTTTTATCTTGTTTTGTTAATTCGTTTGCTCCCCATTGGCATAACCCAACTCCGTGTCCCCAACCTTTACCGTAAAAATATATTTTATTATCTTTAACTTCAATTTTATAAATTTTTGTACTTTTTAAATTATTATATCCCAAAATCTTTCGTAAAGTTTCTCCTGAAATTTCTACTGTATTTTTATTTCCGACAATTTGAAGATTTTTAGTTCTTCCATGATTAGTTTTAGAAAGTACCAAGATATTTTTTATTTTATCACCAATATTATATCCATTAACTTTTAATTTTATAACAAATTTCTCAATATCAAAAGGATAGTTCCATTCATAATATGGCGAATTTTTACAAAAATCACATTTTACTCCAGAAAGTGTTTTTACATCTTTTACTTCAGGCCATATTTCAGAAACATTTTCTGTTGCACCACCGCATGCTGCATGATAGTAAGTTATAACAAGATCTCCATTTTTTTCATCTACTACAACAAACCCTTTTGTAGAATCTACTGCTTTTTTTATTCTTAACTCCATATTTTCGTTTATCCCTTTATATACTTGACAATGTACAGTTGAACACAAATCAAATCCCTCGTCTTTATGTCTATTAAGATTTATAATAGTATAAGTTCTTGCAATAATTGCTTGTACTTTTAACATTTCCTCTGTCCACGAAGGTGCTATCTCATACGGTAATACACCATACAAGTATGTTTCTACATCCAAAATATTTAATAAACTAACAGTTTTACCATTTTTAGAAAACACTTCGATTTCGCCAGGATAAATATTACCATTAATTTTAACCTTACCTTCAGAATACAATTTTATTGGCAATTCGTAGATTTTACCCAAAAGACGAATTTTATTTGGTGGGACAAAAACACAAACAGTTTGTTGTGTGATTTTTATTTTTTTTATTTCCTTAGTTTTAAGCTGTAAAAAAATTCCTTCTTTTTTGTACGGTGCTAAATAAAATTTTTTCAGATCAGTTTTGATCCCAACCTTTACAAAATATACATCAGAAAATAAATGTTGTAAAGAAAAAATCAATATAAAAAACAAAATTTTTATTGGCAAGTTCATTTTTTTCTCAAGATAAGATTTATTATTATTGTAAGGATAATACTTAGCAATATTGATGTAACTATTGGGAAGTAAAAAACAAAATTTCCTTTCTTAATATAAATATCTCCAGGTAATCTACCTAAATTACTTAGATACGGTAGTTTAGGAATTACAAGAAATAAAACTCCTATAACAACTAAAATGATACCAAAAAAAATCAGTAATTTAGCAAAATCTTCAAACATACTAAAATTTCAATCTGCTCCTTCAAACTTTTCTTCTTTTTTACTTTCTACACTACCAAGTGGTACTTTGACAATTTTAGTGTATTTTTTAACAACATCTTTCGTATTTATTACATTAAGTTTTTCAAACAAAAATTCAAATTTTTTCTGTAAATCTGAAGATATCGCTTCTTTTACCTCTTTAGGCAAACTCCAGAGTTCTTTTTTGAAAGGACCTAAAGCTTTTTTTCTTGTCTTGTAAATAAACTGTTGATCTGTATCTGTTGGTTTTCTTTCATCTTTACAATTTTCAAAAAGCCAATCATAAATTTGTCTTCTTAATTCTTCAGGAAAAAGTGGATGGTCATAAATCATATTTTGGAATTCAGTTGCAAGATGTATCTCTAAAGTACCAACTTTTGGGAATTTATCAAAAAGTTCTGCTGGCAAAGTTGACGCACCATGTTGGACACAACCTGCAAGTTTGTATTTTTCTCTTGCAACTTTTGTTAATTTTTCAATTGTATCAAAATCTATTTTTACTTTTGCTATAGTCCCATCTGGAAGTGGGACACCACCATGTGTTGTCCCTGTTTGAATTGCAAGTTTTGAGATACCTTTCATATCTGCTGGCAAAAGTTTTAAATATCCTTCCATATAAGCAACAAGTTCTTCTTCAGTAGAATTTTTTGTACCAATCTCACCAATCTCACCACCAAGGTTTACTTCTATACCTTGTGGTTGAATACTTCTTACATATTTTGTAAGTTCTGCTGCAACTGTATAATTATCTTTTTGTTGTTCATCTAAAGTAGGTCTTGATTCATCAACTAAAGTAGATGTGTCAAGATCTATATTATAAAACCCAGCATTTATAGAATTTTTTATTAGTTGTTTTATACCATCAATTTCTTTTTGAGGATCTTGTTTATATTTTTTTGCATTGACTTGAAAATGATCACCTTGAATAAAAACAGGTAAATCCCAACCTTCTTTTATCGCAGCAGCTAACATAACTGCGGTATATTCATCTGGTGGTTGGTTTGTATATCCCATTTCAGAGCGTGCTATTTCTAATATCAAAGCACCTACATTCAATTTTTTTGCAGCACGAAACACTGCTTTAGCAGTATCATATGCCATACCACGAATATTTATTGCAGGGACTGTAAATCCACCAACTTCACCTCTTCCTATAGCAACATATAAATCATAAATACTTGACGGGATTATATTTAATTCTTGTGCTATCATATATATAAGTTTCTTACAAAACTTTTGTTCTTCTTCATCACCAAACACTGCATTCCAAACAAGTTCATCTATTACTTTTTCTCTGAGTATATTCAGATTTTTAATTTTTACTTCACCATCTTTATATTCTACAGCTTCTGATATTTGTCTTATTATCTCCATAGCAGTTTCTCCTTTCATTAATAAAATTTAATCTATGGACTAATTTCATTTTTCTTCTTTCGTTTCTTTTGTTTCACTAAAAAGTTCTTTGATACCAGCAATTGATGATAACACACCAGTTGCTTCTATAGGTATAAATATCTTTGTTGCTTTACCATCAGCAATTTTTTGTAATGTTTCAAGATATTTAATCGCTATTAAATCATTCGTTGGTTTACCTTCATGAATAGCTTTAAAAATCGTCTCAATTTGATACTTTTCTGCATCAGCAACTTTTTTAATTGCTTCTGCTTTACCTTCAGCAGTAAGTATAGCAGCTTGTTTTTCACCTTCTGCTTTAAGTATTGCTGACTGTCTAATACCTTCCGCTTCAAGTATCATCGCACGTTTCTCACGTTCAGCTTTCATTTGTTTACTCATAGCGTCAGTTATATCTTTTGGTGGTTCAATTTTTTGTATTTCAACACGAGTTATTTTAACTCCCCATTTGTCAGTTGCTTCATCTAAAACTTGCCGTAGTTGAAAATTTATTTTTTCTCTTGAAGTAAGTGTTTGGTCAAGTTCAAGATCACCTATTACATTTCTTAAATTTGTTTGAGCAAGTTTTAATGCTGCTAAAGAAAAATTGGATACTTCGTATACAACTTTTACTGGGTCGGTAACTTGAAAATAAATCACTGCGTCTACTGTGACAACAACATTATCTTTTGTGATAACATCCTGTGGCGGAACATCAATAACTTGTTCTCTCATATCTACGATACGTATTCGTTGTAGTGGTGGGAAAATTACAACAAGACCAGGTTCAACAGTACGAGTGTATCTACCTAATGTTTCAATAAGGCCACGTTCGTATTGACGAACAATTTTTACTGCACTAAACAAATAAACTACTGCTAATATGAACAATAATATAGTTATTCCTGTTGGCATATTTTTATCCTCCTCATAATGCCTTATTTTTCATAAACAATAATAACAGAACATTGGCCGCCAAAACCATCGTCAGCAAAATATTTTGCATTTTTATCAGCAACCCAAATGTTTGAATCAATTAAAAATTTATATCTATAAGTACCTGGTTTTATTAACATTTTTTTAAACCATTTATTTTCTTCAGACAAGTATTGCATTATACCTTTTTTCCTGTCCCAGTTATTAAAATCACCTACTACAGCAACTTCTTTTGGTTTATAATTATCCTCAGGTGCATAACAAAAAGAAATTGTTCTAAACCTAAACACATGATTACCACCGAACTCTTTTACTCTATACAAAAGTTCATCTGTTTTTTCAATAAGTTCATCTAAATCTTTTGCATCTGATTCTTCAGTGTTGTTGTATTCACACACTCCTATACTTACAGTAATACCTACAGTTGCAAACTGATTCTGTACTTCTTGACGGAATTCATCAAGTAGATTTTGTGCTTGCCTTTTATCTATGTTGAACAAAACAACAATAAACTCATCTCCACCGTATCTACCAACTAAGTATTTTTCTTCATCATTAAATTTTAACTTTAAAGTAGCAGCAAACTCTTGTAATATAACATCACCTGCTTGATGTCCTTCTTTATCATTATATTTTTTGAACCCATCTAAATCGAGTAAAGCAAACGAAAATTGTTGTTTTTGTCTTATTTTTTGTCTAACAACATTAAACAAATATAATCTATTATAAACCCCGGTCAAAACATCTCTTGTTGCAAGTTTTACTGTTTTTATAAATTCAGTTTCTTCAACAATTTTTGGTGCTTTAATCAATTTTTTTATATTTTCTAGATAATCTAAAGTTGCAACTCTAATCCCTACATTACGATTTAATTGTTGTGAAATTTTCCATTTATGATCAATAATTTCAAACCACAATTTTTTTGCTTCTTCTTCCGAAAATTCTTCAGATACAAGTTGATAAAGTAAATTTGAATAAAAGTTTTTATCTAAAGATATAAGTTGGTCTACTTTCTTTCTTATTTCTTCTGGTGGTACAACATCACCTGAAACAATTTCTTCTAAACTATATCCAGCAGATTTTATCTCTTCATATAAAGTTTCAACAATTTCGTTGTTGTTCATAACCACACTTATTTTTCTCCTTTCTTTTCTTTGTTTTTCATATATTTTTTCTTCAATTTTCTTAATTCAGTTAGGAATTTATCTATACTGTCATATTGGTAATAAACTGAAGCGAATCTAACATATGCTACAGGATCTACAGTAAACAATTTTTCCAATACAAGCTTACCAATAAGTGAACTTGGTACTTCTAAAACAAATTTTTTTGATAAATCTTGTTGTACTTCAGAAATTATACGTTCGACATCTTCGCTACTTACAGGACGTTTTTCAACTGCTCTCAGTATCCCCTCACGAAGTTTGTTGATATTAAACGGTTCTCTTCTACCATCGGATTTTATCACCATTAAAGTTGGTTCTTCTACACGTTCGTATGTTGTAAATTTATGTTTACAATTTTGGCAATATCGTCTTCTTCTAATAATAGATGCATCTTTTACAACTCTTGTATCAACAACATTTGTATCAGAATAACCACAGAAAGGACATTTCATCTTATACAATTTTACATACTATATTAACAAGTTTGTTAGGTAAAATTACCCATTTCTGAATTGTTGCATTGTCCAAAACTTTTTTTATCTTTTCATCTTGCAAAATTACATTTTTAAGTTCTTCTTCAGAAATATCTTTTTTAACAACAACTTTTCCTTTTAATTTACCATTTACTTGTATCGGAATTTCAACAAAATCTTGTTGTATTAAACTGTAGTCGTATTTCGGGAATTCACAGATTCTCACAGATGTTTTATTCCCCATTCTTTGCCATAATTCTTCAGCTATATGAGGCACAAAGATTGATAAAGCAACAATTAAGTTTTTAACAATCTCTTTAGAAATATCATCTCCTAAAAATTTATATGAATAAAGAAGATTTGTTAATTCCATAGTTTTTGCTATTGCTGTATTAAACTGATATTCTTTTTCTATATCTTCTGTTATACCTTTAAGTAATCTATGATACTCACTTAAAAGTTTTTTCTTTTCTTCTTTATATTCATCCTCATTTTCAATTTTTACTTCGTTATTTAAAACTGTATCAACTAATTTTTCAACACGAAGTAAAAACCTAAAACATCCCTCAACACCTTTATCAGACCATTCAAGTTGTTTTTGTGGCGGTGCTGCAAATAAAATAAACAATCTTGTAGTATCAGCACCATATTTTGAAACAATTTCGTTTGGTTCAACAATGTTACCTTTTGATTTTGACATAGCAGAACCGCCAAGTGTTACCATACCTTGTGTTAAAAGACGCATAAATGGTTCTTTAGTTTTTACTAATCCTAAATCATACATAAACTTGTGCCAAAAACGTGAATAAATAAGATGCATACATGCATGTTCTATCCCACCAATATATTGATCAACTGGTAGTAAATAATCTGTAATGTTTGTATCAAACGGCATTTTGTCGTTATGAGGATCACAATATCTAGCATAATACCAAGATGAATCAACAAAAGTGTCCATAGTATCAGTTTCCCTTTTTGCTTTACCACCACATTTATAACATTTTGTGTTTACCCAATCTTCTACATATTTCAATGGCGATTCACCTACACCAGTAATATTCACATTCTTTGGTAAAATAACTGGAAGTTCTTCTTCTCTTACAGGCAATACTCCACAGTGTTCACAATATATAACTGGTATTGGTGTCCCCCAATATCTTTGTCTTGAGATCAACCAATCTTTGAGTCGATAATAAGTCTTTGCTCTACCTTTATTAATTGACTGTAAATACTCGGTAATTTTTTTTCTACCTTCTTGTGAAGTAAGTCCAGAAAAACTACCAGAATTAACCATTATACCATCTTCTTCAAATGCTGCATTTGGCAATGTTGTTTCTTTTGAAACAGGTTTTATAACTTCTTTTATCGGAAGACCGTTTTCTTTTGCAAACTCAAAATCTCGTTGGTCATGCGCTGGTACACACATTATTGCTCCAGTACCATACTCCATTAACACATATTCAGCTACATATATTGGTATTTTTTCATTGTTTACAGGATTTATTGCATAATATCCGCTAAACACTCCAGTTTTTTCTTTAGCAAGTTTTCGTTCTTGCAATGGTTTTTTAAACACGTTATTTAAATATTCAGCAACTTTTTGATTTTTTGAAGCAACAATTTTAGAAAATTCATGTTCAGGAGCTACTGCAACAAATGTTGCTCCAAATAAAGTATCCGCACGTGTAGTAAACACTACTAATTGGTTGTATTGAAAATCAACAATATCAAAAACTATCTCAGTGCCTTCTGACTTACCAATCCAGTTTTTTTGCATCATTAACACTTCTTCAGGCCAGCCATTTTTTATAAGTTCATGGTCTTCTAACAATCTTTCTGCATATTCAGTTATTTTTATAAACCATTGTTCTAACTCTTTTTGTTCAACTAAACTTCCGCAACGCCAACAAATACCTTGTTGCACCTGTTCATTTGCTAAAACAGTAGCACACTTTGGGCACCAATTCACAACTGCTTTTTTTCTATAAACTAATCCTCTTTCGTACATTTTTATAAAAAACCATTGGTTCCATTTATAATACTCAGGGTCACATGTCGCAATTTCAGCTTCCCAGTTATAACTTATCCCAAGCCGTTTTAATTGTTGTCTCATATTATTTATATTTTCTTTTGTCCACTTTTCAGGATGTATGCCATGTTTTATTGCTGCATTTTCTGCTGGAAGGCCAAAAGCATCCCATCCTATTGGGTGGAAAACATTGTATCCTTTCATTCTCATATAGTTAGCAATAACATCACCAATAACATAATTTCTCACATGCCCCATATGGATCTTACCAGATGGATAAGGAAACATCACAAGACAATAAAATTTTTTTGTCCTTTTGTTGTTATCAAACTCAAACAATTTTTGTTCCTGCCAAATTTTTTGCCAATATAACTCTTTTTGTTCAAACTCTTCTTTCCAACTCATAGGCATTCCTTCAAATTTATTTTAATATTAGAAAGAATGCTGTGCCTTACTTTTTGTCGTTGCGATCACACAAGAATAGAGAATACTGAAAAAACCCACTTTTTTTCATCATTGCACGCCATACTGCTTTATCAGGATGGCGTGGTAATCTATCAACAACTGGATTGCTTTGTTTCCCCGCAATTTGCGATCTCCTTAAATTAGCTATTAGTGTAATTGGGACTAGAAAGTCCCTCCTACAATATATTCCTTAAGTATATTCAAAATTGCAGAATTAATTAAAACTTAACAAATCAATTCTATAAACACATTCACACATCCACTCATCTACCCATCTACCCATTCACTCATCCACTCAATCCCACATTTTTAAGGTCTGCTTCAACCATGATTTTAACTAATTCTTCAAACGATGTTTTTGGCTGCCATCCCAAAATATTTTTTGCTTTTGTTGCATCACCTACTAACAAATCAACCTCTGCAGGACGGTATAAACTTTTGTCAACTTCTACAACAACATCGCCAATTTTTAAGTTTTTGTTTACATTATTTTTATCAATTTTTTCAATAATTCCTTTAGAATTTTCATTTTCACCTTCCCAACGAATTTTTATCCCAACAACTTCAAAAGCTTTTTCAACAAATTCTCTTACTGTATGTGTTTCTCCAGTAGCTATAACATAATCATCAGGTTTATCTTGTTGTAACATTAGCCACATTGCTTCAACATAATCTTTTGCATAACCCCAATCACGGGAAGCGTTTAAGTTGCCAAGTTTTATTGTTTTCTGTTTCCCTGCTAAAACATTTGCTAAACCATAAGTAATTTTTCTTGTAACAAATTCTAATCCACGCCGTGGTGATTCATGGTTAAAACAAATCCCACTGCAAGCAAATAAGCCATAACTTTCCCTATAATTTACAGTGATATAATGGCCATACACTTTTGCAACGCCATAAGGGCTTCTTGGATGAAACGGTGTAGTCTCTTTCTGAGGGACCTCTCTTACTTTACCAAACATTTCTGATGATGATGCTTGATAAAATTTTGCTTGTGGATAAAACCTTCTTATTGCCTCTAAAATTTTTAATACACCTAAAGCTGTTACCTCTGCTGTTAAAACAGGTTGAATAAACGAAGTTGGAACAAACGATTGTGCTGCTAAGTTGTATACTTCATCAGGTTTTACTGTTCTTATTATATCATCAAGCGAACTTTGGTCTGTCAAATCCCCACTTACAAAATTTATCTTATCTTTTATATATTCAACACGGGAAAAATCTTCAACACTTTTCCTTCTTATCATACCATAAACTTCATAACCTTTTTCTAACAAAAACTCTGCTAAATATGAACCATCTTGTCCTGTAACACCTGTAATTAACGCTTTTTTCATAAAAAACTTTCCCCTATTTGTATTTTATTTAAATTAAAAATTTTATCTATTGTCTTTGCAACATCAGCAAAAGTCTTTCTTACATCTAAATTTTTCCCAGAGACAAAACTTTTATTTTTTGAATAAACTAACAATGGTACATATTCACGAGTATGGTCAGTATGAACTGTATAAGTTGGATCATTGCCGTGGTCAGAAGTTATAATCAGCAAATCTTCTTCTTTTAACAAATCTATGATTTCTTTAAGTTTTTCATCAAAAAATTTAAGTCCTTCGTAATATTCTTTAACTAACCTTCTGTGACCCCAAAGTGTGTCAAAATCTACAAGATTAGTAAAAACCAAAGTTTTGCTGTCAAAACTGCTTTTTATTACTTCCATTGTTGCTTCAATACTTTCAACATTGTTTTTTGAATGGATTATATCTGTTAACCCTTGTTGTGCAAAAATATCTTCAATTTTGCCAATGCCAACTACTTTACCACCAGATTCTTTTATATAATCAAGTATAGTTTTTGAAAAAGGTTTAATACTAAAATCACGACGGTTCTCAGTACGTCTAAAATTTTCTTTGTTTGTCCCAACGAACGGTCTTGCAATAACCCGTGCAACATTATGTTGTTCAAACGGTGGTTTACCTAACATATCACGAGCTATCTCACAGTATCTGTACAATTCATCTAACGGGATAACTTCTTCATGTGCTGCGATCTGGAACACACTATCAGCTGAAGTATAAACTATAGGACAACCTGTCTTTATATGTTCTTCACCTAAAATTTTTAGAATCTCAGTACCAGAACAAGGAAAATTGCCAATTGTTTTTCTACCAATTCTTTTTTCAAACTCTTTAATAACTTCTTTTGGGAAACCTTTAGGATATGTTGGGAACGGTTTTTCAACAACAAGTCCTGATATTTCCCAATGACCAACTGTAGTATCTTTTCCTTTAGAAAGTTCAGCCATTTTACCATAACAACCTTCAACTTCGCACTTTTCACTTTTATAATTTTCTATCAAATTATATAATCCTAACTTTGCTAAGTTTGGTAAATCAAAATCTGGGGTTGATTGATAAACATGTGTCAAAGTGTTTGCACCTTCGTCATTATAATCTTTTGCATCAGGTAATGCACCAACACCAAACCCATCTAAAACTATTATTATCACACGAGAAAAATTTTCTTTCACAACTTTTTATTGTTTTATATCTCAACACTAATTACTTTCTTACTGTTTTACTTTCTCACTTTGTTAATACACCACAATCCCTGCATAACCTACTACAGCATCATATTCTCCTGTTACATCACCACTTGTTTGATATTTTATCAACTTAGCATTTTTTGCTCCTAAAAGAAGTGATGCGATCAAAACACTTACCGTTGGATAAACACCACACATGCTTATACCATAAGACAAAACTGTATCAAACAACTTTTTTGGTAATAAGTTCAAAATTTGTTCTATTGCTAAAGTATCAAGCTTGTATGCATAACTTTGTGGTTCATAATGTGTCATATCAGTGGAAGCAACTAAAATAACTTTTTGTTGTGGATGTTTTTTAGTATATTCTTTAATAGATGTAGCAATTGATGAACCTAAATCTTGACACATATGGTAATCTTCAACACGGATTGTTATAGCAACAATACTAAATTCTTTTTTT
>Ga0272449_1001767_pt1 | contig 21427 bp, 17 predicted proteins | sample YNPCB0241_FD_198679 | JGI IMG/M metagenome (GOLD analysis project Ga0272449, IMG submission 198679) | Hot spring sediment microbial communities from Yellowstone National Park, WY, United States - YNP-CB-024-1 | ecosystem: Environmental > Aquatic > Thermal springs > Hot (42-90C) > Sediment... | reverse complement strand
TTCACGGCGGGATAGCAGTTTCTCCTTAGCAATTCGGCATTGATACCAGAGCATACGAAACTGCCATTCATCGAGCCGGGAGGATAGCCTCTGCCGAAGGAGATAGGCAAGAGCGAGATCCATGTTATCCCCGCCTAGAAGAAGATGCTCTCCCACGGCTATGCGCTTCAGAACAAGGGAGCCGTCCTCTTCGGAAACCTCAATCAAGCTGAAGTCTGTGGTGCCTCCCCCCACGTCGCAAACAAGGATAAGATCTCCTACTTTAACAAGCTCACGCCAGCTTTCTTCATGATCGTAGATCCAACCGTAGAAAGCCGACTGAGGCTCTTCAAGAAGAGTAAAATGCTCAAAGCCTGCCATCTGTGCCGCTCGGACTGTCAGTTCACGAGCTACCGCATCGAAGGAAGCCGGCACGGTGATGAGAATATCCTGGTGTTCAAGAAATAGCTGAGAATCATCCTTTGCAATTTCGTAATTCCAGGCGTTACGGATATGAGTGAGTAGTCGGGACAGAGCATCCACGGGCGAAAGCTTTTTGACATCCTTAGGACTTCCCCAGGGAAGTATGGGTTGAGTGCGATCAACTCCCGAATGGCAAAGCCAGGACTTGGCAGATGAGATCAACCTGTGAGGTAATTCAGCTCCACGCTGCCTTGCAAATTCTCCCACGACATAGTCTGGTTCAACATCGGAGGTGTCCCAGGGCAGTCGTAAACTTCCTGAGGGAACATCGTGAGGTCCCGGAAGAAACAGAAAGGACGGCAGCAGAGGAAGAGCTTTAACTTCGTGGGGAGCTATAATCTGCGGAATATTAAAAACCCGGATATCCGGCTTTAGATCTTTTGTTATCGGCGCATAAGCAACCACGCAATGAGTAGTTCCAAGGTCAATCCCAACGACGTAACGCGCTTCATTCATCGAAAAAATCCCTCCCTGTTCCAGAACATGCTATGTGCCTGAAGATTCCCGCTTCTGAACCTCCACTTCCGCTGGCGTAATGACCCATTCTTGCTTGTGGGAACCGGTAAACATGGGAAGATCAACTTTTACAAGCTTCCAGCCTCGGTGTACCACAATGCCTTCAAAAGGAGGATCTCCAATTACGTCTCCCGTAAGTTTTATTTTGCTAGCATCAAAACCGGCTGAAATCGTTACAGAAGACCCTTCTGGTTCCTTAAAAATAGGCTCAACGGTGAAGTGTTCCTGAAAGGCTTTCTTCCAGCTTTCTTGAAGATTTCTTACAGCGGCTCCGATTTGAGCGTCATCATATAGGGACAAATCTTCCTTGAGGAAATCAATAAAGCGGCCTTCTCGCTGAAAGATGGACAAGACCTGAAAGGCGGCGGTGAGGTTTTCTTCAGCGGTTTTTTTCTGAGGTTCCGGCGGGGGAACATCTTTTTTGGGGGAAACAGGTGATGGAGCGGTGGTAATTGCTTTCTTTGTTTTTTCAGCGGCTTTTTCGATACGCCGTCGTCCCGTCAGAAGAAGGGCAAGCCAGAGAGCAATAGTCACCACTGCTACAGATCCCCAGATGAGAGCCGTCCCGTATTGATCTGCGATACCTATTAGATCTTTAACCTGGGTGAGCACCTGACTAAACTCCGGAGGCAAGGATTCCGCCGATTTAAACTGCGAAATAAGTGGCGTTACATATTGGCTAACAACTGAAAGTTCCTTTTTGAAAGGAACGAAGATGGCGACTCCCAGAAGTCCGTTGAAAAACACGCAGAGAAATAGAGACTGCCACAGCCAAATAGTTTTTTGCTTCATGATGGATTCCTCCCTTAAGCAATTTGTTTCGAGCCTTTCACGTCGCTTTGAGATGTAAGGTAGAATGCAGGAAATGACAAGATTTTTCGGAAGGTCTTAGAAAATATGGGAGTGTATACCGTTCCGTAGCCCTTAATTTGCAGGAGCATACGGCCTTGTGCTTTACTTATTGGACATCCTTAAAGGAAATACCAAACACCTTGCGGTAAAATTCGTCAGCTACTTGATCGAATGAAATATCGCTAAACTCCTGCGGATAAAGTTTTATTGCCATCCATAAGGCTACGGGAGCAACTCGAGGCGACCAGGTTGACCATTTAGGAAGCTTATAAACATGCCCTTCCCTTATGGCTTTGATATGTCTCCACTGGGAATTTTCGATTAGCCACTGAGGCGAGTAGCCGGCATTTGCCCATATGAAGATAACATCTGGGTTCCACTGAACGATTCTTTCCACAGAGACATCACCATTACGATCTCTTATTTCTTGTCCCAGGTTGATGCCGCCTATCATGGTTATGAGATCATTCGTAACTCCTACGGCACCTGAAACCGTTGTGGGCTTACTAAGCAGGTGAACCACCCTTTGCCTTTTTTCCACGGGGATCTTTTCTACTCGCCTTCTTACCAGATCGAAGATCCTTTCCATTTCGCCGATCACTTCTTCTGCTCGATTCTCCTTACCGAAGAGCTTTCCATGAAGCCGAATCACTTCATAAAGCTCCGGAAGACTATCGGGATAAACGGTAATTACGTTTAATCCCTTTTCTTCCATGAACTTAACAGCCTTGGGATTGTAACCCCAGGTTATGACTAGATCGGGGTTGAGTGCCAGCACAGATTCGATATTCACATCGGTTCCAACGCCTACATGGGGCTTTTTAAGTTCCGGTTTTGTCCTCACAAGGGTTCTGTAAAGATCGCATTCTTCTTCAGCCCATCGGGACACTCCAGCTACTTGATCCCATATCCCAAGAGCCGGTATCAGTTCGTAGGTAATCACCACAACGGCTCGCCTGACTGGGACATTTACAGTAACGGTTCTACCGAGTTTATCGGTAACAGTTATGGAGGATGCTCCCGAGAGAAAACTTACCGTGAAGCAGACGATCACACAGAAAAGGCATAGAGCTATAAGTATAGCGAATCGTCTCATTGGGCGCATCCTCCCTCTCACTTCTAAAATTTCACCGACACTTCGGCAAACCAGGATCTACCGGGAGCTTTGTAGTAACAGTAGTAATCCTCATCGAAGAGATTGTCGATTACGAAGGAGATCGTGGACCATTTGGTAATATCGTAAGAAAGCTTCAAATCCACCACCCAGTAAGGATCGTAGGATCCATAGACTCCACTGTGTTTATCGGCGTTGGTGTCGTCGTTATACCACTTACCCATATATCTTCCCACTATGGAGGCTCTGAAGGGAGACTTTTCAAACTGAGCTCCAATGTTGCCCATCCAGAGCGGAACACCGATGATGCGTTTTCCTTCCACAGAAGGTTTCGCCGGATTTTTTGTAACTTCGGAATCGGTGTAGGTAAAATTCCCGTAGAGTTTAAGCCACTTATTCAGCCTCTGTTCAAGTTCAAACTCCACGCCGCGAGATTCGGCTTTTCCGATGTTTACAAGCTCCTGATAGGTTGAACTTACGGTCTTTCTGGAGATTAAATCCTCCATGTAATTTTCAAAGTAAGTGGCGGAAACTTTAGCACCCTCCCAGAGCCTTTGCTCAATGCCGATATCCCAGGAAAGAGTAGTCTCGGGTTTGAGATTCGGATTCCCGGCGTAGGTTATCCCTGACGCTGCGGATGTCCAGGTGCGGTAAAGCTCGTATGGCGTAGGGGCTCTAAATGCTTCACCTACGGAACTTCGAAGAGTTGTTGATTCAAAGGGTTTATAAACGAGAGCCAACTTGGGGCTTAAATATGAATCCGAGCGAGAATCATATTCCTTTGGATACCCCGGTTTAGGTGTCCATGTCTTTGTGTCCATGTCCACAACATAGCCGTCGTAACTCTCCCACCAGTCATATCTAAGCCCGATATAAGCAGTGAGGTTTTTCATGATAGGAATTTCATCCTGAGCAAAAAGCGCCCACAATCTGGTTTTACCTTTAGAATTGTACCGGAGGTTCACTACGGAATCATCGTCTCGCCAGTCGCTCAGGGCTTTTTCTTTCGTATTGGAGCTTCCCCACCTGAAGGAGCCACCGAAGGTAAGGATCTGACCGCTTAAAAAGGAGGGCATATCGCTTAATAAAACCTGGCCAATGGGCATGGTGAATTGAAGATCTCCGTTAAAGGCTTCCTGAGGAGTGGAGCTTATATAACCCGGACCTCCCTTAGACCATGTGGCTCCGGGTTGGGTCTGGATATACCAGTCCTTTTCGGTATCGAGGTATGCAAGATTGAGTTTGGTGGCGAGATTTTCCAGGAGGATAGTTTCAAAGTTAACACCGTAGGTATTTTGAGTTCGTCCGCCTCCACCGGGCAAGAAGGTGTATTCTGACAAGCCGGAATAAGAATAAACGGGCTTTCCGGAGGCATCTCTAAGGTATGTGTGGGGTTCGTCGTAGTCGTATTCATAGCGGTTTCTCATGAAGGTCAAGCCGAGCTTGGTGTCCTTTGAAAAAGTGTACTGGGTTTTTATGGTTATACCGTCATCCCACCAGGTGTTATCTCCCTTGTCGCCGACGAGGTATGCTGTCTTTCCATAGCGGTCTTTGGTTTCTTCCCAGCCGATGATGTTTGAAGGTGGAGTTTTACTCACAACGTTTAAATCGGAAGGATAACCTTCGGTATGCTGGCGACCGTAGCTTACAAGAAAGCTCAGGTTTTCGCCTATCTTATCTCCGTAGGAAAAATAAAGCCTTGTGAGATCGTCCATGGCTTGACCTCGGTCGAAGCCGGAGCCGTAACCAGCTTTGAGGGTTACTTCCCGTTTCTCGGGCATTTTTGTAATGAAGTTTACAACACCTCCCATAGCATAACCGCCATAAAGGCTCGAGAAGGGACCCTTTACCACCTCAACCCGTTCAAGATCTTCCGGATAGAAACCGCCGAACTTGACTCCACCTGTGTAGGAGTTGTTCAAAGGTATGCCATCCATAAGTATGAGAGTTCTCTGGTATCCAGGGATGCCTCGGAGTGTGACGGATGACATAGTATCCATAAGCCCCTTGCCTCTTTTAACCATCACGCCGGATATATCGTTTACAGCTTGGTCAATGGTTTTGACATCTCGAAGCTCGATTTCTTCCTTTGTAACAACGGCGGTGGAAGCTGGGGAAGATTCGATCGTCTTTTCGGTTCGAGTGGCCGTAACGACGACCTCTTCCATGACCTGTTCATTCTCGTAAGCAAGTGACAAAGAAGCCATCAAACCAAGACAAAGAAGCGTTACAACGAAGCCAACCGATTTCATCTTTACCTCCTCCTTTTCTTTGTTCATGCTTTGGTCTAGGGAAAAACAAAAAGGCGCCAAAACAAGGGAACTTCTCTTCCTTGCCTTGGCGCCTTCTTGGCTCCGAGTTTGTTTCGGTAGTTCCTCTAGTATATTTGAGGAATTAAGTCAATTGTAAAATCAAGTCCCGGCATAGGCAAAAGAAAATCAACCACTTTTTCTAACCTGTAATTACCTTGAAATTTTATTGCCTGCGAATATCTCAAGTCTATACTTATTGTGGTGTAAAGTATCTCACCACAAGCATTATTGACCATAAAAAACCTTCTGCAAAATATCTCTCACTACAGCTGGTGAATACCTATTTTCAATAAGCTTTTTACCGTTTATTGATAGATTCTCCCATAATGCTCTGTCTGAATAAAGTCTTATGACATAATCCACAAATTCATCTTTAGTTTCCGCTACTAAGGCATGCACTCCGTGAACTATGTTCATACCTTCTGCTCCTATTGGTGTTGTAACAACAGGAAGTCCAAATGAAAGAGCTTCTCCAATTTTACCCTTCATACCAGCTCCGTATCTCAGAGGTGCAACGGAGATCCGAGCCTTTAATAGATATGGAGTTAAATCCTCAACATAACCTGTTATCACAATATCTTCGGATGATAAAGCTTTTATATCTTGCTGAGGATTATTTCCCACGATATAAAGCCTTATATTTTTTATCACTTTTTTGATTTCAGGGAAAATTTCTCTACATAAAAACGTAACGGCATCTCTATTAGGCGGATGACTAAAATTTCCAACAAACAGCAAATCTGAAGTCATATCAAATCTCTTTTCAAGATTAACTGGAGTGTGAATATTAGGAACAATATCTATGGGAATTTTAGAAACATACTCATTCAATACTTTTCCATCTTCTTCAGTCACAACCCATATTCTATCCGCCATTTTCTTATATGTTAAAATCTCCTTTCGTTTATTTTCTAAAGCTTTTCTCATGATATTTTCATTTTTCATGATTTCAGCCTCTCTAATTTCACGCACAAAATGTACATCCACTGTATCTATAATAATTTTCGTGAGTCTGGAATAAGCTTTTAAAAATGGAACAATTTGTGCTCCTAGGTGCCAAAATTCTACCAGAGCGTAATCAAAGGCCCTTTCTGAAAGAAATTCAAAGAAAGCCTTACGCCAAGATTTTGCCAAAGCAAAGTTCTGCAAAGTCACTGTCTCGATACCCAGGTCATGGAGAATTGGTCGGTATTTCTTCTCCATAATATTATTTAGAGCTAGAAAAGTTACATGGAAATCCATGTTTTTTAATAACTTAAGAATGTTAAAGAGGCGCAAAGAACCAGAAGCCCTATCATACATAGGAAAAGTATAATCGGCAACCAAAATCCATAATCCTTTACATCTTTCTGAGGCTCTCATCAAATCTTTTAGATTACGTGGGTGGTTCGGCTGTTTCTTTAATTCTTCTTTCCACTTTTCACAAAATTTCTCTCGGTTTATAAGTTGATATCTCTTAAAACCGGATGTAATATCTGTACCTGCCGTCACTCCTTCATGATGAACGACAACACTCTTGGGTTGATAGTAAACCTTATATCCTCTCCGTCTTATCTCAAAACATAGGTCAGTATCTTCATAATAAGCTGGAGCAAATCTATCATCGAAGCCGCCTATTTGATCCCATAAGTCTTTTCTTACCATTAAAGCAGCTCCAGAACAATAATCCACTTCTCTTACAAAGTTGAACTTCGGATCATTTGGATCCATTCCCCTTCCATAATTCCAACCACTTCCATCTGAAAATATAATACCCCCTGCTTCCTGGAGTTTACCATCGGGATAAACTAGTTTACATCCAACAGCTCCGCAGTCATCGTTATTCTCAAAAGTATCTAAGAGAGCTTTCAGCCAGCCTTTCCGAACTTCCGTGTCATTATTTAGGAATACCAAATAATCACCAAACGCGTACATAGCGCCTAAATTGCAACCACCAACAAATCCTAGATTAATTGGAGATCTTATATACTTTATATTTGGATGGATGAAGTTCTTAAAAAGAATTTCTGTATTATCAGTGGAAGCGTTGTCCACTATAATTATTTCGTATGACACATATTTGGTATTTGCCAGGATTGATTTTACACACTTAATCGTAAATTCAACCTTATTATGTACTGGAATTATTATGTGGACCAGTCTAGAATTCCCCGTCTTCATTTTTGTTGCCTCCATGCTATAATTGATTATCCCAAGAACATCAATATCTTAAGCCTTCTCTAACTCTTCCAGCTCTGATCAACTAACGGGTGACAGGGATAAATTACGCTTTTTGTTCCCAAGCACCCTTTAGTATAAAAACCCACTGAGTAATTCAAAAACTATATTTTGTTTCTATAAATTCATAAAACCAATCTTCTGGTTTAAGATTAAGCAATCTTTCCTTATCCTTTGCGAAGTCGTCATAGCTCATTCTCCTAATGTCATCAACCTTAATAAATACCATTCCCTCTGGGTTACCCTTTTTAACTATACCAACACCCCAATCTACATTAACGACTGCTATAAAAAGGTCATCCCTTAATGCTCTTAGATGAATTATTGTTTTACAAACCTCACCCGTCCAATTGCCTTCGAAATTTGGATGCTGTTTAGCCTCCTCATAAGTAGGCATAGCATTGACAGGCGAATTTGGTAAACAGTCGTGTATTACAATAATTCCATTGTTGCTTAAGTACCTTAGAGCATTCTCAACATCCCTTAAGCTTTGCTCGTAAGTATGAAGTCCATCTACAAAAACTATATCCAAACCTTTCTCTAGGATTTCTTTTGGAGGATTGGCAAAGAATTCATCACTTGTCATTTGATAAAATTTTTCCTTTTCCGTATCTTGGTATCCTCCTGGTATAATAAAAGCAGGGTCTACAGCAATTTTGAATTCCGCCTCTATTTGAAAGAAGTTTATACCTCTTTCCACACCTATTTCAAGGTAGTTTTTATATCCAAACCTATTTATTAGACGTTGGATTATCGTAGTTCTATTAAGAATGTTATTTCGCAGTTGATATTCAAGAAGTTCCTTAAAGATTTTTCTGAAAGTTTCTTCATCTCCTAATGCTTTATGGGAAAGTCCAAACATGGCTTTGAAAAATAGGTTTTCTGGTAATTCCTTCATTAATTTTCCATAACATACCTGCATCAGATGATAAGAGTTTGTACTTTCAGAAAGATAAGCTAATTGCGTAAGGGTTTCTACATCTTTTGGAATTTGGCTTAAAATAATATCACGCCCTGTCCTATCTGCAGATTTCAAGGCATTATTAACTATTCTTATGTTCTTATCATTTATAAGTCCCCTTCTTAAAAGAAAGACCGCACGCTTTACGGCAGAGGAAATCAAGCGTTTTTCAAGGTAAAGTTCCGCCAACTTTTGTCTGATCTCCACCTCCTGTGGAAAAGTGCTTACTGCAGAGGTTGCGTATCTTAAAGCTTCATCTAACCTTCCACTACTTTTGAGAATATTAATCGCATTTGCATAATACTGTAGATTGTGTGGAGAAGTTTTTATAGCCTCAAGATAAACCCTTTCGGCCACTTTCTTGTTACTAAAATCAGGGAAAGGGGCACTATTTGAGAAAGGCTTCTGAAAAACTGCAAAAGTATCTTGCCATTCCCCAAGCCCCCAATCTGTAAATATCTCAACCACCTTAAAACCAGCCCACTTGCCAAGAGCCTTCATTCCGTCTGGGTAAAACCTCCAGCAGTCATGGGGGTACTTATGTTCGGCTCCCGAAGATGGAGCTATTATACAGCATATACCACCAGGCTTAAGAATCCTAAATATTTCCTTTATGGTAAGCCATGGGAATTCAATATGTTCAAAAGCTTGTCCAGAAACTATCACATCAGCAAAATCACTGGGCACTTCTTTCCAATTATAAGGGTCTGAAACTACTATATCAACATTATTACCAGCTTCTAAATCAAGTCCCAGATATTTCCATTTTGGTTTATTAAAAAAGAGCCTGTAGGTTGGATTATTAAGATATGATTTAGCCCCCACATCAATTATTATAAGCTCAGTATCCTCAAATCCCTCAAGATACTCTTCCACAAATGCTTTCATTTTATCAAGAGAGGTTTGGTGCATTTTTAACCTCCAATTATATTCAATTTTTCTCACTTCCTCACTATGGTTATATCTTCTCCATAAAGATCATTAGTTTTATCCAAAAACTTTACAGCCATATAGTTTTTCCTTATTAAACATAGCTTACATTTTCACTCTATACTGTCTTACTGTTGCCATCCCCAAAGAAACCGGACATTTGGTGGCATACTACTCCAACAGGAGTAAATATAGCGGAAAATATCATTATGTGAAGGTGAAGTATTGACAATGCCCTTATCTATTCTGGATAAGCTGACCATGACTAAAGCTCCCCTGTCTGAGTTCCATGTCTTTTCTAAATTTTTGACGTAAAATATTTTCAACAACACTGAAATATAATTCTATGTCATAAGATCCAACCGGTTGCTTTAAAAGAGACCGCTCTACAATGGAAAGCTTTCCAGTAAATTCCTGACAAACATTACCAACCAGCAATTTAGGCTGATTCATGTGTCCCATCTTCCCCAAAATAAAATCTCTAATAGCCTTTACCGTTACTTCAATTTTTTCGTAATCATTGTTTTTGGCGAAATGATCAATATAGGCTTTAGCCAACTTTAGCATATAACGAGCTTTGCCAATATCACCAAATTCGCTGTAAAAAAACAACCCATTACGAATAAAATAATAAACGCTAATAGGTGATACATAAAACCGCCCGTAGATGATCCGCCTTTGTGATACACAACCGAAAAGGGGTTAAACAGAACCATGTAGCCTAGCTTCGAAGCCCTTAAGCATATCTCGTTGTCTTCAAAGTATAAAAAATAGTCTTCTCTGAGAAGTCCATGCCGCCTGAGAAAATCCGATTTTATCAGCATGCTAGCACCCAAAACGAAGTGGGTCTGGGATAATCCTCCCCGAGATTGCCCACCTCGCCCTTTTCCATCGTAATTAACAGAAAAGCCATCAAACTGCACTTTATCTTTCTCTGGATAGCAGTGTAACTTCGATCCAACTATTGCAACTTTACCCTTCAAATCAGGATGTTCGGCAGGTAGGACTAAATAGGTTAGAGCCATTTTCTCAATTATCGTATCGTTGTTAAGTAGCCATACATAATCCGAACCCCATTCAAGAGAGATTCTTATTCCTTCGTTACTTCCTCCGGCAAAACCTTTGTTTTCAGAAAGCCTTTTATAAATAACCTCTCCCCTGAAGGGCATCCGGCTAAGGTGGCCATCAGAAAGATTAAATGCCGCCCGTCTGTAGGACCTGGCAAGCTTCTCTAACTCTTCATAAAAACCCTGCTGAGAACCGTTGTCTATGACGATTATGTTCAGCCTCCTGTGGGGTTCTTTCTCGAAAATAGACTTTATCGCATCAGAAGTGTCTTCCCACCCGTTAAAATCCACAATGACAACAGAAATCTTTGGATGACCAGCCAATGAGGCCTCCTTGCTTATTCACTTCATTCATATTTTCCATCGGCTTCCATTGTTTGTTCTTTACCAAAATTCATGCCATAGGTTTTTACCGAAGAAAAGCCTAATCTTCCATGACCAGGTCTAAACTTTATCACAAGCCAAATGTCATTCCCTTGAGCAATCCCACCAAAATTTTTGACACTACAATCAGTCCTTCCACTGCTCCCGAAAGTTTGTGCTTTTAAGCAAATCCCGAGCATGGTAAGAAGTATGGGCTATCAAACTTTAACAAGAAGGAGCTATTTATGCCTATTCCTGGAAATTTGCTTACTACTGCAATGGCTGTTATGCCGCATCGAGATCCCGACAAAGCTCTGGAACTTGCTCTTTCTCTGGACATACCCTTCTGGCCTCAACTCCCGCTCTTTAGCTACTACGAAGACATGTACGTTCAAGCATCAGAGCACTTCCCAGGTATCCTGCTGGATATGGAACATCGAACTTTGAAATTTTCGTCATCCAAATTTATGGACGAACTCCCAGCAGTTCTCGAGCGTTTCGACGATCCAGAAATATTCGACATCAGCCCAACGTACTCGGTTGTATATCACAAATTCCTGGCCATGGATCTTTCAGACCGACCGGCTATAAGAGGTCAACTCGAAGGTCCCATCAGTTTTGGATTTAATGTTCAGGACGAAAATGATCGCCCTATCCTTTTTAACGACGAAGTTCGGGGATTCCTTCTGGAATTCATGGCAAGAAGGGTCAACGTCCAGCTCAGGCGGTTGAAAGAAAAAAATCCCAACGCCTTTATGTTTGTTGACGAACCGGGACTGCAGTTCATCTTCAGCGCTATGAGCGGTTACGATGGAGTAAAGGCCAAAACCGACATGGATTATTTCTTCTCGCTAATTGAACGCCCTAGAGGTGTACACCTCTGCGGCAACCCAGACTGGGACTTTCTCCTGGGGCTCGACTTAGATATTCTATCTCTCGATGTTTACACCAACGGTGAGATCTTTTCTTCTTATGGTTCTTCAATCGCCAAGTTTCTCGATCGCGGTGGAGTACTTTCATGGGGCATTGTGCCAACGAATTTCGAACCCTTCGAGAAAGAAAACATAGATTCCCTAACCCAACGTTTTCTGGACCTATTTGACCGAGTAGCCAAATCTCTATCACCGAAGATTGACCGAGACTTTCTCGTATCAAGAAGCCTCCTTTCTCCAGCCACCTGCTGTCTCGTTAACCCAGACGGAACAGCAACGGTTGAAAAAGCCTTCGCAACCGTGAGGGAACTTTCCAGACGTCTTCGTGAACATTTCAAGTTACTTTAATGTTTCAACTAATGTTTCAACAAGATCTTTTCCCGCCCGGAAGCAGATATCCAGGTAATCCGGGTGGGAAAGGATGGCTCCCTTTTCGTCAATCTCTCTGAAACAGAGTTCTCCCCCGTAGGATACTCCTATGGCTTCAAAAAAATATCGCATGGTAATAATGCTACAGTCGAAAAGCCTTTTTCCTCGAGTAGCTCCTACGCCAAGGAAAAATCCCTTTCTTCTGCTGACATCGGGGGTAAATAGACCAAGTTTTTGAGCCATAAAGAGCGCCTGAGCCCGATCCACAAAGGATTTAAGCTGGCCGGGCAGGTGATAAAAATAATTTGGACTCGCTACAGCCACAATATCGCAGTCTGAAAGAAGGGGATATATCGTTTCCATCTGGTCTTTCTGAGCACAGACGCCTTTTTTGTCGCAGTGACCGCAGGCAATACATCCTTTAAAGGAAAGCTGTCTAACATAAACACGTTCAACGGTTGCTCCAGCATCAACAGCGCCATTTACGAAAAAATCCATCATGGTGTCGGAATTCCCTTTGGGTCTAGGCGATCCGTAGATTGCCAAAACTTTAATCATATCGTATACTCCTTTCCGTGGTTGACTGTGGTTGGTTCACGAAAGGTAAAAAGTTATCACAAAACGGGAGGAGAGGATAAATGGAATCTTGCATCTTCTGCCAGATTGTAAAAGGGGCGATTCCATCGGCAAAACTTTACGAAGATGATGCTGTATTGAGTTTTTTAGACATAAACCCCATAAACCCTGGCCATGCCTTAGTAATTCCTAAGAAGCATTATGCCACAATTCTGGATGTGGACGACGAAGATCTTAAGAAGGTAGCAGCAGTTACTAAACTCATAGCTAAAGCTGTAAAGGACGCTCTATACTGCGATGGCATAAATATCCTTCAAAACAATTTCGAAGCCGCCGGTCAGCTCATCCATCACTTTCACATTCACGTAATCCCCAGATTTGAAGGTGATGGGTTAAAGGTATGGGGTGGAAAGCCATACAAAGAAGGTGCAATGAAGGAAGTGCAGGAAAAGATTCTTGCGGCGATAAAGAGGCAATAAACAAAGCCAGCAATTTTTCTCTTGATAATTTTCCGAAAATGCTCTAATTGGGTTTTGTGTGGATTTTCTCAGGATGCTGCCCTCGGTGGACTAATCCCTTCGTTTAAACCGTGGCTTTCAGGTTGAGGTTCCTTGAGAAGATGTGAAGGCTGGAGCAAAGGTTGTTTAGATGCTATCTTTAGAGGATAGGAAGATGCTCGTTAGAGACTGGATGTCAAAAGATGTTGTGTGGATTCGTCCTGAAGCGACCATCCAGGATGCGCTCAAGATGATGAAGCATTACGGCATCAGGCATCTGCCGGTAAAGGAAGGTGATGGCACCTTTGTGGGATGGATTACGGATTCTGACGTCAGAAGCGTATTGATAGCGTCCATGATTGAGCAGCTCACGGTAGCCGATGTGATGATTCGAGAGCCCTACATTGCATCGCCTGAGGATCACCTGGAAGATGTAGCTTTTGTCATGATCACCAAAAAGATAGGAGGTCTCCCGGTTTTAGAGGGGGATCGAGTTGTGGGGGTCATCACGGTAATTGACGTGCTAAAAGCTTTTATGGAGATGATGGGAGGCTTTGAAAGCACGGGGCGTATTGACGTGGTATGCAAATCAGACGATGACTATGATCTGGCTCGAGTCATTGAGATAATTCAAGATTGTGGCGCAACGGTTTTAAGCGTTTGCACTTTTTTGGGCGAAGCTGGTTCTGATTCAGACTTCGGCAGTTTTTACTCTTTGCACATTAAAGGGAAAAACTTCTCACAGGTTTTGGAAACACTTAAAGCAAAGGGCGTTACCGTCTTCTCTTCTCAACAGCCTCATCCTGTTAAACCTGCCGTTAAATTCTCTTGTTCCCTCTCTTCTCGGATAATTCGAGATGTGGTGGAATAAACCTTAAGAATTTTCCTCTACGGAAACCACCAGGCTTTTGTAAACACGGCAAAAACTCTTTCTTCGTAAGTTGAATCTCTTTAACCAATTTCACGAAGAAAGGGTTTTTCCCACCGGAAGTCAAAGGGCTTTCTGGTGGCTGATAATTTGGTTCATCGGTCTTTATTTAGAACTGCTTATCAACTAAAAGAGGAGGGAACAGAATTATGGGAAAGATTCCAGAAAATTACCTTCCACCAAGAGAGCTTTGGCCTGAGTATACGACACCTGAAGCCTTCAAAAACATGCCAGAAAAATTAAACATCTGCCAGGAATTCATTGACCGTCATGTTGCTGAAGGGAGAGCCAACAATCACGCCATCTATTTCATGGACAAGATGATCACCTACGGAGAACTCCAGAAGATGATCAATCGCTTTGCCAACGCTCTAAGGAAGATAGGAGTTGAGCCTCAGGATCGAGTAGGACTTCGAGTGGTCAATTCTCCTCCGGCAATTGTTGCAATATACGGAATTTTCAAAATAGGAGCTATACCCGTTCCCACATCGCCTCTCTGGTCAAAAGAAGAAGTTGCCTTTGTGGTTAACAACGCCGAAATGAAAGCTTTTGTTGTTAACGAACCTCTCATGGGGGAAGTGGAAAAAGCTAAAGCCTCCTTTGAACAGCCTCCTACAATTATCGTTGTGGGAGGAAACCCAGCCGATGTTGAAGCGAAGGGTTACAAGTCCTATGAGAAAATGCTTGAATCCGAATCTGATTCCTGCGACCCCGAAATGGTCAGTAAAGACGACATCGGAGTCATCCTTTACACATCCGGAACAACAGGACCTCCAAAGGGTTGTGTCCATTTCGTAAGGGAAATTTACATGGAGTCCCATATTGTTGGAGACTATGTCTGGAAACTTACTCCATCCGATGTTCTTGGCGGATCTGCACCCGTATCCTTTGCTGCAGGATTCGGCACCTTTGGCCTTATCCCCTTTGCTAAAGGTGCAGCAATAAGCCTGCTTCCTAAATTCACACCTCAGGATATGCTTGAACTCTTCGAAAAACATGGTATTACAGTGGCAACCGGTCTCCCCACAGCTTACAGAGCTCTGATGAAATTCCCTGATTTTAAAAAATACGACCTCAGCAAGGTCAGAATGTTCACCTCCGGTGGTGACGCTCTCGGAGTAGAAACCTTCAACGCCTGGCTTGAACTCACAGGAAAGCCGATCTGGGAAGGACTCGGCGGCACAGAGATGCTACACCTTGTTACATCAAACACCATGGGTGAAAAGCCAGTTCCAGGGTCTATTGGCAAGCCACTGCCCGGCTTTGAAGTCAAACTGATCACTCCAGAAGGCAATGAGGCAAAACCTGGTGAAGTCGGTAGCTTCTGCGTGAAGGGACCCACCGGAACAGTCTATTGGAAACCCTATGCCGATGATAACCGTCTCCTGAAATCTCAGCAGAAAGGTGTAAAAGACGGCTTCAACCTCTTAGGTGATGCGGTTTATGCCGATGAAAATGGCTATCTGTTCTTCGTGGCACGTGAAGACGACATGATTAAGAGTTCCGGTTATCGTATAAGCCCGGCAGAAATTGAAGAAGTAATATCTAAATTCGAAGCCGTGGCAGACGTTGGTGTGGTGGGTGTACCCGATCCAGAAAAAGGCCAGATTACAAAAGCCTGTATTGTGCTCAAAAGTGGTTATCAACCTTCTGATGAAATGAAAGAAAAGATCCTTAACTTCTGCCGCGAACATCTCGCTATCTACAAACTCCCACGCATTATCGAATTTATGGATTCTCTCCCAAGAACGCCAACCGGTAAGCTCCTGAGAAGAAAGCTGAAATAGCCTTGTGGCTGTAATACCAAATGGGGATATCCGGCCTTCCTTCTTTCCCCCGCGTGTGGGGAAAGAAGGGGGCTAACTCATTTTCTGTTACCCGTAGCGGCAACAAGGGGTTTCTGCCCTTTGTCATTCCGAAAGAATTGAGGAATCTCATAAGGGCATGCTTCGCTTTCGCTCGACATAACTTTCATTATGCCCACGGAGGTTTAAAAAATGGATTTTAGATTGACAGTAATATGCGAAAATACCGTAGTTCGTCCTGGTTTTATTGGGGAACACGGCTTTTCGGCACTTTTAGAAACAAAGAACGGCTTTATTCTCTTTGATACCGGCCAGGGATTTTCGCTTATACATAACCTCTTAAGATTCTTAAAAGACGTCACCAAGATAGAGAAAGTGGTTCTAAGCCATGGCCATTACGATCACACCGGAGGACTCCTTGCTTTTTTGGGTGTTCGAGGGCCCTGCCCTGTAATTGCTCATCCGGACGTTTTAAAAGAACGGTTCAGGCTCATGAGCCCTGCTCCCGGTATGGAAGAAAAGCCCGTATCCATAGGCATTCCATGGCACGAAGCCTATCTGGTAAGCCGTGGAGCCAGGTTCCAGTGGGTAACGGAATGGACAGAAATTTCTCCAGGAGTATATATTACCGGTGTGGTGCCGAGAAAAACTGAATTTGAAACAGGTGATCCGAAGTTTCTCGTAAAAACCCAAAATGGTTTTGGTCCCGATCCCTTCTTGGACGATTATTCCATGATCATTGACACACCCAAGGGGCTTATTGTGGTTCTAGGTTGCGCTCACGCCGGAACCATCAACATATTGAATCACATTAGGGATCACATGGGTAACCGCCATATCTACGCTCTCGTAGGAGGCACCCATCTGGACTTTTCATCATCGGATCAGCTAGAAAAAACTATTGAAGCTCTTCGGAATTTCGATATCGAGATGATCGCTGTGAGTCACTGTACTGGACAGAAAGCGGCGGTAAGGATGGCTGAAGAATTCGGACAGAAATTTCAGTTTGCACCGGTAGGATTTCAGATCACGGTGTAACTTCAGTAGATAAATTTACGGAGGGTTTTCAGTGGGCAAGATGTCTGTTGCTACGCTGGTGGGGTTTTTTTTCTTTGCTGTCTTGCTGGCAAATCACGGTTTTTCAGAACAAGTTATTTCTATTGGATCCATAAATCCCCTTACCGGAAAACTTGCTCAACATGGCATTGAAGTAGACCAGGGGATACAGATCGCTATAGATGAAGCTAATTCCGAAGGAAAAATAAAATTTAAGCTGATTCGTCGCGATGACAAGAGCCTTCCTGAAGATGCCATGAATCAGGCAGAACAGCTTATTCTCCACGATAAAGTGGTGGCTCTTATTGGTGGTTACGTAGATACTCTCGTGGGATCTATCGCCACAGTAGCGGAAAAACATAAGGTTCCTTACGTAGCATCGGCAAGTCTTGAAAGCCGACTAACAACCCAAATTAATCCCTTCTTCTTTAGAATCTCCCACATAAACGGTGTGGCTAAGCCAATAACAGTTTTTATGAAAGAAGTGGTAAGACCTCGTAAAATAGCTCTAGCCTATGCTTCCACTCCAGGAGCAATGGAACTTGCAGAAAAGATTCGCCAGGAACTTTCAGGAACCGGAATTTCTATAGTATTGGAAGACAAATTCAAATCAGGCACTCCTGATTTTTCACCCTTTCTGCTTAAATGCCGATCCCAGCAGGTAGATTTCATTATTTCCGCTCTTTTTCTTCCCGATAACCTCATACTCGTAAGACAAATGCACGAATTGAAAGTTCCTTCCAAAGGATACCTAGGACCATGGGGTATAGCCTATCCTGGTTTTGTAAAAGAAATGGGCGAAAAGGCCGAAGGACTGTTTGGTATGCTTGCCTGGGCACCAGGAATTTCATTCCCTGGAACCGAAGAAATATCACAGAAGTTTAGCAAAGCTTATCGAGACCGCTTTGGAACTGAACCCACAAGCACGGCCATGCACGGGTATGTATCTGCAAAGGTTGTGACCGATGCTGTAGAAAGACTTGTGAGATCTAACCAGGCCGTTACCCCTCAGAAACTTGCCGAAGCTATCAGAAAAACCGACATGTTGTCGCCCATAGGAAGAATCGCTTTCGACGATCACGGCGATCCCAAATATTACGCTCAAATGATTGTGCAGATCCAAAAGGGATCTTTTGTGGTAGTATATCCTCCTGAACGAGCTACCGGAAAATCTGTTGGGGAGTAAAAGCTCACAAAACGTGATGGGTCTGAAAAATGTTTTATGTGGATCAGATTCTTGTTCAAGCGATTAGTCTAGGAAGCCTTTATACACTCCTTGCACTTGGATTTTCCCTTATATTTGGAGCAACCAGAGTTTTGAACCTTGCTCACGGCAGCTTTGTTATTCTTTCAGGCTACGCTGCCTATATTCTAGGAAAACACTACAACGTCGGTTTTATCCTGGGTTCTTCACTGAGCATGCTTATACCGCTTATCTTCCTCCCGATTATCGTGCTCATAAGTTCCAGAAGTCCCCATCCGAGAGAAACCATTTCACTAATACTTACCTTTGGACTGTCTCTTGTGCTGCAGAACTGTTACATGGCCGCATTTTCAGCAGACTATCGCATACTTTATGGTGCTCCATCTCTTTACGAAATTCCAATCCTGAGGGTAACCGTTAGTTCAACACAGCTTGCCCTAATCATAACTTCAATGAGTGCGGTTGCTCTACTCTTTCTGCTTTTCAGGAAAACCATGGTGGGGAAGGCTCTTAGAGCCACCATTCAGAACAATGAAGCGGCTCTTCTCGTTGGAATTCCCATAAAGGAAATGAGAATTCTGGCGACGGGTTTAGGATGTCTTTCTGCAGGATTAGCGGGATCGCTCTATGTTCGAGTAAACTATATTCACCCTGCCGGTGACATTGAAGTGACTCTTATAGCGCTTCTTATCACTCTTTTTGCGGGCAGGGGAAGAATCAGAAGACTTCTTATCAGCGCATGGATCTTTGCCATCATAGAAACGGTGGTGTCCTACTGGTGGGGAGCAAAATGGCGAGATCTGCTGAGCAGTCTTTTCATCATAGCGGTGTTACTGTGGCGAGGAGAAGAAATTTTCGAAAACTCCCGGGAGAAATAATGAACCTTCCAATTCATCTTCTTGCATGGGTAATAATTCTGGCCTTTGGATGGATTCCCCTAGTTCCAGAAAGCGTTCTGTCCGTCCTGACGACGGCTTTTTTCTATGGATCCATGGCGACAGCCTGGAATATCCACTCCTTAAGCGGGGCAATTTCTTTAGGACATGCGGCTTTTTTTGGGCTTGGTGCTTATGGGTTCGCCATAACAGCTTCAAAATACGGAATTTCTTCATGGGCAGGAATGCTTATAGGCGCCTTGTGTGCCGTGGTTTACGCCCTTTTCTGGATGATTTCCATAAACCGCTTAAGGCATGGTAGCTTTGTGCTGGCAACTCTTGTTTCCGTGGAAATTCCCAGGGTGATTATAGAAAACCTGGATTCCTTTACTCACGGCTCCGCAGGCATTATGAATTTGCGGATCCCTGTCGGGATTCGTGAGTGGTATATAATCATGGTAATTCTTGCCGGGCTTTTGCTGTTAATCCATCACCAGACGCTTTTCTCAAGATTGGGATGGGGATTAAGAGCCGTTCGGGATGATGAGCGGACCGCTATGGCTGTGGGTGTTCCGGTGGAATTCCTCAGGCGTTGCACACTCATTGTAAGCAGCTTTTTTATGGGGCTTTGTGGAGCCTTTTATGCCGCCATGATAGGTTTTGTGGAACCGTCCATTGTTTTCAGCCTGCATTTTTCAGCCATGCCACTTGTGTTGAGCCTTTTCGGTGGGCGAGAACATCTTTACGGACCGCTCATAGGCGGACTGATACTATACAATCTGGACCAGCTTCTTATGGTTCCGCTTTTTCCTGAAGCTCACAGGGCTCTTTATGGCATCGCCATATTTATAACCATCTGGTTTTTCCCAAAAGGAATTCTCGCATGGACAAAAAGGTCATAAAAGTGCCTTACTTGCTCTTGGAAAGCGTGACGGTTGAAAGAAACCACAGGGATGTCCTGAGAGGAATATCTTTTGCTTTAGAACGGCAGGAAATAGTCAGCATTATCGGTCCGAACGGAGCCGGAAAGAGCACGATTTTTGACGTTATTACAGGATTCGTCAAACCAATTTCGGGTCGCATCATCTTCAAAGGGATTGACATTACCGGTTGGGATCCTCATCGAATATGCCGATTGGGTATTGCCAGAACCTTTCAGATCTCTCGGCCGTTTAGTTCAATGACGGCGCTGGAAAACGTGGCAGTAGCCATTATGTTCGGTAACAAAAGGGCAAAAAGAATGACCGCTGAAGCAATACATGATAGGGCTCGAGAGCTTTTAGAACTTGTCGGGCTAGGACATAAAACCAATACCGTATCACGCTGTCTGACTTTATCTGAACAGAGACGACTTGAAGTAGCAAGAGCGGTAGCCACAGACCCAGAGCTTCTTCTGCTGGATGAGTTCGCAGCAGGGTTAAGCCCCAAAGCCATTGACAATGCTTTAAAAGTAATTGAACGTCTCAGGCAGGAAGGACTTTCTCTGCTGATAATAGACCATTTCCTGAACGTAACGGCTCGAATTTCCGACCGAATCATAGCTCTGCACGAAGGGGAAATCATAGCATCAGGAAGTCCAGCAGAAGTTCTGAAAAACAAAGCCGTAGCTGCTGCATATTTTGGTGGAAGTGTGGATGCAGTTGAAGAATTAAGGGAATAGCCAGAGATATGCCAAAGGTCGAAGTAAAAAAGCTAAGTGTATGTTATGTGAAAAGACCGATTGTTCATGAAGTGACCTTCTGCGCCGAAGAGGGACAGATTACAGCTCTCGTGGGACCCAACGGCGCCGGGAAAACGACCATACTAAAAGCCATTGCAGGCATTATACGACCCGTTAAAGGTGAAATTTTCATAGATGGTGTTCCAACATCCGGATTGACCGTAGAAGAATTGGTGAAGCTTGGGGTTGTATATATTCCAGAAGGCATGAGTGTGTTCGCAGAAATGTCTGTTGAAGAAAATTTGGAAGTTGGGGGATACCTTCGACGAGACCGTCTCAAAGAGAGAATCGAAGAAGTTTTTAGCTTACTACCTGAGCTTGAGAAAAAGCGAAAAATTCCGGCGGGGATGCTCAGTGGAGGAGAACAGAGGATGGTGACCATCGGAAGAGGGCTTGTTGCCGGAGCAACCGTTCTTTTGCTGGATGATCCCTTTCTTGGCCTGAGTCCTATTGTTACCAACAGATTTTGCGAGGTTTTCCATAAACTTCGGCAGGAAGGCAAAACTTTGCTGATAGCCGGACAGCATGTAAGGCGTCTTTTAAAAGCTGCTGATAAAGGGCTTCTCATTGAAGATGGTCATATTTCTCTGGAAGGAACTGGTGCTGAGCTTTTGAAAAATCCTCATCTTGCGCAGGTGCTGTTTGGTCATTTCAATGCTATCTCATCCAGC
>Ga0272449_1001765_pt1 | contig 21436 bp, 12 predicted proteins | sample YNPCB0241_FD_198679 | JGI IMG/M metagenome (GOLD analysis project Ga0272449, IMG submission 198679) | Hot spring sediment microbial communities from Yellowstone National Park, WY, United States - YNP-CB-024-1 | ecosystem: Environmental > Aquatic > Thermal springs > Hot (42-90C) > Sediment... | reverse complement strand
AATTATAGATTTTGCCCAAAAGTTTCATTATAGCATAGAATTTAAAGATAGAGAAGTGTATTTAAATGATGGAAAAAAGGGATATCGTTCAGAGCTCTACTTGAACAATAAATTATTAGGTAGTGGAAAAGGAGTTAGTAAAAAAATTGCTCAACAATTAGCAGCAAAAGAAGCTTTAACTAATTTGAAAAATCAAATATAATTTAGCATACATTATATAAATATTGTATGTTTATAATTTTTTTAAATGTACTCCTCGAAAGAAAATTTTTGACCTTGCAAACGTATAATTGTTGATAAAAAATTTAAGCTATTTTTATAAATTACTGAAAATCAACAATAATATGTATTATAAAAAAATATAAATTTATTTGCTTTTTTAAAAAAGAGCTAATAAATTTGCAACGACTTGATAGGTTCTTGAAATGGTTGGTTAAAAAAAACGAAAAAATTTTTTAAAAAAAATTTGCATAAATAAAAAAGAGTATTTATCTTTGCAGTCCATTTTTAATTTATAGACGTTCTTAAAAAAATTGAAAAAAAAATTAAAAAAGTTTCAAAAAAATTTGGATTATAAAAAAATATTATATAACTTTGCAGTCCAATTTTGAATAGAAGTTCTTTGAAAAGATTGAAAAGGAAGTAGAGAGGGCGATTGTCGATTCCGGAGAGTAGCTATCTTGAGCAAGATTAAACTTATTTTACAATGAAGAGTTTGATCCTGGCTCAGGATGAACGCTAGCGGCAGGCCTAACACATGCAAGTCGAGGGGCAGCACGGGTAGCAATACTTGGTGGCGACCGGCGCACGGGTGAGTAACGCGTATGTAACCTACCTCTAACTGGGGGATAGCTCCGAGAAATCGGAATTAATACCCCATAATATTCTATCGGGGCATCCCGATAGAATTAAAGCTCCGGCGGTTAGAGATGGGCATGCGTGCTATTAGCTAGTTGGTGAGGTAATGGCTCACCAAGGCTATGATGGCTAGGGGGTCTGAGAGGATGGCCCCCCACATTGGTACTGAGACACGGACCAGACTCCTACGGGAGGCAGCAGTGAGGAATATTGGGCAATGGGCGAAAGCCTGACCCAGCCATGCCGCGTGAGGGATGAAGGCCCTCGAGGTCGTAAACCTCTTTTGTACGGGACGAAACCCCTGGTCGTGACCAGGGCTGACGGTACCGTACGAATAAGCATCGGCTAACTCCGTGCCAGCAGCCGCGGTAATACGGAGGATGCAAGCGTTATCCGGATTCATTGGGTTTAAAGGGTGCGTAGGCGGGATAGCAAGTCAGTGGTGAAAGCCTACAGCTTAACTGTAGAATTGCCATTGATACTGTTATCCTTGAGTGCAGTTGAGGTAGCTGGAATGCGTGGTGTAGCGGTGAAATGCTTAGATATCACGCAGAACACCGATTGCGAAGGCAGGTTACTAAACTGCAACTGACGCTGAGGCACGAAAGCGTGGGGAGCAAACAGGATTAGATACCCTGGTAGTCCACGCCCTAAACGTTGATAACTCGCTGTTGGTACTTTATGTATCAGCGGCTAAGCGAAAGCGTTAAGTTATCCACCTGGGGAATACGGCCGCAAGGTTGAAACTCAAAGGAATTGACGGGGGCCCGCACAAGCGGAGGAACATGTGGTTTAATTCGATGGTACGCGAGGAACCTTACCTGGGCTTGAACGTAGGGTGACAGCTGCCGAAAGGTGGCCTTCCAGCAATGGACAGCCTACGAGGTGCTGCATGGTTGTCGTCAGCTCGTGCCGTGAGGTGTCGGGTTAAGTCCCATAACGAGCGCAACCCCTATCCTTAGTTGCCAGCGGATAATGCCGGGCACTCTAAGGAAACTGCCAGCGTAAGCTGTGAGGAAGGTGGGGATGACGTCAAATCAGCACGGCCTTTATGTCCAGGGCTACACACGTGTTACAATGGTAGGTACAGAGGGCAGCAACCTGGTGACAGGAAGCTAATCCCTAAAACCTATCTCAGTTCGGATCGGAGTCTGCAACCCGACTCCGTGAAGCTGGATTCGCTAGTAATCGCGCATCAGCCATGGCGCGGTGAATACGTTCCCGGGCCTTGTACACACCGCCCGTCAAGCCATGGGAGCTGGGGGTACCTGAAGTCCGTAACCGAAAGGAGCGGCCTAGGGTAAAACCAGTGACTGGGGCTAAGTCGTAACAAGGTAGCCGTACCGGAAGGTGCGGCTGGAATACCTCCTTTCTAGAGAGATAGTTACACAGAATTGACAATCAACTCTCACTTCCTTTTTAAAAATATAACTTTCCCAAACTTATAGTCCATTTGGCGAAGATTTGACAGTCCCGTAGCTCAGCTGGTTAGAGCACTACACTGATAATGTAGGGGTCCGCAGTTCAAGTCTGCGCGGGACTACATAATAAAAGTCTTAGGGAAAGGCTCGGTTGGCTTGAGCTCTCGACATGTGTGTCGAGAAACTCACTCGACAGCATTACAGGGGAATTAGCTCAGTTGGCTAGAGCGCCTGCCTTGCACGCAGGAGGTCAAGGGTTCGACTCCCTTATTCTCCACAGGTTCTTTAAAAAAAATTAACTTAATTGAGTAGTAATACTCATTAGGTTCTAACACTTAAAAAAGTGTTAGGTTCTTTGACGTATTGGAAGAAAATATATACCGTAAGGTAAAAAGTAAAGCAACTAAGAGCGTACGGTGGATGCCTTGGCTCTCAGAGGCGATGAAGGACGTGATAACCTGCGATAAGCCACGGGGAGGTGGAAATAACCTGTGATCCGTGGATCTCCGAATGGGGCAACCCTCTCTTCGCAAGAAGAGAATCCTGCATATGCAGGAGGCTAACCCGGGGAACTGAAACATCTAAGTACCCGGAGGAAAAGAAAACAATAGTGATTCCCTTAGTAGTGGCGAGCGAACGGGGAAGAGCCCAAACCATATTTGTTTCGGCAAATATGGGGTTGTAGGACTGCCAAATGAATAGTAGATTCTGAAGTGGAAATACCTGGAAAGGTATGCCATAGAAGGTGATAGCCCTGTACACGTAAGGAATTTACTATTCGGCAGGATCCTGAGTAAGGCGGGGCACGTGAAACCCTGTCTGAATCTGCCAGGACCATCTGGTAAGGCTAAATACTCCTGAGAGACCGATAGTGAACTAGTACCGTGAGGGAAAGGTGAAAAGCACCCCGAACAGGGGAGTGAAATAGTTCCTGAAACCGTACGCTTACAACCGGTCGGAGTTCTTCTCGCAAGAGAAGAATGACGGCGTGCCTTTTGCATAATGAGCCTACGAGTTACCGTCACTAGCAAGGTTAACTCTTTTAAAAGAGGGAGCCGAAGCGAAAGCGAGTCTGAATAGGGCGTTAAGTTAGTGGCGGTAGACGCGAAACTTTGTGATCTACACATGGCCAGGTTGAAGCCTCGATAACACGAGGTGGAGGACCGAACCAGTTAGCGTTGAAAAGCTATTGGATGAGCTGTGTGTAGGGGTGAAAGGCCAATCAAACTGAGAAATAGCTCGTACTCCCCGAAATGTATTTTGGTACAGCCTCGTGGTTGAGTGTTATAGAGGTAGAGCTACTGATAGGGCTAGAGGGCTTCACCGCCTATCAAACCCTGATAAACTCCGAATGCTATAACATATACACGGGAGTGAGCCACTGGGTGCTAAGATCCAGTGACGAGAGGGAAACAACCCAGACCAACTGCTAAGGTCCCTAAATATATGCTAAGTTGCTCAAACGTGGTGCGACTGCATTGACAGCTAGGATGTTGGCTTGGAAGCAGCCATTCATTTAAAGAGTGCGTAACAGCTCACTAGTCGAGCGGTCGTGCGTGGATAATAAACGGGCATTAAGCATATTACCGAAGCATTGGTATCGATGCTTGTAAAATGCAAGTATCGATAGGTAGGGGAGCATTCCAGTCTGCGTTGAAGGTGTACCGTGAGGTATGCTGGAGCGTCTGGAAAAGAAAATGTAGGCATAAGTAACGATAAAGTAGGTGAAAAACCTACTCACCGAAAGACTAAGGGTTCCTGATCAACGTTAATCGGATCAGGGTTAGTCGGGTCCTAAGCTGTACCCTGAATAACGGGGGAAAGTGATGGGAAACTGGTTAATATTCCAGTACCTACAAGCAGTGCGATGGGGTGACGGAGATGTGAAAGACCTGCGTACTGACGGAATAGTACGTTAAAGGGTGTAGATATATCCTGTATAGGCAAATCCGTACGGGATGTCGAACCTGATAGTACCGTGAGTCTTCGGACAAGCGGATAATGGTCCTAATCATGCTCCCAAGAAAAACCTCTAAGCTTCAGCTGCTTGTAGCCCGTACCGCAAACCGACACAGGTAGTCGAGGAGAGAATCCTAAGGTGCTCGAGTGAGTCATGGCTAAGGAACTAGGCAAATTGACCCTGTAACTTCGGGAGAAAGGGTCCCTACGAGAGTAGGGCGCAGAGAAATGGTCTAAGCGACTGTTTACCAAAAACACAGGGCTCTGCAAAATCGAAAGATGACGTATAGGGCCTGACACCTGCCCGGTGCCGGAAGGTTAAGAGGGGGGGTTATCCTTCCAGCAATGGAGGGAGAAGCTCTGAATCGAAGCCCCGGTAAACGGCGGCCGTAACTATAACGGTCCTAAGGTAGCGAAATTCCTTGTCGGGTAAGTTCCGACCTGCACGAATGGTGTAACGACTTAGACACTGTCTCGGCCATGAGCTCGGTGAAATTGTAGTCCCGGTGAAGATGCCGGGTACCCGCCACGGGACGGAAAGACCCCGTGAACCTTTACTACAGCTTTGCATTGAATCTGGGTAAGTGATGTGTAGGATAGGTGGGAGACTGTGAAGCGGCGTCGCCAGGCGCCGTGGAGTCGCCGTTGAAATACCACCCTTTGCTTGCTTGGATTCTAATTCTTCGCAAGAAGAAGACAGTGCATGGCGGGTAGTTTGACTGGGGTGGTCGCCTCCTAAAGAGTAACGGAGGCTCCCAAAGGTGCCCTCAGCACGAATGGTAACCGTGCGTAGAGTGTATAGGCATAAGGGCGCTTGACTGTGAGACTGACAAGTCGAGCAGGTACGAAAGTAGGGCTAAGTGATCCGGTGGTTCCGTATGGAAGGGCCATCGCTCAAAGGATAAAAGGTACTCCGGGGATAACAGGCTGATCGCCGCCAAGAGCTCACATCGACGCGGCGGTTTGGCACCTCGATGTCGGCTCGTCACATCCTGGGGCTGGAGAAGGTCCCAAGGGTTCGGCTGTTCGCCGATTAAAGTGGCACGTGAGCTGGGTTCAGAACGTCGTGAGACAGTTCGGTCCCTATCTGTGGTGGGCGTTGGAAAACTGAGAAGACCTGACTCTAGTACGAGAGGACCGAGTCGGACAGACCGCTAGTGTACCTGTTGTGGCGCCAGCTGCAGCGCAGGGTAGCTATGTCTGGAATGGATAAGCACTGAAAGCATCTAAGTGCGAAGCCAACTTCAAGATGAGTTTTCCTTTGAGGGTCGTCGAAGACTACGACGTTGATAGGCTGCAGGTGTAAAGACAGTAATGTCAAAGCCGAGCAGTACTAATTGCCCGAAAGCTTTACTTTTGAACAAAACGGTAGTATTTTCTTCCATACGTCAATACAATTTTAAGGTGGCTATATCGATGGGGTTCCACCTCTTCCCATTCCGAACAGAGAAGTTAAACCCATCAGAGCCGATGGTACTGCTAAGGCGGGAGAGTAGGTCGCTGCCAAATTTTTAAGCCCTGAGAAAACTCAGGGCTTTTTTTTTATATTATTCTAACTTTTTGTATTTTTGTTTAATGAAAGTTTTAACAATCATAATACCAGTCTTTAATGAAGAAAAAACTATTTCAATTTTACTTTCCAAAGTAGCTAAGGTTAAGCTAATTAGAAATTTAACTAAGGAAATTATTATCGTAAACGATTGTTCGACTGATAATACAGAAAAAGAAATTCTGAACTTTATAGAACGAAATCCCGATTTATTGATAAAATATTACAAGCAACCTGTTAATAGTGGTAAAGGTGCAGCTATACATAAAGGAATAGAATTTGCAACAGGCGATATAATATTAATTCAAGATGCCGATTTAGAATATAACCCGATGGAATATAATAAATTAATAAAACCTATTATTGACGGGTATGCAGATGTTGTTTACGGTAGTAGATTTGTTGGCAGTGAACCTCATAGAGTTTTGTATTTTTTTCATCGTATAGGGAACTATATTTTAACTTTCGTGAGTAACATGTTTTCTAATTTAAATTTAACCGACATGGAGACATGTTACAAAGTTTTTCGTTCGGATATAATAAAGCAAATAAAACTTAAAGAAAAACGCTTTGGTTTTGAACCTGAGGTAACAGCAAAAATTTCCAAAATTAAGGGTATAAGGATTTATGAAGTAGGTATTTCGTATTATGGCAGAACATATCAAGATGGCAAAAAAATAAATTGGAAAGATGGACTCAGAGCTATATGGGTTATAATTAAGTATAATTTATTTAGATGATATGAAGGATATTTCTGTTGTTGTTCCAGTATACAAATGCTATGAATCGATAGCCTTATTGACAGAAAGATTAACAAATGTTTTAAAAGAAATAAATGTTAATTATGAAATTATATATGTTTATGATGGTGGTATAGAAGAAGATTGGTTTGAGATAAAAAGGATGGTAGAAATATATCCGAATATTGTTGGAATAGAATTATCAAGGAATTTTGGACAGCATAAAGCCATAACAGCAGGTTTACATTTTTCCGAAGGAGAATGGATTGTGGTAATGGATTGCGACTTGCAAGATAATCCAAGTGATATTAAATTTTTATATGAAAAAGCCATTAATGAAAATGTAGATATTGTTTTTGCAAGGAGAAAATTTAGACACGATACTTTTTTAAAAAGATTTTTTTCAAAATTATTTTATGTAGTTTTAGAATATTTATCTGAAACCGAACAAGATTATACAATTGGGAATTTTGGTATTTATCATAATAAAGTTATAAAGGCAGTTTTAAGCATGGGCGATACAATAAGAATATTACCTTTAATGGTAAAGTGGGTGGGCTTTAAATCGTCGAGTGTAGATGTTGTTCATGAAGAAAGAGAATGTGGAAAGACATCTTATACTTTTAAAAAATTATTACATTTGGCAATAGATGTAATACTTTCTTTCTCGGATAAACTTCTGAGACTTACAGTAAAAGCTGGTTTGTTTATATCATTTTTATCAATGATTTTTACTTTAATAGTTTTAATAAGGTATTATTTAGGATATATTGTTCAAATAGGATATACAAGTTTGATTGTTTCTATATGGTTTTTTTCTGGTTTAATAATTGCAATAATTGGGATGGTTGGCCTATATGTTGGAAAGACTTTTGAACAGGTAAAAAATAGACCAACTTTTGTAGTTAGGTCAATTATTAAAAGCGATAATTAATAAGTATTTGAAGTAATGGAAAAAAATTTTATGTATGAAAAATTTAAAAATTTATCTTATGATAGCCAATTATTTGGATATAGAGTAGCAGAATTAATTAACATAAATGATAAATACGAATTACTAGATATTTTAAGATATTTAAAAGAAAATAATTACAAGTTGTGTTATTATTTTGTAGAAAATGACTTTGATGAAAAAAATAAGTGGATAGAAAGTTGTAATGGTTATTTGATTGATGTTAAGGTTACACTCAGAAAATCATTAGAAAATGTTGATGTCAAAGATAACGAAATAAAAATTTATAAATCGCATTATTTATCAGATGACCTAATTTCATTAGCTTTGCAGAGTGGATCTTATTCAAGATATAAAAGAGATAAGTTATTTGTAAATAATGAATTTTATAATTTATATTACGATTGGATAAGAAAAAGTGTTAATAAAGAAATTGCTGATTATGTTTTAATTTATGAAAATAGTAACAAAATTGTTGGTATGGCGACTATTAAAATAAATATGCCTGATGCTGTAATTGGTTTAATTGCTGTTGATAAAAATTTTAAAGGTAAAGGAATCGGTGGAAAATTGTTGCAAAAAGTTGATTTTATTGCAAAAACTAATATGTGCGAGAAAATAATTGTTTCGACACAAGAATTAAATGTTGAAGCGTTGAATTTTTACCAAAAAAATAAGTATGAAATATTTAGTAAAAAATATGTATATCATTTTTGGTTATGATTTTATTTTAGTTTAAAATTCTTGAAAAATGAATAAAAAATTGTTTTTAGTCTTAATTTTATATCTTTCTTTATTTTGGGCAATTTTTTTATTATTACAAAATGAGAAAATTTACAATAATTCTTTAGGTTTAATTGCGGACAATTGGTATAGAGCTAATGACGAAATATTCTTAACTAAAAAGCCTTACGAACATTTGACAAATGAAAATTATTTGCATTGGGATGGTAGCAATTTTTTTATGATAAGAAATAATTTTTATTCTAATGCAAAAATGGTGGTGAATACTATTTAGCTTTTTTTCCTTTATTTCCATTTATTTGGAAAATATCTTGCTTGCCCCCGATAGGGATACTTTTTCTTAATTACTTATTTTTTTCAATATCAATAATTATTATATTAAAGTTGTTTTATGAAAAAAAATTAATTTTAAATCAACTTTTTATAAGCCTTCTATTTCCAGGATTAGTTGTTTTCCTTATACCTTATTCCGAAGCAACATTCATGTTAATGGTTACTATTGGAGTTTACGGATTTATTAAAAATAAATATTGGCTTTATTTTTTAGGTTTCTTTTTAGCAGCAATGACTAGGTCATCAATAATTATTTTGCTTATATCTTTTATATGTGCTGAATTTATTTTTTTATTTCAGCATAGAAGTTTTAAAACGATGGTTAAAAATGTATTTTTTAGGGTTTTGCCCGTTTTAACAGGAACATTTGCTGTGTTACTTATTCAATATATTCAAGGAAGTGGAAGTTTCTTCAAATTTTTTGAAGCATACAAATATTGGAATAGAACTTTTAGTATTCCACATAATTTAAGGGATTGGTCGCTTGAAAGCTTTGGAATTAATATAGGTGTAATTTTTTTGTTATCTATACCATTATTTTTTCTGATAATTAGAATATTTATAAATCAAATTACAAAGAATAATAAAATTTTGTCTATTAATTATCAGTTTGCTAAAGATTACTTGTTTATTCTTTCGGCATTATATATTGTTGGTCATACATTGTTTGTATTATTTTATCAGGGTGGTTCGTTAAATGGTTTATTTCGATATACAATAAATACGCCATTCTTTTATATTCTGCTTGGTACAGTGTACGATAAAATTAAAAATGTTTCAAAAGAGATTAGGCAATTTGTTTTTTGGATATTATTTTTAACGGGACTTTTTATACTTGGTTTAGCTAATTATTCTACTTATTGGAATTTCTCTGATTTAGGATATTTTATAATTTGCTTTGCTATGTTTTTTTGGTTATTTAATGAATATGAAAATTTAAAACTATATAAGATAGGCTTAATTTTACTACTTTTTATTAATATTGTTTGGACAACTTATCTTTTTAATATTTATATATCAAATGGTTGGATTTTTACTTAAATAATAATATAAAATTAGAATTATTAAAATGATAAAGATACCTTTTAACAAACCCTTTTTAGTCGGAAATGAATTAGCATACATTAAAGATGCTATTGAAAGAGGACAGTTATCCGGTAATGGATATTATACAAAAAAATGTCACGATTTTTTTGAAAAAAAATACGGATTTAATAAATGCCTTCTCACAACAAGTTGTACCGATGCATTAGAAATGGCTGCTATTTTAGCCGAAATTAAAGAAGGTGATGAAGTTATAATACCTTCGTTTACATTTGTTTCTACTGCAAATGCTTTTGTTTTAAGAGGCGCAAAAATAATCTTTGCCGATAGTTGTCCAAATGTACCAAATATTGATTTAAACAAGGTAGAAGAGCTTATTACAAATAAAACAAAAGCTCTTGTTGTTGTTCATTATGCAGGTATAGCTTGCGATATGGATAAAGCACTTGAGATTGCCCAAAAATATAACTTGTTTTTAATTGAAGATGCTGCACAAGCAATAGATTCATATTACAAATCTAAGCCACTTGGTAGTTTTGGGCATTTTTCGACTTTTTCGTTTCACGAAACAAAAAATATTATTTCTGGCGAAGGTGGCATGTTGGTTGTTAATGACGAAAAATATTTTAGGAGAGCTGAGATAATTTGGGAAAAGGGGACAAATCGTGCAGAGTTTTTTAGAGGTGAAGTTAATAAATACGGTTGGGTAGATATTGGTTCTTCATTTTTGCCATCGGAATTAATATCTGCATTTTTATATGCCCAGTTAGAGAATATAGAAAAGATTCAGGAAAGACGGAAGGAGATCTGGAATAGATACTACAAAGCTCTTAAAATACTTGAAGAAAAAGGATATATAAAACTGCCATATATTCCGAGTTATGCTACTGTGAATGGACATATATTTTATTTTTTATGTAACGACAACAAGACACAACAAGCTATATTATCTTATTTAAAGTCTAATGGCATTTTAGCAGTTTTTCACTATTTGCCACTTCACGAATCGCCTTTTTATGAAAATAAATACGATGGAAGAGATTTACCGTATAGTAAAATGATTTCGGAAAATATTGTTCGCTTGCCGTTGTATTACAATTTAACAAACGAAGAACAAGATTTTGTTATAGAATCTGTTATAAAATTTTTTAAACAATAAATGGAAGCTACTTATTTTAAAGAACAAATATCAGAAATTATACATCAGCTTTATGAACAACCATTGGCTAATCTCATTTATCATGCCCACGAATTAAGGATGAAATTACATCCTAATAACGAAGTAACGTGGCAAATAGATCGTAATGTGAATATAACTAATGTATGTGTTTCGCAATGTATGTTTTGTAATTTTTGTAGGACGAAGAATAGTAATGAAGCGTATATAACAACTATTGATGAGTATCGAAGAAAAATAGAAGAACTTTTGTCGCTAGGTGGAAATCAACTATTAATTCAAGGTGGCTTACATCCTGAACTAGGTTTAAGTTTTTATGTAAACTTGTTTAGCCAGTTGAAAAGAGAGTATCCAGAAATTAAGTTGAATGCTTTAGGACCTCCAGAAATAGTATATTTAGCTAAAAAAGAGAAAAAAAGCTATGAGGATATATTAAAGACGCTTATTGATGCTGGTTTAGATAGTTTGCCAGGTGCTGGTGCAGAGATTTTGAGCGATAGAGTTCGAAGGATTCTAAGCCCCGCAAAATGCTCATCTACCGAATGGCTCGATGTAATGAGAATTGCTCATCGGCTGGGGTTAGTTACAACGGCTACTATGGTTTTTGGTCACATCGAAACAATTGAAGAAAGGATACAACATTTGTTATTGATAAAGTCGCTTCAAGATGATAAACCTTCGGGAAGTTACGGTTTTTTGAATTTTATTTTATGGCCAATGCAATTAGTTGGCACTAGATTAAGCAAAAAATATAATATAAAACCTGTTAGTATTTCTGAATATGTTAGAATGCTTGCAATTAGCAGAATAGTTTTGTCTAATATTCCGCATATTCAGGTTTCGTGGCTAACAGTTGGTAAAGAGGTTGCTCAATTGTGTTTGCACGCTGGGGCAAATGATATGGGTTCAATTATGTTAGAAGAGAATGTTGTTTCGGCAGCAGGAGTTTCAAAAGTAATAATGAGCATAGAAGAGATGAAGCAAACTATTATAGAAGCAGGATTTATTCCTCGTCGTAGAAACCAAAAATTTGAAATATTAGACTAGTTCATTTTAACATAAATTCATCGCTACCAATTTGTTTCCCATCGCAAAAGATATCGACATTATACACACCTTCGGTGAGTGTGCCATCATTTGTCCAATATATACATACGTCTAAATCTTTATTTTGGTAGTCGATTTCTCTACGTGCAGAATATAAAAGTTGATTGCCCATAAAGGTAAATAATTCTCCATCAGGATTAGGTAAAATTTCTTTGTTTGGACGAGCTATTCTTATGTAAACAAATCTATTGCCAGGTTTTACAATTGCATTTTCGGTTAAAGTAAAGCATACTCTAATTTTTGTTGCTCTTTTGGCTTTAGATACTTCTTTGCCTCTATCGTTTACTGCCACAGAATTAATGTTTATTGCTCTTAAAGTGCTTGCAATATCAACCTTTTGTTCAAGTTCTTGTTTTTTTTGCTCTAACTCTTCTTTTTCAGTTATTACTTTTTTATATTCACTTTTTACTTTTCTGTTTTCTTCGGTAAGAATTTTATTTCTCGTGTTCAATGAATCTATCTGTACTATGTAGCTACGCATAATTTCGCGTAAGGTTTGTAATTCTTTTTTGTATTGATTAATTTGATATGCGTTAACTTTTTTAATATTTTTTATTTCTTCGAGTAAATCTTTTATTTTTTGCTTTTCTTGTTCTAATTCTGCAGATATCTTGGCATTGTCGGTTTTTAAAGTGTTGTATTGATTGAGCATATCTTTAAGCTGTTCTTCTATTTGTTTTTTTTCTTCTTCGGTGTTCGATAAGACAACTTGTACATAAACTTTTTCTTTGCGAACAGTATAAAATTTGTAAATAAAGAAAATGTTGGAAAATAATAGTAATATTGTTGTAATTAAAAGAAAATAAAAAGATTTATTTTTACTTGGTTGCCTTTGTGCTTCTAATTCACTCATATTAATTTTTTTTCAAAACTAATTTGAATTAAAGTAAATAAATTGTTAAAAAAATTAAATTACCTGTAGCGGATTTTTTGACCAACTTTTAATATTTTTTTATGATTAATACCATTTAATTTACAAAGTTTTGATATAGATACACCGTATTTTTTTGCAATTTTTGCTAAAGTATCGCCTTTGCGTACAACATAATATCTAGCTTTAAAAACATCTTCGAGATAAGAAAATGTGTTTTTTGATATTACAATGGTATCGGAAATAAGTTTCATATTTTCAAAATTAATAATATCGTTGGGATTTATTGCACCGCCAAGAAAACGAACTTCAAAATGTAAATGCGGACCGGTAGAACGTCCGCTATTGCCTGCTAGACCAATTAAATCACCTGATCTTATTTCTTGATTGGGACATACGAAAATTTTTGAAAGATGTGCGTATAATGTTTCAAGCCCGTTATTATGTCTTATTACTACAGTATTGCCATATGACTTGCTTTTCTGAGCTATTCTCACTACTCCGTCGAAACAGTTATATATAGTATCACCTATATTTGCTTTAATATCTATTCCGTAATGATAACGCCACCGTCTCCAGCCAAAGTTAGAAGTTATTTCATTTTTTTTTAGAGGAAAAGAAAAAGATTCTTTCGAAAAATCAATTTGGTATGTTTCATTAAATAAATTCATTTTGCTTTGATAAGGATGAATATCGGTTGTATCCCAGAATAAATAAAGTTTATAGGCAGGTACATTATAAAATGAATCTATATAATTTGGAATATAATATGAACTAATGTTTGAAAAAGCAAAAGCTTCGTCTTCATCTTCAAGTTCTTTATCGCTATTAATAATAGGTCCAATACAAGTAGAATCGGAGAGAAAGTTACTATATTCAGATATCTGCGAAAATCCCGCAAAAAACAATAATTGTAATATTATGAAGGTAGTAAATGTTTTCATAAATTTAGTCCTTACAAAGGTATGTAAATTTTTTAAAAAAACAATGTGGATTTAAATATTTAAACTAAAAAACTTTACAAAGAAATAACAACTATTTTGCTTATTTTTAAAAAGGTTACAAATTGACTCTTAAAACTTTGACGGACTTGCGGTAGAAATGGTATGATAGAAATTAAGATTATCGTAAAAATGAAGTTATAAGACCTTTACAAGGCAATAAACTATGTTTTGTTTTTGTATGATTTGTTTCTTTTTTTTCATATAAAATAGCATAATTGCAATGACGAATTGGAATTTTTGGGAGATTGCTTCGTCGTTTCACTCCTCGCAATGACGGAAAGGGGCGTCATTGCGAGCCTGCAACCCCACACCGTCATTGCGAGCCTGATGGCAATCAGGCGAAGCAATCTCCTCAAAACACTTAACACTAAAAGGAATGTGCAACGAGGAGATTGCTTCACGCAAACACACTTGCCAACCCTTCGATTCGCAATGACGAACTGCTGTAAGAGATTGCTTCGTCGCTTCGCTCCTCGCAATGACGGGGAAAGAAGAACTCGCAATGACGGAAAGGGAGGGACTCGCAATGACAGGAAGAAAGAGACTCGCAATGACAGGAAGAAAGGAACTCTCAATGACGTGAAGGGAGAAACCTGCAATGAGAAAAACGGAAAGTTTTTTGTAACTGAAATAATTTGTTCTTCAAAAAATCTTTAAGTTTTTCAAAGTCTCATAATGTTTAAATAATCAATCCTTAAAAAGTCATTTTTATTTTTCTTTTGAAGACAGAGAGTATAAAAGAAGATGAAAAAATAGTATCTGAAATTGTAAAAAGAGCGTTTGAAAAAAATGAAAAAATTTTTCTTCCACTTATTCATCATTCTTTTGAAGTTGAATGCAGCTGCAGCTAACATAACATTGATGTTAAAAAATAAACTTAACAGATTTCGTTCTTTTAACTTGAGTTATCATTTAAAAAAAATCACATTAAGTTATTAAAAATCAATTGTTTATATTGTTAATAAGGGACAACTAAATAAGGACCGGATTTGGGAATTTGAAAGTTCCGATTTTTATCAGCCAAACTTTCATAAACCACATCCTTTTGAGTAAATTAATAGCCTACAGCCTTTATTTTAAATTCTTGTAATCATTATTATCAAAATAAAAAGTGTGCTATTTTATAGCATACAATAAATAAGCTTTTTTATATATAGAAATTTATTATCAAAAGTTTATTAACTTTTTCTTAATAATCTGCTAACAATTTCATAATAGAAAAACAATTAATTTGAAAAAAAAATCATGAAAACATTCTTTATGGCTTTTCTTATAACTATGTGGTATTATAGTCATTCAATTGCTCAAGAAAAAAAAGACAGTACTAAGGTAAATGGATACATTCAAAGCCAATATCAGTACTTTTTTATTCCCGATACGGTTGGTGCTGCAACCAATAGTTTTGCTACTTTTTCGGGAGGTAATTTTGTAAACAGATTTACCAAAAATCGCTTTACTATAAGACGAGGCAGGGTAAATATTACTTACTATAACCAACGAAACCATGCACGTTTTTCATTCGATTTAACAGAGCGTGGAATTGCAATAAAAGACGTTTATTTTCAATATTTTGATCCTTTAATAGAATCCATCTATTTAAAAGGAGGTATGTTTAACAGAGCTTTTGGACAAGAAATCGGTCTATCGTCATCGCTTCGTGAAACGCCCGAGCGTTCAAGAGTTGTGCAAACATTATTTCCAAATGAACGAGACCTTGGTTTTGAATTGGGTTTTGATAGTAAAAAAGATATATTCTCCAAATTTGATGCTGCTTTGGCTGTGGTTAATGGTAATGGTACCAATTATGAAACAAACAATTTTAAAGACATTATAGGTAGAATAGGTTTTAAAACTCAAAAAAATGAAACCTCTATTAAGTTAGGCTTTTCATTATACAATGGTCAAATAAATCACATTTACGAACCTGTAGATACCATTGCTTCCAATACAAATACTAAATATTATATTTATCGTTTCGAAAACATTGAAGATACTACTGGTAGAACTTCAAAAGGCTTTGTTATCAAAATGGACGAATCCAAATCGGCTGGCAATATGGGCAAAGGAATTGAGCGTCGCTATTACGGAGTTGATGGAGAAATACAATTCCATTCTCCATTAGGCAAACTAACCATTAGGGCTGAGTATATTTGGGGCATACAACCAGCCGCTGTAAATTACAAAGATGTTGAACAAGCTTATATAATTTATAACGGCATGAACTCTTTTAGTCCAAGTGGACCGGAATTAGGTGTTTCGTGGCCTATGTACGATCAGCCCCAACCCTACAACCCCGTTATTGTAAGTCCTACCAACAAGTTTCATCATACTTTTGTAAGAAATTTTGATGGAGGATATATTTATTTTATACAAAACCTATTTAAAACAGAACATCAACTTGTTTTCAAATACGATTGGTACGATCCTAATACACAAGTTACCGGCAAAGATATTATTTACGACGAAGCTTTGTACTTTAGCGATCCGACTTATATAAAGCCTTATTTAAGCCCCGCAGATATTAAATTTGAGACATACGGTATTGGATTAAATTTAGCCCTAAACAAAAATCTCAAGGCTTGCTTTTATTACGAACATGTAGTAAACGAAAAAGCTAAAATTAAGCCTTATATCGGCGATATTCGCTTAGGACGTATGCCCTCGCCAGGATATGAAAAAGATATTAAAGACGATGTTTTTACATTCAGATTACAATACAAATTTTAAAGATTAAATATTATGAGAACCATTATTACTATTATATTTACCATTCAAATATTAACATCTTTCGCAGGAACCAGATATTATCGTGCATCATTTCGCGACGATCCCTCAACTAGTATTGTTATAGGCTGGTGCGATGACGGCACAAGTACCAATGCTACCGTATATTATGGACCCACCGATTATGGGACAAACTTCAACTTATATCCATTTACAAAGTCTATCGACAGAACCGTCAGCCATCGTGGCATGATTAATCGTTTTGCTCGAATAACCAACCTTCAACCCAATACTTATTATTACTTTGTAATTAAAGACGATCAGGGAGTTAGTCAACGTATGATATTCAAAACCCTTTCGAATGACCCCAATGTTCCCATTTTATTTATTTCGGGTGGCGATACACGTACCGGAGTTCCTATTGTAGAATTTGAAACCAGCGAATGCCGTCCACGTCGTCAACGTGGTAATCAGTTAGTTGCAAAAATACGCCCCGATTTTGTTGCATTTAGTGGCGATTTTGTACTTACAAACTCTACCAACTCCCTTTGGGAAGACTGGTTTACCGACTGGCAATTAACATTGGGCACTAATAAATTATTGATTCCCATTGTACCGGTTTTTGGTAATCATGAATTATCGGAAGATATTGAAAAATTTTTTGATATACCTAATGTAAATGCTTATTTTGCTTTAAGTTTCGGTGGCAATTTACTTCGCTTATATAATCTTAATTCTGAAATTGATTGCGATGCTACTCAATTAAATTGGCTCACCAACGATTTACAATTATATTCAACCTCTAATAATACACCCTATTGGAAGACCGTTCAATATCATATTCCCTTGGTACCTCATGGCGAATACTCACCCACTTCAACACTTATTAGCTGTTGGGCACCTTTATTTCAACAATATAAAGTGAGATTAGCAATGGAAGGACACACCCACGTTCAAAAAGTAACGTGGCCTGTTGTTCCGTCAAATGCATCGGGCAGCGATAATGGCTTTATTCGAAATGATACTGCCGGCACTGTATTTTTTGGCGAAGGGTGTTGGGGTGCTCCTTTACGCAACTTATATACTTACTATAACGCTAATCAGGCATTTAATTGGACTAGAAACCAAGGAAAATTTGCTGGCTTTGGTGTAGTAAAGGTTACCAAGCAAAAAATTCAAATTCAAGTTGTAAAATTTCACGATGCCTCCGATGTTTCAAATGTTCAACAGGTTCCTCTAAATGCTCCCCCTGCCACACTCCCATCGGGATTGGTATATTGGACACCTTCAAATGGTCAAATTATAGAAATTACAGATAACTTAAATTTAAGCAGCAATGCTCTACTAAACTCCATAAATGTTAATAATGGTAGCTTAAACCCAGCATTCAATGCCAATACTTATAACTATACCGTTCAACTACCTTATAATACTACAACTATTCCAACCGTTACAGCAGTTCCACAACATCAGGGGGCAACGGTTTATATTACCCAAGCTACAAATTTACAAGGAAGTCAAAACGAACGTACAACTAAAATTAAAGTTATTGCCGAAAATGGTGTTAATGAAGCAAACTACAATGTTGAATTTGTTTTATCCAATCAACCTAATGCCTTTTTATCTAACTTAACTGTAAGCCAGGGAATACTCACTCCTCCATTTGATGCACAAGTTTTTAATTACAGTGTAACGCTACCATATGGTACCACAACGGTTCCAACTGTTTCGGCTACTCCGCAAGACCCACAAGCCACTGTTCAAATAACACAAGCGACGTCGGTAAATGGGACAGCAACGGTAATCGTTACCTCTTCTGATCAAAGTGCTCAAAATACTTATAGTGTAACTTTTTCAGTAGCTCCTAGTTCAGCAAAAGAAATTGTCGCATTTACCATACCTGGTCAAATTGGAAATACCGTTATCGATCAACAAAATCTTCATATAACTGTTTACATGCCAATGAGCATTAATGTTACCTCACTTACACCAACGATAGCCATAACGGGTGTTAGTGTCAGTCCGGCATCGGGAGTTGCCCAGGATTTTACAAACCCAGTAAACTATACGGTTACTGCTGCCGACAATTCAACATGCACTTACATTGCTGAAGTAATATTAAATTCTACGAACAACGATGCAACCCTAAGTTCGTTATCTGTCAATCCCGGTTCTTTAGCTCCACCGTTCTCGCCATCAACAACCAATTATATGGTTGAACTTCCTCAGGGCACAACAAGTGTCGAAATTTTTGCACAACCCAATGACCCAGCAGCTACTGTAACTATTTATCCTCCTACAAATTTATATGGTAACATGTCGCAACGAACGGGTATAGTTTTAGTAAAAGCCACCGACCAAGTAACCACTAAAATATATTCTATTCTCTTCAATGTATCAAATGATATTTCTATCAACAATTTAGATCATGACGTTAAAGTTTATCCTAATCCTACTAAAAACAAAATAAAAATTGAATTCGATATTCCAACCACATCTACCATACAATTGTATAATGGTTTGGGACATTTATTGAAAGAAACAAAATCGATAAATGAAAAATACCACGAAATAGACCTTAGCACATTACCATCTGGCAGTTATATGCTATTTATTCAGAAAAACAACTTTATAACCAAACATAAAATTCAAAAATTATGAAATTATTTATTGCAATATTAATAATATTGCCATTTTGCATGCTGTCTCAAAACCAGCGAGATTATAAATTTAAAAATCGTTTAAGTTTTTCATTAGATCCGGCTTTTGCACCTTTTTATCACGGTGTAGCATCGGGCGACCCCTTGGATACTGCCGTAATCATATGGACCCGCGTAACTCCATTAGGACAAGTAGATAGCATATTAGTGGAATGGCAAATGGCATTGGATACCAACTTTACACAAATTGTAAAAAGTGGACAATTATGGACTAATTCTAATCGCGATTTTACGGTAAAAGTTGATGTTGGTGGCTTATCACCCAACACATGGTATTTTTATCGTTTTAAAGCATTTAATTTATACTCAATTATTGGAAGAACTAAAACATTACTGTCTGAATTAAGTTCGTATGATAATTTTAGAATAGCATTTATTGGAGGCACTAACTACAATTATGGATATTTCAATGCCCTTAATACATTAGCCATGAAAAACAATATTGACCTAATAATTCACAATGGTGACTATATTTACGAATACGAAACCAATCATTATGGTAGCCATCCCGATAGAGAACTATCTCCCAACTGGGAATGTATTACACTCGAAGATTATCGTATGCGTTATGCTCATTATCGTCTCGACCCCGATATGCGTTTAGCTCATCAACAATACCCATGGATTGTAATATATGACGATCACGAAACAGCTAACAATAGTTGGAAAGATGGCGCTGAAAACCATCAAACCAATGAAGGAAATTGGATAGATAGAAAACACGCAGGTCAACAAGCTTTTTATGAATGGATACCTATTCGTGAAATAAACGACCCGCAAAACCCTGACAATAAAATTCACCGCCTATTTAAAATCGGGAAACTTGCTCGTTTATTCTGCCTCGATACAAGGTTAGAAGGTCGCGATGACCCTAACGGGCTTGGTATTGACGATCCTAATAAGACCATTCTTGGAACCAAGCAATATAATTGGCTTACAAATGAATTATACAAATCGCAATACACCGATACTTGCATTTGGAAAATATTAGTCAATCAAGTTATGTTTAGTCCACTTTTAATCGCCGGACAAGTAGTAAATAAAGATCAATGGGATGGCTATCGCTACGAACGTCAACGTCTTTTAAATTATTTATATGGATGGAATATAAAAAATACGGTTGTTACTTCCGGTGATATTCATACTTCGTGGGCATGCGATGTCCCCAATCAAACTATTGGTCAATATGGTCCTAACGGTCAAGGAGTGGGCACTGTAGAATTTGTAACACCAAGTATTACCTCACCCTCTATTCCATTTGGTGGTGGTATTGGAGCATCCGTTATTTATGCTTCTAATGCCCATATTCGTTGGGTAGATTTAGAACATCGAGGTTATTATATTTTAGACATCCGACCCAATAAGGTTCAAGCTGACTGGTTTTTTGTTGATGATATTAATAATTATGGAGGTGCAAACGAATATTATGCCCAATCGTGGTATGTATTACTTAACGAAAATTTTATTCGTCAATCTTCGGTTTTTGCCTTACCTATTCATCCAAATCCGCCATTTGCACCTTTTTTACCTATTCAAACTTCTGTAGCACATTCAACCCATAATTACTCCAACGACTTGGTTTTATTATCACTTGCTCCTAACCCATTTAAACAAACCATAAATTTACAATTATATTCTAAAAATATTGAGAATGCTCAACTTGAACTAATCGACATAAATGGGAAGGTTGTTTTTAATAAAAAAATTATATTAGGATTGCACGATTTAGAATATTTACAATTGATGATTCCGGAAAATTTAGCACCAGGGACTTATAATTTATTTATCAATACTAATAAAAACATAATTAGTAGAACTCTAATTAAATCTGAATAATATGAAAAACATTTTATTTTTATTATTAAGTTTTATTTTGATAGATGTTGTTTATGCTCAAACGCATTTCACTATTCAACAAAGTACTGGCTGCAATACCCTCCAATTGAATATTCAAAACAATCATCCTTCAAATAATTTTTCGCCTAATCCGTTTTTAACTACCGGATTTAGTTATCAATGGGATTTTGGCAACGGACAAACGTCAACTCTTGAAAACCCGACTGCAAATTATTCTCAACCTGGCACTTATACTATTCACTACGATTGTACCATCGACACAGTAGGTTTTTTTCTTACAGGCATACTTGTTACGCAAGTAAGCTGCAACGATCCTTTCGGTGGAGCACCAGATCCATTTATTATTATCAAAGATGTTAACGGTAATACTGTTTTT
>Ga0272449_1001764_pt1 | contig 21447 bp, 21 predicted proteins | sample YNPCB0241_FD_198679 | JGI IMG/M metagenome (GOLD analysis project Ga0272449, IMG submission 198679) | Hot spring sediment microbial communities from Yellowstone National Park, WY, United States - YNP-CB-024-1 | ecosystem: Environmental > Aquatic > Thermal springs > Hot (42-90C) > Sediment... | reverse complement strand
GAGTTTGCTTTTCTAAATTGGGACTTCATACTCCCGTTAAACATAAAATCAGTCCTTATTCCATTTTCTCTCAAAGAAACTCCTATTTTAAAAGCGTAAGATGCATAATCATTGTTTTGAACTATTATAAAACATAATGGTTTTTCACTCAGAGTGAAATTCTCTTTTTCAAGAAGCGTAACAACCCTCTCAACCCCCATTGCCCAACCAACACTTGGTGCATCTGGACCACCCATATCTCTGACAAGATTATCATATCTTCCACCTGCAGCAATTGCATCCTGTGAACCATGCGTTTCAATTTTGAACTCAAAAACAGTTTGCGTATAGTAATCAAGTCCCCTTACAAGAAGTTTATTTTCTTTAAATAAAACCAGCCCCGAGAGTATTTCTTTTAATTTTTCATAATGTTTATTGCACCCACTGCAGAGTTTTATTGAAGGAAGGTCTTTAAATTTTTCTTTATCGGTCTTACAATCAAGAATTCTCAAAGGATTTCTCTCAAGTCTTTTTCCACATATATCACAGAGTTTGATTTTTTTGAAATATGAAAGAAGAACATCTCTGTATTTTTTTCTGCAATCATTGCATCCTATTGAGTTGATTTCAACTGTATATGATTTTATATTCAATTCCTTTAGTATTCTGTCAAGCATCAAAATTACTTCTGCATCTGCGTATGGAGTGGGGTCCCCTATGTTTTCCACACCTATCTGCTCGAATTCTCTAAACCTTAGAGATTGAGGTCTTTCTGCCCTAAACATATTTCCTATATAAAAAAATTTTGTTGAATCCCCTCTCAAATGAAGACTGTTATTTATATAGGACCTTATTACAGATGGTGTTCCTTCTGGTCTTAAAGCAATAATTCTCTTAGATGAGTCCTCAAACTTAAACATCTCTTTTTCAACTATATCTGAGGTCTCGCCAGTTGATTTTACAAATAGTTCGTAATACTCTATAGTTGGTATTCTTATTTCCTTGTAGTTATAAATCTCAAATATTTTCTTTGCAGTATCCTCAACCCTACTCATCAAACTGGACTGGGGGTAGAGTATATCCTTAAATCCTCTTAATGTTTGATACATTAGTTTTCTCCTATTGAATAGAGTTTTTTAGGGTTTCTCAGTATTATTGTATTTTTGCCGGTTTCAATAAGCCCTTTTTTTCTTAAATAAGAAAGTATTTTTGTTATGCATATCCTGTTTGTTCCAAGTGTTCTTGCTATATCGTTTTGAGTTGAGAAAATTTTATATGAGTTCAACCTCTTGCTCTCCTTAACTAAATGGTTAATAACCCTTTTGAACATATTATTGAAAATCAACTCTTCTATTTCTTCATCCGCTTTTTTAAGTCTGTTTGCAAGGGTGTATAGTAATGCCATTGTAAACCTGCGATTTCTTAATAGTTTTTTAAAATTATTCTTTGATATCACATAAACCTCGCAATCTGTTTTGCACATTGCAGATGCGGTTCTATATTTTGCTCCAAGAAGTGCAAGTTCTCCGAAAAACTCATTTTCTTCAATTAATGATAAGATCTTTGGTTTTTGAGTTTTACTTCCTATTACTATTTCTACTATTCCCGATTTAACAATAAAAAAATTCCTGCCAATTTCTTTCTGATTGAATATTACATCACCCTTTTTGAATTTCCTAAGAACTGATAATCCAAGTATTTTTTCTATATCTCTTTGTGAAAGTTTACTAAACAATTCGGTTTTTTTTATCATAAGTATATTTTACTAAATTAAAAACCCCTCTTCCTTTCTATGAAGAGGGGTTATAATGCCCGGGTAAATTTAATTTATTCAAAACTAAAACTTACTCTTTTTGAATAATTTATATCAAAATCTGGTATTACTTTTATTGATATATCAGCATCTTTTTTGGTAAATCCTTCAACAATTCCTCCCAAATAGTTATACAGAACAGATATCTTTGTCACATCTTCCCCACGACCGCCATCGTTATCAACTCTGTTTGAAATCCTGCATCCAGAGGGTGTTGATACAAAATCATTGTCTCCCCTTACAAGGATTCCTTCTATCAGATTTGTCTCAGCATTAAATACAGGTGAGCCAGAATTTCCGCCGTATGTATCAAGATTTGCAACGAAATAACCATCGGGAGATGGGTCTCTTACCCATGCACCATCAGCATATTTTACCGCAAGCCCCACAGGATATCCAATAACATACATCTGCATTCCTTTCTTTAAATTCTGTTTTGTATTGATCTTAAGTGGTGTTTTGTCTTTAACTTCTCTATCAAGTTTTATAATTGCATAATCGGGACCAAGCCCTATACCCTGGGGGTTATCTTCGGTTGGTTCGGCTCCTATATGGGTTTTTATAATCTTACTGCATTTATAGACATCACTGGAATCAAATTCAGTTTTTGGTGTGTTTGGCGTTTTTGGATTTTTAATGGCATAGCCAAATATAAAATAGGTGGATGCACATTTTTCCTCGCTGTTTATGCAATGGCCAGCAGTGATAACTATATCCTTTCCTATAAGTGCCCCTGAACAAAATGCCCCTACTGGTTGATCCTTAAATGGTTCATCATCACAGAGATTTAAAACATCTTTAAATTTTTTGGTTTTTACTTTATATTTTCCACTATATTCGTCATATTCCACATTACTCTTATCCCATAGGGATACAACAGAATCTGCCAACTTCTGTATTATTGAGGGTGATTGAAAATAATCCTTTCTATCATCATTCCCATATATAACTTTCTGGAAATCACAGAAAACATATCCACTCCCTGCTACAGTTATCATTAGGAGTGCTAATATTATACGTTTTAGGTTCATTTTCATCTCCTCAAATCACATCAATATTTTAATATAAGGGATGTTAAAATTAAGTGAAAATGGTACTATTTATCAATAGGTCCTAAGTCCTATTTCATATAAATATAAATTTTGGATTATGGATTTTGAATTTAAAAACGCTCATCTTAAAGTTAGAATATTGTAAATGATTTTACTGTGTATTTATCTATAAGTTTTATTGAGATTGCTACAATAATTATTATGATTATGGCAATAGCGGTATAAAAGTAAATAGTATTTTTTTGGTTTATTGGTATTTGTGCGTCTTCTTCCCATGTTATTCCATTTTTAAAATAACTTAAGGCATTATATATGGAATAACATTCAAGAGCAAAAAATACAAATCCCAAATAACCTACAATAGGCATTTCAAATAGCTTTGGGTCATTTAGATAAGGAAGATGATAAATCCACTTTGCCCCTGCTTTAAAATTAAAAAACTCCCATAAGAAACCGCAGATAAGCCCTGCACTACCTATTTCAATTATCTTTCTAATATTCCCTCCATAGAGTTCTCTTAAGATTGATCTTGTTCCCAGTTTGAGATTGAAGAACTCGGTTATAAGTGTCGGTGCTGCCCAGATGAGAGGAAAGAGGTATTTTGGAAAGATAAGGGTGAGTGCAGAAAGAAAGATTCCAATCCACAACATTTTATTCTCATTCATCTTTATACTTATCTTTCTTTTTGGTATTTTTCTAAATATCCCGAGGGTATTTATCAGTTCAGTCGTCTCAAATATCGCAGGAAGAACTGTTGCATATGAGATCACATATCCAAAATGTCTTAGTTTGCTATCATAGGGTAGCATTATATAAGACCAATTTTTTAATGATATATTGAAAATCTCAAACAAGAACCACAATCCACTTGAAAGAAAAAGCATATAGATAAACTCTTTTGTCCTTGATATTATTAAGGAGTTCTGTTTTATTGTGTAGATAACTCCATCAACAAAAAGTATGTATGAATACCATGCAAATATGTAATACAACCTGTAGAATGGATTTACTTCAAAAGATGATAAAAGACTTGAGGTTGTATAGATTAGTAAGGAAACTATTATGAATATTATATTTAGTGTCATTTTTTCACTCCTTTTATAACAACAACACCACCCCTGTTATGTCCTTGGATGGGTGTTTCAATTCTTTTAAGATTTTTAAAATCCTTGCTGGTACTTACTTTCAGTAAAGTTTGAAATGTCTCAATTTTGTAGAAACCTGTTTTTTTCAGTTTTTTAATTATATTTTCAGGTTTGTAAAATTTTGCATTTCTATAGAATATATTCTTATATCTGTTTTTCTTGTAATATCTGGCGAGTTTGCTATTAGCATTTATCATTGCAATGATTATAACTCCATTTCTTTTGAGTATTCTTTGAACCTCTTTTAATACTCGAACTGGTTTCTTTAAAAAACAGATTGAAAAAATCATAAATGCGTAATCAAATTCATCGTTACCAAAAGGAAGTTTTTCTGCATCTGAAAAATAGGTTTTTATTCCTCTTTTTGCTGCAAATTTCAATGAATTTTTGGATATATCAACACCGTATTTTATTCCCAATTTAGAGGCGAATCTTCCGGTTCCAACACCTATCTCAACTGCTTTTTTATTTTTGAGATTTACTCTTCCTATTGCTTTTTTTATACATCTGAGTTCTGAAAGAAATATATATCTATTTTTATCATACCATCTATCATAGTTTTGCGTATATATATCAAAAGGATTTTTCATTTAAACTTTTCCTTTAATGATTTTATTTTTTCCTTTATATTTTCTGCCCCTGTTATTTCAGTTACAAGACATATACATTTTGCTCCTTCATTTATCACATCCTTTATATTGTGTTCTTTTATCCCCCCTATAGCAACAAATGGAATTTTTTTATTTTTAACAACCCATCTAAGGTAATCAAGTCCTACAGGAGGTATAACATCATCCTTTGTATGTGTTTCAAAAAGAGGTCCAACACCGGCGTAATCTGCTCCATCTTTTACTGCTTTGATATACTGAGATGGATGGTGTGTTGAAACTCCTATTATCATATTTTTCCCTATAAGTTTTCTTACTTCTTTTATAGGATAATCATTCTGTCCAAGATGAACTCCGTCTGCTTTTACCATCATTGCAAGATCTGGATGGTCGTTTACAATAAGGATTGCTCCGTAATTTTTTGTAAGTTTTCTTATTTCAATGCACTCCCTGTATTTTTCAGAAAATGGTTTGTATTTTTCCCTGTACTGTATTATTTTTATACCGCTTTCAAGCATTTCCCTGACCACATAAATATTACTTCTCCCATTTGAATGCTTTTCATCCGTTATGCAGTATATGTTCGGTACTTCAAAAAGTTTTAGTTTATCTTTTTTTGTCATTTCTCACCTCTCACTCACTTCTCACCTCTCACTTCTCACCTTCTTTAAATGAGTGTTCTTCTTAAAACCTCATCTGCCTGCATTGCAGCAACAATCGTTACTTTTGGTGCAAGCGGCATATAAGATTTAGCCTCTTTTATTAATCTTTCTCTTGAATTACATCCTTCTTTATCTGGATAACACTTATTGCAGCATCCACATCTTGATACAAGATCACCTATTATGGTATAGTATTTTTTTCTTATTATCTTTATGTTTTCAGGATCCCCAAATCCACTAACTCCGCTTGCGGTTATAAGTACCTTTTTCATTTTGAGTGCTGTTTCAAATATCATCGTTTTGTATTGAACTTTATCAACTGCCTCAACAATTATATCAATCTTGTGCTTCTTTATTAGATTTTCTAAGGATTTGTTTTCAAGTTTTTGATTTATACTTGTTATTGAAACTTTTGGATTTATCAGAAGCAATTTTTCTTTGAGAGCGAAAACCTTTTCCTTTCCAATATCTGAAAATAGGAACTGCTGTCTGTTTAAATTTCTTTTCTCAACCCTATCATAATCAACAAGGAATATTCTTCTATATCCTGTTCTTACAAGGATATTTGCAATATTTGAACCAAGTCCTCCACATCCAATTATAAGAACTTTTGTTTTGATTATCTTTTTTATCTGCTCTTTAGTAAAATAAAATTTTATTACATCAGTGAAATCAAATTTTCTCATACCTTTATCCAGTTATTGAACTCCGGTCTATAATTTTTTGTTCTTATAACACTCATTATTTCCTCAAGTGTTCTATTATCATTTATTTCAAACTGTTTTTCTTTATTAGAAGTTATATAATGTCCCCCCACCACGGTTTTTGACTCCGCGCTCATCTTTGTTACTCCAAATCCTATAAGATTGTCTCTGATATATGGAGGTTCTCTTGTTGATATGTTTATCTGCACCCTGGGTAGAAATATTCTTGTTATGATTATGGTTTTCACAAAATCTTTATCACTAACCGGATAAACTTTTGTTTTTGAAAATGACCTCTGAATCCTTGGATATGATATTGAAATTTCTACATCAGGATAATTTTTTTCTATATATCTTGCATGCATAAGAGTCATATAGACATCAAACTGCCAGTTTTTGTTTAGTCCAAGAAGAGGACCTATATTTATTTCCTTTACTTTTGATTTGAGTGCTCTCTCTATCGCATCAAGTCGCCATCTGAAATCTTTTTTCGGTCCAAAGAGATGAACCTTTTTATATAGATTTTTATCATATGTTTCCTGGTAAAGTGTTACACCTGTCAAACCATTCTCAACAAGTTTTCTGTATTCATCTTCATTCAAAGGATAAACCTCTATAAGGATTTCTGAAAAATACTTTCTCGCAATCTTTATGGTGTTAAGTATATATTCAAACGAGGAATGATATCTATCCTCACCTGTCAATATAAGAATTGTATTAAATCCTTTATTTCTTATCTCAGACATTTCCTTTTCTATTTCTCTGTATGAAAGTTTTTTTCTTTTAATTTTGTTGAGTGCTGAAAAGCCGCAATAAAGACATCCATTTCTACAGTAATCGGATATATAAAGAGGGGTATAGAGAAGTATTGTTCTGCCGAAAAAATAATCGGTAATTCTTCTTGCTTTGAGGGAAAGTTTCTCGAGTGCTTGGGATGAGATATCAATTAAAAGAAACTTTAAGACATCAGTTTCAGAGTTTTCCGTAATATATCTGCTTTCTTTGAGTTCTTTTTTTATTCTTATAAAATTTTTTTCAAGTTTCTTTAATTCATTGAAAAACATAATTATATTTTCTTAAGAAAATCAGAAACAGGTGAGGAAGGATCAGCATATTCTTTTTCCTTCAGTATTCCCATTTCATATGCCATTCTTCCTGCCCTGACTGCTTCAGATAGTGCTATACTCATTTTTACAGGATCTTTTGCTATTGCAACTGCGGTGTTTACAAGTATAGCGTCTGCTCCCATCTCCATTGCCTCGGCTGCATGTGATGGTCTTCCAATTCCCGCATCTATTATCACCGGGATATCAATCTCTTTAATTATTGGTTCAATAAGTGATTTTGCAGTTATACCTCTGTTAGTTCCTATAAACGATCCCAGTGGCATTACGGCACAGGCACCTGCGTCTACAAGTTTTCTTGCGGTTACCAGATCAGGAGTTATATATGGAAAAACCTTGTATCCTTTTTTTGAAAGGTATTTGGTCGCTTTCACTGTTTCCTCATTATCCGGTAAAAGATATCTGTAATCAACTTCAATTTCTATTTTTATCCAGTCAGTTTCGATTATCTCACTACCTATCTCTGCTATTTTTATTGCTTCTTTTGCGTTTCTTGAACCAGAGGTATTTACCATTACGGTAACATTTTTAGGAATGTAGTTGAGTATATTTTCTTCTCTTGTATCTGGGTCAATTCTTCTTACAGCTACAGTTAAAACCTCAACCCCTGCCTTTTTCACAATCTCTGGAATTAATTTATATGTTGGGAGTTTTCCTGTACCAATAAACAATCTTGATTTAAGTTTTTTTGTACCTATCTCAAAGAAATCTTTTTTCATCCCCCACCTACAAATCCAACTATCTCTATTCTGTCTCCATCTTTTATACGGTAATTTTTCCACTTTGCTTTCTCTACTATTTTCCCATTTACAAGAATGCATACTCCTTTTTTTTCAATTGCATATTTTTTAATAAGTTTTAACAATGTTTTTGGGTTTTCCACTTTTTTATCATTGAGGATTATCATAATTATATTATACAATTATTAAACTTGATGAAGGTTTATTTTGTGATTGTATTAATTATTATTTCGATGGGCTCTTTCCCTGATGGAATCCTTAGATGGGCAAATGCTTTTTTCATAACCTCAAGTCTGTTTCCGGTAAAAAGATAGATTATATTTTTTGTGAGATTGTATCTTAAGTTTTCATCATCTTTTAGTATGATAGCACAATTGTTTTCAAAAAGTATCCTTGCATTTTCATACTGATGGTCCAGCGCACTAAATGGAAGCGGTATAAGAATAGCAGGAGTTTTTGTGTATATGAGTTCTGCAATGGTTGAGGCACCGCTTCTTGATATAACAAGATCTGATATCAAGTAGAGTTCCTCCATATGTTCGTAATAAGGAAATAGCAAGTTTCCATTTAAAAGTTCATATCTTTCATATTTTTCCTTTATCTCCTGATAATTCTTATTTCCTGTTATTTGAACTATTCTATATCCTAATTTTTCTGTTTTATTCTTAAGTACAAAATCATATATTGCCTCATTTATATTTTTTGAACCCTGGCTCCCACCAAAAACTGTTATAACCTTTTCTGTCTCGCCAAACCCAAATTTTTCTCTTAAAAAACTTCTGTTCATTTCCTTAAAAAAGTTTTCCCTTATTGGCGTTCCTGAAAGAATTGTTTTCTTATAAAACCTTTTATTCCTTGTTGGAAGTCCAAGAAAAACCTTGTCAGCAAAATATCCTGAGATTATATTCCCTATACCATACACAGCATTTGATTCATGTATAAATATTTTAACACCTTTAATTGCTGCTGCAAATATCATTGGAAAAGATACATAACTTCCAGTTCCAATAACACAATCGGGTTTAAAGTCGTTTATAACTATTAGCGAAAAAAATACTGACTTTATCAGTTTAATAAAAAATATTATGAGTTTTATAGGATTTAATGACCTTGGAAATGCTATTATGTCTATTTCAATAAATGGTATATCTTCCTCTTTTAAAATATCAAGCGATATATCATTCTTTTTTACAGCCATTACAACGGTGTGTGAGTTTTCAATCATTTTCTTTGCAATAACATATCCCGGATAAAAATGTCCCCCGGTTCCACCTCCGCATATAATTATTTTCATAACCTTTTTCTCCTTAACGAAGCATTGAGTATAAATCCGCAGAGTATCATTGTTGATATTATTGATGAACCACCATATGAAAAGAAAGGCAGTGGAAGCCCTTTTGTTGGAACCATTCCCCCTGTCATCGCTATATTAAAAAACGCCTGGATTACAATCATTAGTCCTGAAGAAAACGATAGGAAACTAAGAAACATATTTTTTGCTCTCATTGAAATCTTAATTGTTCTTTTAAAAAACGAATAGAATAGTATGAGAATTATCAACACTCCTAAAAATCCTGTTTCCTCGGCTACTATCGGAAATATGAAATCCGTATGTGACTGTGGGAGATAACTCAGTTTCATTATTGAGTTTCCCGGTCCTCTTCCAAACCACCACCCACTTCCAATAGCAATCATTGACTGAAGAGGTTGAAAGCCTCTACCTATTGGATCGATGTCCGGTGATAAAAAAACTTTTAATCTTTCAAGCCTATAAGGATGTTTTTTTATCTCGATGATACCCAAGATTGCTGCTAATATAAGCGGTGTTATTAGATATATATCCCTTGTCCCACCTACAAACATAACTATGATAAACACACTAAACATAATTGCTGGTGTTCCAAGGTCAGGTTCTATTGCTATAAGGACAAGGATTATAGAAGTAATAAGGATTGGTTTTAAAATATAGTTTATTTGTTTTATCTTTGAAAAATTTTTGTCTATATAATCGCTGAGATATAAAATGAATACTACCTTTGCTATTTCTGATGTTTGAAGGTTCATTATTTTAAGTGGTATCCATCTTCTTGCATTCTGGATTTTTGGCATAAAAAGCGTTATTGCAAGCAATATTATTATACCAATCACTAAAAAAGGAATATAATTTCTAATCCTTGTAAGGTTTGCAAAACTTATCCCAAGCATCACTACCATTGACAAAAAAAACCATATAACCTGTTTTTTAAAATAGTATCCAAGGTCATTCTTTGATAGGTATGCGTAAGATGAACTTGCAGAATAAAGAAAAAAGAGGCCTAAAACTGATAAAAATATAATTATGCTAAAGATTGGATAATCAAAATCCCTTATATTTAGTTTTTCAGTAGTACCTATTGAATTTTTTAAAGAGAATTTACCCATTTTTTAAACTTCCTTCCTCTTTCCTCAAAATTTTTGAATTGATCAAAGGATGCGCATGCTGGAGAGAGAAGAACAATATCGCCTCTTTTAGCATCGTTTTTTGCAATCATCACTGCATTTTTTATATTCTTTGCATCTATTATTTCAACCACATCTTTTAAATCCTTAAATATCATTAGTGTTGCCTCCCCAACAGCAAGTACTTTTTTAACATATTTTTTGATATATGGTATAAGTGGTGTATATGGGGAGTTCTTATGCCTTCCACCAAGTATCAGATATATATTTTTTCTTTTTCCACAAGATTTTAGTGCGGTGAGTGTTGAATCCACATTTGTTGCCTTTGAATCGTTTATGTATCTCACTCCATCTATTTCTCTTACAAACTCAATTCTATGTTCAAGACCTTTAAATTCGTCGAGTACTTTCTGTATAACCTTTTTATCTATACCTATTTCTGTTGCAATAAGTATTGATGCCATTTGGTTTTCAATGTTATGCTTTCCAGGAATTTTTGATGGTCTAAAACTTAAGTTTTTACCATCTTTTTTTACAATTATTCTTCCTTTTTTGTAATATGCATCTAAGCGGTGTGTAAATGAAAATCTCAAAATTCTGGTATCTGCCTTTATTTTTTTAAGTATTTTGTCATCATCATTTATGATAAGTGTATCATCTTTGTCCATATTTGAAAATATTTTAAATTTTGCCTTTATATAGTTTCTAAAACTTCCATGATGTTCTATATGATCTGGTGTGATATTGAGGATTACCGCAATTTTAGGTTTTATATATGAGGAGTCATTTATCTGGTAGCTTGAAACCTCAATAACAACCCAATCATTCTTTTTTATTTTATGTATTAGCGAGGTCAATGGGGTTACTATGTTTCCGCATAGAACTGCCTTCCTGCCCTTTTTTTTAAAATACTCACTGAGTATGAGATATGTAAGATATGCGGTTGTTGATTTTCCATTTGTTCCAGTTATCATTATAGTATTTTTTGATTTCATAAGGGCGAGTCCAACCTCAATCTCGCTGTATATCGGTATATTTTTTTCTCTTAATTTTTTAATGATTTTATGATTATCCGGTATCCCCGGGCTTTTTACAGCAAAATCAATCTTATTGAGTATTTTTTCAATCTCATCAATTGATACTCTTGGATATTTCAATCCGAGCGGCTTTTCATCAAAAACAAATATTTTGCAGTTTAGTTTTTTTTCAAGTATTTTTGATACAGCAAGACCGCTTTTTGCACCGCCAAGTATCAATGCATTTTTATTTCTTTTATCACAGATATTAAACATTTTTATCTTATTTTAAGTGAAGAGAGTGCTAGTAGCATCAACATTATACCGGTTATCCAGAATCTGACTGTAATCTTTGGTTCCGGTATTCCCTTTAGTTCAAAATGATGATGTATTGGAGCCATAAGAAATACCCTTTTCTTGTTTCTGTATTTGTATGAAAGCATCTGGATTATTACAGAAAGTGTCTCGATAATGAACATCCCTCCCGCAATAGGAAGTATAAGTTCATGTTTTATCATTATGGCACTTATCCCGATGGTTCCCCCAAGAAAGAGAGAACTTGTATCACCCATAAAAACCTCTGCTGGGTATGTATTATACCACAAAAAGCCGAGACATGCTCCAACCATCGCTCCAAGAAATATTGATATCTCACCTGCACCTTCCACATATATTAGTTTTAAATAAGATGCCCATTTTATATTACCTGCACAGTATGCCATAATTATAAATGTAAGAGCTGCAAATATTACAAGTCCACTTGCAAGACCATCCTGTCCATCGCTTAGGTTTACAGCGTTTGAAGAACCTATTATAACAAGCATTTCAAAGGCAAAATAAAACGCGCCTAAATTTATTATTAAATTTTTTGTATATGGTATTAAGATATGTGTTGGGTAATTTGGTGATGGTGGATTTACGGCTAAGTATCCAACAACTATCAAGGAGGTTATAATCTGAAGCGTAAACTTCATCCAACTCGGTGCTCCATTAGGGTCTTTTTTTATAAGTTTTGTGTAGTCATCAATCCATCCGCCCAAGGCAAGTATCATCGTTGAGATTAAAAGTATAATTATAAATCTATTATCAGGCCTTGCCCACAGTATCGTCGATACCATCATTGAGATAAATATTATTATTCCGCCCATCGTTGGGGTTCCGGATTTTGAGAGATGCGTTTTTGGACCGTCTTGTCTTTGTATCTGCTGGATTTTGTACTCTCTTAGTTTTTTTATTACAAATGGTGCCATTATCATTGCTATTAGAAATGATGTAATTATTGCACCGCTCAATCTAATGGATATATAATAGAAAAGATTGAACGGTGTGAAGTATTCCTTTAAAAAATGAAGGTAGTAAAGCATATTTTTCCTCTAATCTCTTTGTTCTATAAGTTCTTCCAATCTCATTGTCCTTGATGCCTTTATAAGAAAATTGAGTCCATCACTACTTTTTATAAAACTTTTAAGTTCTTGTGCAGTTTTTACATCAGAATAATATTTTACATTTTTAATCTTGTTATGTAAAAAATCATAACAGACCTTTATCTCAGGTCCTATTAAAAATACAAAATCAGGTTTTACATTCAAAATTTTTTTTGCAAGTTCAAGATGGTATTTTCTTGAGTATCTTCCAAGTTCCTTCATATCACCTAATACAAGTGCAAAGGGAGAATACCTTGATATTTCATCTATTGCAAGTTCCATTGATTGCGGGTTTGCATTGTATGCATCAAGTATTATAATAGAATTTTTTCTTTTTATAATCTGCATTCTCAGAGGAACACCTTCGAAATCCTCAATTGATTTCAAAATTTTTCTAATAGGTATTTTTAGCAAGAGTCCCACAATAAATGCTGATGCAGCATTTAGATAATTGTGTTTTACAGGATTTTTTAACGAGACATTATACCTTTTAGATTTGTATATGAAAAATGAGTGTTTTTCTCCTGTTTCTATTACAAGGTCGTTATTTTTTTTATAACCAAAACTTATAACATTTTTTCTTCCTTTTAGTTTTGATAGATATTTGTTATCGCCATTTATTATTATGTATCCATCTTTATTCAGTGTCTCAATTACCTCTGTTTCTGTTTTAAAAACATTTGTCATTGTTTTGAAGAACTCAAGATGTTCTGGCCCTATGGTTGTAATTACAGCGATATCCGGATTTATTATTGAACTGAGTTTTTTTACTTCGCCTCTTTGCGATGCTCCTATCTCAAATACCCCGAATTTATGTTTTTCATTTGTTTCAAGAACAGAAAGAGGAAGCCCATATTCGTTGTTTAAGTTACCTCGGTTATATACTGTGGGTTTATGGGATGAAAGAACTTTATATATCATCTCCTTTGTTGTGGTCTTGCCATTTGAACCTGTTATTGATATTTTTGTAACATTAAACCTTGAGATGTGATACTGAGCAAGATTATGAAGTGCCTTAAGAGTATCGCTGACTTTTATGAAAAATAAAAGCGAGTTTGAGATTTCTGATAACCTTTTGTTGGCAATTACTCCTATACTTCCTTTTTTAATCGCCTCATCAATAAAATCGTTTCCATCAAAATTTTTTCCTTTGAGTGCCCAAAATATATCACCTCTTTTAAGAACCCTTGTATCTGTTATAAAACTCTTTATTTCCACATTCTTTTTTATATAAATTACCTTTCCACCAATTATTTGTGCAAGTTCGCTTACCTTTATCTTTAAATTCATAAATTATATATCTTTTAGGTATTTCATTACACATTCTCTATCGCTGAAGTGTATTTTTTTATCGCCTATTATCTGATAATCCTCGTGTCCTTTTCCAGCAATAATGATTATATCTCCCTTTGATGCTATCTCAATTGCTTTTTTTATTGCCTTTTCCCTATCAGGCTCAATTATGTATTTGTTTTTTTGTGTCATTCCATTTTCTATATCAGAAATTATTTTTAACGGGTCTTCGCTTCTTGGATTGTCGCTTGTAATTATAACAAAATCGCTCAGTTTTTCACTAACATGACCCATAAGGGGCCTTTTTGTTTTATCTCTATCACCTCCGCATCCAAAAACTGTAATTATTTTTCTGTGTGGAATTTGGTTGAGCGTTATTAAAACCTGTCTGAGAGAGTCCTCTGTATGTGCGTAATCTATGAAAACATAAAAACCAGTTTTTGATTCTATTTTTTCAAGCCTTCCTGGTATGTTTTCTATCTCTTCTATCGCACCTACAATTTTCTGAACATCTTTAACTATATCATAAGCACAGGCAAATGCACACATTATATTATATACATTGTGGATTCCTATTAGTTTGGTCTTTATTTCTACTATTTTTCCAAAGACATCAAGTTTAAAGACCGATGTATTCATTTCTAATTTTATATCTGTTGCTCTTATATCAGAGGATTTTTTTAGAGAATATGATATAATCCTTGCAGTTTTTATCTTCGGGCTTACGACATCAGAAAATTCATCATCAAGATTTAGAACAGCAATTTTTCCCTTTTTGGGTGAGGACTCTAATATTTCAAAAAGTTTTGCCTTTGAGTTTATATAATCCTGTTTTGTTTTATGAAAATCCATATGGTCGCTTGTGAGATTTGTAAACCCAGCGCAATCAAACTCAATATCATCAACTCTTTTAAGTTTCAAAGAATGTGACGAGACCTCAAGAACCACACACTTTTCTTTGTTTTCAAGCATTATGGATAAGATTTCATGAAGTTTATGTGGAAGAGGTGTTGTGTTTTGGGCAGGAGATATAACTTGATTATGGGTAGTGTAATTTATTGTTCCAATGAGCCCTGTATTTATAGTGGTGTTTAAAACTCTTTGAATAAGTGTTGTAACTGTTGTTTTCCCCTTAGTTCCTGTTATTCCAATTATCTTCATCTTTGAGGATGGATTATTATAAAAGTTTTTTGAAGCAACTGAGAGGGTTTTTAGTATATCCGATGTTCTAAGTGATATAACATTTCTATTTTCAATCTTGTTTTGTGATATTATAACTTTGGCTCCATTTTTTATTGCTTCATCAATATATAGATTCCCATCTGTTTTTTCGCCCTTTATTGCAAAAAAAATGAAGTTATCAGAGACCTCCTTTGAAGACGTTGTAATACCTTTGATTTCCATTTTACTATCTGTTTCTATATCAGTTCCTTTTAGAACATCAGAAAGTTTCATAATATTAGTTTAGTATATTTATTTTCGTTTTGTCACCTGTTTTTAAATGATTTATCTCCTTTTCCATCGGGATATTTTTTATACTGATTATCTGCTTTGCTATCTCAGCAAATACTGGCGCTGATGTCTGCCCACCGTATTTGTATTTTTGAGAATCATCAACGATTATTAGTACTGTATAATACGGATTTTTAGCCGTAATTATTCCACAAAACGATGTCACATTCCTTCCTTTTATATATTTTTTTGTTTTCAGGTCCAGTTTATTTGCTGTTCCTGTTTTTCCGCCAATGTAATATCCATCTATCTGGGCAGCTACCCCTGTCCCCTCATCAACAACCTTTATCATAAGATTTTTTATTCTTTGAGATGTCTCATCTGATATAACTCTTCTTATTACTTCAGGTTTTGCTGTAATTCCATCTTTTGAGATTTTATATATTATCTGTGGTTTTAAAAGAATACCATTATTTGCAATTGCAGTGTATGCGTTTATTAACTGTATCGGGTTTACCGCAATTGAGTATCCAAAAGATGTTGTTATAATGTCTATTTCCCTGTATTTAGAATATTCCTTTAAAATTCCTTTCGACTCACCCCCAAAATCTGTATACTTCATACCTATTCCAAATTTTTTGAGGTATGTATAAAGTTTTTCAGCACCTAATTTGAGTCCAATTTTCCCAAATCCGATGTTTGATGAGTGTTCGTATACCTGGGTTAGTGTTACAATTTTTAAAGGTTGGTGGTCCTCTATTGTATTTTTTTCATTGACCTTCCATTTTCCATTCTCGCAGTCAATGTAATCATCTTCTTTTATTATGTTTTCTTCAAACGCTCCTGCAAGAACAAGTGTTTTAAGTGTTGAACCAGGTTCATAAACATATTCAATTGGTTTTAGATTTATATAATCCTCGGGGTATGAGGCGATTGCTGTTATAAAACCTGTTTTTGCATCCTGTACTACCGCTATAATACTTTTTGCTTTTAAAATCTCATAATATTTTTTTATTTTATCTTCAACAACTGCCTGAATGTTTGCATCTATGGTAAGATATATATCTGAAGGTTCTTTTTCGGATATCTCATTTAAGACCTCTATAACATTTCCTTTATTATCCTTTATTACTTCTTTTGTTATAATATTTCCTTCAAGATAGCGATTATATACATATTCTATCTGGGTTAGCCCTTCGTTTTCATTGGATAAACCTATTATTTCCTTTGCGACATCAAGCGGATATATTCTTTTCTGATGTGGCTCTAAAACAACGCCTACTATTTTCTTTTTTTTAATCTCATTCTGTATCAGGTCATATTTATCTTTTTCAAGCATTTTTGCTATCTTTATATAATTCCTTTTCTGATTCAGTTTTTCTTTTATCTCTTCTAAAGGAATACCAAGTATATCGGCAATTGAATTTATAACATCTGTTTTCTGTTTTAGAAGCTCATTTTTCATTATTACAAGGTCCCATTTTACAATTGAGGTTGCAAGAAGGTTTCCATTTATATCATAGATATTTCCACGAGGCATTATTTCTCTTGTTTTCCTTTTAAATTCCTTCTGTCCATAATTTATGTATTCGTTGTGTTTTATGATTTGAATATAAAAAAATCTCATTACTATTAAGATAAAAATGATTCCAACTATTATCTGAATTATTTTAACTCTTGTTGCAAATGATTTCATTAAAGTTAAGATTTAATTAGATATTTCCCTCTGCTTTAAAGTTGTTAGAGGTAGTTTTTTTAGCAAGCAAATCGGTCTTTGCACGAGCATTGTTTATATTCTTTTTATCCAGCATAACTATTGTGTGTGGCTCGGGCGTCGTAAATCCAAGAATCTGAGCATTTCTTATTATTTTTTGCATTGTTGAGTTATTATAGAGTTTCTTTTTCTTGTAATCATTTTCAATTTCTATATTTTTTATTTCCCCTTTTATTTTATTTATTTGATAGAGAATTTTTATGTTGTAACTGTTTAAAACAATTGGCAGACCTATTATGAACAAAATGCTTTTGAGTATCAGTTTTGACATATCTTCTCCTATAATGAGAATGTTTCTACTTTTGTAAGTGAAGTTTTATTCCATATGTAAAAAACCTTTGTCGGAAAGATAAATCTTTTTTTAAAGTATAGTTTTTGTGTTCTTCTTATCAGTTTGTTTAATTTTTTCATATCACCTCCTTTTACTGCCTTTCTATTGCTCTTAATTTTGCACTTCTTGCCCTTGGATTTAATTGTATCTCCTCACTTGTCGGTGTTATAGGTTTTTTTGTTATTAATTTCCATCCCCCCATCTTAGCCATAAACTTAAATGTTTCTTTAACTATTCTATCTTCAAGTGAGTGAAATGTAATTATAACGATCCTTCCACCAGGTGCAATTAATGTCAGGGCTTTCTGAAGTACTTTTGTGAGATTATCGAATTCATAGTTTACAGCCACTCTTAATGCTAAAAAGGTCTTTGTTGCAGGATGTATTTTCTTTTTGGAGGTTTCCTTCTTAGGTATAACCCTTTCAATAATGGATGCAAGTTCCTTTGTTGTTTTTATTTCTTTTTTTTCTCTTTCCTCAATTATTGCCTTTGTTATTTTATGTGAAAATTTTTCACCACATATTCTTATTAGGTGCTCAAGTTGCTGATATGGCCAGGTATTTACAATTGTATATGCTGTAAGTGGATTTGCTGGATTTATTCTCATATCAAGCGGTCCTTCATTTTTGAAACTAAACCCTCTTGATGCTTTATCAAAATGGATTGAACTGACACCCAAGTCAAGCAGAAGTCCTGATATAAAACTTATTCCCTGTTTTTTAAGTATCTCATCAAGGTTTGCAAAATTCCCGCCGACAAATCTTACTCTATCAAGATAATCTGACAGATTTGACATTGAAAGATTTAACATCTCAGGATCCCAGTCAATTGCAATCACTTTCCCATTTTTATCAAGTTTTTCTATTAATCTTTTTGTATGCCCTCCAGCACCAACCGTTGCATCAACATATATACCACCTTTATCAGTAATTAACAGATCAGTTGCCTCTTCAACCATAACCGGTATATGTTTTGTGTTTTGGTGCATAGTTAAAATCATTTTTATATATCAAGTATCTTTGAAAATCTCTTCATTGATGTTGAAATCTTTTTCTTTTTGTAGTCCTCCCATTTCTCCTTTGCCCATATCTCTATCTTATTTCCCGCACCTATTATTACAACATCCTTTTTGATTGAGGCATAACTTTTGTGTGATGATGAAATAAGAATTCTTCCCATATCATCCAGTTTTGCTTCAAATGCATTTGAGAAAAAGTATCTCTTAAATGCCCTCTGCTGTTCTTTATCTTCAGTTTTAAAGACCTCCATATTATTTTTTATCAATTCAGCCCATACCGATGGGAGGTAGACATAAAGGCATCCATCAAGCCCAATTGTTATCATGAAATAATCTTTTTTTTCTTTTTTTAATTCATCTCGAAATTTTGCAGGGACGAATAATCTATTTTTATTATCTATCACATATCTGTATTCACCATAAAACACTTGCATCACTTTAAAACACCTCTAAACACATTTAACCACTTTTAACCACCGTGAAATATATAGTATAGATGATAAATTTTAATTTGTCAAGTCCCAAATTTGATTTTGGTCTATTTTTTCACTTTTCCCTAAAAAAACCGGATAATCTTGTTATGAAGAATTATTTTAGAATTTTTTCTTCAAAAACTTTTCTAAAATCATTTTCTAATTTTTTATTATAAAAGGGCAATCCTATTATTTTAAAATTTTTATCTTCAAAACTTAAATTAAGTTTTCCATCTTTTTCAATTTTTAATAAAAATTCTTGTTTCCATCCTTCTTTTGATTGTTCAAATCCTTGATTTATATCATATGCCCAACCACCTTTTGCTTCAATAAAAATCTGATAAATTAAAATTTTTCCATTTTTCTTTTTTAAAAGAAGTATAAAATCAGGTTCAAAAGCATTTCCATCATCAAAATTATAAATTTTGAAAAATTTTTCATTTCTAAGCAATGCTATTTCTTTATATTTTTCCTTTAGTTTTTCTATAAAATTATCCATAAATTCTATGAATTCTTGCTCTTCACTTGTCCCATAAAAAGTATCATAAGCATACCAATCCTTTTGAGATAAATCAATTTTTTTCATTTCTTTAAGTTTTTCATCATCCTTGTCAATCTTAATAATTTTTTTGTCTTTAAAAATTTCTCTTAAAAGTTTTGCTTCAAAATCTTTTGTTCCAATATAATCTGAAGTGTTTTCTTTTATTTGATTTTCTACCAATATAAGTATGTTAAATACTATATCAGTTTTGTCTTTAAGATTTAAATTTTTAATTTTATCAATAGGTCCTTTTATGTTTATAGAAACATTTCCAAGATAGTTATTTGAAGTTATAAACTCCGCAATAGATTTTAAATTTGGAAAGTATGTTTTTAAATTATCAAACTTATAGAACTCAATTTTATCTAAAACTCCTCGAATAAGATTTTTGCCAAAATCAATTAGTTTATATTTTTCTATAGATTTTGCAACTTCTATAGATTTAAATATTTTTTCTTCACCAAGAATAGATTCTTCTTTTAATTCTCCTGTTTTTAACTCGTATTCATAATTTGTTTCAATCTTTATATCTTTAAATCCATTTATGGTAGTTCTTGGATTTTTCATTTGTTTATTTATAAAAATAATCCCGTTTTTCCAGAAATCTGTTTCTTTAAATTCTTCTTTAATTCTCATTTCCTTTATTTCTTTTTCTTCTAAAATTCCTATATCTCTAAGAGCAGATTTTATCTCTGCTATATATTTTGGTTCTTTAGAACAATGATAATATAATGTTTCCAAAATTTTTAGTTCATTATCTGTATCATCAAATTTTCTTTTATATTTATCTTGAGTTTCATCTAATTGAAAAGGAAAGTATCTTGCTCCTCTTCCAATAAGTTGAGCTTCGCCTAATGTAGTATTTCCTGGTTTATATTTATCACCAATCCATTTACCATCTCTTGTTTCATAAAGTCTAACAATATCAAATAAATTTAAAACATCCCATCCTTCGTTTAGCATATTAACAGCAAATATGGCTCTTATTTCATTATTCCTACTTTCAAGAGAATTAAGTTTTAATTGTTTTTCTTCATTGATATTTTCTGAATCAAGCAACATAACCTTTTCTTTAGAAAAATCTATCTTTAATTCTTCAATCAAATTATCAAATGAAATTTTTTCCTCCTCAAAATAATCAAAAACTTTTTCAAGAATTGTTCCTTTTGCTCTTTTTTTAATTTCTTCAATATCTTTTTGCTTTAAATTTTTAATTTTTAAAAGAAAATTTTCATAGTTTTTTTCTGATTCTTTTATGCTTTTAGATTTAAACAATATAACTGGTTTTAAATACACTTTATATTTTTCTGCAATTTTTCTTCGATACTGGCTTAATATTACTGCTTGCAATGCTCTATCAATTGGTTCTAAATCTGCTTCAAGAACTTCTATTTCTTTTGAGTATTTATCAAGTCTAAATTGTTTTAAATCATATTTGAAAATTATTTTGTCTTCATATTTATTTTTTATATTTTCGTTACTCAAATCAATTGTTGCAGTAAACTCAAGAAGAATATTTTTAAGATTTTTATTAAATATTTTATTGATAATTGTATATTCCCAACTTCTTTCAATTTCTATTTCCTCTTTATTAGTTTTAGTAAGTGTTTGTAGATGATGTGCCTCATCGGAGATAAGAACAATGTCCTTTTCTTCAAAATCCTCTTCAGTTAAAGAGTTTTCTTTAGGAGTGTTTAATCTTGTATGCAATCCTTGAATTGTTGTAAAATAATAGGTAATTGCTTATTTAATTCCACCTATGCTATACAATAAATATAGTATAGGAGGTAATAAAAAATGAACTTAGTAGAACTATTACAAATAGCATCATCCGAAGAAAAAGCAGAAGGCGTCTTAAG
>Ga0272449_1001763_pt1 | contig 21478 bp, 18 predicted proteins | sample YNPCB0241_FD_198679 | JGI IMG/M metagenome (GOLD analysis project Ga0272449, IMG submission 198679) | Hot spring sediment microbial communities from Yellowstone National Park, WY, United States - YNP-CB-024-1 | ecosystem: Environmental > Aquatic > Thermal springs > Hot (42-90C) > Sediment... | reverse complement strand
ATGTAAATGATACACCTCAAGAAATTGATGTTCCACCTCAAATTATTGAAGGAAGGACACTTCTTCCAATTAGATGGGTAGCAGAACCTCTTGGTGCAATTGTTGGATGGGATCCAAATGAAAAGAAAGTTACAGTTACATTTAAAGATACTACAATTGAATTATGGATTGGGAAAAACATTGCAAGAGTTAATGGAGTAAATACACCAATTGATCCAAATAATCCAAAAGTTGTTCCAATGGTTATTTCAGGTAGAACTATGCTTCCTGTTAGATTTGTTGCAGAAAATCTTGGATGTAAAGTAGATTGGGATCCTCAAACAAAAACTGTTACAATAACATATCCAAAAGATTAGATTGTTAAATTTAGCCCCTCCAATTTTGGAGGGGCTATTTATTAATGAATAAGTTAAACAAAGGAAAACTTGGAGAAAAAATAGCAGAAGAATTTTTAAAAGAGAATGGATATAAAATAATAAAGAAAAATTTCAGAACAAAATCTGGTGAAATTGATTTAATTTGTGAAAAAAATGGAATTTTAATATTTGTTGAAGTTAGAACTAAAGGTAAAAATTTATTTATGTTACCCGAAGAGAGTATCACAAAAAAGAAAATAGATAAAATAAAAAAAACTTCTCTTGAATATCTTGCATCGAAAGAAAAAAATTATAAAGAGATAAAGTTTGAATTTATTGGAATAGAGTTTTTATCAAATGGAAATTATAAAATCAAACACATTAAAGATTTTATTTATTAGTTTTTGTCAATTCATACAAAGCAATTCCTAGTGCTACAGAGGTATTTAAAGATTGTGTCTTTCCAAATGTTTTTATTCTAACTACAAAATCGCTTTCTTCTAAAACTTTTTTATTAATTCCCTTATCTTCACCTCCAACAATCAATATAAATGGTTTAATTGGTTCAAAACTTTGAAGTTCTTTATCACCACTCAAGTCTAAAGATATAATCCAAAAACCTTTCTTCTTAAGTTCTTTTATAGTGTTGATTATACTATTAAATTCAAAAATTTTTATATGAAAAATAGCACCAGTTGATGTTTTTATAACAGTTGGAGTTATCGTTACACCTCTCCTTTTTTGTAGCAATATGCCTTTTGCACCAAAAATTTCTGAACTTCTTATTATTGCGCCTAAATTTTGAGGATCCTCTATATTTAAAGGCAAAACATAAAAATTATCATTTTCTTTTTTTATTTCATTAAAAGTGTATATTTTAACTGGTGAAACATATCCAACAAAATTTGTGTTTTTTCTTAAATTCTTAAAAAAATCGTCATTTTTAAAGGTAAATGTAATTTTATTCTTTTTTAACAAATCCTCAAAATCTCTATTTCTGTAATTGTATCTAATTATTACTTTTATAAGTTTATTTTCTTTTATAGCCTCTATAATCTCATTTTTAGTAAAAACGATAAAACTATTTTCTGAAGAAAATTGTTTCTGATTTTCCATCTCTTATTTCAAATCCCAAATTATTTAATCTTTCTCTTATTTCATCAGATTTCTTAAACTCTTTATTTTCTCTTAATTTTTTTCTCTCATCAATAACTCTTTTAACAAGATCACTTTCTTCTAAATCTTTATCACCATTTTTATAAAAACCATAATCTTTTAAAATTTTTATAAGTTCATCTTTTATATTTTCTATTTTCCTAAAAGAGATTTTAATACCAAGAATATTTAACATGATATCAAATTTCTCTTTTAAATATTTAAAATCACCTTTTATTTCATTAGAATTGAACATATTAATTAATTTGAAAATTACTCCTATTGCTCCTTGAGTATTAAAATCATCATCCATATAATTTAAAAATTCATTAAAAATTGAATTAATTAAATTTTTTGATTTTTCATTTTCAAAATTTTCTTTTTTTGATAATATTTCCAAAATAGAGTAAAACTCTCGAATTTTATAATATTCATTTCTTTTTGTGTCCATTTTTTCTTTAGAATAATCAATTGGAGAATGATAGTCAGATGAGAGTAAAAATAATCTTAAAACCTCTGGTTCATAATTTCTCAATATCTCTTCGATCGTTAATATATTTCCAAGAGATTTTGACATTTTTTCTTTGTTTATTGTTATCAATCCATTGTGTAACCAATATCTAACAACAGGCTTATCACCTTTCCATGCTTCTCCCTGAGCAATTTCATTCTCATGATGAGGAAATATTAAATCAATACCACCTCCATGAATATCAAAACCAAAATCAAGATATTTAATTGACATAACTGAACATTCTATATGCCATCCTGGTCTTCCTTTTCCCCATGGTGAATTCCAAAAAATTTCATTTTCTTTTACTTTTTTCCATAAAGCAAAATCAAGAGGATTTTTCTTTGTTTCATCAATTTCTATCCTAACTCCTTTAAGTAATTCACCGGGATTTCTATTTGAAAGTTTTCCATAATCTTCAAATTTTTTCACTTCAAAATAAACCCCGGTTTCGGTTTCATAAGCAAAACTTTTATTTTGAAGTTCTTTTACCATTTTTATAATATCTTCAATATGTTCAGTTACTCTTGGATAAAAATTTCCTTCTAAATCAATATTTAAAAGTTTTATATAATTTTCATACATTTTTATAAATGTTTCAGATATTTCTTTTGGAGGTATGCCCCATTCGATACTTCTATTTATAATTTTGTCATCTATATCAGTATAGTTTTGAACATATTTTACATTATAACCCTTAAACTTTAAATATCTTTTTATAGTATCATAGACAACAAGAGGGCGTGCATGTCCAATATGTGGATAGTTATCAGGTGTTAAACCACAAACATACATATACACTTTATTTTTTTCTCGTGTTATAAATTCCTCTTTTCTTCTTGTTAATGTATTATAAACTTTTATCATAATATCTTTATTACCTCCTCAATTCTTTTTAATGATTCATCTCTACCCAATAAATATGTATAAATATAAATTTCAGGACCCTCTTCTCTATGTGTCAAAAGAATTCTTAATGGCATATAAAGATTTTTACCTTTAATAGATAACCTTTTCCCAATTTCCCTTATTCTATTTAAAATTTCTATCTCATTCCAATTTTCTATTCTATTTAGTTCATCATAAAATTCTAATACCAATTTTTTATTTTCTTTTAAATAATTAATTTGTTGTTCGTTTAAATTTATTGGAGAGTAAATTTCGTTTAATAATCTTTCTATATCACTTAAAATAAAAATGTGATCTCTAAGAAGTCTTAAAAACTCTTTAAGCCACTCATCACTCTTTATATTCAATTTCCTATCTTTTATAAAATCTTTAACTTTTATGAAAAGTTCATCTATGGAAAGCATTTCTATATATTTATGATTCATCCATCTAAGTTTTGATGGAGAAAAAATAGCATTACTTTTAGATAGATTTTCTATACTGAACTCTTCTATAAGTTCATTTAAAGTAAAAAATTCTTTCTCTTTTGTTTTAGGTGAAAAACCAAGAAGGGCCATGTAATTAACAAGTGCTTCTGGCAAATATCCTTCTATTCTATAATCTCTTAACGATACAGATCCATGTCTTTTGGATAATTTTGTATGATCTTCACCTAAAATCATTGGTAAATGAACAAATTTTGGTATAGAAAAATTTAATGCATTATATAAAAGAATTTGTCTCGGAGTATTCCCATGAAGATGATCTTCTCCTCTAATAACATAATTGATTTTCATCAATGCATCATCAATTACAACTGCGAAATTGTATGTTGGCATACCATCAGATCTTAAAATTACGAAATCATCAAGATTTTCTATCGGAAAAGTAAGGGCACCTCTTAATTCATCTTCAACAATAACTTCTCCACTTAAAGGAGTTTTGAATCTTACAACAGGCTTAATTCCTAATAAAAGTTTATTTTCAACTTCAACTTTAGTTAAATTTCTACATCTTCTTGAATATTTTGGCATTAATCCCTTTTTAAGCATCTCCTCTCTATCTTTTTCAAGTTCTTCTTCACTGCAAAAACATAAATATGCCTTATCTTCTTCAATAAGTTTATTTATATAAAATCTATAAATATCCAATCTTTCAGATTGTCTATAGGGACCATAAGGACCACCTATGTCTGGACCTTCATCCCAATTTATATTTAACCATTTTAAACCTTCTAAAATATCATCTTCATATTCTTTTTTAGATCTTTCTCTATCTGTATCCTCAATTCTTAAAACAAAAACCCCTCCTTTTTTTCTTGCAAATAGATAGTTAAAAAGAGCAGTTCTAACATTTCCTATATGCATATATCCTGTTGGTGATGGTGGAAATCTAACTCTTACCATAATACCTCCTTCAAAAATCTTTTATTTATTATACAATAAAAAAGAGGATAAAAATGGTTGCTGATGTATTTACATTTTTAAGAATTTTATGTGGACTATTCATTATCTATATTGGGATTTTTAATATTTTTAACTTTCATCTTTATTTTTATACAATTCTTTTAGGTTGGACTACAGACATGTTGGATGGATATATTGCAAGATTGATGAAAAAGGAAGGGAAATTTGGTAAATATGATTTTCAAATAGATCTATTTTTTGAATGGTCTTTTTTCTTTTACCTATTTAGATCAAATTATGTAAATGATAAAATTTTTTTAATTTATAATGTTATTTTAATATCGCTTTTAGCTTTCTATAATAATAAAACGATTTTAATGACAATGCAAGCTCCTGTAACATTTCTTCCGTTTATTATTGCTTTTTTATATTATTACGATTTAAGATTTGTAATGATAATTTGGATTTTAATCAATCTTTTACTATTTCATAAAAGATTTTTAAATGTGATTAAAGAGTATATTGAAGGAATACCCCAAAATGAAACAAAAGAAAATAAAATAATTTATAAAAATAAAACAAAAAAATAGATATAAATATTTACATTCTAAAATTTTCTAATATAATAAAACATTAGGAGAGATGGCTGAGTGGCCGAAGGCACCCGCCTGGAAAGCGGGTAGGTGGGTTAAAACCCGCCTCGCGGGTTCGAATCCCGCTCTCTCCGCCATTTTATTGAAAGAAAATATTTATAAAAATAAATTTTTGGGGCAGTGGCTCAGTGGGAGAGCGCATCCTTCGCAAGGATGAGGTCGCGGGTTCAAATCCCGTCTGCTCCACCAAGTTTTTTGATTTCATCAATTTTGTTTTTTATAAATTTTAACTTTTTGATATAGGAAATTGCTCTTTCTTTTTGTTCATTGTCTTGAATAATATATTGATAATTATCAGGAAAATAATTTTTTAAATCTTCATCATTAACCTCAATATCCTTTGAGAGTAAAGATAAGATTATGTCAAGTTTTATTTGATCAGATGAACTTTTATCAAAATCTTTTCTTAATTCTTCAAAGCTTTTATTCCTTATTTTTAGAAAATCCTCAAGAGTTATACCGCTCTTAATTAACTCTTCTTTTAAATGTTCAATTCTATGAGTCGTTTCATCTTCAATATATGTTTTTGGAACATAAAAATCATTTATTTCTAAAAATTTTCTATTTATTATAGATTCTATAAAATCATCGTTAAATCTCTCTTTTATGATTGTTTTTTTAACTTTTTCCTTTAATTCATCTATATTTGAAACTTCAAATTCCTTAAAGAAATTTTCATCAATTTCAGGATATTTTGGTTTTTTTATTTCAATGATTTGAATCATCAGTTTTTTATTTTCTATTTCAATCTCTTTATTTTCTCCAATTTTCATATTTAAAACAAAATTTTCAAGCAAATTTTTATTCTCTCCTACTATTATAGAAATTTCTTTCTCTTCTTCACCTATATCTAAAAATTTATATTTTAGAACCACATAGTCACCTTTTTCAATTGATCCATCTTTTGGTATATACTCCTTCATTTCCTCTTTAAGAAGTTCAATTCTTTTTTCTATCTCCTCATCTTTTACATCTTTTAACTCCTCAGTTATTGATTCAACTTCTATGTCTTTAACATCAGGAATTATATAGGTTGTCAAAGAGAAAAATGGAGAATCAAGGTTGAAATCGGTAAAGTTAACATCAATAGAAGGGAAAAGATTTTTATTTTCACTAAATATTTTTTCAATTGCCATATCTCTCAATCTCTTTTTTAATTCATCCATTAATGTTTCTTCTTCTATAAAATTCTTGACTAAATTTAAAGGAGCTTTTCCTGGTCTAAATCCTGGTATTTTTATTCTATTTGAAAAATAGTTCAAAATTCCTTTATAAACATTCTCAACTTCATTTTTTTCAAATGAAACTTCATAATTAACTTTGTTTTTATCAGAATTCTTTATCTTTAAATTCAACTTAACCTCCTCTTCCTAAGAGAACTTTATTATACCACTCTATTAACTTTTCAACTTTATTTCCATATTTTATAATTGATTCATTTTCATATTTTAAATTCTCTTTTAAGTTTTCCAATTCAATATTTGTTCTATACTTTATATACCTTTCTCTTATAAGATCTTTAAAAACTTCATATTCATCAATTCTATCGAGTATTTTAAATATGTAGAAACCTTCAATTGTTGTAATTGGTTTAGAAATTTCACCAATCTTCATATTAAAAATTACATCATTTATTGGAGCTAAATATTTAAAAATATCAAAATAATCTGTAATTCCATTATTTTCTTTAACTTCTGAATATTCTTTGACAATTTTATCCATTGATTCTCCTTTAATTAACCTATTATATGCCTCATAAATTTTTTTCTCCTTTTCTTTAAATTCAGGATCACCTTTATAAGAACTTATATAAACAACTTGTGCTTTTAACTTTATAAACTCAACTTTGTTTTCATTGTAATATTTTACAAGATCTCCTTCTTTTATTTCTTTGGAGATTTTATCTGAAATCTCTTTTTCAATTAATGAAACAAAGTATTTCCTAATTTTATCTTTTTCTGTATATTCATCAAAATTCTCAATTTTTTGAGGTACTTTATAACCTTTTTCTATGGCATATTTCATTATTAATGAATCTTCAATTATCTCATCCAACACTTGTTTTTTTATTGTAACATATCTTTCTTGAAAAGTTGGTGAATAGATATTTTCTAAGCCAACATTTAGAAAAATCCTATTTTCTAAATCTTCGTAAGTTATAATATCATCTCCAACTCTGGCTGCAATTTGAGATTCATTGTTCCACCAATTAATAATTTTCAAATAGGATAAATAGAGAATGCTAATTATTAAAATAAAAAAAAATAAAAATTTTATAAACCTTTTTTTTCTATTCTTTATATATTTTTTCTTTTTCATCATATTTGGTGCGAAGGGCGGGACTCGAACCCGCATGGGCTAATGCCCACTGGATCCTAAGTCCAGTGCGTCTACCAATTCCGCCACCCTCGCATAAAATTGGTGGGTCGTACAGGACTCGAACCTGTAACACCCTGATTAAGAGTCAGGTGCTCTACCAATTGAGCTAACGACCCACCATTTTATTAAATTCACTTTCCTTGGTGCGCCTAGCAGGAATCGAACCTGCAACCTGCGGATTAGGACTCCGCTGCTCTATCCTATTGAGCTATAGGCGCTAATGGGGTGGACGACGAGACTCGAACTCGCAACCATCGGATCCACAGTCCGACGCTCTAACCAATTGAGCTACGTCCACCATGGTGCGCCCAGCAGGATTCGAACCTGCGACCTACGGATTAGAAGTCCGTTGCTCTATCCTACTGAGCTATGGGCGCTTAAATGGTCGGGGCGAGAGGATTCGAACCTCCAACCTCATGTACCCAAAACATGCGCGCTAACCAAATTGCGCCACGCCCCGATATCAAATTAAAAGTATATTAGAATTTTAAAAAAATTCAAGAGGTTTATTTAATGATTATTGAAAGAATAAATGCAATAATTAATGCCGGTAAGAAATTGGATAATTTAATTTTTTTAATTCCAAGCAAATTTAATCCAATTCCAATTATTAAAACTCCTCCAACACCAGTTATCATATTAATTGAGTGATCAGTAAATAAACTTCTAACATATGTTGATAAAATTGTAATTCCGCCTTGATAAATCAAAATCGGAAAAATTGAAAATAAAACTCCAATACCTAAAGCAGAGGATAAAGCGATTGATGTTACTCCATCAAGAATAGATTTTGTATATAAAATTGTAACATCTCCTGTTAATCCTTCATTAATAGAACCAATTATAGCCATTGATCCAACACAGAATATTAAAGTTGAAGTAATGAATCCTTCTGTAAATGGAGAATTAGTCTTTATTTTTGATTTAATTCTATCACCTATGCTCTCTAAAAAATCTTCAATTTTTAAAATTTCTCCTATAATACCACCAAATAAAACAGAAAAGACCATAATTATTATGCTATCAGTTTTTAAAGCAAGCATAATCCCAAGTGTCAGAGAAGATAAACCAACACCATCAAAGGCAATTTTTTTAATTTTTTCAGGAAATTTCGAACCTATAGTAATTCCAATTAAACTACCTAAAATAACTGTAAAAATGTTAAAAAGTGTACCCTTCATTTGAAAAATAAGAAAGGGAGAGTTTAAACACTCTCCCTTTCTCCTATATCTTCTTTTTTCTCAATAACTTTTACATTCTCATAATCTGAAAAACCTGTCCCAACAGGTATCATACTTCCAACAATTATAGCTTCCTTTAGACCTTCAAGTGTATCTATTTTTCCACTTATTGCAGCTTCTGCAAGAACTTTTGTAGTTTCTTGGAAAGATGATGCTGAAAGGAATGAATCAGAAGAAAGTGCTGCTTTTGTTAATCTTAATAAAAGAATCTTATAAGTTGCTGGAGTTCTATTTTCTGCTTTAGCTACCCTATTTTCCTCTTCTACTTCGCTTCTCTCAACTTCTTGTCCTGGATAGAATTTTGTATCACCAGGATTAATTATAATTGCTTTTCTACTTAACTCTCTCAAAATAATTTCAATATGTTTATCATTTATCGTAACGCCTTGACTTTTATAAACTTTTTGAATCTCTTGAAGAAGATATTGTTCAGTCTCTCTCAAACCCTTAATTTGGAATATTTTATGAGGATCAAGAGGTCCTTCTGTTAATCTATCACCAATATTAACATAGTCACCATCCAAAACTTTTATTGCTTTTCCATATGGTACAGCATAAATTGTCTCTTTTCCAATCAATCTTTTAATTACTTCCTCTTTTTCTAAAGTCAAAATATCCTTTATCTTTTCGAATTTCGCATCTATTAATGCTTCTAATATCTCATTATCAAATCCAACCTCATTTATGGAAGTGTTTGGATTAATTGAAATGGACTCATTCAATTTTTCAATTAATCTTTCATAAATATTAACAGCCATTTCTCTTGTTCTAGGTGTTATAATAATTTTTCTTGCATCTTCCTCATCTCTTATTGTTACATATCCAGAAACATCAGATATTATTGCACTTCCCTTTGGTTTTCTAACCTCAAATAGTTCTTCAACTCTTGGCAAACCAGATGTTATATCTTTTGCTGCTATTCCTCCTGTATGGAATGTTCTTAATGTCAATTGAGTTCCAGGTTCACCAATAGATTGTGATGCAATTATACCAACAGCCTCACCTAAATTAACAAGTTTTCCAGTGGATAGATCTCTTCCATAACATTTTGCACAAACTCCGTTAGGTGCAGAACATGTCAAAACTGATCTTATCTTTACTTTTTTAATTCCAAATTCCTTTATTTTATTGACTGCAACTTCATCAATTTCTTCTCCTTTTCTAACTATCAATTCTACTTTTGTAGGGATTTTTACTAAAATTTCTTTTATATTAAGATTTTTAATTTTTTCTATCAATTCTTTTGTTATTTTTACTCCTTCCTTTGCAACAATATTCAATTTTTCATCAAGAATATCTTTTGCTAAAAATCCATCTTCTGGAAATTCTTTATCTAATTCATATTTTATTATTTTTTCTGGCGGTGAATAAATATCTTCTGCTGCATATCTTCCAAGAATTCTTTCCTCAAGAGTCTCTATAACTCTATGTCCTTCTTTGATCTCTTCAACTTCAATTCCATCTGTAAAGTTTCTAACCCATACAGTCTCTATATTTTTACTTTCAATCTCAAGTGCTTTTTCCTTTGTAATCTCTTCATTCTTATGAACAATTATATCTCCAGTTTCTGGATCCACAACATCTTTAGCTGCTACTTTACCAACAATTTGCTTGTATAAACTTTTAATTACTTTATCTCCAATAATAATAGGCTTAACAGGTATAACCTCACAATCTTCATATTTTACAAAAACCTTATGTGCAACATCTGCAAGTCTTCTTGTTAAATATCCAGCATCAGAAGTCTTTAAAGCTGTATCTGCAAGACCTTTTCTCGCACCATGTGTAGAAATGAAATATTCAAGAACAGAAAGGCCCTCTTTTAAATTTGATTTTATTGGAAATTCAATTATTCTTCCTGATGGATCTGACATAAGTCCTCTCATGCCAACCATTTGTAATATTTGCTCTGGTTTTCCTCTCGCACCAGAAATAGCCATTAAAAGTAAAAAGTTAAAAGGATCATATGTTTCAAAAATTTCTTTTACAAGTTCTTCTCCAGCCTTTAACCATACATCGATCGTCTTTTTATATCTTTCGTTTTCAGACATTAATCCTTTTTCATAGAACTCTCTTAATCTCTTCTCTTTCTTCTCCGCCTCTCTTATTATTTCATCTCTTCTTTTGGGTATAACCATATCATCCATTCCAATAGTTAAACCAGAAAGAGTAACAACTTCAAATCCAAGTTTCTGAACTTCATCTAAAAGTTTTGCTGTTTTTTCAAATCCATATTTTTTGAATATTTGGAAGAATAAATCATTAACTGTTTTTTGATCTATTACTTTATCAAAAAATTCAAAATCTTCATCTTCTAATGTCTCTTTTATCAGATTATTAAATATTACTCTACCAACTGTTGTATTTTTAACCCATTTTTTATTCCAGTAAAAATCAATTATAGTATGGTATGAAACTTTTCCTTCATCTAAAGCAGCATTTAAATCCTCAATTGTATAAAATTTTAATCCCTCACCTTTCTCTCCATTCTTTTCTTTTGTTAAATAAAAACAGCCTGCTACTACATCTTGAACGGGAAGTGTTAATGGTTTTCCATGCGCTGGTGAAATAATATTATATTTTGAAAGAAGTAGATATTTTGCTTCAGTCTGTGCTGCAATTGAAAGAGGAAGATGCACAGCCATCTGATCGCCATCAAAATCTGCATTATATGGTGGACAAACAAGAGGAGATATATGAATTGCCTCTCCATCTACAAGAACTGGCTTAAATGCTTGAATACTCATTCTATGTAAAGTTGGGGCTCTGTTTAAGAGAACAACATAATCTTTAACAGTATCTGCTAAAACCTTCCATACAGGACTATTTTGATCTTTGACAGCCTGTTCAATCATCCATTTAGCACTTCTTAAATTAAGAGCAATGCCACTTTCTTCAAGATTATGCATTAAGAATGGTTTGAACAATTCAAGGGCCATGTTTCTAGGAAGGCCACACTCATCTAATTTTAATTTAGGACCAACGACAATTACGCTTCTTCCTGAATAATCAACTCTTTTTCCTAATAAATTTTGTCTAAATCTACCTTGCTTTCCTCTTAGAATATCGGAAAGAGAGTGAAGAGGTCTATTATGTGAACCTATAATAGGATGTATTTTATGGGTATTATCCAAAAGAGCATCAACCGCTTCTTGTAACATTCTCTTCTCATTCTGTAACATTATTTCAGGAGCATTAACCTCGATGAGTTTTCTTAATCTATTATTTCTATTAATAACTCTTCTATATAGATCGTTTAAGTCAACTGATGCAAATCTACCACCATCAAGTGGAAGCAAAGGTCTCAAATCAGGAGGTATTACAGGAAGTACAGATAAAACCATATATTCAGGTTTATTACCAGATTTAATAAATGCTTCTACATAATCAAGTCTTTTCATCGCTGTAGTCTTTTTCTGTTTTGTCGATGATTTTTTGATATCTTCAATTAATTCTTCCCTTAACTTTTCTAAATCTAGAGACTTTAGAAGTTCAAGAATTGCTTCAGCACCTCTTTTAGCAACAAAATTATATCCTTTTTCTTTATATTCTCTATACTCTTCTTCGTTTATTACTTGTTTATATTTTAATGGTGAATTTCCTGGATCAAGCACAACATAAGAAGCGTAGTATATAATTTTTTCAACATCATTTTTCGACATATCAAGGATTACTGGAATTATATTTGTAGATCTGAAATACCATATATGAACAATAGGAGATGCTAATGTTATATGACCAAATCTTTCTCTTCTAACTTTTGAAGTTGTTATTTCTACTCCACACCTTTCGCAAACAAGACCTCTATATCTTACACCTTTAAGTTTCCCACAATGACATTCATAATCTTTTACAGGACCAAAAATTCTTTCACAAAATAGACCCTCCATTTCGGGTCTAAAGTTTCTATAATTTATAGTTTCTGCTTTTTTAACTTCGCCATGCGACCATGTTATTATATCTTCTGGAGAAGCCAACGCTATCTCAATTGCAAGAAATTTCTTTTGAATCAAATATATTCACCTCCTATGATTTCTCTAACTCTTCCTTTCTCTTTTTTATTATCTCTTCTGCCAATTTTTGTGGTACTTCATCATATTTATAAAATTTTGCAGTAAAATATCCTCTTCCTTGTGTTATTGAAGCGAGATCTAATCCATAGGTTAACATTTCTGACTCAGGAACTAATGCCTTAACAATAGATATACCTTTATCTGAATCCATTCCAAGAATTTTTCCTCTCCTTGTGTTCAAATCTGATATAACATCTCCTAGAAAATTTTCAGGTACTCTTATCTCTACTTCTAGAATCGGTTCTAATAAAATTGGATTTGCTTCAACAAATGCTTTTTTAAATGCCATCGATGCAGCAATCTTAAAGGCAAGTTCAGAAGAATCTACTGGGTGATAAGAACCATCATATAAAATGACTTGAACATCAACAACTGGGTAACCTGCTATAATTCCTTCTTTCATGGTTTCTCTTATACCTTTTTCAACAGCAGGAATATATTGCTTAGGAATTGCACCACCAAAAATTTTATCAATGAATTCGAATTCCTTTCCTCTATCCAAAGGATTTATTTCTATAAAACAATGGCCGTATTGTCCATGACCACCAGTTTGTTTTTTATATTTACCTTCTGCTTTAGCAGTTCCTTTTATTGTTTCCTTATATGCAATCTCTGGTTTTTTTAAATTAACTTCAACTCCAAACTTTCTCTGAATTCTTTCAAGTATTACTTGAATATGTGTTGCACCAGTACCCCTTATTATTAACTGTTTTGTTATATCATTTCTTTCAACTATAAATGTTGGATCCTCTTCCGCCATTTTAAAAAGAGCAGATGTTAATCTGTCTTCATCTTCCTTTCTTTTAGGTTCAACCGCATAAGAGATAATTGGATAAGGTATCTCAAAATATGGATATTGGACATTGAATCCAGGTTGTGTTAAGGTATCTCCTGTAGAAGTTACATTTAATTTAGTTATTACACCTATATCACCAGAATTTATTTCATTTGTCTTTTCTTGGTTTTTACCAGTTATAAATCCAATTGAAGACACTCTCTCTTCTTGATCTTTATTTACGTTATAAACCTTTGAATCAGATACTAGTTTTCCTGTTATAACTTTAATATAATTTATTCTACCCACGAATGGATCAATAATAGTTTTAAAAACTAATCCAGAAAATGGTAAATTCTCATCAAAATTTTTGACAACAACATCTTTAGTTTTTGGATCTATTCCGAACCTTCTTTCGAAAAGATATGGTTCAGGAAACTCATTTATAATAAAATCAAGAATTTCCTCAGTTCCAATATCATTTATACTAGATGAAATTAAAACAGGAAATATCGAGCGACTTTTTACTCCTTTTAAAAGACCATTTTTTAAATCTTCTTCTGAAAGTGTTCCTTCTGAAATATATTTATTTAAAAATTCTTCATCCACTTCTGCAACTTTTTCTATTAACTCATTTTTATACTTCTCATAATCAACCTTAAGTTCATTTGGAATTTCTATCTCTTTTAATGTATTATTTTCGAAAATTTTGCCTTTACCTGTAAGAATATTAATATAGCCTTTAAAATTTAAACCTTCACCAACAGGTATCATTATTGGAACAGCATCATTTCCAAAAAATTTTCTAATACTTGAAATTGCATCTTTAAAATTAGCATTTTCTCTATCCATTCTGCTAATTACAAAAGCTAATGGAAGATTTTCTTCTTTTACAAATTCCCAAACTCTCTCTGTTCCTACTTCAACATGAGAAGTAGCATCAACAAGAATTAAGCTTGCTTCTGAAACAAGAAGAGCGCCTTTTACTTCAGATAAAAATTCAACATAACCTGGTGTATCAAGAACATTAATTTTATAACCTTTCCATGGAATTGGTATAACTGATGTTGATAAACTAATATGTCTTTTTATTTCCTCTGGTTCAAAATCTGAAACACTATTACCTTTATCTACACTTCCCTTTTTTTGAATAACTTTTGAAACAAAAAGCATTGATTCTACTAAAGATGTTTTACCTGCGCCACTATGCGCAACCAAAGAAATGTTTCTTATTTTTGATCTTTCAATTGTCATTGACTCACCTCTTTCTTTTTATTTTTTCTTTTTCTGGTTGGTAAGAAAAACTTAACTTCCTTTTTTTCTTCCTTTTTTTCAAAATCTGGAATGGTTTTAATATTTATTCCCAAACCTCTTAGCTCTCTTACTAAAACTTTAAATGATTCAGGTATTCCAACCTCTTCAATATCTTTACCTTTTACTATACTTTCATAGGCTTTTCTTCTACCTTCTATATCATCTGATTTAACTGTTAACATCTCTTGCAATAAATTTGCAGCTCCATATGCCTCAAGGGCCCAAACTTCCATTTCCCCTAATCTTTGTCCTCCAAATTGAGATTTGCCTCCAAGAGGTTGTTGGGTTACAAGTGAGTATGTTCCCGTTGATCTTGCGTGAACCTTATCAAGAACTAAATGGTTGAGTTTCATAATGTAAGCATATCCAACCAATGCCTTTGTTTTAAAAGGTTCTCCAGTATAACCATCATATAAAACTTCTTTGCTAAATATATCTAAACCTGCTTTCTTTAACCATTCTTGTACTTCTTCTTCTGTTAATGAAGAAAAAATGGGTATTTCAATTCTCAAACCAAGTTTATATGCCGCATAACCAAGCATGGTTTCTAATGTTTGACCTATATTCATTCTTGATGGAACAGATAATGGAGATAGAACTATATCAATTGGAGTTCCATCTTCTCTAAATGGCATATCCTCTTCCGGAAGAATTGCTGCAACTACTCCTTTATTACCGTGCCTCCCGGCCATTTTATCTCCAACCATAATTTTTCTCTTTTGTGCTACTAAAACTTTTACTAATTTTTCTATTCCTACTGGTAACTCATCGCCATTTTCTTTTGAATATATCTTTGTTAGAATAACTGTTCCAAATTCACCGGGAGGAAGTCTTAAAGAATTGTCTACAACATCTTTACCTTTCTCCCCAAACATTGCTCTCCATATTTTTGATTCAGGAGATGTATCAACCTCTGCTTTTGGTGCTAGTTTACCAACAAGTATATCTCCTGGTTTTACTTCAGCACCAACTCTAACAATACCATCTTCTGTCAAATTCCTTAATTCAGATTCATCTACATTAGGTATATCTTTTGTTAATATTTCTGGCCCTGCTTTCGTCTCTCTTACTGTTGTTATATACTCTTTTATATGAATTGAAGTATAAACATCATCTTTTACAAGTCTTTCACTAATTAATATTGCATCTTGATAGTTATATCCCCTCCATGGCAAATAGGCAACTAGTAAATTTCTTCCTAATGAAAGTACACCATCTTTTATAGCCTGACCATCAGCAATTAAATCGCCTTTTTTAACATTATCACCTTTTTTAACTATTGGTCTTGAATTAATACAAGTGTCTTGATTTGATCTTGAGAATTTCTTTAATTCATAAACTTTCTCTTCTTTTTTATTTTTTATAACGATCCTATCTGAAGAAACCTCTTTTACAACACCATCAATTTCTGAGATTACAATACTAGGATCATGTTTAGCAACAACTTTCTCCATACCAGTTCCTATTATTGGTGGTTCTGGAAAAAGGAGTGGCACAGCCTGTCTTTGCATATTACAACCCATAAGTGCTCTATTTGCATCATCATGCTCTAAAAAAGGAATTAATGATGCTGAAACTGAAAAAACTTGAAGAGGTGAAATCTCCATAAACTGAATTTTTTCTAATGGTATCTTCTCGATAACTTCACCTTTATATCTTCCAGTTGCAAATCCACCATTCAAAATATTTCCTTTGTCATCTTTTAGCAATTCACCTTTTTTATTAACTGGTGTATTTGCTTGTGCTATATAATAATTTTCTTCTTCAAGAGCTTCAAGATAAACAATCTCATCAGTAAGTTTTCCATTTACCACTTTTCTATATGGTGTTGTAATAAAACCATATTCATTTACTTTTGCATAAACGGTCAATGAATTTATCAAACCAATATTTTGTCCTTCAGGTGTCTCAATTGGACAAATTCTTCCATAATGTGAGGAATGTATGTCTCTTACTTCAAGACCAGCAGTTTCACGAGTTAACCCACCAGGTCCCATTGAGGATAATCTTCTTTTATGAGTTAATGAAGAAAGTGGATTAGTTTGTTCCATAAATTGAGATAGTTGTCCTGTTCCAAAGAAACTTTGAAGTGATGCTGTTATTGGTTTTGAATTAACAAGATGCTGAGCTGTAAACATTTCTTCTGAATATGTACTAATTCTGCTCTTCATTACTTTAACCATTCTGAGTAGTCCATATCTCATATTAATTTCCATAAGTTCTCCAACTCCTCTAACATATCTATTTCCAAGATGATCTATATCGTCTAACTTTTCAAAACCATTTTTAATTTTTATTGCATGTCTAATTATTGCTACAATATCATCAAATGTAACAATATTGTCTTTGAGATTTAAACCAAACTTTTGATTGATCTTGTGTCTTCCAACATCAGAAAGATAATTTCTTTTTGTATCAAAAAATGTAATATAAATTAAATTTTTGGCAGATTCAAGAAGAACTCTTTCTCCAGGTCTTAATTTCCTGTAAATATCAAGAATTGCATCCTCTGAAGTTTTGTTTGTATCTTTTTCGAGTGTTCTTTTAATTATTATATCAACAACTTCTTTATAAATTTCAACATCATTTATACCTAAATCAAAAAGATAATTTATTTTATCTTTGGTAACTTCTTCTCCTTCATAATAAACTATTTCACTAGTTGTTGGATCATATATATTTTCAGCAAAACTACAAGGTAAATTTTTTTCCAATTCATAAAAATTTATTTTCATTTTTCTTTTTTCTCTGAAAAGGTCCATTATTTCTTCATCAGATAACTCTTTGAATACTCTTAAAATCGTTGGAAAATAGAGTTTTCTTGAGCCTTTATTTAACCTAATAACAAGTGTATTTGTTGATTCTATTTCAAATATAAACCATGTACCTCTTTCAGGAATCAATCTTGCTTCAAATAATACTCTTCCAGAGTGTGCTGAAGATGGTTTTGTAAAATATACACCAGGTGCTCTGATCAATTGTGAAACAACTGTTCTTTCAGCACCATTAAATATAAATGAACCATGAGGAGTAATATAAGGTATTTCTCCTAAAAAAACATCCTGTTCTTTTATTTCCCCTGTTCTTTTATTAGTTATTCTAACTTTTGCTTTAAGAGTTCCAGCATAAGTTAATTTTTTCTCCTTACATTCGTCAACAGTTAATTCTGGTGGGTTAACAATTGGATCAAAAAATTCAACCATTGCTTTTGGAGTTTCCACTGGTGAAATTTCATCTAAAAGTTTCGGTATTCTTTTATTGATAAAATTATAAAAAGATTCTTTTTGAAATTGTAACAAATCAGGTATCTCTAAATTAGAAAATATAAATTTATTGAAGTTTTTAACTTCTTTTATCTCCATAATTTCTCCAATTTAAAAACGAGAACCCCGAAATATTTCGGGGTTCTAATTATTTAACTTCCACTGTTGCACCAACAGCGGAAAGTTTGTTTTTAAGATCTTCTGCCTCTTCTTTACTCAACCCTTTTTTAATAACTTGTGGTGTTGTCGAAACTAAATCATTAGCTTCTTTTAATGAAATGTTTAATGCCTCTCTCAAGACTTTAATAACTTGTATCTTTGCTTGACCAACGCTTGTTAAAACAACATCAAAAGTTGTCTTTTCAACTTCTTGAGCACCTGCTTGTGGCTGTGTTTGAGAAACGCCAGCCATTGGAACTGCCATAGGCATTCCTGAAACACCAAATTTTTCTTCAAGTGCTTTTACAAACTCAATAAGTTCAACAACACTCATTTTTTCAATTGCTTCTAAAAGTTCCTCTTTAGTCATTCTTTTTTCCTCCTTTATTCTTTTTTACTTTTAATCTCATTTAAGGCATTAATAAGCCTTATTATTGGATATTTTAAGGTATATGAAATTCTAATTATAGGTGATTTTAATGAATAAACAACTTTACCATATACCTCATTTATTGATGAAATTGTAGAAAGAGAATTTACATCTTCTTTTGATAAAATTGTTTTACCAAATATGCCTCCTTTAATATCAAAATTTTTCTTATGAGTTTTCGAATAGTCATTAACACTCTTTAATACCTGAAATGGATCTTCATAAGCAAAAACTACACCGGTTGTACCAGTGAATATAGTATTATTCAATTTTAAACCTTTTTTTTCGAAAACTTTCTTAAGTAATGTATTTTTGTAAACCTTAAATTCTCCCTTTTTATTTTTAATCTCTCTTCTTAATGGTAAAATTTCTGACACAGGAAGTTCGTTAAAAGTTGTAAAAACTACAACTTTTGTCTCTTCTAACTTTTTTTCTATTTCTTTTAAGAGTTCCTGTTTTTTCTCTTTTGTTATCATCTTCTATCCTCCTAAAATTAAAAAGTCCTTCCACCGAAGGACAAGAGAATACTTTTTAAATTTCCCTGCCTCGGTGGGCGATAAAACATTAAGCCAATTGGCACCCACTATCTTAGGCTTACTTACCAACTAAATTTAAAACTTTAACTGTATCTAATTTAATTGAAGGGCCCATAGTAGTGGTTATATAAATTGACTTAATATATTGGCCCTTCACAGATGAAGGTCTTGCTTTTAAAATAGCATCAATTAAAGCAAAAAAGTTTTCTTTAAGTTTTTCTTCATCAAAACTGACTTTTCCTATTACTGAATGTATATTTCCAAGTTTATCAGTTTTAAATTCGATTTTTCCCATTTTTATCTCTTTTATAACTCTACCAATGTCCTGTGTAACTGTTCCTGCTTTTGCATTTGGCATTAAACCTCTTGGACCCAAAACTTTACCTAATTTAGATATAGTAGGCATCATATCTGGAGTCGCTACTACTGCATCAAATTCAAACCAGCCATTTATAATTTTTTCAATTGTTTCTTGATCTCCTATATAATCTGCTCCTGCTTCTTCTGCTTCTTTTATCTTATCTCCCCTTACAAAGGCAAGTACTCTTTTTGTCTTTCCAATTCCATGTGGTAAAAGTACAGAACCTCTTACAGTTTGATCAGTCTGTTTTGGATCAATATTCAACTTTATATGAACTTCTACACTTTCATTAAATTTTGCAGTTCCGAGTTCTTTAACTAATTTAAAAGCTTCATTTGGATCATAACTTTTTCCTTTTTCAATTTTTGTTAAAAGTGTATCATATCTCTTACTCATATTTTTCACCTACCTTTCAATTTCAACACCCATGCTTCTTGCAGTTCCTTCAACAATTCTCATTGCTGCTTCTATATCATCGGTGTTTAAATCTTTCATTTTCTTTTCAGCAATTTCTCTTATTTGTTTTTTAGTTAATCTTCCAACTTTAGTTTTATTTGGTTCGCCAGATCCTTTTTCAATTTTCAATGTTCTTTTAATCAATTCTGATACTGGTGGAGTTTTTATTTCAAATGTAAAACTTTTGTCTTTATATACGGTAATAATAACTGGTAGAATAATACCATCTTGATCTTTTGTCCTTTGATTAAATTCGTTGCAGAACTGCATAATATTAATACCCTTCTGTCCCAATGCTGGACCAATTGGTGGTGCTGGCGTTGCTTTTCCAGCAGGAATTTGAAGTTTTATTATTGCTTCAACCTCTTTTGCCATATATATAACCTCCTTATATTTTTTCTAAATGTATAAAATCTATCTCAACTGGTATATCTCTACCAAATATTGATAATCTAACTTTTGCTTTTTCTTTTTCTTCATAAATCTCCTCAACTTTTCCTATCATTTGATCAAAAGGACCACCTATAACCCTAACAGTATCTCCGATTGAAAATGTAAGCTGTGCTTTTGCTTCCTCTATTCCAATTCTATTCATTATAACTCTAACCTCTTCTTCGGTTAGAGGGGTTGGTTTGCCACCTCCACCAACAAAACCAAGTACTCCAGGAGTATTTCTAACTACATACCATGTATCATCATCCATAATCATTTCAACAAGAACGTAACCTGGATAAACTTTTTCAGGAACAATTTGTCTTTTACCATCTTTTAATTTAACTTTCCAATCAACCGGAACTTCAACTCTAAAAATTCTATCATGCATATTGTGAGCATCTATACTATGTTCGAGGTTCTTTTTAACCTTTTCTTCCATTCCAGAATAAGTGTGTACAATATACCATCTTTTCTGTTTCTTTTCTTTTTCTTCTTTTATAATATCTTCTTTTTTCATTTCAATTAAAGTGATGTAATAAAGTTTAGAAATTCAGCAAACGCTAAATCAAATATTCCTATTAATATAGCCCAAAAGATTATAAATATTAGTATAGTAATAAAAGAATTAAATAATCTATCTTTTGAGGGCCATGTAGTTCTATTTATAAATTCAACTTTTACATCCTTTAAAAAATCTCTAATTCTTTTTATTGAACTTTTTTTCTCACTCATATTAAAAATGGCAGGCCCGGAGGGACTTGAACCCCCAACAACCGGTTTTGGAGACCGGTGCTCTGCCAGTTGAGCTACGGGCCTACTTCACCTCCCTATGTAGAGTGTGTTTTTTACACCAAGGACAATATTTTTTTAATTCTAATCTATTAGGATCGTTATTCTTATTCTTTGTTGTTGTATAATTTCTTCTTTTACATTCTGTACATTCTAATGAAATTATTATTCTCATATCTTCACCTACTCAATGAGTTTTGAAACAACACCTGCTCCAACAGTTCTTCCACCCTCTCTTATAGCAAATCTTAAACCTTCCTCAAGTGCTACAGGGTAGATTAATTCAACTGTCATTATT
>Ga0272449_1001762_pt1 | contig 21497 bp, 25 predicted proteins | sample YNPCB0241_FD_198679 | JGI IMG/M metagenome (GOLD analysis project Ga0272449, IMG submission 198679) | Hot spring sediment microbial communities from Yellowstone National Park, WY, United States - YNP-CB-024-1 | ecosystem: Environmental > Aquatic > Thermal springs > Hot (42-90C) > Sediment... | reverse complement strand
CAATATCGCTGAAACATCGTAACGCGCCAGAATAGTTATGAATATTTCTTGTTGGATTTTAGTCAATTCTCATAAATCAATTTTTATTCATCAAGAACAAAATTAGCAAAAGAGCCTCTAAGCTTAATTAAGATTATAGCATCTAACCAAAAATTATTTCATAACAGCATGAATTAAAACATGATCTCTATCAAAGGGCTCTAGCTCAATAACTTGCTCTATCTTAAAGCCAGACCTCTCAAGCTTTTCTTCCTCCTCCTTAAAGACTTTTGAAGGCTTCTTTGTCACATCTATGCTTCTTGACTTAACAGCTAAGAGGAGATGGCCATTTTTCTTTAAAAAATGTTTACAATTGGCAATAGCTATTTCTGTTTGATCTGGCTGAGCTATATCACAATAAACTAAATCAACTTTTCCAAATATGGAATGATAATTCTCATATCTTCTTGCATCCTCAATGATAGGTATCATGTTCTTTCGATACTTTACACATCTCTCCATAAGTTCTCTTGCCACCCGAGGAGAAATTTCAACACAAAATATTACCCCTTTATCACCTATTATATCTGAAATATGGCTTACAGTAGTCCCTGTAGAAGCTCCCAGGTAAAGAATTTTGCTTCCTTCTCCGAATGGTAAGGTTTTAAGTCCCTTTATTATAGCCGCAGAAAGCTTGCTCCTAAAAGGATCCCAAAGTCTGTATTCGATGCCTTTATCGACGATCAGTCTCTCACCATAAACTTGGACTCCTGGAGCAAGGTTGATAGTAGCTATCCTCTCCTCACCATCTACTTTAATAAAATATACGCCTTGTAGGCTACTTCTTCTTTCCAATTCTCTTCGCTCTTTTTGTTTTTTTGACTCTTTTTTCCTCTCTAGGCGGCTCGCTGTATTTTACCTTGATTTCTTCTAGCCTTTTTTTAAGCTTCTGCTCAACTTCTTTCTCCTCGCCTCCTCTAAAGGCATCTATTCTTGACGCTATGGCTATCTTTGTCGCTATTGATCTTGCTATTTTACCTCTCTGCCATTTTGGGGCTGAATGAACCGCTGGATGTTGAAAGATGATGCCATGTTTTGGGGGCTTAGTTCCAGTGCGTAAAGCCCTGAAAAGAGCCTTCTCTGCCCCAAGGACTTGTATGGTGCTAGCAGGTAGCATAGCCATCTTTTCTAATCCTCCTGCCTTAGCCATCAATCTTGCTCCTATAGTCGCTCCTGCTATGGATGTTATATTGGGCGCTATTATTCTCATGTTCCTCTCAACATAATTTAAGAGCTTATCTCTAAGGGAATCTAACCTAATCACTTCTTCAGCTATTGCCAAGATGCTTCTTAAATCCTCTTCTCGAACTTCTCCTCCTTTGGATTTTTCGGCAGAAATAGATATGGCCTCAGCCTTCTTTACAGAGAAACCAAACTTTACAAGCTCTTCTTTTCTTAAATTCTTCCTCTCACCAAATTCATTAACAAATCTCGAATATGCTAGAGGGTCATCAATAAGAGAGCAAAGCTCAGGAAAATGTAATCCATACCACTCTTTTACTCTTGCAGCAAGAATGTTTAAGGTCTTATTTACTTCATCAAGAGCCTGTATAGCTTCTATTACATGAAGATCTGGTTTAGCTGAGACTTCTCTTAACTTAATTTCAGATAAACCTATAGCAAAATCTCTAATTCTATTTTTGGCATCTTCATCAGAGCTGGCTAAGCCTGATTTCACCATGAGTTCTATCTTCCTTGATCTTAGCTCATCTATTAGCTCATCAGAAGCCTCCTCAACTTTGAACCCTTCTCTGCTTAGCTCTTTCCTTAATTCATCTTCAATTATAATCAATCCCTCTAATTCGCTTGTAGAACTTGATAGAGTTTCCTTTAACTCTAAAGGCAATTCTCCTCGTTTTAATCTCTCATAATTCTTAACTTGAGCATCATCTGGGTACTTCCAAGTAGTTATGATGTTAAAATTTTCATCCAAGACTATTACTCCAATCTCGCACAGGTATAATATACCCTTCATACCATCAATGCCTTCAAGATAGAGGATATAATGTTCGATATAAAATGTTATATGAGCTTTTGGGTAAGGAAACAATGAACACATGTATACACAAAAGTCTTAAATAGTACATTAGAGAAGAATCATGGAGGGAGGAGAATTGGGTGATTTAGTTTGGCTACGAGCAGTACAGTAGCAGTTCTAAACTGAACTTTAAACCTTTCCCCTATACTTCTCCAATTAAAGTCTTCAAAAAGATTAATAAAAAATTTGAAACAGCTTACATACTAGAATCAGTTAAAGGCCCAAGAAAATTAGCTCAGTACTCCTTTATAGGGTTCGAACCTAAAATTATCTTGAAGGCAAAGGGTAAAGAGTTAGAGATAAAGTATTGCAAAGAAGGATTTGTGAAAAGGAAGAATGTGAAAGACCCCTTATTCGCTTTAAAAGAAATGCAAAAGAGTTTAATTTCTAATCAAATATGTTCAAGGTTGGTTGGAGGAGCTGTTGGCTATGTATCCTACGATGCTATTGAATACTGGGAAAGAATCGAATTGAGCAAGAACGAGTCAGACTTTCCTTATATGGAATTTGGCATTTTTGATGACGGTATAACATTCGATCATATAAACCATCGAGCCTTTTACTATTTCCAAGAGGAGGATCGTAGCAAAGAGATAGAATCTGCTCTTGAAGAGCCTGAAAATATTGATGATCTAAATTATTCCCAACCCAAAGTGAATATAGAATTTGATTCTTTTTGTGAGAAAGTATCAAAGATAAAAGATTACATATTTTCTGGCGATATATTTCAAGCAGTTTTATCGAAGAGATATGAATTTAATATAAAAGGAGACCTTATTCACTTCTACGATTCTCTAAGGAGAATAAACCCCTCCCCTTACATGTATTTCATGAAGATGGGTAATAGGCAGATAGTCGGATCTAGCCCGGAGATGCTCGTAAGAGTGGATAATGGCATTGTCGAAACATTCCCTATTGCTGGCACAAGACCTACGCTCAAAAACAAAACTATGAATGATATTGTACAAAAAGAGCTTCTAAGAGACCCGAAAGAGTGTGCAGAGCATGTAATGCTAGTGGATTTAGCAAGGAATGATATAGGAAAAGTATGTGAGTTCGGTAGTGTTTATGTCCCAAAGTTCATGAAAGTCTATCAGTATAGTCATGTTCAACATATAGTCTCAAGAGTTTTAGGTAAGTTAAGAGAAGATAAAGACGCTTTTGACGCCTTTAGAGGAGTATTCCCTGCTGGAACAGTTACCGGAGCCCCTAAGATAAGAGCCATGGAGATAATAGATGAATTAGAACCTTCAAGGAGAGGCCCCTACGCAGGAGCCATAGGATACTTCTCTAACAATGGAAATGCGGATTTTGCTATAACGATAAGAACTTTGGTAGCGAGTGGAGATAAAGCATACATCCAAGTAGGAGCAGGGATAGTTGCTGATTCTGATCCGTCAAAAGAGTGGCAAGAGACGGAGTACAAGGCAGAGGCTTTAATGAAGGCTTTAGAGTTATCTAGGAAGGGATTTTAAATGAAGATACTCATAATAGACAATTATGATTCCTTCGTCTACAATTTAGTCCAATATGTAGGAGAATTAGGGGCTGATCCCTTAGTTTATAGAAACGATCAGATAAGCCTTGATGATGTAAAGAGGATAAAGCCTAATGGCATAATATTGTCTCCTGGTCCTGGCACTCCTGAAGATACAAAGTACTTTGGTATCTGTTCATCAATTATAAGACAAATGAGCTGTAAGATTCCTACATTGGGTATATGCTTAGGACATCAAGGAATAATTCATTCTTTTGGAGGAAGGATAGTCCGTGCAAACAACATAATGCATGGCAAGACAAGCATGATAAAGCACGATGGAAACGGAGTGCTAAAAGGAATAAAGAATCCCTTTAAAGCTACTCGTTACCATTCGCTTATCGGCGATAAATTAACACTTCCTTCTTGCCTCAAAGTTACCGCTGAGTCTCTAGACGATGGTGAAATAATGGGAGTAAGGCATGTTTCATACCCTATAGAAGGTTTACAGTTTCATCCTGAATCTATTCTCACAGATAATGGTAAGAAGATAATTAAAAACTTCCTAAAGGTGATTCAAAATGATAAAAGAGGTAATTCAGAAGGTTGTAGATGGTAAGGACCTTAGCCATTTAGAAGCCCAAGCCGTAATGAAAGAGTTAATGTCAGGTAATGCAACTAATGCGCAAATAGCCTCTTTCTTAACAGCTTTGAGGATGAAAGGAGAGAGTGTTGAGGAGATTTCAGCCTTTGCTGAGGTTATGAGGGATTTCTGCTTTAAAATTCATCCTAATGTAAATAAGCGCATTATAGACATAGTTGGTACAGGCGGGGATAGAATCAAATCCTTCAATGTGAGCACAACAGCATCTTTCATAGTTGCTGGTGCTAGTGTAGTAGTTGCAAAGCATGGTAACCGATCATTTACGAGCAAGTGTGGTAGTGCCGATCTTCTTGAGAAATTGGGATATAACTTAGATACAGAACCTAGCATAGTTGAGAAATCTATCGAGAAGATAGGAATAGGTTTCATGTTCGCACCAAGGTTTCATCAAGCTATGAAGTATGCTTTAGAGCCAAGAAGGGAGATAGGAATAAGAACAGTCTTTAACATTCTAGGCCCTATAACTAACCCAGCAAATGTAAGTGGATACTTATTAGGTGTTTGTGAGAGGAGATTGACAAGACTCATGGCTTTTGTTTTAAAAAATCTTGGTAGTGAAGAGGCTATGGTAGTTCATGGTTTGGATGGGTTGGATGAAATTTCGACCATAGGGAAGACTGAGATAGCATGGCTAAAAAGAGGTAAGATAAGCGTAATGGAAATATCTCCTAAAGATTTTGGAGTTAGACTAGCAAAGCAAGACGAAATTGAAGTTTCCAATCCAGAAGAAAGTGTAGAGATTGTTTTCAAAATTCTAAATGGACTTTATGCTAAAGGAGATCCAAAGATGGATATGGCTTTGGTAAATGCAGCTTGTGGAATCGTTGTTGGTGGGCTTACTGATAAATTTGATGAAGCGATGGAGCTGGCTTACGAGTCTATCAGAAGTGGTGCTGCTTATAATAAGCTCAAGGCAATGATAAAACTCTGTAAAGGGAGCATGGAAAAGTTAGAGGAGTTAGAAGTTAAATTTGGTTGATTTTTTAGACCATATAATTCAAGATGTAAAGGGAACTATTAATGAAGGATACTATAATGTTCAATCCAATAAAAGAAGTCTAAAAAGAAGCTTAAAGGATTCCATTATGAAATGCAAAAGGGCTCCTATCATAGCTGAGATAAAGCCAGTTTCTCCAAAAAATGGCATATTAAGAAAAGAAATAAATGCAAAAGAGATGGCAATGGCTATAAAGAGAGGAGGAGCAATTGGAATATCTGTGGTTACTGAGCCAAAGCACTTTAAGGGTTCTTTGGAGATTTTATCCACGGTAAAAGAGGCTGTGGATTTACCTATTCTGATGAAGGACTTCATAATAAATCCAATTCAGATAGAGGTTGCTGATAAGATTGGTGCTGATGCTATTCTTTTGATAAAGTCCATATTTGACCGCAAATTTAGTGAAATAAACCTAAACAAAATGATCGAAATAGCCAAGTCAAAGCATATTGAAGTTTTACTTGAGGTCCATAATGAGGACGAATTTCTCCCATCTCTTCAAACTGAAGCTGATATGATAGGAATAAACAGTAGGGACTTAAGAACTTTGGACATCGATCTTGATGTCACAAAAAGGATATTGAGTAAGATAGGAAACAGGGGAAGAATAATAGTAAGCGAGAGTGGGATTACCACTCCTGACGATATAAAGGCATTGCATAATTTTGGCGCTCATGCTTTTCTCATAGGTGCAGCTATTATGACTGCAAACGATGTTGAAGCCAAAGTTCGTGAATTTGTGGAGGCTATATGATGTGGTAAGAGTTAAAATATGTGGTATAACTAACGAAAAAGATCTTAAGAATTCGATAATTGCCGGAGCTGATGCTCTAGGCTTTGTCATAGATGTGAGCTCATCGCCAAGGAGCATTAGCATAGATAAAGCTAGAGAATTGATGAAAAAGGTTCCTTTATTTATAAATAAAGTGGCTGTAACTGTTTTCAATGGTTTCGATCGAATCATCGAAATAAAAAATGAGTTAAAGCCTGAATACATTCAAATTCATGGAGATTTTAACTTTAACGATAATCACTTGCTTAAGGCTTTACGTGATATGCGTATAATAAGGGCTATAACATTAAAATCAAGTCTGTCATTAAAATCTATTTTAAATGAAGCAAAGAATTTTGATGCTATTCTTGTCGATTCTTATAAAGAGGGAAAGTATGGAGGAACAGGAATTGTTAACGACTTTAGAATTTGTAGGGAAATAAGAGAAGCGATAAGTCCAAAGCCATTGATATTAGCAGGTGGTTTAAATCCAGATAATGTTGAAGAAGCAATAAGGATAGTCGAACCGTTCGCAGTAGATGTTAGCAGTGGCGTTGAGTTATCCCCTGGCATAAAGGACTATGAAAAGATGTTAAATTTTATAGCTAAAGCTAAGGGGTTTAAGAATTGAAGGAATTTATGAAATATCCCATCGATGGGAAATATGGAAAATATGGTGGGCGCTTTGTGCCAGAGACTCTGATGAAAGCTGTTCTCGATTTAGAAAAAGCATATTTAAAGCTAAAAGATGATCAGGAATTCAAAAAAGAACTTAACTATTATCTGTCAGAGTATGCTGGCAGACCTACCCCACTTTATTTTGCCAAAAATTTAACAAAAAAAGTGGGAGGGGCAAAGATCTACCTTAAAAGAGAGGATCTATTACATGGGGGAGCCCATAAGATAAATAACACTTTAGGCCAGGCTCTAATGGCAAAGAGGATGGGAAAGACAAGAGTGATAGCTGAAACTGGGGCTGGTCAGCACGGTGTAGCAACAGCCATGGCTTGTTCAGTTCTAGGTTTAAAAGCTGAGATATACATGGGAAAAGAAGATATTGAGCGCCAAAAGTTAAATGTATTCCGTATGAATTTATTAGGTGCAAAAGTCCACCCAGTTAAGTCTGGATCAAGAACGCTAAAGGATGCAATAAATGAAGCCCTTAGAGACTGGGTAACGAATGCTAAGACAACTTATTATCTTATAGGCTCCGTCGTAGGTCCTCACCCTTACCCTATGATAGTTAGAGACTTTCAGAGTGTAATAGGAAAGGAGATCAAATCACAGATAATGGAGAAAGAGAATAGATTACCAGATGCCTTAATTGCTTGTGTAGGAGGGGGTAGCAATGCCATGGGTACCTTTTATCCATTTTTGGATGAGAATAATGTTAAGCTATATGGTGTTGAAGCAGGAGGGCATGGCATAGAATCAGGGAAGCATGCAGCTTCTCTTTGTGCTGGGAATGAAGGAATCTTACATGGTATGCTTACATATTTTCTTCAAGATGAGTATGGCCAAATTAGTACAACTCATAGTATATCTGCTGGTCTCGATTACCCTGGAGTTGGACCTGAACATTCATTCTTAAAAGCCATGGGTAGAGCAAATTATGTGAGTATAACTGATGATAAAGCTGTTAAGGCTTTTCTTGAATTAGCCAAAACTGAGGGCATAATTCCAGCTCTAGAGCCTTCCCATTCCCTAGCCTTTGCCATGGAATTGGCTGGAGGCATGAAAAAGGATGATTTAATAGTTGTAACTTTATCCGGTCGTGGAGATAAGGATGTGCAGGTTGTAGCAGATCATCTTAAAGTGAAGATCTAAGTGAGCATTAAGGAAACTTTTAGAAGGCTTAATAGCAGAGGCGAGGGAGCTCTTATTGGCTATATAATGGGAGGGGATCCTAGACCTGATCTTACACCAAAGATAGCTAAAGCGTTGATAGAAGGCGGAGCAGACATATTAGAGCTAGGAGTCCCTTTTTCAGATCCTATAGCAGATGGTCCAACAATTCAAGCAGCAAATTTGAGAGCTTTAAAAGCTGGGACAACTCCTGTAAGAGTTTTAGAAATAGCTAATCAAATCAAGGATCATCACAACATACCTATCGTTTTACTTACTTACTACAACATCGTCTTTAAAATGGGTTTGGAGAATTTCTTTGATAAGGCAAAGAAGAATAAAGTTGATGGTATAATTGTGCCGGATTTACCGGTGGAAGAAGCTCAAGATTACAAATTTGTAGCCAATAAGCATAGCATTGATACAATATTTCTTGCCTCTCCTTCCACAAGCATTGTTAGGTTAAAGAATATCGTCGAGAAAACCTCAGGCTTTCTTTATGTAGTGTCTATCTTTGGTATAACTGGTGTTAGAAAGAAACTCAAAAGATCGACTATCCAACTTATAAAGAAGTTTCTTCCTTATACTAAAGATAAAGTTCCTCTTGCGGTAGGTTTTGGTGTCTCCCAACCATATCATGTTAAGAGCATCATAAAGGCAGGAGCGGACGGTGTTATAGTAGGTAGTGCCTTTGTAGAGATTATCGAGAAAAGCAGGTATTATGGGGATAAGATGTTAAATAGCATAAGAAAGTATGTAAATGAGTTAAAAAGAGCAACTATTCTGGAAGGTGAGACACGAAAGAATGTTAAGCCTTGATAATATATAGAGACGATGTAGCGCTTTAAACCAAAAACTTAATTTAAAGCCATATTAAATGAATACTGACATAGGAGATATGCAAACTACAAAACCATGTTCTCCTACATGTGTATTCTTCAAGTGCGGTCGCAAAGCCTTACAAATAAGGAATTCTAGACCTTGGTGCAGCTTTACTAACGATTACTGTGATGTCAAGCTTTGCGCGTATGTGCAATGTGTAAGGGGTAAGCTAGTCTCAGGAAATATGTGCGGGTTGTTGGTCAAAAGGTTGACTGCAGATAAACTACGACCTGAGGATTTTGGCATTCAGATAAAGCTCAAAGGAAAGCTTGCAAAACGTTTAGGCGAAGACAAGGATATAGTATAAAAAATAAAAAATTGAGCCGTGTTGGCGTGTAGCCTACGGCGTATAGGGTACTGGTTAAACTATTTGCCCAACTGCATAGCTTGGCTTAACTTGGGTTATCTTTATCTTAACGTTATCTCCTTGCTTTGTGTTTGGCACGAAGATAACGAAGCCTTGAACCCTTGTTAAACCGTCTCCGCGTCTACTTATCTCCGATATGGTGACGTCCAGTTCATCACCAACCTTAACAGGTTTTGCCCTGAAGAAGGTTCTTGGAAACTTTCGGCGTGGGTAGCTTTGTTGTTGGGTTTGTGTCTCCTCTTCAGACAATTACTACGTCCTTCCTTAGCAAGCTTAACATTATGCCTATATTTAAGCCTTATTTTCAATCTAATTAGTGTTAAAGTTGGAAAATTATGTTAAAGCTGGAGACAATGTGGTGCTTTACTTTACGAATAAAAAGAAATGGTTGGTAAGAGTTAGCGCTGACGAGAAGCTTCATACACATCTAGGGTACATAGAATTAGGCTCCATTATAGGAAAGGAATATGGTGCATCTATAAAAACAAGTCTAGGGGAAAAATTATGGATACTTAAGCCAACTATTATTGATTTAATCCTTAAGGCTGAGAGGAAGACTCAGATAGTCTATCCTAAAGATCTTGGAATGATAGCAGCTATGACAGGAGTATCTTCTGGTTCCATAGTGGTTGAGGCTGGTACTGGTAGTGGTGTGCTCACAACTTTTCTCGCTAATTTGATCAAGCCTAACGGCCATGTATTCTCATATGAAATTAGACCTGAGTTCATAGAAATAGCGCGAAGGAACATAGATAGAGCTGGTCTTGCTGATTTTGTCACCATAAAGCATGCCGATGCAAAGAAGGGCTTTGATGAGAAAAACGTTGATGTCGTGATAATAGACGTAGGTGACCCTTGGACTTTAGTAAGAGTTTCGTGGATGGCTCTAAAAGGTGGAGGGGTTTTTGCTTCTATATCACCAACAATGAATCAAGTTGAGAAATTAGTTGCCGAGCTTGTCAATGCTGGCTTTGTAAACATAGAAAGTTTAGAATTATTGTTAAGAAATCTTGAAGCAAGAACTGGCATGACAAGGCCTTCTATGCGGATGATAGGACATACGGCATATCTCACGTTTGCAAGAAAAGTTTTGTCAGATAGAGTGTAAAGGTTATATCCCATATCATAATATCGTTTAAAGGTGAATAAATTGAATAAATTTGAAATAATTGAAGATATAGTTTTTCTTTTGTACTTATTTCCCTTACTGATCAACGGTTTATATGCTCTTTACCTTTGGTTAGCCTCAAGTTTGCCTCCTATTGACATTTACCTTAAAGTCACTAATGATGGCATCATCTTATTGGTAAGTGTGGTGGTAATAATAATCGCATTAATAATGGATGTGCAGATGAACCCTAAGAATATTAGAATTAGGAAGATAGGAGAAAATGTCTCAAGAATGAGAATCTTAGCATTCCTATTCATAATTTTATCTCTGTTTTTTGCTTTCATAGCAAGCAATTACTCCTCTAACACTTTTGACCTTTATTTAAAAGGAAGCTATGCCATATTGTATCCTCTTATCCTGCTAGGCTTATCCCTTACCTTATCTCCTTCAATAAAGCATCTCTTAAAACCCTCTTTAATAATCTTTGAGATGATTCCTATAGTTTTAATGACTTCATCTCCTTTGTTACTCTATATCTTTTGGCGCTTTGGATTGTCTTATAACACCGTCTTCTTCATCCCTTTTTTAGTGTTTGTTGCAGGGATTGCTTTATTCTTGTATAGCTCAAGATCAAAGGAAAGAGCAAAACTGCATGATTGAATAACTAATTAAACGTCTTAGCTTAATTTGAATAAGATGAGATCTATTTTTCATAAGCTTTGCTTATTCTCACAACATCTTTCAAAAGGCTCTCCAAAAAAGATGTATATTCATAATCTTGAAATTCGATGATATCATACGCATTAATTTGCTTCGCCATAACTAAACCTAATAGATGATAACAAATGTCGTCCTTCCCACTGAGTACTCGATAATAAAAGTACTTACAAGAGCAGTAAGGCTGTGACTCATCGACCAGCTGATCTCCCTCTCTTCCAACAACTGTCCATATCTCACGCTCACTCGGAGAGAACTTATGAAGTTTCACACTCTTATCTTCTAAAAGTTTTAAAGCCTTTTCTAACTTCTTGCCATAATTACCGTATTTAGAGTAAAATTCATCATAGTTTGGGGTCAATAAAGCTAATTATTCGTCAATAATATGTAAACATAATGCTTAGATAGATGAAGTTTTAAAACTCATGATGATAAAAGTAAAACAAATAAACAAAATCTGCCTAGCCTTAAATAGCCCCGGTAGCTCAGCTGGAAGAATCTATCCAAAAGCGATTGCCTTGTAAGCAGTAGGTCGCGGGATCGAGACCCGCCCGGGGCTTTATTTCGTTAGTGGTTAGAACTTCTTGAGCAATCATGTCTTTTTCGCTAGGGTTACCATTAGGGGTAACCAAGTTACCATAAGAAGTAACTAGAGGGCTAAGGATCATTAAGAGGTTGGGCCAGCTCTCAGAGGCCTTCCTTAATAGAGGAAGCTCCAAGTTGGTGAATACTCTCAGCTTTGATAGAATCTCATGCCTCACCTTCTTTATCATAGGCTTACTTAATTCCTTACCTAGGAGATAAGAACACTCCGATCTGGTAAGAAGGGCTGGTTTAGGTTTCATAAAGGTAACATTCTGATAGTCGGTTTATAAATACATTGCCAAAAAAATGTGGCTAAGGGGTCTCTTCGGACTCATTAGGTTGAAGATTATATTAATCGATTTATATCTCATCTGTTTTTAGTTTTGCTAGAGTAAAGGTTTGAAATTCAATTAGTTTCAAAACGCTAATCAGAAGAACAGAGACGCCTACCTATAATGAATATGTTTAATATTCGTTTATTTCCGTCATCATGAGACAGTAATAAATGCAAATTTAAGAAAAAGCTTAATAATCTGCAGTCTTTATAATAATACAGAGAGTATGACCCAAAAAACGATTGCCGTCGGTATTAGTTTACCGAAAGAGGTTTACGAGAAGATAGAGAAGGCCAGAGGAGATATTTCTAGATCAAGATTCATCCAAAGGTTGCTAGAAAAAGCCCTAAAGGAGGCCGCTTAAATGGATCTTCAGGACTACGTAAAAATTACACGCGTTGAGTCAGGGGCGTTAAAAATCCCTAGGCCTGAGAAGTTTGAACTAAAATGCCCTACTTGCCACAACTCGATTAATCTTGAGAAAAAAATAAAGATACTTCTTGCGGCAGAACTTGAAGGTGTAAAAAACACCCTTGAGTACACTAAAGAAAAGCAAGAGTTTTTAAAAGATGTTCAAGCTAGAAAGGTGGACTTAATAAGCTATTTTAGACGCCTCAGAGAGATAACTGCGAAGTGGTCTTCCCTTTACATCATCGGATGGGAAAAGGATGCCCACTTTCATTTTAATGAAAGATGCCAAAACTGCGGGCTAGACATGCTTATCTCTTATAACTTTCATTTCATTCCGCCATCGATTCCTTCCCCAAAGGTCGAAGAGATAGTAGCTTTGAAGCTTGACGATGCCTTCACTCAGCATTATATTCGTAGAGAACTAGGCTTTAAGGAATGGTCAGATGTTGAGAGATGGCTCTCTGGAGAGGATACTAGGCCTTTAATCGAGGAACTAAAAAAAGCAGCTAACGCTTTAGAGACGTTGGGGTTTCGTAAGCATCCTAGAGGGTTGAATGCGTTGGAGCTTTCATGTAAGAATACAGCAAACGGCCTGAGGGATTTAATTAATAACCTAGAACAAGAGATTCAGAGCCGACCAAAGACCTATTTAAACCTTGTGGAAAGCTACAGCTATTCTGCGGCACCAAAGACGTGGCCATGAGGGGGGAGAGCATGCTAAGCGAAAAGAGTCACCGCCTCAAACTCTTCCCCTCTCCGAAAAGATGCTTGTTAGAAATAGATAAGGAGTTATACCGTGAAATATTTACTGAGCTATGGTTTAAACTTGAAAAGATTCGGAAGAGGCTAGAGGCTGAAGGAATTAATCCATTACCGAGCATGGCTGAGATGATAAATTCCGTTTTAAAGATGGCCTGTCAATTTAACGAAGCTGATTTGGAGATGATAATTAGAGAAGTGATGAAAGATGACTCTTGAGCAATTCTTTTATCGCAGAAAACCGCAAGGCGTAGCTAAGAAAGGCCAAGGAGCATGGTACGCTCCTTTAATCGCTGAGCTTGGTAAGACAAGGGAATTGATCCTAGAGGTTTTAAAGGAACAATATCCTAAATGGATAACTTCATGGCACCTTACCTATTTGGTAAATAGGCAACGAAAAAGGAAAGGCCTTAAGAATTTAGCCTTCGGAACTATCTCAGGTCGGTTATCAGAACTTTTAGGACTTGGTTACGTTCAAATGTCAAATGAAGAGATTGAATTATATGATTCGGAGCTTATGTCTTTTGGTTGGCCTGAGAAGCCTACGTGGAAAATCGCCCAAAAAGGAATAAGATACCTGGAGGCCTATAGCGAATCTAATGAACGATGAAGGGTGATATGAGTGGATAATCCTCAACTCCGTCTCATAACGTTGCAACGAGCGAGAGGTCCTTTATATAGAATTTTTCACGAATTTGGGGGTGTGAGTGTTAGGAAATTGCAAAAGATTATTTCAATTCTAAATACTCAAATATCTACTCTCTCCCATAATAATAAACAACACTCACACCCCCTAATCCGTGAAATTTTCTTTTGCAATTTTTTCTTATAAGATGATTAAAAATGAAGACAAAAAAATATAATTCCAACACAGACATTGGGGAAGATGATGTAAAAAATACAAATTTTGAAGGCAAATCTAATAAAAAAATCGACAAAACTGTCAATATCCCACTTTTAAATGATGAAGAATATCAGGAGGGGCTAAGGGAGGCCTTCTCTTCTTTTCAAACAACTGTGAATCTTAACTTCCCAGGCATATGGCCTGCAGTCGAAGCTGTAGGCTCTGTTTATTCTCTTTTGTATATAAAAGATGTGACTCTGCCTTTTGCTCTTTTCCTTTTAGGCGACCCCTCTTCTAAAAAATCTACTGTACTAGCCCTTTTTGAAGGCCTAAATCGAGTTTATAAAACTGATAAATTCTCACCTAAGTCCTTCGTAAGCCAATACGGAGCAATGAAAAAAGAAGATTTGTTACAAGTTGATCTTCTCCCTCGTATAAAAAATCGGCTTTTCATAACTCCAGAACTAGCCCCTATCTTCGGAGCTACAGAAGACGAACTAAGAGAGAATATGGCGATAATTACTAGAGTTATGGATGGGAGAGGTTTGTTAACCGATTCAGGCGTTCATGGCCAAAGAGGATATTCAGGAGATTATAATTTCATGTGGGCGGGGGCTGTTGTGGACATTCCCTATAGAGCCTGGAAGTTGATGGGAAACTTAGGAAGCAGGTTATACTTCTTCAGAGTAAAAGGAAGAGAAATTGAAGAAGATGAGGCCATTAATAACCTTATAGGTCCCACATATCTTGAAAAGCTAGAAAAATGTAAAGAGGCATGTGAGAGATATTTCAAATGGTTAGTTGGAAGAGAAGGCCCTATCGAATGGAATAAAGAAAAAGATTCTGTGGATGTTAGGAAAGTGATTGTAAGAGTGGCCAGATTGCTCTCTCGTTTAAGGGCAACTGTCAACATTTGGGAAAAAGAAGGAATAGAAGGGTCAGAATATGAATATGCTACTCCTGTTATTGAGAATCCAGATAGGGCTGAGAATCAACTCTATAACTTAGCTCGAGGCCATGCCTTCTTTATGGGTAGAAGGCAAATATTAGAGGATGATTTACCTTTAATAATTTATGTAGCTTTATCATCAGCCTCAAAAGAAAGGGTCAAGCTTTTAGAAATTTTGCTGGATAATAATGGATCAATCTCGTCATCCCAACTAGAAAAGGAATTAGGCTGTAGTAAATCCACAGCTTTAAGGGTTATGAAAGAATTGTTCATTATTGGGTTAGTGGATGAAATAGAAATAGAAACAAAAACAAAACCGATAAAAGGCGTGAGACTAAAAGACGAATTAAAATGGTTCCTTTCAGACGAATTTAAGGAGTTAAGATCACTTCCTCCTTTACAATTTTCTCTCTATCTGCTCCCTCATCAATACATCTTTGAGGAGGAATTTTTTAAAAAGATTAAACGTCTTCTCGTACCAGAAACCCCTGTAATATATTATACTGAATCGAAAAAGGAATATGAAAGGTGGAAAGAAATTCTAGAGAAGGGCGGAAAGATTATCATAAAAGACGATGAGATTAAAGACGAAAACCTTCTAAGATGTGATCGTTGTAACTCCGTATTCGTAAATGAGGCTGATCTTAAAGCTCATACATGCGGAGGCTAAGATGATGAGTAATAAAAGATGGATGCTACCAGAACGGACCAATTTTGCCCAAATAAATAACGAATTTTACTTCATTTCTCCAACAGGAAGCTGGCATAGGGTCATTAAATTAACACATATAGCCAATGGAGATAGAAAGCTATGCATAGTGAGAAAGGTTCTCCCTGATAGTAGAACTAATATTCAAATAAAATTTAAAGACGATGTGAAGGATGAAGAGTATTACGACCCTAAGGGAGACTTATTATGGATAAATATTGATCCGCCTTATGAAGGCCATCCTACAATGGTTTTAGACTTAGGTTATGATCCTACAGGCATGACTCACAAGTTCCTGAGAGCAGTTTATAGAACCTACAAGCATTCAGCTCCATCAAAAGGGTTCCTTAAAGCAAAAGGGGAGACTATCAAATGAGTCAAATCCAAATTGAAGCAATCAAAGAGAGGGGCGTTTATGGCAAATGCTCCTGTGGTGGTGATATTCTTTTTTATTCGAACTATGCGGTAAAATGTAAAGAATGCGGCAAGCTTTACGGCCTATGGGCTCATTCTCTAAATGAGAGCTTAAAACGAAGGATAAAAAAATCAAGATATTTTTGCTACTAGCTTATGAGATTCCTAAAGTGTTCACCCTGAAGGCCTTCCTAGAAATATATGCGTGTGTTTTTATTTTGATACATTGCTAATATGATAAAGGCCAGAGGGGGGGGTCGTATATAAAGGATTATGAGAACCCCTACCAGGTTAGGGTCCCTCTAATTGCCATCTTCCTCTTCTTTTAAAGGATATAAAGGGCCTGGCCTTAAACTGATTACTCCATTCGATTAGTCTATCTTTCTCATTCTTTGAAAGATAACCTCTAGTCTTGACTTGAACGGCTATTATCTCAGAGCCATTAGAAGCCAATAAATCAATAGGAGTATGAGAGGCAGCAGACCTAATAATGAATAAATACCCCATGCTCTCTAGGATTAACTTTACATAATACTCTGATGATCTTCCTTTTTCATAGGAGTTTGGCATAAAAATTTCTCCTTAGTCTTGTTATTCCGTTACTCCTAAGACCTGCTTAATGATAGGATTCCATGTTTCTAACCATTTCTGCCTATTGTTCTCCAATAGAGGAAGGAAATAATGCTTCATACTTACATTTCCGGTTCTACCCTGCATAAACTCTGCTAATAAAGGCTCTATCTTCACGTTAAGAGTATAGTTGATCTTCCTTAACATGCTGAATTTAAACGCTTTCATATGCCTTTTCCAATAACATCTTAGAGCGTTGAGAGTAAAGCCTTTAATGTCTTTGAGCTTATCATGAAGCAAAGGATGGCAATAGACAGCATTGGCCCTTTTAACTTTCCGATCCCAGAACAATTCCATAATTCCATCTTGGCAAAGATCATCATGCATAGCTATAGCCCTAATGGCCTCTTCAGTCCTTAATCCACTCACTAAAGCAAAGGTTGAGGTTATCTTAACATCTTCTCTTAAGCCCTGAAGGGTAGAAATTATATCCTCAAGTTTTACTCTCTTTGCCATCTCATAAAGCGATGCCCCAGAGCCATATGTCCATTTAATTTCTTTTCTCTTTAACCAATTAGTGAAGGCATTATGAAGGTCAGCGTCATGTGTAATATCTATGTGACGGCAGATAAGAGCTATGGCTTTTATCATCTCTCCCTTCTTTCTACTATTGGGCATTAAGACTAGATCATTGCTAAAGCCTAAAGAATAATAATTCTTCGCATATGAGAGGATATGCTTGGAATATCTTTTAGTTCTATCTTTCTTAAGCCATTGCTCGAAGCCATCCCAATCAAAAGTATCCATGAACTTCTCATAACTCTCTTTTATTATGCCTTGTAAGCAGTAGGTCGCGGGATCGAGACCCGCCCGGGGCTTTAAAGGAAATCTTAAATAACAAAAAAGTCAAATTAAGGATAAATGAGCCATAAAGAAGTTTTCATAATAGTTACAACGCCCACTGTGGCAGGTTATCGTATAAAAAAAGTTTTAGGAGTTGTGACAGGCTTAAGTCCAAGAACAAGAGGAGTTGGTGGAAAGTTCGTTGCTAGTATACAATCTATGCTTGGGGGAGAAGTATCAGCCTTCACTTCAGAGCTTGAAAAGGCAAGAATTGAAGCTATTGAGAGAGCGAAAGAGAATGCCCAAAAAATGGGGGCAAACGCGATAGTGGGTCTAGATATAGAAACCTCAGAAGTTTTTCAAGGAGTTGTAATAATCTCTGTCACAGGTACAGCAGTAATAATAGAACCAGAATAATTATTGCTTTGTGGTTTAATTAACATATTCACGATTGAACAAAAATTCTTAACATAAGCAAGCTCCAAAAATTAGCTATAAAGCATTATTTGAGTTTTCGTGATTGAAAGAGAGGATAAATAGTGCTTTGTTTTAATAAAAACTTAACTACTAGTTTCATTAAGCCTTGATGAAGCGTTATGGGAAAGAGCGTTGCATTAATTCGTGGGGATGGTACAGGACCAGAACTCGTAGATGCTATGATAAAAGTTCTAGAGGCGAGTAAGGCTGATGTAGAGCTTGTACCGTGTGATGCAGGGCTGGAGTGGTGGGAAAAGCATGGTGGAGATTCATTCATACCTCCTGAAACTTGGAATATACTTGAAAAATCAGCCGCATGTTTTAAAGGCCCTACAACCACTATTCCAAAGCCAGGGACTCCAAAAAGTGTTGCAGTAAGTATAAGGCAGAGGTTTGATCTATTTGCAAACGTTAGACCCATAAAGACATTTCCTAATAGAAGTGGTCCTCTCGGTGATGTGGACTTCATATGTGTTCGTGAAGCAACAGAAGGCCTCTATACAGGCATAGAATTCCGCTTTAACGACATAGCTATTGCCATAAGAAAGATCAGCAAAAGAGCGTCGGAACGTGTAGCAAGATATGCCTTTAATTTAGCAAGAGAGAAGGGTTGGAAAAAGCTAGCGGTAATAACTAAAGCGAATATCCTGAAAGAGACTTGTGGGCTTTTTAGAGAAGTCGTAGGGGAAGTTGCAAAAGAATACCCTGAGATCATAGTGGAGGATTATTTTGTGGATAATTTTGCACAACAACTTGTAAAGAATCCCCAAAGGTTTAATCAGCACATACTGTTAAGCACAAATCTATTTATGGATATTATATCTGAGGAAGCGTCTGCTCTTATAGGAAGTATAGGATGCGTATACTCCGCAAATATAGGAGACAATTATGCTATGTTCGAACCTGCCCATGGTAGCGCTCCAAAGTACAAAGGTATGGACAAAGTGAACCCTACTGCCACAATTCTTGCTGGTGCATGGATGTTAGATTACATCGGTGAAAAAGAGGCGTCAAAAGCGATCTTTAAAGCAACTGAGGAGATAATATCTGAAGGCAAGACTGTAACTTATGATCTAGGCGGTAACGCAAAACTATCTGAGATGGCTGAAGCTATTGCTCAAAGGACGAAAGAGATAATCAATAAAACTAGATAATTTAGAATTTACTCTTTAACAAGATTTCACTAGAAATTTATATATTCATTGATTAGTTCTATTATTTAAATGACTTATGATGTAATAGTAGTTGGAGGAGCATCAGCGGGCCTTACTGCAGCGATATACTCGTCAAGGCTTAAGCTCAAAACTCTTGTGATAACAAAAGATATGGGAGGACAGGTCCTTGTTAACCCAGAGGTCAAGAACTATCCTGGTTTCATGAACATTAGTAGCCTCGATTTGATGATGAAGTTTCAAGAGCAAGCTCTCGATTCTGGGGCAGAGATAGTATATGATGAAGCAATAGAAATAAAAGAAAAAGAAGATGGCTTTATTGTTAAGACTCTAACTGAAGAATATGAATCAAAGACTATCATTTTAGCTTTTGGCAATACTCCTATATCTTTAGAAGTCCCAGGAGAGAAGAGGCTTTACGGAAAGGGTTTATCCTATAGTGCTATTGCTCATGGTCATCTTTTCGCTAAAAAAGTTGTCATGGTTGTAGGATGGGGGGATTTAGCCATGAATGCTGCGCTAATGCTCTGTGATATAGCAGATAAGGTCTATCTGAGCTATAAAACCGGTGAACTCTTAGGAAGTTTTGAGCTAAGGGAAAAGCTTGATGAAAAAGAGAATTTGGAACTGATTCCTTACTCACAAGTGATAGAAATAAAGGGAAAAGATAAGGTAGAATCAGTAATCTTGCAAAACGTATGGACTCAAAATATTAAAGAGATAAAGGTTGATGGTGTGTTTGTATCGATTGGGTATGCTCCAAAAACAGACTTCGTAAGGAATTTGGTTGAGTTCAATACAGCAGGAAAAATAATAGTAGATAAGAGTTGTTCAACAAGTCACCTAGGCATATTTGCTGCGGGTGGTGTAACAGATAGTCCTTCTAAGCAAATAGTCATATCTGCTGGAGAAGGTGCAACCGCAGCCATTTCAGCTTCTAAATACATTCAGAGGTACTATGGTAGCATCAGAGCAACTGGGGGTGATTGATCTTCTAGAGTTTCAAACTTTAACGCCTTATGCCTTAGATATAAGGACACCTGAGCTTCTTATTATGATTACCTTTGAATATTCTTCCTCATGTATCTAGTAGTCCAGTAATTTTCCTCATTGAAGCTTTACAATAAAATCAAAGTCGTTAATAACATATCTTGACTTTGCTAACTATGTATCCAGTGCTTAATCGCATTACTTAGCCTGATTAAACCAAAAAACACAGTTATAGTAAACCTAATATACCGATTTCTCTAAACCTAAAGACATGAGCCAAAGAGAAGAAATTCTAAAAAGAATGGCTGATGGTGTTGTTGTTGGTGATGCAGAAGCTACTAAAAAGGCAGCAGAGGATTGGGCAGAATTAGTTAAAGCAGGAAAGGAGAAGGCTTACATAGGTATAGTAGATGGTTTGGCAGCAGGAATGAAAATAGTTGGTGAAAAATATGAATGTAAGGAATATTTCTTGCCAGAGGTTCTAATGTCGGCTGACGCTATGTATGCTGGTCTTGATGTTCTGTTGCCACTTCTGCCAAAGGCTGATAGAGGGTCTGCAGGGAAGATCGTCATAGGTGTAGTAGAGGGAGATATCCACGACATAGGTAAGAACATAGTCAAGGCTATGCTTACAGCTGCAGGTTATGAAGTTTATGACATGGGTAGAGATGTTCCAACGAAAGACTTCGTTAGTAAAGCGAAGGAGACAGAAGCCCAAGTAGTTGCATTGTCCACTATGATGTCACCCACACTTCTATCCATGAAGGCTGTAGAGGAAGAACTAAGGAAAGAGGGACTTAAGGACAAGACCAAGACTATTATTGGTGGCGGTACAGTAACAGAGGAGTTCAGAGGCAGGATAGGTGCAGATGCCTATGGAAAAGACGCAGTAGAAGCTGTTGACAAAGTAAAGCAACTAATCGATACAGTAATGAAAGCTGTTGAAGCTATGAAAAAAGCTGAAGAAAAGAAGTAGGTCCAAGACCCATTTTTTATTATCAAACAAGGCCCTATGGTCAAACTCAGTGCAGGATCCTCGTACCTACAGCTAACCTTACTTGTCAATAAATCTAGTAGTGTTGGTTATACCTGAAGCCAATTTGAATATTTTTGGGCTTGCTATGATTATGTACAAGAAAGTGGAACTACCTCCATTAACACAAAAGATGATGTTACGATAGGTTGTGTGTGAGTAGCCAGTTGTATATTGCTGAGAACAAGCCTATATATCTGGTTATGGATTTGAGGGATGAGTTATGTAGGAATCCTCCTAGTAGGCATCTGAGCTTCGCTTTTAGTATACCAAACTCTATCCTGTTTCTCATCTTGAATGTTTCACACCTTCTGTGAGGTTTCGTGCCTATATTCTAAACCTAGCCTTTCGAAGGCTTCCTTATACCATGGACCATTGTCTACGAGGAATATTGGCTTATTATCACAGCATTCGAGGATCTTTAGGAATATTTTCAGCGTCTAGTGATGATCTTGTGATGCTTGCTCTGAACGTTAAAACCTCCTTCGTATCAACAT
>Ga0272449_1001760_pt1 | contig 21534 bp, 21 predicted proteins | sample YNPCB0241_FD_198679 | JGI IMG/M metagenome (GOLD analysis project Ga0272449, IMG submission 198679) | Hot spring sediment microbial communities from Yellowstone National Park, WY, United States - YNP-CB-024-1 | ecosystem: Environmental > Aquatic > Thermal springs > Hot (42-90C) > Sediment... | reverse complement strand
GCATGCTGCGTAGTTCTCCAACACCCAAAACCACTAGCGGAGACGCTAGGATGAAGGGCGCCGCGTACAGCATGTAGCGGCTTGGAAGGGTTGGAGCGTCAGGCGTTATAGGCCTTTTCGTGCAGAGGAAAGCGATGAGGGAAATGATGGCCGCTGATGCGATGCACGTGAGAGGCGTTTTCCAGTTGGAGGTTTTTTGGGGTTTGAACGTTAAGTAAAGCGTTACGGCGAAGGCTAGGACTTGGTAGGAGGCGGCTGACAGCAGGTCGCTCGGCGTGACGGCCACCTTAAAGCCCCTATAGGCGTAGAGCCCAAAGTACAGCGCCGTTGCAGCCGTTAGAATTGAGACTAGGAGGAAGCTGGACCCGTCGGGGCTTACACCCCTTCTAGCCCTCACGATGGAGGACGCTAGGGCTATGGTGGCCAAGACTGCTATGGCAACTAAAGCGGTCAGGTGGTGCGCCATAACCAAGGCAGACGAGGCGACCGCGAAGAGCAGCGTTTTCCTCCATTTTCCACGGCTCATGAAGATTAGAATGGAGAGCACATAAAGCGGGTTGGCATACGTCTCCTTCGTAACCCCGGCCGTGAAGAGGGCATAGGGGTAGGCGGTCGCCAACAAAATCGAGGAGAAAAAGGCCAACCTACGGCTTCCGCTTATCCTAAATATCAGCGCGTAAAAGATTGGGATGGTTAAGGCTCCTGCCAGCGGGATGCCAAAGGCCATGGCCACCATAGGCTTAAGCCCGGTGGCTTGGGAGAAAACTGCGCCGAAGAGGCTGTTTGCAGGCCAGTAACAGTTGTATCCATCCATCACGGCGTTGTCCAAGCTTATCGGCGTGCGCTCTAAGAGGAGCTCAGTGTTTCTGATGGGGCTCCAAGCGTCCGTTGAGAAGGGTAGCCCGTTTAAGATGGTTGGATAAAGCCTTAATGCAAAAGCTGCGAGAAAAGCCAAGACTAGGGGGTAGTATTTTTCTTCCATCTAAATTTCCCGTCGGTCAGGAGAACTCGACGCCTCGCGCTTGACATATAAACCTATCGTTCGCTTTCATCGCGCCCATAAATGTTGCAGGATTTCCCGCTCGCAATGTTCGCTTTGAATGTGCCATTAATGGCTATAGTGCCAGTATGGCTTCGGATTTCCTCAATTCTTTTGTTGTCGGGTCAACCTCTAAGCCTAAGCCTTCCAGGGCGTATACGCCTAAAACCTCCGTATCCTCATCCTCGGCGAAGACAACTATGGTTGTGGCCCTCTCCCCTCCACATTCGATGAGGGCTTCACCTATTTCCCGCTTAACAAGTTTGCCTTCAATGGTTCTAAACACCCTTCTGCCCGTGGGCTTAAGCCCTAAACTGCGCAGCTTCGCCTGTTTAACCCATGTGTAGGTGGATCCAGTATCAACTATAAGGTCCAAATCTAGAGTTTTCGATTGGTCGCCGGGGTTGTAGATCTTCACTTTGGCGAATATATGACCCATTTAAACGCCTCCACCACGTGTTAAACGTAAATCGAGCATATTTAGGTTCCTTTTAAAGCTCCAGCTTTGAGCGGAGGATAACCGCTGAAACGAGCAGAGCGACAAGGATGAAGTTTAGGGCTACAACAAGCGGGTCGATCTGGAGGGGGACCGTGTGCGATAGAACTTGCAGGTGGCCGCTTCCCTGAATCACGGTTAAGACCGCTGCGGCCATGGCGAGTCCCTGGGATGAGGCGGCTATTGACCAAGGCAGAAGCTTGATTAGCATGTCTCTCTTCAAAAGCCTTTTAGACGCTCCTATAGACCTTAACACGTTTATCTCGCCCTTATGCTGGACTACGACGGCTTTGGAGGCTGCGGCTATGCTGACGCTGGAGAAGAGGAAAACCATGGCTGAGAGGATCAGAAGGGACTCCCTTGTAAGGCCGTACCTGTCCATGTAGCTCCTCATAAAATTGTAGGCTTCCTCAACGCCTATGTCTTCAATTCTGAACCGCGCTATTATCCGTGGAGTGATGCTCGGCGACTGCTGGCCTGGAGCTGTGCTCGGAGGCGGGCTCGGCTCAGAGGCTTCTTTGGCTATTTCCTCGAAAATCCGGGAGGGTGTTATGGCGTCCCTGTCTATCTTGAACCTTATTAGCGTAACGTGTCCGTAGTCTGTTCCCCGCAGCCACTGTCCAACGTATAGGGGCGCGAGGATTTCGTCGTCCATGGGTGAATGCGAAACGAAAATTCCCTTGACCTGCAACTCCAAGTATCGGTCTGATAAGACGCCTAAAACGAGCACTTTGTCGTTGAGGTTTAGGCGGAGCCTTTCAGCAACGTTTTTCCCCACGACCGCGGAGTTTAAGTCGTCTAGCTCAAGCATGACGCCCTCTACTATGGTTACCTGGTTTAGTTTCGTGAAGTTTTCAGGTATTATTCCCCTCAGGAATGTTGATTCGCCCTTCACAATGCAGGGGGCTATGGCTTCGGGGCTGCCGGCTAATACACCGTTTAAGGCGCTTATCTTTTCAGCCAAGTAGGCTGGAACAAGGCCTGTGAAGGGTGTGCGGCTTTTCCTGTCGTAGACTGCCACTATGTCTTTGCCTTCGCCGAGATAGGCTGTAAAGCCCCTGTAAAAGCCGAACAAGCTAAGAGCGGTTAGAGAAAAAAGCATTGAAGACAGAATGATTGTTAGGGCAAGGGTTAAGACGCGCTGCCGCTTAAGGTATTTGAAACTTAAAAGCCTCATAGCGGTTGCTCCATGTATCTCGTTTGCGCGGATTTCAAGGCCGGGTATATGCAGCCAATAACTGATGAAGCAAGCGTTAGCAGGAGCATCTGGAAGGATTGCTCCGCTTCTAGGAAGGGCGTTACGTCCACGCTTGGCATTATCCACCTGAGCATGGTTGCGGCTGTTTGGGTTCCAACCGTGCCTAGGGCTATTCCCAATATTGAGCCTATGAAGGCTATGGTTACGGTGTAGGCGAGTATTAGGGTGAAGATTAAGCTTTTTTTGGCTCCTATGGCTGTGAGCATAGCGAGCTCGTAGCTTGACTCTGTTATAAGCCTTGTGGCGGCTATGTAGGAGGCTGCAGCCACAACAGCGTAGACGGCTATGGACCAGACGTTTAGGAAGGCCACTGTCTGCATGTTCATTTGCTGCGCGAACTCTCTCAGTTGCTGGGCTTGGACAATCTTAACGTTTTCCGGCAGTAGCTGCGCGATTTGGCCTAGAGCTTCCCGGCTGTCCACGCCCTCTTTTAGGGAGAACTCGATAAGGGATACTGTGTCGTTGTTTCCCGCGAGCATGTTGGCTGCTTCCATGGGCGCTACGAGCTCAGCGTCGCTCTGAGTCTGGCTTCTGAATATGCCGACAACTCGGACTTTGACGTGTCTTTCGCCGACAGCCAGGCTTACGTCGTCTCCGACGCTGATGCAGAATGCCCTTGCAAGTATTTCGCCAGCGTTTGCCTCCGTCCAGTTTTTGGCGGCTGTCCCGTTTAGGTAGGCTCCTCCTCTCATTTTGAGGAAGCCACCGACGTCTCCGACGCCTCTGACCTGAACCGCATGGCTGCTGGAGTTTGCGGTTAGGTTGGCTGTCAACACTTTCTGGGGAAGCACGTTTTTAACGAAGCTGAGGTTGCTGATCTTAGCGGTTAGATCTGCGGGTAGTCGGCTGTCTGTTACAGCTGTGGAGTTTGAGCTTAGGATCAGGTAGGTTCCACGCGGGCTTACGAGTCCCGCAAGGATTTCCGACTGGAGGTTTAGGAAGTTCACTATGGAGTTTGTGGAGGCTATTATGGCGACTAAAAGCGCTACGGCTAGGATTGACTGGGCAGTTCCGCCCTTCCTTAAGAACATTTTATAGCCTGTGGTGAAGGCCATTCCCTAGCCCTGCTTCAAGCCGCCTTGCCCCTACTTATCGGTGGATTCTACTATGGCCTTCTTTTTCTTTATTTCCTCTTCATTTCCTTCTATAGGCTTTAGCGGTGACATTATCATAGGGCGTGTAGCCTATCCTGTTAGGGGCGAAGATGAGAGTGTTGGCCACCGTCCCCGTCAGCTTGAGTAGAAGTACATCTGCGCCAGCGAGGGGTTGAAAGAACAATATTCAAGAGGCGATTATAAAATGACTGAAGCCGTTTAGAAGAATAGCGCCTATAGCCTTATCCCTATGCATGGAAAAGCTCTCCTAAATCTCCGTATGATGATCAATCTGTAAGCATCGCCATTTTCAGCTATACAACTTAGGAATTCTGCCTTATCTTTCTAGCTATAAAAATGTAGGCTGGAGCTTGCGGTAAAAGTTTCATTATGCCTAAATGGTAAACTTTCACTGTTTCTTTCAGTTTAAAGCCAGCCTTCTGGAGCATTGATAAAGCGTTTTTAATTGTGACTTCCATGTTGATGTAGGGGTAGCCGATCATTTTTAGGATTCTTGATCGAAGACTTTTTGGCATTAGGCATAGCAGCGGCCATTTCGTGTGAGGTTCGAAAGGATATTGGAGGTTTGGAAGTTGGATGATGGCTATCCCACTATACTTTAACACTCTGTAAAGCTCCTCCACACTTCTCCGGGGATCTTTAAGATGCTCAAGAAGCGAGATGGAGAGAACGCAGTCCACCGAGCCATTACGGAGAGGTAGATTGTGGGCATCTGCGCACATCCTTTCAATAAACGAGCCTTCAACCTCCTTTAGCAACCTCTTCTCTATGTCTAGGGCTATAACTAGACGCTTCTCGCAGACCAAAGCCTTGCTGAAGGTGCCTGAACCGCATCCAACATCCACAATTACCTCTGCTTCATCGACATAACGTTTAAAGTGGCTCAAATATTTGCCTGTTCGCCCCTCATAGGCACGAACCCTACTTAGCAGACCAACTGCCATGCCATAGAAAAGCCTAAATATGTTCAAGCGCCAACCTCAATATGTTTAAATTCACCAATAATACTTTTTGTTTCGTTAAAGCGTGGAAAATATGAAAAGATTACTTCAATGCGCTTCTTAGGATAATTATTGCGGTTAAGCTTTGCAATACTTGCCTTAGCGAGCCAGAACTTATTTACGGTGATATTACTGTCGAACTACGGGTGGTATATACTCGTTTTATCGTATATCTTATACTCAATACACACACTCTTAACACATCATTTTTTCTATTATTCATTTTTCAGCCATCACGTTGATGGTACCCAAGTAAGGCGAAGGTGCAATGGCATATATACTGAATCCATATTGTCTTAGAATGCTAAATATTTCCTTTCTATTATTGGGCCAGACCTCTATAATTAGTCTTTTAGTGACTTCTAAGGCTTTATATGCTCCTTTCAGGACCAAAGTCTCAGCTCCGCGCGCGCAGCACCTATAAACTGTCACTATACATGGAGAAATCATCCTAAACGCTATGGGTTATAGACCATAGGAAACTAGGATAGGCAAAAACTGAAACTGCATTGACCATATTTCACGGTCAGGTGCATGCATAGGAGTTGAGGCTAATGGTTTTATAATTTCGCCTAAAGGTTATTATGGATTTTCTGTGACTAGGCCTATGGCTGTGAATTTGATTTTTCGGCTGAACTCCTCTGGGTCATATATTCTTCTTCCGTCCAACAGGATGGGTATGCGCATGTTTTGTATGAAATCATCCGGTCTCAACTTTTTGAACTCCTCCCACTCCGTGACGAGGATACAGCAATCTGCGCCTTTTAGGCATTCCAGCGCGGAGCTTGCATATTCGATTTCATCTTTGAATATTGCTTTTGCATTTGGGATTGCGGCTGGGTCGTAGGTGACCGCTTTGGCTCCCTCTTTCAAGAGTTGGTGTATGATTGTTATTGATGGGGCTTCTCTCATGTCGTCGGTGTTGGGCTTAAAGGCCAGGCCAAGAATGGCTATTCTTTTATTCTTCAGTTCGCCGAGGAGTTTCTTGCACAGTTCCAGTGCCCTCTGAGGTTGGTTCTTGTTGACGGTTTCCACGGCTTCTAGCAGCTTCGGCTCGTAGCCTAGGCTTCTTGAGTGTTCTATTAGTGCTCTCAGATCCTTGGGGAGGCAGCTGCCTCCGTAGCCTAGGCCCGCGTTTAGGAATAGGGGGCCTATTCGCTTGTCGAGGCCTATGCCCTTGGCTACCGTCGTCACGTCTGCTCCGGGGATTCGCTCGCATATGTTGGCTATTGTGTTGATGAAGCTTATCTTTGTGGCTAGGAAGGCGTTGTTTGCGTATTTGATGAGTTCGGCGTTCACTGGGGTTGTCCTGATTATGGGCGGCATTTTTTCTGCGTAGAATTTCATATAGAGGGCTTCCAGCATGTCGCCGGATTTTTTATCGTACTCTCCTATGATTATGCGGTCTGGGTTAAAAGTGTCATATAGGGCTGATCCCTCGCGTAGGAACTCGGGGTTCACGCATAGTCCGAAGTTGACTCCACATTTTTTGCCTGATGATTCTTCGAGGATGGGCTTGATCACGTTTTCCGTTGTTCCAGGGGTTACGGTGCTTTTAACCAGGACTAGGTGATAGGAGTCTTTGTTGGATAGGGCGTTTCCAATCTCTTTGGTTGAATCCTCAATGTAATGCAGGTCTATACATCCATCTGGTTTGCTGGGTGTTCCAACAGTGATGAAGGTCATATCTGTGTTGAGAACAGCTGCCTTCGTGTTCGATGTACACTTGAAGTGTCCGCTTTTCAAAACTTCGACAAGCATCTCGCTGAGGCTTGGCTCGTGGAACGGCGGAACGCCGCGGTTTATCAGGCTTACTTTTTCCATGTTGGTTTCCGACGCTACGACAGCGTAGCCTCTAATGGCGAAGGCTACAGCCGTGCAAAGGCCTACATAGCCCATCCCTACAATTGAGATCTTATAGGGTTTCAGCATTCAGCCGCTCCTTTTGGCATGCTTGTATGATGTGGCAAGGGCTTCCCAATAGGTTTCAGGGGTTCCAACATCCAATCTAACCTCATCTTCTCGTAGTTTAATGGCTTCGACTGGTTTTTGCGCGTCGATAAGCTTCTGTATGGCGTCTGTCAGCTGTATTTCCCCTCCCACGCTAGGGCAGGTTGCCCTTATGGCTTCGAAGATCTCTGGCTTGAAAATGTATATGGGCATTATGGCAAGGTTTGAGGGTGGCCTCTCAGGTTTTTCTACCACATGTACAACCCTTAGCGCAGATCCATCAGCATTGACCTCGGCGCATCCATAAAGCTTCTTGGGGTCAAAGACCTCCTTGAGGGTAAGCGTGGCGCTCGGTCCATGGGCTTCATGCACGTGCATAAGCCTTCTAATATGCGAGTTCCCCTGTGATATTACGTACGTGTCTCCCGCATGGACTAGGAAGGAGTCACCGCCCACGAAGGACTCGGCTTTCAGCACAGCGTCGCCAAAACCCTTAGGCTCAGGTTGGTTGATCCAGGCGATAACTGAAGACTTAACCCTATTATAGAACTCCTCAAGCTCGATGGCTAAATTCTTTTTACCTCTCCTATTTAGGAGTTCAACGTAACTGTAGTCTGGTGTGAACTGATCTTCAATACTCCTTTTCCCCCTGCCCACTATGAAGCAGAACTCTCTGAATCCGACCTCATATAATTGTTCGAAGATCAGTTGAAGAACAGGCTTAAGTGAAAGATCACTATTGGAGCCTGTGGAGAACAGCGGTAGCATCTCCTTAGGCATCTCTTTGGTGGCAGAGAGCAAGCGGGTGCCCAAACCAGCAGCCGTAATCACAACCTTCCTAATACTCACAATTTTAACCCCTTTATACGCGCATAGCTGGAAACTGTTTTATTAGAACGTGTCGCGCGCGCGCAGCGTACACCAATAGTGGATACCTTAATCTACTCTCGCGTTCGAGGTTTTGCGACAATGAGCAGCCCACGTCCATTGCCTCTATCATCTAATAGGAGGTCGAGTCTTGAGACGCCATAAAGAAGTGGGAACAAGAGCAAAGCCAACTTTGAATTCCGAAACATGTAGTTGATTTCCCAGGCTAAACCACCGAATGTTTTAAATGTTTCCTTATGATTGGCGACAGCAAACTGTGCTTTTTCTAGCTTAGACCTTATCGTTTCGAATGTGTATCCTTCTCTCACGTGACCAAAATCTCTATAATCGATTTTGCCCTTCAAAAAATGTAACTTTGTCCCTCTTTGGGAACATGAATTACAATGTTGCCGTGGTTTCTTAGGATTCGACGAAAATCGTGTGTTGCAGCTGTTGCTGTAAATCGAGTTGAAGTAGTCGTATAATCCAGCGATATGATTTTCGCTTCCACATTTTTACTTCCATGGATTGTAAATAAATCAGGGTTGCAGGCATAACTATGACTGTAACTAATGAGGAATAAAAGCATTCCAAGATCTCTTTTATCTTTCATTGGAAGCATGCTTTTCAGATATACGCCGCGATATTAGGGCTTCACAAGTCTTATAACAATAATGTTGTTACTCATTCAAGGGTTTTTGGAACTTTTCTTGATATCTCCGACACCTTATTTTGCGTAAAAAAATTCTAGTTCTCCATACAATGTATAATATTATTCTCTTTAAAATTTTTGCATGTAACTCATGGTACAGCTTAAGCAAAATTGATGCTTTATTTATTAGAAGTTTAGGATCGTTAGGCCAGTATTTTGGATGTATTTTTACAAGATCCTTTTTATTTTTGTAATTTCTAACCTCAGTTTTCTGTCTAATGTTGCTTAGAAATTTCGAGTCAACAAAAAGAAGACAATTTTGGGCATACCACCACTCAATATCCTCATCCATCCATATTTGTGTGCGCAAATAATCAACCACTATATATCCTTTCTTTTCAAACAAAGAAGCCCAATAGTCTGGCCATTGCTCATTTTCATGACATTCACCACCTTGGAGAGGTATTGCTGCTGAAAAAAGTATTGTCGGACTAAGGCTTGTGAGCGAATCAACTAACTGTTCGGCAATGCTTGAAGGTAAATGTTCAGCAACTTCTAGGCATATACATAAATCAAACTTTCTTTTAAGATTAAGAGGTTTTCTCAGGTCATGAACTTTGAAATATCGACTTGGAATCTGCAACATATTCTTATCCATCCATTCGCCATCAATTCCTAAAATATCTTTTATCCCATGTTTCATCGCCACTGACAACCAGCATCCTAATCCACACCCAACGTCAATAATGCTCTTCGGCTTTACGAGATGAATAATGATAGGTAATATTTTCCTTGCAGATCTTTCTGAACCTGCCTTTTGTTTTAAGAAGTAGATAGTAGTATAAGGCATTGACATATCACCCACTTACCCATAATTCTGCAAAGTTACAAGCACAACTGTAAGAGGATAACACTCGTTAATTCAGACTCCTTGCGGGTCACCTAATTAAGCTAGGAACCTAACTTTATTTAACAATTTGTGAAATAAGGAATAGATACGTGAGGCTGTCCGAAGGGTGTTCAAATTTTTTGCAGCAGATAAACAACGCAAATAGTTTATGTATAATGTTAAGACAGATGATTCAAGCTGACGAATTTCTTCGCTTGTTAGGTCATGTTGAGCTATTTCATAAAAAGCCATTAGCGTTTTTATGTTCATCTCGAGATTGAACATTTTTTTATACATGTCTTCGTTAGCTAAACCTGAAGTTAACTGTGATTTATGAAATCTATACAAAACAAATGCATTATCAACATAGTAGGTTCTAAAGTACTTCATTCCCAGAAGTGCTATCAGCCAATCTTCATTTAGCCAGTCAAAATATCTGTGCATCAACGTTTTATTAATAAGCATTTTCCTAATAGCTTCAGCGCAATCTCTTTTGAGCCATACAGTATTTGCGTCAATATAATTGCCCTTTATCAATCTTTGAATGTTAATAGGATTCTTAGGAACCCTCCCCCAATTGCGCGCGTTTTTTATTATATTTCCATTCTCGTCGATTGGCATGACTTTTGAGAAAATAAAAGAGGCTGTGTGTACGTGTGCAATTACGGTATCCACATAATTTTTAGGCATTATATTATCATAATCGAGAAAAGTTACCCAGTAACCATTATAAGAAGTTAAAGCGTACAGTTGTGTAGCTCTAAAAAGTGTTGTATGTGGATGTTGACAAACTGAAATGGATCTATTACTTGGTAGGTTGTTCTGCATCTTGTAGACTATCTTAAGCGTATCATCCATGGAGCCCTCGTCATAGCACACAACAATTTCTATGGGGCCCGAATAGCTTTGTTCAACAATAGATTTGATTGCATGTTGTATAAACTTAGCAGCATTGTACGCCCTAATTATAACAGAAACTTTGAATGTATTCACGACCGCAAATTCTCCTTAATTCATTTTCACTCTGTTATATACGTCCATTATTTTGACAATTCGTTTATTAATATCGAAAGCGGTCTCCGCCTTTCTTCTGGCATTAGCTCCGAATTCCTTGAGAAGATGGGGGTTCTCAAGCAGGTAGATAATCTTGGAAGCCAGTATTTTGTAGTCTCTGGGTTTAACTAGGTAACCGTTGACACCGTCATCAATTATATCGCTGGCTCCGCCCACATTGAAACTGATTATAGGCGTGCCAGAAGCACAAGCCTCTATCATGCTTGGTGGTGTACCGTCAGCAAGGGAAGCATTAACGTATAAAGAGCTGGCACGCATTAATTTCGGCATTAACATTCTTGGTATTTTCCCCACCAACTTAACATGCTTCTGTAGCCCCATATTTTGAATCAAAGCGTTAAGTCCTCCCTTTAACTCGCCCTCACCGGCGATAATGAATTCAGCATTTTTAAAATGTTCAACCACAATTTTTGCAGCGTAAATTAAATATTCTATTCCATATACAGAATTAAGATGCCGCGCATTTAATATAAGGAAATCATCCTCACCCACTCCAAACCGTCTTTTCATCTCTTTTATATCACATATTTCCTGTTTGCTAGGCGGCCTAAACAGTTCTAAGTCTACAGCATTAAACACAACAAACGTGTTATCTGCATTTACACCAAAGTTTAAAACTTCTTTCCTCAAATTAGTACTCACACATATTACCGCATCTGCGTTTTTAAGCGCCATGCGAATTAGTGCATCATATTTTTTGCTCAGACGCAACCCATAATTGACCTCTGGAACAACATTTATGTCGTAGCCATGGCATGTTATAACTAACGGTTTTTTAAGCAACCTCTTAACTAATGCTCCAACAAAACCTTCAGGATATGCAAAATGAGCGTGGATCAAATTTACCGAACGACGATTCGCAAACTTAAGGGCATTTGCTGCATAAAGGTTCTCTCGGTATAATGATAGATTTCCTCTCACGAGCGAAATCGGGGGATACCTTATTATGTTTCTCAGCATCATGTTGAGGGCTTGGGGGTCGATTTTCCTTTCTATTCCATGAAAGTGAATGCCATAGGAAATCGTATCCTTCTCTACTTTGGGCCTCACCACATGCACTTCAATTCCATTTTTAGCCAATCTATAGAGTTCGTCGAATACAAAGGAGTGCATAAGATCTTCTGGGCTTTTGCCCACACCCGTAGATAGCACCATAACAGACATTAATTTTCCTTTGAAAATACTCATTAATAATCACTCTTTGACAACTTTTTATTGGAGATGTTTGGTGGGGAAGAGTCCTTTAGGAGATCGACATAACAGTACTGGTAAGCCTCCTAGGAGACCGCTAGGCATTTTGAAGACTTTGGTTTTTAAGCGTATTGCGGACATCCCAAGCGACCTGGAACTTATAGGCACTTGTACGTTGAGGATTATGTGAGGTTAATCCGCTCAGGGAAAAAGATTCTGAGAAATAGCTCTAGTGTGATTAGGAAGGCCAGTTTTTCACCATTATCTTCTCCATGCATATGCTTTTCTACGACCTCCGCAACATATTCTTTGTTAAGATAGCTTCGCTTGTAGATTAGAGAATCTTCCTTAAGGAGCGTGTCCTCAAGAAGTTTTTTCCATGACTTAGATTGGCGCAATAGACTGTCAAAATCAAAATGCGCGCGCGCACCCTCCAATATCTTCTTATGGGAAATAGACAGTTTCTGAAAACACATAAGCCTAATCATACGCGTCATTCGTCGGATTTGTCAAATGTGATTTAAAGATCCTTTCGCACCACGTTACTGCTTTGAAGGCCGCAATGAGTTTTATTCCATAGTTTACCTTTAGCTAGACCAATGCTGTACCTATTTGCTTTTGAAACGCCAGAATACCATAAATTAATTTCGTCTTTGTCAACAAGTAAGTCGCTGTGATATATCATTTTGTCATCGAAACCCTTGCTGCTTGGTTTTAAAACAGGTTTATTGTGGGCTGTCCAATCTATCAAATCCTTGCTCCTAAAAAGGAAAAGATGCATCGGTGGTTGGGAAAGGTTTCCATAATTCATGGATGAAAGCATCCAGTATTCGGCGCCGACTTTCCTGAGGGCAATGTGCCATGGATAGAATTTTGCACCATTGATATTTACAGATAGATCCAATTCAGTACTTTTAACCCAATATAGTCCGTCAAAGCTGTAAAATAGTTCAAGGAAAGGCTTTTCATTTGCGTATAGATCGGCGTGAACGAGTAGCATGTAAAACTTATCCTCTTCACTCTCATACGTGACAGAGGGCGAGACCCTAATATTACTGCCATCTATTATCTCGCAATTAGTTAAGCCCATATCTAACCAGATATGGAAATCCTTGCTTACTAATAGCCTTACGTTTTTGAACCCATCGCCCCAATTATTAAAAAATAAAAAGGCTTCTTCCTCTTTTGAATTCCATACCAGACAAGGATCATAATTGTGTGGACCACGACTTCTCTTTGCATTCTTTGGTGGGGGAAATATTGGATTTCGAATTTTCTCTATCCAATGAATCCCGTCGTTGGAAAACAGGACCGACGGGTTTTCATAGCGTCCGTCAAGATCTTTTCTATAAACGATAAACGGTGGGCGCGCGCGTATGTAGGGTGTTCTCGGATATGGCGTCGCCACCATTATGAAAAATGAACTTGATTTTGCTATTTTTAAGATTGAAGCGTGAACGACTTCGTCTGTGATGATGTGTTTGGGTCTGCCGAGGAAACCATACTTCATCGCGTGAATCTTCATCTTGCATTGCAGCCGTTCTCCGCTTAGAATGAAGGGTAAGTCCACATGTGTAACCTTCAGCAGTTTAGCAGTTTTTCAGCAGTAGCATCATAACTGTAGATTCTGGCGAGTTCCGGACCCCTTCGCCGCAGTCTATCTCTTAGATCTTTATTCTGCAGTAAAAGTATGATTTTGTCTGCAATATCTTCTGGTTCAGGCTCGCAATAAACCACATCTTCCAAATCACGATATCTAATCTTAAACGCTTTGTGGCGCGTAACTATTACTGGGATTCCTAGAGCCCATGCTTCAACAACTTTTATTGGGATTATTGTTTCCGTAAAAGCAGTACGCCTACGCGGTGCAACCAAAACATCAAGGGTGAGCATTTTCGCTAAAGCCTCATTATGGGGTAAAAAGCCCGTAATCTCACATTTTACGCTTTTCTCTCTGCAAAATTCCAGCAGATCTAGTTTTAATGGGCCGTCACCGATAATTATTAACTCTATGTGGGGAAACTTCTCCGCGACTAGAGATGTGGCTACTGCCAAAAGGTCAACACCTTGATGACGGAATAATGTTCCAACATAACCCACTTTGAAACTGATGTTATTGTAAGTTTGGAAAGCGGTTTTTGTCTTAATTTTATCTATAACGTCTGGAGAAAAACCGGGCGGCACTTCGATAAATCCACCTCTCGGAATGGATCTGCGTCTTCTGGCAATTTCTATCGCCTGTGGAATAGAGTGAACGGCTATTTTTTTAGCTTTGGCAAAAGCAAGTCGGTCAGCCAACTCAATTATTCTGTCAGCTAAACGCTTGGCTAAACCCTTGCAAAATATTTGCGCTTCTAGTATTGTTGGAAGCTTAACTACAGTTTTATCTGCTAAGGACTTTAGGGATAAAAACGCTGGAGCGAAGGCGGAATCCCTGACGTAAATCAAGCTTAATCTACGCGATAAACCACTCACCAAGATTAGGGAGGCAAAGACGTAGGAGAATAATAAGCGCAGAATAAGGCTTAGGAGGGGGTTAGGCCTCGGCGGGGTTATAAATGTAAAGACACGCATATTTTCAGGAACTCTAAATTTTGATTTTCTATATTTAATGATTTGGAATGGGGAAAGTGTTGTAAATACATAGCAGAAAACATTCTTTTTACACACAGATGATAGAAGCGACATCTCGTTAACAACATCTCCAGTATAGCCATACACGGATGGAAGCACTGCTAAAATCTTCCTTAGACACTTTTGCAATCAGCCACCTTCCTTAAGGAAAATTTTGTGATCTCCGTTATCAAATATCACAGCGGATTTCTCGGTGTTGAATGGGGAGAAAACCGTATCAACCATACCCTCAGAGCCGGAGTAAATGGAAAGAGCGCGTGCTTTGTTCACGGCTATTAAGATGTTCATCCGGCTTAAGATGCCGCTTAACGAACCGTCTTCATATGGATAAACAGCCTCATACATGGAAATCAGTTGTCTAGTGATTAGCCCAGCCTCTCGAATGCCCCGGAAGCTTGTGAGATAATAATATAGAATGTTATTTTGAGTCGTGTAACCATACAAATTTGAATTAGCAGAAACGAAGTGAGCAAGATAAATGTTAAATCGTATGTCCCTATCACTTACAACCTTGGGAGCAGAATCTACAAAATTGAAATAAAAAAGTAATGTTCCCGGTAGTAAGAGCATAACAATCAATATTCCCCATAACGTTTTTCTCAATAGGGCGATGGACAGCCTTTTTTCCATAAACTCTAGAAGATACCCTTTAAAGTCGACAATAAGGGTCGTGATCCACCATGAAGAAACCAAATAAAGCAACCACCTCACTCGTACAGCAATTCCAAGACCCCCAGCAAACCCAAACCTCACTAAGTAGTCAGCTACATTAAGCATTATAAAGAAAAGATGCGCTACAAACAAAAGCAAAAACATGCCAAACTTTACGCCTGAACGCTTACGACCATATAAACTCCAATAAAGGGCACCTAGCAATCCTATTGACGGAAAGGAAAATATGTAAATACGCCTCAAGACTGAAAGCAAATCATACTTCCTAAAGTACACTTCGGTGAACAATTGAACAACATCCTCGACTGGTGGATTCACGATAGTGTTAACGAGGTCTCTAATGAATCGCGCTGTTTGAAAATCGTTAATGAACAAATTCCAAAACAAAAATAAGCAGAATGAAAAACCGATAATAGGTGTTAGTATCCGAAAATATGAAGTATCCTTAAGTACGCCTCTTCTTTTTAGTAGAATTAATGGAAGTAATCCAAGAAGATATAGCGAAAAGAATGTGGCATTACCTAAATGGGATAATACACCAGCCACAATGAATAAGATTATAAAACTTGACCAGCCAGGACCACGCTTCATGCACAATACGAGAGAACAGTATAGCGCGGTCATTGTGAAAATTGATGATAACGAAAAGGGAGAAAACCACCTTGGAAAATAATATGCACCTGATACGGTTAAGATAGAGCATAGAATTGCTGACGAAAAATCTTCAAAAAGATGTTTACCAATTAAAAAGCCAATTAAGCTGATATATACTGAAACGAGAATGGAATAAATCTTGAAAAAGACAAGTCCGTTTAAATGCGAAATCTCGCATAATAAACCACCAAAAATGAAAGTCGTGGGATAACTATAATAACCATACAACGATTCATCAATCCTTTGCTCTAGAGGTATGGATAAAGCAGCAGCCCCATGATAATACGAATCATCCAACAATGGGAAAGGCGTCAGGAAATTTGAAAACTCCAACAAAACAATTGAATACATAATTACTAGCAACAAAATCAACATCTTCTTTTTAAAAACAGACATAAATGCCCCATTCTCCATAGAAATCAATGTATCAGCTTGAAAAAGGTGTTTTCATAAACCTGTTAATCCAAGGATCTATGTGATGATGATGCGATGATTAACCTCTTAATAAATGGCTCATAATTAGTTTTTGAGTTTCTGTTAATGTTTTTGAACTAGTGTTTATATACATAAGTTTATTGGATGAAAGTGCTCTTGATATTTGTAAAAGCAAAGTGCGTTGCTTGTGAAGGTAATCTTCTCTTTCATCAAGGCTTCCCCTTAGTTTCCAACGAATTTTTAACTTGTCATTTTTAGCATCCAAGAAGATTATCTGATTAGGACTACACACGTTCATCAGTCTTAATAAATAATTAATCGCAAAAGAATTCCTTTTTAAAGGAAAATTTATGATTTCACCGAGGTAGATATAGTCGGAAATAGTAGCCGGGATGTACTCCTCGACTAGTACGATACAACCTAGCTTTAGAGGAAAATACACACCTGCAAGGAACTTTACAGTGATGCTAATTAGGTCCAGGTTGAGCCATAACTTGAAGATCTTTCTAAACAAACACGGTTTCTCTTCAACGAGAGCCCTTATTGGAAATACGTCTTTTCTCTTGTCTGCAACCATCCTCGCCAATAAAACTTCGAGAATGAAGGCGAATAAGTGACCTGTTTTCAGACAACTTATCTTAGTCTTCAATCCTTTCTTTTTTAGCTTTGAGTATAGAAGCTTCATATGAGTTGATTTGCCGGATCCAACAGTACCTACGAAAGCTATCACTCGTGGTTGCGACATAGCTAAGATCAACAGAAAGTCAGGAGCAAGCAGTTTTTATTCGTTAATGCTACTCGTATGGAAGTTATGCTTCCTATATTTTTCGTAAGATAATCCCTGCAGCTTCCACAAATCTTGTCTTGACTTTCCCATATTTTCAAATATTCTTTTTTCCCGTAAGATTCATTAGAGTGTGAGTGTAGCAAGTTCACGTCCAACGGAGCTAGAGGATGCGAAGATGAGCTTCCACATCTCTTCTCCTCATCGCTTCTAGCAGGTTGAACGTGGCTACTATGTTCTCGTTAAAGTAAATCTAAGGACCCCGTGGTGTTGACCCTGACTTCAAGGTTCGCGACGAAGCGGACGGTTACATCTACACTTTCAACAGCCTTAAGGATACCTTTACACCTCTTCAGATCTCCGACCATAATCTGCGCGCAACCCTTGGATTGCTTCTGTGCTGAACGAAGTTTTCGAGCACCTACCACTACTTAAATTATCATGATTCTAACTCTAAAGCCCTCATCAACCAGCCTATCGACGATACAACTCTCGATGAAGCGGACCCCGGTAGCTAATATCTTCTTCATCTTAAACACGCTCATGGTTTATTCTCATAGAAATCCATAATTCATGCAAGACTTCTGACTTCTCTCGGCCTTGAAAGGCGATGCTCTCACTATTTACTTTTTCATACAAAGGAGCTTTGTGCTCGTTACGCTGAAATATCTCTTGTACAATCCTAGAAGCACTCCTATTAGGTGGTTAAGCATTTTCGATGGAAATACGTGCACAGGGTACTTGTAAGTAACTATTTTTGGTTTGAATCCGACAGATTCTAGTGTTTTAACCCAAGCTTTTCTAGATCTTATACTAACATGCCCGGGATAATTAGCTGCGGACGACTTCGGCGTGGGCGTTGTTAAGAGTAAAATTCCCCCGCTTTTCAAGCACCTATGGAATTCACGTAACGCTACGTCAGGATTCTTAAGATGCTCTACGACTTCAAAAGTCACAACTAGATCCAAAGCATAATTTTTGATTGGGAGATGCATTGCATCCCCCTTAATAAAATACCCTTTAATAGAATTCTCCTTGAGTACTGTTGGATCGATGTCTAAGGCGAATGCTTCAACACCTTTTGTTCTTAGATGACCGGCCACATAACCGTGGCCGCAGCCAACATCTAAAGCCACTTTGCCTTTGCCTATCTGCTCAACCAATCTCAGCAAGGACTCGTACCATTCTAGACATTCGGCTTTGTCGGCGGGGGTTCCTCTAGCCGTAATACTCGTACCCGTAGTCTGTTCAACATACGAGGTAACATGCCTCGAAAAATCTGAGTTATAACGCATCTTCCAAAAGTGTTTCCTCAAGTTCATGAGAATATCCTCATTAGATCTCTTTTCGTCATCTCAGAATTAAACCTCTTGAGCGTAGTCTCACTGAAACCGAAACCCACGTCTTTGATTCCGCTCCTTGGACATTGCCAGTATCGACTTCATCCTATCAACGAATTCCTCAACATTGCCCGCTTCAAATAACATCTCCTCCGCGTAGGTTCCTTCGACGACCTCAGGAATTCCACCAATCCTTGAGGCTATGGGTATGGTTCCCATGGCCATGGACTCAGTGATCACGTAGGGTAAAGGCTCCTCCCAAACTGACGGAACCAGAACAGCATGACTCCTAGAGTAAAGCTTTAGCATGTCTTTATAGGGTAAGTGTCCAAGTAGCCTAAACCTTCCAGTAAAAGCATCGTTTAATCTCTCTACTAACTCCTCATACCTCCGTCCGCACGCGCTAATACTGTTTCCAACCCACTCATAAATGATTTAACAGTTTCTTCGTTATCGAACCTTTGTAAGATAAATTTTCTGTTTCACATGCAATCTTGTTAACTTCTTTAAACTATCATTCAACTTCTTGACAACCGACGTGCGTAATTACGGATCTAGTCCATCCAAAACATTTATGAAAGATTTTATTATTTCGCTGTTATCAAACCTTCGTAAAATATGTTCTCGAAGTTTAATTCCAATTTCGTTAGCCTCTTTTAGTTCAAAGGTCAAAAATGAACCAAGTGCCTTTGAAATTTCATCGTAATCTCCCGACTTAACAAGTTTTACACCTGATTTTACTCCAGCCATGATTTCAGGTATCCCGCCTATGTTTGACGCAACAACCAGCTTGCCATATAACATAGACTCGATTAGTATATAGGGCGATGGTTCTGGCCATATTGAAGGAATTACTACACACGTGATCTTGTTTATGACATCTTTAAGGGTATCGACTCTAGGTAAGTAATTGATGATTACCCCATTTCCAACTTTTGTAGTATGGTATTTCCCTGAAGTCATCGTCAAATACGCCATAACATTTCTGCACCGAACAGATTTTAATGCTTGCATTAGAACATGGAAACCTTTAACGAATCTTTTACCACCGAAATAACCAATACCTTTGCTTTCTGCCCGGATAAGCGGCAGATCTGGAATTGGATTATATGTAATATAGCTCTTCTCCTTCAAATGTGGAACCTTCGAGAGTATCAAATTAGCTTGAGCTCTGCTTACAAAGATTAGCGCATCCGCAAGAGCGCCCAACCTGTTATAGTATTTGCCTAAAACTTCGTTTATTAACGAGGAAAACGCAACTGAAAGAGCTTCTCGCCTTTTCTCGACCATTTCATGAATTATGAACGATTTGAGAGAGGAGGGCCCAACTTCGTGTCTTATAAAGTCATACATCAGCGATGTGGGGCATACTATTGAGTAATTGTGCAGATGTACTACTACAGGTTTTCTGTGAATTTTCGCGATGGGTATTACGCTGTACCAACCACAGGGCACGTAGATTATATCGCTTTGCTTAATTAACTTATTCACGAAGCTACTCAGTAGAACGCCAGCGTTAACTAGCGTGTAGTACCGGGTTCCAAACATCATTTTCATAGGCACTCTGAATATTTCTACTCCGCCATTCAAAAGCTCATATGAACGCTCGTTTGGGAACTTGCTGGTAACAACTGTTATCTTGAAACCTTCCTTAGCTAGAAGCTTCGAATATAACCATGTGGCTAACTCGGCTCCGCCGCCATGTGGGTGAAAAAACTCAGAAAATATAAGAATTCTCATTGTTCCATTTTTCTACAGACAAAAATAAATGTTGGAATAAACAACCTTGATACTGCAGGTTTAAGCAGTCTGTTTTTAATTAGAAAACTCTGTAACCCACTAAGGACTTTGCTAATGTAGTATTCTTCAAAAGGCTCCGAACACTTCAAATTAAAAGTTTTTAATAGCTTTTTCAAGCTCCAATAGGTGAACAACGTATACACATCATATGAAATTGCAATTTTTCTTAGCTTCGTTACATACCACTTAGCTACTTTTTCAGGCATCAAAGTTAGAGCGAATAAACCATAATGTCCGTCACGGATTATTTGTAAGGGTGATACCTTGTTAGGTGTGGAGAGATAGATTATGCCACCAACTTCGAGTACACGATAAGTTTCCTTGATTAACAGGTTAGGCTTAGGGACATGCTCGATGAGGTCATTACATATAACGACATTAAAGACCCCATCTCTAAAAGGTAGCCATAGCCCGTCTGCAATTACAAAATTTACATGCACACACCCTTCTTCATGTGCTCTAACCTTTGATCTATAAACCCTTTTGCGATCAATATCAACACTACATACATCGGTTTCTGTGCATTTTGCAAAAGCTATTGTAATTCCCCCTTCTCCGCACCCTACATCCAGTATTTTCCCTAGGCTAAAATCAATGAACCTTGATAAAATCTTTTTAACAACAAAACCTCTCTTAATAGCATCTAATGCGTAGTGCTTCCATACATTGTACATTTTATGATTTGGCGGTGGGAGTGACTCCTCTAATAGTTTAAGATAATTTTTACTCATAATAGCTCAGACAATAAAATAAAACATCAGCCTCTATAAGCTGACGCTATAGCTCGTAGCATTAATTTTTGCACATCTTCTATTGAGACCCTACTAGTATCTATCATTGTGATCCTCAACTTTAAACGTTTTATTAGAGTCTCGTATGCGTCCTTATAATATTCGATGAGCCTCGGTGTAAGGGGCTCACATTTCTTCCTCCGGAGTATAGTTACAGTATCTGCATTCATATAAAAAAGAACCGCATTCTTCGGTATCATCGAAGCCAGCAATTTTGCACATATGCCTGAAATCAGCCTTTGATCTTTTAAGAAATATGAGAGGGATACCAACGTATCCAGCACACACCTATCACAAACCACTATGCAACCCAGCAACTGTGGCAGAAGTACGCGGTAGAGTAGGGCAGGAAACAGACTTACCAATTCAAGAATCTTCCAAGGTGTCCTGATTTTCCGTTTAAGCTCATCGCTAAAACCATAATAGCTTAGGGCACGCCCGCCTGGGTTTCCGCTACTTAATAACTTCAAAAGCAAATATGCGAAGGTATGATGTTGCTTTACACTTGCCCTCCAAGTTCTATATCCTTTCCTCCTTAAATAAAGCGCTGTTAGATCGGCATGCGTAGTTTTTCCCGTTCCGTCAGAACCAAAGAAATATATCATCTTACAGCGCAAGCTCTTCATTTAAAATGTTCCCGGACGTAATCTAAAATTACGCCTATGCCCTTTGACGAGGGCTGCTTAACCATTTGATCCAGAACTTTTAGATTTTTATTCCGACTTATCTCTAACCACGCTTTTGACAGATAAGCCCAAGCTATCACAGAAATAGGGTACGGATATGGCACCTTGAACTTTCTAGAAAGCTGAGACCTAATAATCCTCAAAGGCATAATAAATGTGGATTGTTCGTTAAATTGAGACCGCAAGTTTGCTTCGAACTTGAACAG